>Ga0182030_10000116_pt1 | contig 123603 bp, 96 predicted proteins | sample 812S3MmetaG_FD_121299 | JGI IMG/M metagenome (GOLD analysis project Ga0182030, IMG submission 121299) | Permafrost microbial communities from Stordalen Mire, Sweden - 812S3M metaG (Illumina Assembly) | ecosystem: Environmental > Terrestrial > Soil > Wetlands > Permafrost | place: Sweden... | reverse complement strand
GCGCAGGCCTCCGCTCCAGACGCCCTCCTCCCCGACAATCCCCAATCTTCTACCAGTTGCTCTGGTCTACTGGTCTACTTTTACTCCGCCTCTCTGGTCTACTTTTATTCCGCCCTTGACAAGCAGCCCTTAGAACCACTTTCTCACCGAACAGTTGTCTGCGAAGGGGGAGATGCGACCATGGGTCGGGTAATATCGTGGTGTATGTGCAAACTAATTTTCGACGGGACCCATTTCGACAACGTGTTTAAGGTTCTTGGCGCGTTGGGGGCCATCGCGACTTTCCTCTGGACTGTTTATGTTTGGCGTGACAAATCACGCAAGGAACTCGCAGCCGCGGCGCTTGAAGCAGAACGCGCGAGTCTAACGCGACGCATCGAAGCCACGAAGCCGTTCTTGGAGCGGCAGCTACAACTTTACACCGCGGCTACCCAAGCCACTGCGATAATCGCGACATCCTATGACCAAGACGAAGTTCAAAGCGCGACAAAGCGTTTTTGGCAACTGTTTTCGGGTGAATTGGCCCTGGTTGAGAATCCGGATGTTGCCTCTGCGATGCAGACTTTTCGTCGTGCACTACCCGCGTTGAAGGATAAGAACAAGTCGCAGAACGATAACGAGCCGTCACAAAACACAAGCGAGAACTCCGAGATGGAGAAAGAGGGACTCCGCCAGCTTTCGTTGAATCTCGCTGCTGCGTGCAGAACTTCACTCGCGCGATCTTGGGGTATCAGGGCGTGGGCAAGTCCCGACGAAGCAGGCGAGGACTAAGGTCAGGAGAGGTGGGACACCAACCTGACTAAAATATCTCGATCAATGGATCGATGGTCATGACTTACCTCCTTCGAGGTTCGAGCGATGGCCGGACTATCCGATCGGATAGCAGACTCGCCATTTAGCTAAGGTGCCGACAGTATGGTTAACGTCGCGCGGCTAGGAACGAGAAGGAACGCAGTTCCCTTCGTCCTAGTGAACGTAGGTAGAGCGCGAATTACTGTTGGACCTGCGCTCGTCGGAACGCGAAAACTCGTATCGGCGTCCTTGGACCGGTTTCCACAAATGGGATCCTGGACCTGCCTATTTCCGGCAAATACGGGGCTGAAGGAATTCTGATTAAACCAACCCATGAGGGTATAGAACTGCCGCCGGATGTCGGAGCAAAGGAAGCTCCCCAATAGTCCCCGGTCGACCCCATCATCTTCTGTAGAATTAAGCTCAGGACCGTACGGCATGCCACGCCGAATCAGCCGCGGAAACGCCTCGATCCTGTCCGCGGAATCAAGCTCCTGATCCCTTGGATTCGCAATGCGAATATGGGCAGAAAATGGGCAGCGCATCCCCCCTGGGTCAACAGACGAATACAGGAAGTTGTTCTCGGGTGGTTCGTTTCCCAAAGGACGATCGGGTGAGACTACAAGCGGAGTACCATCACGCCATCTTCCAATCAGCTTCGCTGCGAGCAACTCCTGCGCGTCTTTTGAAGACAATTCAGGCGCCAAATCGCCGGCTCGTTCGCTCAGAAAACGATTAAATGCCGCTACGTCTTGATAGACCCAGCGAAAAACCATATACGTGCTATCTTTCGCGAGAGCGGCGCCCGATCCGTCGTTCGGGTATGAGGGCACATCGACATCTGAATATCCAAGCAAGAAGTGCCGATAGTGGACTTGGTTTGAATCGGCAGTGGCGGAAGTCGAGTTGGTCCAATTGACAGTGGGCTGGCCGATGCCGTCTCTATAGCCAAAGTGTACCCTTCCGCCCCCTAATGAACAGCCATCCAAGCTGGTTCCATCTCTTCGAGGACTAAGTTCCGAATGGCCCAGACGGTTAGCCAAGGCTCGAACATAACTGGAAGCAGATGCTTGAGCGCTCTCTGTACGGCAGTAAATACTTACGATGCAGTGCACATCGTCTGTCACAAACTGTTTTTCCCACCAGGTACCTGGGGCCGTTTCGGGCGCAAGATCTCCTAAAGCACCGCCATCGGGTCCTTCCTTAAACACCGCGTCGAAACTGTCGAGAATCGCAGGCGACACCCCAAGAGCAACGAGACCGCGATAGGTAATCCCCACATTAAGCAGTGGCTCTGGCTTCGAGTCGAGCCCTTGGTCTGCGGTGGTGACCCTAGCAAGCAAGTCTCGCAAGAAGTTTTTGGCGGAGGCGGAGGCAGCAAAATGGAAAAAGAGGTGGCGCGAAAACGGGTAGCCGTACGGTCGAACAACGATCGCCTGAATATTCGAGAAATCGACGCTCGCACTACTCACCCACCACCTCCGACAGAGACAGTAATGATTTTCCCGCCAGAAAAGCCACGCGCACAATTTGCCACATTAGGTTCCCAAGAGATCCTTAACGGTCTTGCCGCCGTAAGCAGAAAATAACCACCCTTCATTGGGGTCCGGCGGGTCTAATTCGCCTAGAGCCCTGACGTTTTTGCCTTTGGAATATTCGTAGAATGTATTTGAGTCGTTTAATTCATCCCAGCTGGGCGCACCCTCCGCCATTGAGAATATGACCTTAAAGACAGGCTGAAGCTCTTTTCGAAAGAACTCCGTGTACTGCTGCCTGTCACCGTCATACTCTGTGATTATCTGTATGTACTTGTTATCGATGACGAGAACTCTAGCGAAATGCACGATTTGCGATTTCCGCAAAGCTGCATCGATAGCCGGTTGAATGTTCTGCGCAAAAGTCGCCTTGACTTGCGCCAGCGTCGCTTGCGTTTGCGGATCTTGCTTTAGTGCCATAGTCATGTTTAGTGCGTGGGCCATGTGTGCTCCTCTAGGTTAAGTTGGTTGACCGCTACGAGACAACAAGTTAAAACTGTCTGTCCAAGTGTGACCTGCTGGATGATTAACATTACACACGTTTGTTAGTACAGAGTTAAACTGCCCGGAATGTCGCTCCCTTCGCCGGGACCTGGAGCCTACTTGAGCTGAAGAGCTTTCTTAGTTGACTGCACTTCGGATGTGGAGAGCGCAAGCATCCTGACGTTCCCATCTGCTGTGCCTTGGCCGGCTATGCGCGCTATAGTCGCAAGTAGCACTGCTTCATCCGTGCTGAAATCGCCATGATGTCTAGCGCCGGCTGCATCGTCAGAACCCTTTGGCTCTTGATTCGGCGACTTGATCCAATCGTAGCCGCTCTGCTGAAGCCATTGTGCAATCGATGAACCCGCGCTCAAAGAGTCCGGCTTCGAGACGAACTTCTCCATCCCAAGCAGAGGTTCGCCATCAGGATGGATCAGCGGTATGCGGATCTGCGCCTCAAAGGCATCGGAAACCAAATACAGCAGAGACTTATGGTAGATCTCGGCGCAGTTATCAGCCCTCTCCGTGGTGTCGTCGAGCGTAAATAGCGAGAACCGTTTGATCTTCTTCGCTGGTCCCGCGGCAGGAACGTAAAACTGTCGAAATACACCGACCGTGCATGCGGGAGCCCACAGTGTGCAGGTTTCGATGGTCAGGGCACAGTCGACGGTCAGAAATTGAATCAGTGGCGCGAGGAAGATGCTGCCGGCACTGTGGCCAACAAGGTGGATTTCGAAGCTGGCCTTGTCGTGATCGCTCAGCGCATCGTAATATTCCTTGATAGCGGTCCCTGCGATTCGTGCCCCTCCCTTTGCTTGTTGAGTCGCCGCAAGCCCGTTGCCTTTCATCTTGTCCCACTCGATCTTTCCCGTCGCAATGCGTGCGATTGGCTCTAACGTGTCATCAAGCCGGTCGAGCAGGAAGTCCTTCGCTGTGTCGAGTATGCCCTCTGGCCGAACCTGTGAGATTGCATCAAGCAGGATGTCTCCGAGCGTACTGAGGTAGTCGGTGTGCCAAACGAAGCCAATCAGATACATTTCCCGAGATACTAGGTTCGACCAATACCACCCGATCCGATCGACAGCCGTAGCTTCGCTCACCAAACCGCCATGTGCGTACAGCACGAGTCGTTTTTTAGTCCAGGTTGCGGTTTGGGCGGAGAACTGAATCTTGAAGACATCGTTCACCTGATCCTCAGACTTGGACCATTGCCCGTTCTGCTTCAAAAATCCATCGTCCCCGATGCTTATGATGTGCGGTGCCAACTCCGGCGTCGCATAGCTTGAGGACTGCACATCGAGGCTACTGGTGTTGATTGTCGCCGCGGATGCGACCTTATGCAACTCAATCGGCACACCTAAGCGGCCGACCCAAACATCAGTACCGTTTTCGAGCCAATCATCGTATGAGATATACCCGAACCCGCCCTCTCCCCACTTCACACCCCACGAATTCTGAATCCATAGACCACCCTTATCGAATGCAACTATCGCGAACGCATGCCCTCCTATGCGCTCAGTTGAAAACGGAATGGCACCGTCCGCCTTCGTGTCGTACCAGCCTCTATGGAGCAGCCCAGAAGCGTACAGAATCCGGACTTCTGCTAAAGCAGTATGCATCGCAACCAAATCCTTATGATTAACGCGAAAGTAGGCTCCAAGTGGGCGTAAGCGGGCATCGACGACCAAACTCGCAACCGGCTTGCATGGTCCATTCTTCGACCAGAAGTCGCTCTGACAGACTCCGTTCTGACTCCATCCCTTCATGGCGGAGCGACAGCTTGCGCCGACATCTGGATTAGTTGGAGTCCCGTATGCTGCCGAAGCATCATGAGGATCGGATTGCTGCGCCATCTGATACAGCATCCACGGACTGACGTTGACGGCGTCGGATCGGACCTTACGTGTACGTAGCAGATAGTTGCATACGGTAGCAAGTCCGAACCCGGCACAGGCACCGTCCGTGCCCTGATCCAAGATAGGCACGCCAGCGTTCCGGTAGTCACTCAGCGGCATTTCGACTGGGACTTCGGTAAGTGTCGGCACGTACATCTGATCGCGGAAATCGACGGTATCGGGTCTCGCATCAAGAGTGCGTTGCGACGTACCGTTCGTTATCGGTGGGACGTCATTTTCTCCGCTGTTCAGGGTCATGGATTTCGCCTTCTTGGATGTTTTCCGCATTACGCACCACTTGCGACCTTGTTCGCGGATCGATTCCGGAACGCTGTTTTTCTATTCCGATTTATGACATTAGCCGTTCCTCCCGCAAACGGTGCATAAACGACCGGAAGGTTGATGCCACAATTCTTCGTGTTCTCTATGAGTCGGCGTATAGCCTTCCCGGAACAATTTATCGTAGTACCTCAAAGATCCAAGCGATGAGCCTCCAATCAGATGCTGGGGATACAAATTGCATTTGACATGGCCGAGCAAACGGGGTCGTGGGCGTTTGCGCCCAGGCGCTAAGTGATGCGCGCATCGGATCTCAGTTCTGACACACATCCGACTCGACGCCTCAATCTCACGCCAAGAACAACGTCATTTTCCTAGGGAAGTCGGCGAGTAGAAGCCCCCTCGGATGTGAAAACTCAGTCTAAGCTTCACTCTTCCGATCGCCGATTGGCGCTTAAAGTATTCCTAAAATGGAAAAATGTCAATCGGCGAATATTCCCTTCCCCCGAGCTGACAACTTAAGCGGATAGCCATAATTCCATCTGCTTCGGTTGGAGGCGCTGGGGCGCATATTTGCGGAGGAACATTCGGACGAATTCGTTGACCAACCGAGACTCATCGCCGGCTCTCATGATCACGGATGTGTCGAACCACAATGACGTATCGGAGAGCGGCCTTATTATTACACCGTCAGAATGAAGGCTTCGGGCCGTAGGCTTCGTGAGGATGGCGACGCCTACATGCTCCGCTACAAGGTCAACCGCCTGCTGTACCGTAATGATGTCGTGAGCGTGCTTGGGGACAATCGATTCAAGTCGTGCTGCACCCATGATCGCCTCGTGCACAAGTGGATGAACTCGTTTCGCAAACAGAATCCAGTCGTCCTCTGCCAGATCCTGAAGTACCAAGCGCTCTTTGTGAGCAGCCGGGTGGGTTTCGAGAAGAACAGCGTAGAGCGGAGCCCGAGCGAATGCTACGGCCGTGATCTGAACGTTCTGGGGCGGCGCCGTCACGAGTGCGAGGCTCAGTTCGCCTACAAGGACGCCCCGGAGGGACTCCATTGCGAACTGAGTCATTAGCCGGATGCGGAGAGTCGGATATAAAGGAAGGCGGATCGCCAGCATCGCGGCAATCCAGGCGTGATCGGCATAGGGTGAATGCCCAATTGTCAAAATGCTATCGGACCCTTCGTGCGCACCCTGGGCAAAATGCACAGCGCGCTCCGTATGCAAGAGCGCTAAGCGAGCCTCTTCGACGAAGACACGCCCGGCATCCGTGAGCTTTACAACCCGTCGCGTATCGCGAGTGAACAGGTGAAATTGATGCTCTTTTTCGAGGTCGATAATCTGTTTGCTGAGCGCAGGCTGAGTGATGTGCAATCTGTCCGCGGCTCGCGTGAAGTTCAGTTCTTCGGCCAAGACAACGGCTGCGTGCAAGTGACGGACTTCGAGGTTGGGGAACATCGCTCAAAACCCCAGGCGGTTGACGCGTCGCGCTTCGTTCCATGGTCAGTTCACAGTCTGATGGATTTCTGTACGGACTGATTATTTTTCTGTTTGGTGGCCCGGATTCGGGACAGAGAATCAGGAAGGCCCTGTCGCTAAAAGTTCGTGACTAATGATCGGCGCTTCGGAACGATCAGTTATTCAAGGATTTGTCGTTGTCCGGAAGATCTTCTGAAACGGCAAGAATGCAGGACTGACCATCGAATTGAATCTTGTCTGCGGAATAGGCCGTGGTCTTGACTTCGCCGGATTTGGTCCGAAGCCGGGTGATCACGTTCCGAATGGGCCCCTGTTGCTGCAGTTGCGCGATCATCATGGCTCGATCCTTCGGGTCTTCCCAAATTCCAAGTTCGCCCACTGTACGGCCGATCACTTCGGTGCGGGAGTAGCCGTATCGGCGCTCGAACGCGGCATTCACATCTACGAATCGTCCTTCATTGACTGTCGTGATGGAAAACGGGATAGGGCTGGAACGGAAGACCTTTTGAAACTTGTCCTCCGACACCCGGCGTCCCTCTTCTGATTTTTCCAGCGCTTTTTCTGTTTGGCGAAGGTCCGTTAGGCGTCGCTGAAGTTCGGACCCAAAAATTTCAGCACGCTCGTAGAGGCGAGAATTCTGGATCGCCGCCGCAGCCGGGATCGCCAACAATTGCGTCCGCCGGAGGTGGTCCTGCGTAAATGTGTTCGGCTGTGTGTGGCCCACTGAAAGAAGTCCCAAGGTCTGCTGTGACGCAACCAATGGCACGCAAAGCCACGATCGAATATTGGTATGGCCCTTGAAGCTGGACCATTCTTTCTCGTCTCTGGTGTCCGCGAGCAAAACACTGTGCTGGGCCGTTATTATGCGCAAGAGAAAAGGAGAGTCCGCTGCGTCGAGAGTCAGCGGATAATCTGAAGCTTTCTTGGGAGTTTCGTGGCGCAGTTTTTCTCGTGCTACAAGAAGCTGTGAGTCGCCTTCCAATAGCAGGACACGCGCACACTCACACGGTATGAGGTCCATCAAGGACTGAAGCAGTCTGTCCAGGACGAAGTCCATCCGAAGATCTGCGGTCAGCGCGAGGGTAGGGCGAGAGCGGCTTCTTGGATTTCGCGGACTTGGCGGTGAGATTCAAGGCGACGTATTGGTTTCTTCCCAGCACTGCGCTGTTTCCGGGAGTTCTCCATTCGGTCGTAATCTGCACCAATTGCGATTTCTCGGCGATCTGACGCTCGATATTCTTCGTCAGCTTGTTGTTGTAGCAATTTTTATCGGTGCAGGAATCCTGCAAGGCCGCGTCGAACAATAAGGTGTTAAAGCCGGTGCGTTTCGGGCAATTCGCGCAGCTTCCCGCTTCCGGCACAAGGGTCTCGTCGTTCTTGTCGAATGGCACGGAATCGAGCGAGAGCAAAATGTTCTGCTCGATCCACGCCGTCAAGTCACGAACAGGACGCAGAATGCGTGTTTCCTTCCCGCCGTTCCACGCGGTATGAAACGCGGCATCAAACGCCCGCTGTTGCTCCTGCTGCGGCAGCTTGGCGATTTCGAGCGCATGGCCCACGCCGATTTCGTCTGCCAAGAACGCCTCTGCGATGGATGGATGCAACTCGACCAAGCGAAGGCGTGTAGCCACGAATGCCGGACTTTTCCCGGTTTTCGCCGCTAGGCTGGCGATGTCGTATTGAAGCCCATCCGTATGCAAGAGGCCGTGAAACGCGTATGCCTCTTCCAACGGATGTGCGTTCTCACGTTGAATATTTTCAACCAACTGCGTTTCGACGCACGCCGCGTCCGACAGTTCGACGACACGAACGGGCACTTCTTCCAACGCGGCGAGCTTGGCGGCGCGCAGCCGACGCGCTCCGGCAATTACCTCATACTTGTCATCTTCGATCGTGCGGACAAGCAAGGGCTGCAAGACGCCTTGTGCTTGAAAACTGAATGCCAGTTCCGCAAGACTGTGCTCATCAAAGCGTCGGCGTGGGTTGGTGGTGGATTCCTGCAACTATGCCACGGGCAAGTTGCGATATTCGTTGCTGCTTTCAACTGTGGTTTCCTGCTGGCGCACGTTCTGGTGAGCAAGTACTGCGATCATCTTCCGCTGTATCGGCAATCCGAGATCTACGGGCGTCAGGATGTGGAACTGGAACGCTCGACGCTGGCCGACTGGGTGGGCGGCAGCGCACAGTTGCTGGAGCCGCTGGTGGAAGCGCTGCGCCGCTACGTGACGGCTGCGAGTAAGTTGCATGCCGACGACACGCCGGTGCCGGTGCTGGCTCCGGGCCAGGGCAAGACCAAGACCGGTCGATTATGGACCTATGTTCGCGATGACCGACCCGCGGGCGACACCGCATCTCCCGCAGTGTGGTTTGCCTACTCGCCGGATCGGAAAGGGGAACATCCCGAGCGCCATCTGGAGAAGTTTCGTGGCACGCTGCAGGCCGATGCCTACGCGGGATTCAATCAGCTCTACGAAAACGGCCGCATTCAGCAAGCCGCGTGCTGGGCGCATGTGCGGCGCAAGTTCTACGATCTGGGACAAGCGCATGCTTCCCCGGTGGCGCGCGAGGCGCTGGAACGAATCGGAGCGCTGTATGGGATCGAAGAACAGACCCGCATCGCCGATCATCCCATCAATCGCATCGAGGAGCTATTGCCTTGGAATCTCGCCGCCAGCGTGCCACCCACAAACGCAACCCCAGCCTAAAAGACACCGCCGGAGCGAACGATTCCGGCAATGCTGGTCTGCCGCACATCGCCGCGCTCATCTCCGATGGCGAAATCACCGTGGGTATGCTCAACCCCGTGGGATGTGTGGCCGTGGCCACCGACGGCCACAATAGCCTAGCCATGCTCAAGCGCCGGCCAGGCGAGACGCTCGCGCAATTACTCACGCGGCTCGATCTGGCTATCGAGCGCGCCTGGACCGAAGAAATCTATACCGACGAGATCAATCCTCCCGTTTCATCTATCTTCCGAACCACTCACAAACGCCGACACTGAACCTCCCGTCAACACGGTGCTGCCCGGACGCTTACCATCAATTAACGAAAGCGACTTGACTTTGACATCAACCCCAATTTGGACGTGACGGCCTGGTGGCATTTCCTTCCAAGTCGAGCTCCGACGAAAGGACGATGCGATCAGGTCTTTGACCGGTTTAGCCGGTTCACGTTGACCTGCGTACCACCGATCAGGCTGCTTGGCTCGATTGGATGCATTGAACACAGTCGTAATTGCACTCGCTGTGACGGTGCGCCTGATCCAAGTGGGGACCCACTTGAAGATAACGACTGAGCAGTGGGATGGAAGTCAGCTGGTAAGCGTCATTTAGTGCTTACCTGTTCTCACTCGTGTCGCGAACAATACGTGGAGCGGCTTGACTGAAATCCTCGTGCCGGTGGGTCGGCTTAACTCCACGTGCCAGAGCCTTCCGTTCGCTGTGCGGTCCCGGCAGCAGGGTGCCGTTGATTCGGATACAAGGATCATTCGGAAGAATCATCGGAGTTTGTGATACTCGGAACGAGCTTGAATAAAGAGTGGGGTGTTCACGTCTGCGTCTTTCCAGATGGTAAAAAAGACTTGGTAGGCAGACTGCGCTTTTGCGACGGCTTTTGAATGTGCGGCAGGTTCAAGGTGCGGATGTTTCGCGGTTGCCATGGTCGTAGGTACGATGGGTATGCCAGCTTTCATCGCGTAGGCCCGGCCTAAACCCAGATCGGCGAGCGCGCCCAACATGTAGTTTCCGATCAAGCCACGGTGGTCAATTATCTTCTGGAACTCCGCTTCTGCTTGCTCGGGCTCGCCCGCAGCCAAGTATGCCGATCCGCGCACATAAACCGGATAGAGCACCACGTTCGTTGGTAGTGGAGGCGCGGCGAAATCATAGCGCCGCAGCGGTTCTAGAACTTCGATAGCTTGTCGAGGGTGATTACGGCGAGTTTCGATGATAGCCTGGAATGTCGGTATCCAATAGTCATTCACCAATGTATCCAATGGCGAGCTTCGCTTCAGATCGCGGACGAGCGCAAGTGCCTTTCCGTTTTCCCCGGCTTGCGCCAACGCGAGAGCCGCAAGAACCTGCAAATCTTGTCCGTGGCCTTTCGTAAATATCGCGGCGGCTTGCGCCCTTGCCAAGTTCCGATTGCCAAACTCCGCTTCCCGCAATGCCCCGATCGCAGCATAAGACAGGGCAGTCTCCTCGTCGCCGTTATGCCGAGCCGAATTGATGGCTCTATGCGTAAGCCTCCGCGCGTCTCCGAGGCGGCCTACATACGCTTCACTATCCGCATCAAGCGCAGACAGCCAACTCTCGAGTACCGGTTGACCCGTAACCGCCGCGACCTGGCGCTTCATCTCCGCGTGGTCACCGCGAAGGAAGGCCATTTCGTAGCGCACCCCTGCGAAGTCAATGCCTTCCATGTTATGCGCCTTGGCCTCATTCAAGGCCCATTCCGCTTTATCGAGTTGGTCCAGGTTGATGTAGGTGAGTGACAGATTTAAGTAGAGTTGAGGGCTAAGTGCGCCAAGGTGCAAGGCCTCCAAAAGCTCGTTTATTGCCAACTGATGTTGCCCCATGCGACTGTAGATCCCTGCCAGGTTGACGCAAGGAACTGCTTCACGTGGAAAGTCCTCATGGTAGAGCTGATATGACTTGATAGCTTCGTCCGCTTGTCCAGTAGCGAAATCGTAGTAAATCGATTCAATCCCGAGCTTCTCCCGTTCGCTGACTCGCTCTCGAAGGTCATAAGCCTTCTTCAATGCGACTACACCGAGAGAAGGCTGATAAGAGTTCAAATAGGCAACCCCCAAACCTTCATAGGCCGCCGCGAAGTTGGGATCGAGTTCAATGGCGCGCTTCATGTAATAGATCACGCCCGCATCCCCCTCCTTGACTCTACTTGCCATGCCCATGCTGAATGCATGCAGGGCATCAAGGGATGAAGTGGTTACCTGATCGAGCGGCGTGTCATATTTTTGAATGCTCGCCAGGGATTCCCCGAGCCGAGTCCGCAATTTCGTGGCGGAGCTGTCAAGAGTGCGAAGAACGATCTCGCGGTTCTCAGCCTCCCCTTGCTCATTTGCCACGGCCTCGCCAGTTTGACAATTGAGTGCCCTTAACCCAACTATGTAATGGCTCCCGAGAGCGGATATTGAACCGTCAATGAAGGCTTTGCCTCCCACCCGGACGCACGCCTCCCGTGCCACTTCCCCAATGAGCGCTGTATCTGAAGGGCGGCCCATTAAGGAAAGTGTTTGTTGAGTCTTTTGATCCGAAACTATCTTCAGAAACGGCGACTGTTCAAGTTTCACTCGCAGAGCTTGCTTAAGGGTCCCGTCAAAAACCGTCTCTCCGGTCTTGTTGATAAAGTCCCCGAGAACGAGGGTATCTTGCTCCGTGAGGGCAGGCGACTTTTGCCCTCGGAACTGGATAAAAACTGCACCTGCACCCAGAACCAAAAAAAGGAACGCGACGACAAAGGCCTTTGGCAAAGGTCGCCGACGCGAGGAGTATCGCGATTGCAGGCGTTTCAGGTCATCGCGCAACTCGTTGGCCGATTGATAACGCAGATCGGCTGCCTTCTCAATAGTTTTGCAAATGAGACGTTCCAAAGGTCTCGGGAGGCTGGAATTTAGGCTGGAAGGCACCACGGGAGTTTGGTGCAGAACATTGTCCAAAACTTCCGCCACCGTGTTTCCCTGAAATGGCAATATCCCGGTGGCCATTTCAAAAAGCACAACGCCCAAAGAATACAAATCGGAGCGGGGGCCGAGTTCGTCGCCACGAACTTGTTCCGGCGACATATAGGCAACTGTGCCAAACGCGGTACCTGGAATTGAAAGCGTATCGCTGGAGACTCTTGCAGGCACCTGCTGCGGAAATTCCGATGTGTGCCGACCTGTCGCCAGCGACGCGCCAAGTCTGGCCAGGCCGAAGTCCAGGATTTTCACTTCCCCGCGCTCAGTCACGAAAATGTTTGCCGACTTGATGTCACGATGGATAATCCCGGCCTTGTGCGCAGCACCGAGAGCGTCCGCGATTTGAATCGCCAGATCCAAACTCTGATTCGTCGCCAGGGGCTTCCCACCAATTAGCTGTTTCAGTGTTTGACCGGACAGAAACTGCATGACGATAAATGGCACACCTTCGTGCTGGTCGACGTCGTGGACAATGCAGATGTTGGGATGATCGAGAGCAGAGGCGGCGCGGGCTTCGCGGCGGAAGAGATCCAATCTCTGCATGCTCCCTTGCGCATGATCTCCTCGTGAATTAGCAGCCGATGCCGCTTCTGAAAAAAACTTAAGCACTACATAGCGGCCCAGCTCCGTGTCCTCGGCTTTGTAGACAACTCCCATTCCGCCGGAACCAATTTTCTCGATAATGCGATAACGGCCCAACACCTTGCCGGCCATCGCACCTGGAGAACCAGATTCGTCCGATCCGTCTGAGTCGTCATTGTGTCTTAGTAAATCGTCTACGAGTTGTGAAGGCAGGGACTGGAGAGAGTCGTCTGGGTGCTTTGAGAATTGCAGCAGGGCTTCAACTTCATCGGCAAGGGCTTTATTTCCGGCACAGGCCTGTTCGAGGAAAAGATGTTGCTCACTTTCTTCCTGTTCCGAAGCAGCAATAAACAACTCTTTGATTCGGAGCCAACGCTCACTATCCACTGGCACTGCTCCTGGAGAATTCCCGCAGCAGCCACCCCTTGGCCAATTGCCACTCTCGCTTAACCGTTCGTTCCGAGATGTTCAATGCGGCTGCTGTTTCTTCCACACTCAGGCCAACGAGGGCACGCAGCTCAACAATTCGAAGCATGCGCTCGTCAAAAGCCGCTAGGTCCCGAAGGGCATCGTCGAGTGTGATCAATGACGCTTGTTGAGCTTGGCTGAGAGCCGAATGATAGTCATCCAATGTAATGTCACTTCGCGCTCCGCGCTTGGATCGAAGCTGCGATCTGGCATAATCCGTTAGAATGCGCCGCATCAATTGCGCGCAGACCGCATAGAAGTGATTGCGGTCGTGCCAGTCGATTTTGTTCAACTTCGAGAGTTGAAGATAGAGTTCGTTTACTAGCGCGCTGTTTTGCAGAATATGGCCGGGGCGTTCCTCCGCCATATAGCGCTGCGCGGCGGCGTACAGTCTCTGATAAACGAGCGGCACCAGCTTCTCAAGTGCCTGACGGTCGCCGTCACGCCAGGCCCTAAGTAGTACCGTAATTTCGGTGGCGCAGGATGAGCCCATACGCTTGGAGAGGCGGAGTGTCTGACGGTTAACCCAGACACAACGAATAAGTTCATTCTACCATTTCGCGAAGATTTCTGGTCGATATAGTCGGCGACGTCTATTCCTCGGACAAATGTTTGCACTTTAATGAACGATCGTTGCGCGTCCACGCGAAGAATTCCTATATCCACTGGCCCGTGGCTGATTGAATTAGCGCCTATATACTTAAGAGAGGCTGATTCCAACGCCGCTCTGCGTTGCACACAAAACACAGGATTGCAATTGTTTGGAGTGTTGCTTGAGACTCGCAAGGTGGATGAATAAATGCAGTCTACTCGGTTTTCTGACCCTACTTACGGCATTGGACATTGCCGCTTTCGCTGTCACCGTGCCGAGGGCGTTGTTTCCTATTCAGGAAGAGGATGCGCCAATCAGCAGGGTTATCGTGCCAGCAGCAATGAAAAGCAGCCGCCCAATTGGGAAAACCCAATCCAAGCACCGAGCCACCAAACAGTCATCTCGGCAGCCCAGTGCACCGCGAATTGCGGCACCACACGACGGAACTCGGAGATAACAAAGGAGAGTTGTAGCCATGACTATTAGACAACAGAGGTGGTCTTCACAACTTAGGCTAGCAGCCGGCAGCGTGCTGGCTCTGACGCTCCTATTGCTCATGGGGATAATGACCGCTCCTATGGCGCAGGCACAGGCACTCGGAAATGACACATTTAAAGAACTGACCGACTTCAACGGCAATCCGCATGGAAATCCTACCGGAGGGCTGATTCAGGATTCCGCCGGAAACCTCTATGGCACAAACGGGGATGGCGAGGCTTCCGGGTACGGAAGCGTCTTCAAGGTGAGCCCCAGCGGCACTCAGACGACGATCTACAGTTTCTGCGCCAAAGGATCCCCCTGTGTCGATGGAGGCTATCCTGCCTCCACCCTGCTGGCGGACTCATCAGGTAATCTCTATGGCACTGCGAACTTCGGTGGATCCGCTCGCGCAGGCGTCGTGTTTGAGCTGAGCCCCGCGCCCAGTGGTGGCACCTGTCCCACCGGGACATACCAGGGCACGGGGTGGTGTGAAACCGTTTTGTATGCCCTTACTGGCGGGGCCGATGGCAGCGGTCCCCTTGCCATGCTAATTATGGATTCGGCTGGGAACCTGTATAGCACCACGGAGGGATCCGGAATCGATTCCATTGGAACCACTGCCTGCAAGTACGGCTCTGTGTTTGAGCTGAGCCCTCCTGCTAGTTCTGGCGGTGCGTGGACGGAGCATACCTTATATGACTTCGCTGGCGGGACGAAGGATGGCAGTGTGCCAGTCGGCGGCCTTGCCTTGGACTCCAGCGGAAACCTTTATGGCACGTTGAGTTATACAGGCGCTTATGGAAAGGGCGCGGTCTTCGAGCTGACTGCCGGTTCGACTTATCCTTGGATGGAAACTCTTCTCTACAGCTTTGGTGCCGTGGCAAATGATGGCGCCAATCCTGCCTCGGATCTGATTTTCATCGGGGGCAACCTTTATGGAACGACGCCGATGGGCGGCAAGAGCCGCACTGGAACTACCAACAATGGCACCGTGTTCGAGTTGAGTCCCCCGAGCTCCGGAACCACCTGGACGGAAACTCAGATCTACGTGTTTACGGGCGGAAAAGACGGATGCAATCCCTATGCGGGCGTAACCGCGGATTCACTGGGGAACTTGTATGGCGCGACGTCCGCGTGCGGCACGTCAGGTTCCTGGGGCTCGGTATATGAGATCAGTCCACCAGCTTCCGGAACTACCTGGAATGAAACTACTCTCTACGACTTCCTCGGGGATAGTGACAAACCGGTAGATGCGGACGGCGGTAACCCACTGGGGATTGTGTCAATCGACTCGAGTGGGAACTTATACGGCACAAGCAGTTGTGAAAATTGCAGCACTTTGTACGGATCTGTCTGGGAGCTGATACGGCCGACGCTCTCTATCGCCTTGTCTCCCTCGGCAAATCCTTCGACGTACGGCCAATCCGTGACCTTTACAGCAACTCTGACAGCAACCTCGGGAACGCCTACGGGAACGGTTACTTTCTATAATGGTTCTGCAATGCTGGGAACGGCGACACTGAGCGGCGGTGTAGCTACCTATCTAGCTTCCTCATTCGCCTCACTGCCGACTGGTTCTTACACCATCACAATGTCGTATTCCGGCGATTCGACCTTCGAACCGGTCCCACAATCACAGTCCCCAATTCTCACTCAAACGGTAATTCCAGCTAATCAGACGATCACCTGCACGGGCTTTCCAACGAGTGCGGCCTACGGCAGCAGCTTCACACCATCGTGCACCGGTGGCGCAAGCGGCAATCCGCTTAGCTACGGCGCAGGCGGGGTTTGCAGTGTTAATGCCGGAACCTACACCATGACCAGCGGAACCGGCACCTGCTACCCGAGCATAAGTCAGGCCGGAAATGCAAACTACAATGGTGCTCCTTCTCCTAACGATCCGGTAACGGCAACGCTGGCGGCTTCAACGGCAGCGGTTAGCTCTAACCTGACCCCGTCTATTTATGGCCAGGCGGTAACGTTCACGGCAAATGTGACGTCGACTGTGACTAGCGGTGCGACCCCAGCCGGCTCGGTGCAATTCAACATCGATGGCGCGAATTACGGTTCGGTCGTAACGATGTCATCGGGTGCCGCAGCCTTGACGACAACGACGCTTGCAGTCGGCAACCACACTGTTGTGGCGGCCTATTCCGGCGACACCAACTATGGAGTCAGCTCGGGGACGCTGAGTGGCGGACAGACTGTCACTTCGGCGACTGCCAGCTTGACGGTCACTTCTGGTCAAAATCCGTCGGTGGCTCAACAACCGGTAACGTTCACGGCGACGATCAACGGCGAGTATGGGTTGGTGAAGCGTCGCAATGGAGTGAAGCCGCAGGACGTAACCGGAACAGTGGCCTGGAGCGCGACCGACTCGAACTCGAACCCGGTCACAATCGGGTGCGGTTCAACCACAGTCAGCTACACGCCGGGAACGGGAGTTGGAACGGCAACTTGCACGGTGTCGACCTTCGCTAGCGGTAGCTACACGATTACAGCTGCCTACACGTCAGGGGACACTAATCACAACAGCGGAGCCACAGGCACGTACACGCAAACCGTGAACGCGAACGCTTCGATCACCACGCTTGTTTCCAGTTTGAATCCGTCAGTGTACGGGCAGGCTGTTAACTTCACTGCCACAGTAACAGCGGGAGCGACGGGCTCTGTGCAATTCAACTCTGATGGAGTTGCGCTTGGTTCGCCGGTACCGTTGAACTCTGGCACAGCGACGTCCGGGAACGTAACGGCACTCGCTGCCGGTACGCACTCAATCACAGCCGTGTACTCGGGCGATTCAAACTACGCCGCAAGCACGGGCACGGTGCACCAGTCGGTAACGCAGGCGGGCGAAGGCGTGACGATCACGTCAAATCTGTATCCGTCGGGATACGGACAAGCAGTGACATTCACGGCGACGATCACAGCCAATAACGGACTGTTCAAGCGCCGCAATGGTGTGAAACCCCAGGATGTGACGGGCTCGGTAACGTGGAGCACGAACACAGGCTGCGGTTCAACCGCAGTAACGTCCACGCCGGGCACCGGAACAGGCACGGCAACATGTACGACCAACGTTCTCCCGGTAGGAAACGACGCAGTAACGGCGGCGTACTCGGGCGACAACAACCACAACGGCGGAACGATCGGTAGCTTTAGCCAGGAAGTGACTGCAGCGGGATCGGGTGTGAGCGTAGTTTCCGACGAAAGTCCGTCGAACTATGGTCAGCCGGTGACATTCACAGCAACCATTACTGCGGCGAACGGGCTCTTGAAGCGTCGCAACGGTGCGAAGCCGGAAGATGTAACCGGTTCCGTAACGTGGAGCGCAACCTACTCGAACGGAACCTCGGCCACAGTCGGATGCGGTCCAACCAGAGTTACTTCTACGCCGGTGACTTATACTTCGGCCGGAGTAGGCACAGCAACTTGTGATCTGAACGGACTGCAAGGCGGGACAGACGTGGTGACAGCGAGCTATTCGGGTGACAGCAATCACAGCCCGGAATCGGGCACGGTGAGTCAAGTTGTCAACCCGATATCGGAGTCCATTACTGTGAGCACTGCTCCACCGGCGACGGCGGCGTATGGCAGCAGCTTCACGGTGGTGGCTTCGGCTACTTCTGAATTGCCGGTTACGTTCGGTGTTGCCAGCGGCAGCGACTGCTCTGTTTTAAACCAAACGCCTACCAGCGCGCTGTACACGGTGGGCTCAAGGAGAAACACGACGTGCACGGTTACAGTGGCGCAGGCGGGTAACAACGATTACCTTGCCGTTCCAGCGACCTCAGTAACACCGTCGACGTCACTGCTAACGCCGGCAACACGAAAGGTAATCTTTACGTCTACACAGCCGGCGTCAGTCTCTTATCAATCTACATTCACGGTGGCAGCGGCATTGCAGAATACGGGGCAAGCTGACGCCACGCTCCCAACGATTCAACTGACGGGTCCTTGCCAAGTGTCCGGCAGCCCGACAACCACAACCGGGACCTTATTCGCCACCATCTTGATGACGAGTGGAACTGGCACCTGCACGGTAGAGCCGACCTGGGCGCTTGACAACGTGTATGCACAAGCGACCGCGAAAGCAACGGTAAAAGCAGCCAAACTGATACCGACCATCAGCTGGACACCGGCGGCGATTACGTATGGAACGCCGCTCGGCTCCGGTCAACTGAATGCTGTTGCTACTGGCTACAATGGCTACTCCTTTACGGATGCCACCTACACATACAACGAGACGGCGGGAAAGGTTCTCAACGCTGGAACTCAATCACTCAAAGTCGCGTTCAAGCCTTCGGCAACGGACGCGCTGAACTACACGGATGCGACGGACACAGTGTCGTTGACGGTGAGCCAGGCGTCCACAACCACAACCATCAACAGCACGTCGACAGGTAGCACCACGGCAACTGCGCATCACCTGACGGTGGACTTCAGCGTGGTGTCGAACTTGACGCCAACGTCGGGCACGATCTCGGGCACAGTTACTGTGACCGACAGCGTGTCTGGTCGAACCTGTACGGCAACGGTGGCTGCGGGTCATTGCACCATTTCATTCACCACCGCGGGAAGCGCGTCACTGACAGCGGCCTATACGGGTACGACGAACAATGGCGGCAGCAGTTCGGCACCGACCACTGCGTCGTACTAACAACGTTGGACGATGGCAGCTCAGGGACCGCCCTGGGCTGCCATCAGTTCGCCAGCAGACAGTTGCAAGGAAGGAGAGGAAGATCCTCCTAACCTTCCTGGCAGTATCCCCATCGCGGCCCAGGGGTACCGTGGGCCGTTCTAAGCAAGGCCACAAGGAGAAGACTCTATGCAGTGCAAGCACTCCACCCTCATCCGGAGTTTGTTGAACACGGCGATGGTCGCGGCAGTTCTGATGTTGGCGGTTGGCGCGATGGCGATCACACCGGATGTTACTAAGCAGCGGTCCGTGACCTTCGTTGGAGCGCCGAAGACCGCGTCAATAAAGGACACTTTCACAGTGACAGCAACGGATAATTCAGATACCGAAACCGCAACCATCACGGCAACGGGGTCGTGCTCGGTTCCCACCGGGAGCACCGGAGGCACGGTCACAGTCACGATGACGAAGTCGACTGGGTCGTGTGCAGTGAAGGCATCGTGGGCAGCCGATGCTACTTATGCGGCAGCCACGGCCACCCAGACAACAACGGCATATCTAGGATACAACGAATCGGTGATCTGGAATTTTGGCCAGAATGGTTGGCCCGACGGAATCGCGCCCGCCGGCAACGGACTGGTATTTGACGCGGCGGGCAATTTGTATGCCACGGTTATCGACGATGGAGGCACTCTCAACGGGGACGGGGCCGTGGTTGAGTTCTCGCTGAAGGATGGTGTTTGGACGGAAACGGTGCTCTACGTATTTAACCGTTTGTCTACAGGATTTACTGGCTACCACCCGGTGGGTACCTTGGCGATGGACAGCAAGGGTAACCTTTATGGTGTCACGACCAATGGCGGTACCGGTGGCTGTACATCGTCCGGCGTTCCGCCGTCGTGGGTCGGTTGTGGCGCGGTCTACGAGCTCTCGCCGCCCACGGAGGCGGGAGGCGTCTGGACGGCAAAGGGTCTGTACAGCTTTCAAGGTTCTGGCTCTCAGAGTTCCAGCGGCACCGGCACGGATGGATTTTGGCCGTTTTCCGGCGTGACGCTGGCGAGTGCATCGGCGACGACTTTGTACGGAACTACGACCTGCGGCGGCACCGGAATGCTCAATGACGAGGGCGATACGTGTGGAGATTCTTCGGGAGGTGGCCTAAATGCGAATGGAGCTGGGACGGTCTATGAGTTGACGTACTCAAAAACAACAGCCAAATGGAGCGAAACCGTTCTCTACAGTTTCTCTGGCAATGGTGCAAGCAACGGCGGAGCGGATGGCTGGTATCCCGAGAGTGGCCTGCTCCTGAAGAGTGGGAACCTGTACGGCACGACTTGCCACGGTGGCCCCCCCAATCACGAAGCTGGAACGGTTTATGAACTGAAGCCGGGAGTCCCATGGACAGAGACCGTGCTCCATTCCTTCAACGGGACCGACGGTGCTTGCCCGATGTACGGGACGCCGGTTATGGACACGGAAAGCAACCTCTACGGAACGACGAACGAGGGAGGTACTGTTCCTACTGCCGCCGGCACGGCATGGGAGCTAAAGTATGACGCCGGGACCTACAATCCGACGGCGACCGTGCTTTACAGCTTCGGGAGCCAGGCCACTGACGGCACCAATCCGAGCTGGGGGCTGGTCTCCTACAAGGGAAGCTGGTATGGCACAACCGGAGGATGGCAAAGTGGGCAATTTGGTGCAACGTATGGAACCGCGTTCAAGCTTACCTATTCGGCAGCAACGGGATGGCAAGAAAAAACTCTCTGGACGTTTAACGGACAAAGCGACACTGATATTGGCTCGCCCGGCTGGAACCAATTGGTGGTCGACAAGGACGGCAACTTTTATGGCATGGCACCGATTGGTCCGGATGGCGTAGCACAAGGTGGCGGCGTATTTGAGCTTTCGCCGAAATGATTGAACTAGGACTGTACGGAAACGTGCATTGCCGCTCGCTTCTCTTACAGCGGCAATGCACAGTAAGCAAAACCTTAAGCAATCTATGCGGGACCTCAGGTTCCATGGGAGAAGTCAAGATGTATCACCGTTTGTGCCAACGTGAAGGCAGTGCAGTTGGAATCGTCCTCCTGATACTTGTAGCCGTACTTAGCTCTGTGTGTGCGAATGCGCAACGAAGAGCTCACGCCACTGCAAAGGCGGACTCTGCTTCCACACAAATTTATACTGAAACGATTGTGCACCAGTTTGCCCATTATGGCGAAGATGGCGCACAGCCGAGCTATGGCTTGGTTAGCGATAGCTCCGGAAATTACTACGGGGTTACCGACGAGGGCGGAGGCGGGCAGGGTGCACTATTCGGATTAACACCCAATGGTGATGGGTCGATGGCTTACAACTTTCTTGGAGGGTTCGGTGGGGGGCCAACCTTCATTACTATCGATAACCAAGGCAACCTCTATGTAATCGCGAACGATGCGTATGGAGCTGTCGTCGAACTGAGCAAAGGGACGAGCGGGAATTGGATTGAATCGAACTTCTACGGCTTTACGGGGGGGCTTGATGGGAGAAACCCCACCATGATCGTGCCGGATAACGCCGGAAACGTTTATGGCTCAACCACCGAGTTGTTTGAGCTCCAAGCGGCTGACGAGCAGTGGCTGTTCGATCCGCTATCTCCGGCAAGTGCTGACGCCATATTGATGGATAAGAACGGCGACTTCTACGGGACGAGCCTCTATAACGGAATCGGAAACAATGGCGTCTTTGTGAAATTGCACAAGGGCAAGAATGGGTGGGGGGAAAAGGTTATTCACTATTTTCAAGGTGGAGCAAACGACGGCAGTTATCCGATCGGCACTCTGACCTTTGGTCCAGATGGCGCTATCTATGGTGTGACGGCTTGGAGTCACCAGCAAGCCGGGTCTCTTTGCTGTGGTGGGGTCTACAAGATCACGAAGTCGGGCGAGATTACGTGGCTCTACGCCTTCACGGGAGGAGCCGACGGCAGCAATCCTTCCACGGGGGTAGTTTTCGACAAACGGGGAAATCTCTACGGTGTAACGGGGGATGGCGGCAATTTTTCAAGCCAGTACTGCGCCGGTCAAGGATGTGGTGTCGTTTACAAGTTGACTCCTCCTGCTGGAAACCAGAATGGCCCTTGGACCGAGAGTGTGCTGTACAGTTTTAGCGGGGGCACGGATGGATACTTACCCGTAGGGCCGTTAGTACTCGACAGTGCCGGAAATATCTACGGCGTGACAGCTGGCGGCGGGGATGGTTATGGAATCGGCGGGGACGGCGTGGCTTACGAGCTGACGCCGAACCCTGTAGCGACAAACGTGAACATTACTATCACGAAGCCGAATCCATCGTTGGCGGGCAAAGTAGTCACCGTCTTTTTCGCAGTAGCACAAACTGTCGCTGGGCTTGACCCACCGACCGGCACTGTGACGGTTACGGCCAACACTGGAGAGAGTTGCTTCGAGCTCCTGCCGGCCAATGGCAAGGGAAGCTGCCAATTGGATTTCGCAACCGCTGGCACAAGAACCCTGACGGCAAGTTATTCGGGCGATACGGGCAACCTTAGCGGCTCTTCTCCTTCTTATACGCAGAATGTAATGGAGCCCACGAGCACTGCCATCACCAGGAATGCGCCCGACCCTGCCAGGATCGGACAGCTTGTAGCTGTGGACTTTACTGTGGTCGCGAAAAACGCGACGAGTAAAACCAAGCCAACGGGCGGCGTCACTGTGAACGCCAGCACGGGAGAAGACTGCGTGGGAACGGTAGCAGAAGACGGCAAAGGGAGTTGCAAGCTGACATTCAGTTCCGCGGGGGTTAGGACGTTAGAGGCGACATACAGTGGCGACGCCGACAATACGGGTAGCGTATCCATTGCAGTCGCCGAGACGGTGAACTAACCACGCTGGTAAGAGCGCGGCCTAAGGATGGGCCTCCTTGGGCCGCTCACTCTCCGCGCAAAGCTGAAGGCGCAAAAAAGCTACGACCAACATTCCCCCAATTGTGCGAGCAACAATCCGGCCGGAGCACGAGTGAGGAGTTGGACGACAGTGGATCTATATCGAAAGGATTTCTTTATGCGGAGTAATAAGTTGGTGTTGGCGTTGCGCATGTTAGCTGTTCTTATGGCCTTGGCTTTCGTTGTTCCGGTGGCGCATGCGGTGGCCCCGGTACTGATCACTCAAAGCACGGACGAAAGCAAGTTGGTCACGCTCTCCGGCAATACGCGCCCAGAGGCGATGGCGAAGCAAAACGATCGGGGGCGTGTAGCGGACAGTTACCCAATGCAACACCTGATGTTGCAGTTAAAGCGCTCGGCGGAGCAGGAGCGCGAGCTGCAACAACTGATTGATGCACTTACCGACTCATCCGCACCGAATTATCATCGGTGGCTGACGGCGAAGGAATTCGGAGAACGATTCGGATTAGCCGAACAGGATTTGGATACAATCACGCGCTGGCTGAAGTCGTACGGTCTCCAGGTCAATGTCGTTTACGAGAATGGGCTGCTCATCGACTTTTCCGGCACAGCGGGGCAGGTACGGGAGGCGTTTCACACCGAAATTCATAAATTGAATGTCGGGGGCGAGAAGCATGTCGCCAACGCAAGCGACCCACGGATTCCGGCTGCCATTGCAACTGCGGTAAGCGGAATTGTGTCCTTGCACGATTTCAAGCCGCACGCCATGTATAAGCGGAAAGCGGACTACACTTATACCGATAATGGCGGGCAGACGATATATGCGGTTGTCCCGGCCGATCTGGCGACGATCTACAACATGAATCCATTGTTCAACGCCAAGCCGACCCCTATTACTGGCAAAGGCCAGACAATCGTTCTGCTGGAAGATTCCAACGTCTACAGCACGTCCGACTGGAGCTCATTCCGTTCAGCATTCGGGCTTTCTTCCTACACGAGTGGTTCATTCACGCAAATCCATCCAGAGCCCTCAAGTGGTCCACATAATTGCATCAACCCAGACACGAACCCCGACGAGTTTGAAGCGACCCTGGATGTGGAGTATGCCAGCGCGGCGGCACCCGACGCGGCCATTGAACTCGCGTCTTGCTCGGACACCTCGACTTTCGGCGGTTTGATCGCGCTGCAAAACCTGCTGAACGCCAGCAGTGCGCCGCCGGCGGTGATGAGTATGAGTTATGGCGAGTGTGAAGCCTATAGCGGGTCTGCCCTTAATGCCGCGTTCTACGCTGCCTACCAGCAGGCAGTCACCGAGGGAGTGTCGATGTATGTTTCCTCGGGAGATACAGGTGCGGCGCTTTGTTCTTCGAATTACCCGCAATGGGCGGTAACCGGAATTGGTGTGAGTGGCTTTGCTTCGACTCCTTACAACGTTGCCGTCGGTGGAACCGATTTTGGCGATACCTTTGCCGGAACGAACGGCAATTACTGGAGCAATACGAACACAAGTACCTATGGTTCGGCGTTGTCCTATATTCCGGAGATTCCATGGAACGATTCCTGTGCCAGCCAATTGCGCGCCCAATACTTCGACGGTAACGACTTTACTTATGGCGACAACGGGTTTTGCGATGGCAGTGGGTTAGGAGAGGATTTCTGGGATCTTGGAGCCGGCAGCGGTGGTCCGAGCGGTTGCGCCACTGGCCAGCCGGCACAACCAGGGATTGTGGGAGGAACCTGCACGGGGTACCCGAAGCCCTCCTGGCAATCGCTGGTCGGAGTGCCCAATGACGGGGTCCGCGATCTTCCGGATGTGTCGCTATTCGCGGCCAACGGAGATTGGCTGCACTTTTATCCTGTCTGTTTTACTGACACGTCCAGCGGCGGTTCACCCTGTTCTCAAGCGCCGGACTACTGGCCGGGAGCTGGAGGTACGTCATTTGCTTCGCCCCTAATGGCGGGTATTCAGGCCTTGATCAATCAGAAAACCGGGGAACGACAAGGCAATCCGAACCCAACGTTGTACAAGCTCGCAGCCGCCGAGTATGGTACCAGCGGCAACAACTCCTGCAATTCAGATCCTCTCGGTGCCGCCCCCAGCAGTGCGTGCGTTTTCTATGACGTGACGACCGGCGACATCGACCTCCCTTGCCAATATATTGATTGCTATTGGCCGAATGAGGATGAGTCGTCGCCCAGCGATCCGACGTTAGGTGTTCTTTCCACTTCGAACAATGTCTATGATCCCGCTTATGTCGCTACTACGGGCTGGGATTTTGCCACAGGGATCGGCTCGGTGAACGTCACCAATCTCGTCGATAGCTGGCCGGAACCGGCGCCCGGCTTCACGCTCGCTGCCAATCCGAATGCTTTGACGATTATCCACGGCAACAGCGCAACCAGCGCGATTGCCGTCATTCTCCAGGGCGGCTTCGGCGGGAATGTAAATCTATCGGTCACAGGATTGCCAACCGGGGTGACAGCGGCATTTAGTCCAAATCCTGCCACTACGAGCAGCACACTAACTGTAAGCGTAAGCGCCACCGCCCCGCCCGCGACCGCCACATTGACGATCACGGGGACTTCTGGCAAGTTGACCAGCACAGCAACGCTAAGTCTCACAGTTACTGCAGGAAACCCGACATTTACCCTTTCCGCTACAGCTGGCGCAGTGACGGTAGTGCAAGGTGCTGGCAGTGGCACAAGCACGATCAGCATCACTTCCGAGAACGGGTTCACTGGCCAGGTGTCGCTATCTGTGTCGGGATTGCCGAAAGGCGTCACTGCTTCTATTAGCGGGAATCCGGCATCCTCATCGAGTGTCGTGACGTTTGCAGCCAGTGAAACGGCGAAGGTGGGAACAGCGACGGTGACGATTACTGGAGCCTCGGGCGCGTTGACTGCTTACACGACCCTCGCGCTCACGGTGCAACCGCTTGGGAATTTCAGTCTGACGGCTGCGCCGAAGATGTTAGAGATTGCGCGAGGCGCGAGCGCCACAAGCACGATCACCGTTGTTCCCAAGGATGGATTCGACCACATCGTGGCGCTGGTTGCGAGTGGGTTGCCCAAAGGAGTCACTGCGGCCATTTCTCCAGGCTCGACCGCTGCGTCTGGCACGCTGACGCTGACGGTTGCGAATTCAGCGCTAGTGGGAGAGCAGGACATCACCATCACTGGAGTTTACGGATTGCTCAGTCATGAGACATTCGTAGCCCTCAAAATCACGAAATAGCAAACTGGCCAGGTTGTTGAGAAGCGACAGCGTCGGTCTGGGGTCGCAACCAAGCCAAGGTGAGCGGCTGCGGTCGTTGCCGAAAATTCGGCTCCCGGACTCACGCCTTCCGTCGATTTGCCCGAAGGAACGGATGGGCCTCCTTCCTCCGAGCACCACTGGAACTGCACCGCAGGTCAATACGAACTGCGGTGCAGGATTCAGGGAAAATCGAGGAGTCGAGTCCTGAGTGTCGCGACTCCCGCAGGTTTGGCTTCCACAACCTGAGGCATTCTCTGGCATCCTTCCTGGTCAGTGTCGGCAAGAACCCCGAAAGTCGTTCAGGGGTTGCTCCGACACAGCGACAGTCGTAAGCGTCCGAAGAGGACCGTCTTGCTAAGTGTCCACGAACAGGTTAAGTGGACACTTCCGCCGGTATGGATTTGAAGTTCCAAGGCAGAAGTTCGGCAATGCGGTTGATGGGGTAGTCGGCGATACGGGTCAGCACCTCGCGCAAATAGGCTTCGGGATCGAGGCCGTTCAGTTTCGCCGAACCGATCAGGCCGTAGATGGCTGCGGCACGGTCGCCGCCTCGATCCGACCCGGCAAACAGGTAGTTCTTGCGGCCCAGGGCCAACGTTTCCATGAGCGATCTTTTCTTTTTCGAGGGTGTCGATGACAGTGCTGAGGAGTTGCGCGCCAAGATTCAGCGGCTCGTCCAGACGAACGACGTCAATCGGTTGCGCAGGTACTACCGCCTGATGCTCGTCTCCCGAGAAAAGTGACGTTGCCAAACCCATAAATGAGTAAAATTGGACCGATGTCTGCCCTCTCAATCTTCGTTGGCGAAGGTGGCCCCGCATACGGTTGTGCCAATCCCATTTACGTGATTTCAAAAGAGGGAGACACATTGAGTTTTGAGGTTCGGGAAGAGGATGCTTCTTACCTGAAAACGCTCGTGGGGAATCTCCTTGCCGTTTTCGGACCTCCTTGTCGCAGGTATCGCGGAAAGAACTTGATTCGCTAATCAGCGGATTATAATACTGGTGAGATCATGAAAACGTTTGGGACTCTCATATCTGAAGCACGGCGGGCCAAGGGATTAAGCCAGAAAGATCTCGCCTCCAAGGTGAAGAAGGAGGACGGGCAGGCGATTTCCGCCCAATACCTCAATGACATCGAACATGACCGCCGAAATCCACCCTCGGAATTCCTGATAGCTCAGATCGCCGACGCCACTGATTTATCGAAGGATGTTTTGTGTCTCGCAGCGGGGACGATTCCCACAGACCTTCAGAAAATTGCGACAACTCAGCCGGAGAAGATGGAGCAAGCCTTCAAGGCTTTTCGGAGGGCGGTTAAGGACGCCAAATAGCTATGAAGTGGGTTCGCGATAAAACGGGTCGATTTTCTCAACGTCCGCACTATCTACCCGAAGAGATAGACGGCGATTGCGAACGCACAATCCGTACCTTCTTGAACAAGAGATATGGAAAGGTCGAGTTTCCGGTCAAGACGGACGATCTCACCGTGCTGATTGAGGAAAAAGCCGATCTCGATTCCTACGCCGATCTCTCAGGCGAACCAGGAGAGGTGGAAGGCGTCACGGAATTCGTACCGGGCAAACGACCTTTGGTGAAGATATCCTGCGCGCTCAGGTCACCGCATATGGAGAACCGGCTGAGAACGACACTCACCCATGAGTACGGACATGTCCACTTCCACCAGTTCATGTTTGCAGATCTTCAAGCGCAGTCCTCGTTGCTGTTCCCCCGGCAGGAGAAAAGCCACACCAACAAATGCCACCGCGACAACATGATCGGAGCTTCTGAGAAAGACTGGATGGAATGGCAGGCAGGATGCGCGTGTGGAGCGATTCTCATGCCCGTCGGCGCGCTCGTCGATATGGTTAGGCGGTTTCGGGAGGATAAGAAGATTCCATACGCCAACCTAGTTGTAGGTTCCGAGCACGGCCAGCAACTCATAGCGCTGGTGACCTCGACCTTCCAGACATCCAAGGATGCTGCCCGCGTCCGGCTACTCAAAAGAGGCATCCTGACCGAAACCGGAAACCGGCGGACAGCAGAATTATTTTGACAATTCTATTTTTTTGATGTCATACTACCCAAAACCGCTGATTTTAGTATATACTGATTATAGAAATGGCAAAGCGACGGCGAGTACCGTAAAGGAGACAGTAATGGCAGACGTACAAGTGACCTGCATCACCAAACCTCACTGTCCTCCGCCCCAAGGGCGACATCGGCGTGGATGCCGACGTGGCAGTCTTCCTAAACGCCAATGGCGCTTCCCAATACGATTTGGCAAACCTCCATAGCCGCATCCGGCGGCTTGTGGCGAAGATTTATCCCACGAAGAAACCCGAGGACTTCACCATCCAGCCACGGACGCTGGGCATTGAATTCCGCGATTCCGGGCTTGAAATGGATCTCGTGCCACTCATAGCCATAGACGGCCCTGGCGACTACGGCTGGCAGCCCTCATCGCAGGGTGCGGCGCCGGTCAAGACCAGCGTGACGAAGCAGCTGGAATTCATCCGCGCCAGGAGGGATGCATATGCTAATTTCGCCGCGCTCGTCCGGTTGCTAAAGCACTGGAGAAACTTCCATGAATTAGACGACAGCCTCAGGTCTTTCGCCATCGAGCTTATCGTCAGCCACCTGCAGGACATGCAGGGTGTGCCTCCTTCGCTGGAAGACGGGCTTTTGCGGTTTTTCCTGTACGTGGCGGACTCGCGGCTGAAAACGCCGATCTCGTTCAAAGAATGCGGCACGCCAAAAACCTTCCCCAAAGACCGGGTCGTAATACTCGATCCGTGCAATGCTGATAATAACGTCACCCGTAGAATTACGGACCAGGACTGCAAGGTGATTGTGGAGAAGTGCCGGAACGCGTGGGAGACACTCAGCTACGCGCGCAACTATGACGGCAAGACTCAGACGTTGGAACTTTGGAAAGAGGTATTCGGCAGGTCGTTTGTAATCGAGGAATAGGACATGTCTTCTACGGGAACGTTAACGCAAACCTACAGCGTGGCTGATATCGGCAAGGTGATCGACTGCATCGCCGCCGATTTGGACATGAATTCGCAATCGACGGGACTGCTCACGCGCGATCTGGTAAAGATGTGTGCTGCGGATGTCAGAACCTTGGCCCAAAAGGGCTACCTGCTCGAAGCCAATATCGTACTGTACGATCCCTCGGGAGAGCCTATCCGCGCCGCGAAATACGAAGTGTCCACTGATGCCTCGACTCTCACGGCTCAACGTCCGGGCAATAACCTCTGGCCCCGCACACCGTCTGGTCAGCTAAGCATAGTGGTACGGTACAGCCAGAAGTGGCGTGATCTAACGGAAGCGCAACGAGTGGCATTTGGGCAGACCTTGAGCACGGGGTGGACCACGTCGAACACCGACCTATCCTTTCCTTCCTTGACTCGGTCTGCGGATCGCAATTACGTCAGCAACGGGTGGGGGGTCACCAAGAGTGTTTATGCGTAACTCGAATTGGAAAGTGGGCAGTCGATGAGCGAAGTTACCGAAATCGCCGAGCTTTTTGAACTGGAGCTGGAACTCCCGGACGACAAAATCGCAGCCTCGTCAAAGAGATTGGTAGGTTTTGAGAACCGCTACCAGAGACTTCACCGCGGCCTTCGCTTGTTAGCCGATCCGGAAGAACTGCTCGCGTGGAGCCGGAAATTTCATCACAAGGAACTCGCCATCTGCGACGCGGTATCGGACAGGTATCCCCTGGTTATTTTCGCGGGCGATGTCGGCACAGGAAAGACCGTCACTGCCGAGGGTGCGTGCGACAGACTGGCTCGTGAAGCCCGCAAAGAGGCGATGCTCTTTAAACTCAGCACCCGCGTCCGTGGATCGGGCAAGGTCGGTCAGATGAGCACGCTTCTCAACCAGGCATTTGAAGTCGTCGCCAAGCAAGCCGGGAAGACCCGGCAAGCGTTCCTTATCATCGACGAAGGGGACTCGCTTGCGTCCACGCGGGACACGGCGCAAAGCCACCATGAGGATAAAGTGGCGGTTAACACCATCATCCAGAAAATCGATGACCTCCGCCGCCATTCCGGCCGCATTCTGGTATTTCTCTGCACCAACAGGGCAGGGGCGCTAGACCCGGCCATTGTGCGCCGGGCGGCTATTACGGAGCAGTTTGACCGTCCCACCGAGCAGGAGCGCGAAGAATTATTCCGTATGGATCTGGATGGCTTGAATATCAAGGACCAGACGATTCATGAATTGGTGCGGCTCACCGGCTCGCGAGATGGGCAGCCGGGCCTCACCTTCTCGGATTTGCGTTCCAGGCTTTTGCCCGATGCGCTTTGCCGGGCATTTCCGAGCCGGGCGCTGAGCGCAGATGATCTCATCCTCGCTGCGAAAGAAGTGCGACCCTCTCCCGTGGTGAAAAAAGGATGATGTCCCCATCAGGCAAATCCGACGCAACCGGCGTAACAGCCGCCTTACCTCTGCTGGGCCGCCGTGTTCAGATCGCGGGTTCAGCGAATGCGAAAACCGATCCCGCTCTCATCCAATACGCGCACGAGGTCGTTCGCAACCTGGCAAAAGGCGTAATGACTGCGGGAGGCGGAATCGTAGTTGGCGTCGGAAGAGAACCCCGCCCGGATGGCTCCGCCCCGGACGCTCCCAGCCTGCTGTTCGATTGGACGGCGCTTGAAACAGCTGCGGAATGCCTGAAGCTGGGGTTTCGAGCGTGGCCCGCGGAGTTTGGCCTTCCCATTGTTGTCGCCTGTTCTGAGAAAGCAGTATCGGAAATTCCGGATAACCGTCGGCCGCTGTATGAAGAATTATTGGGAAGCGGCCTGCTTCACGTTGAATCGATAATGCCTGGCTCGCGCGCGGCAGTTTTTCTCCGCCAGCGCCAAGCGGTATTTGGCGACGCCTTGGTGATTCTCGGCGGCGGCACAGGAGTCGAGCACTCAGCCGATCTCTACCTATCGCGCCGAAAGCCGGTAGTCCCCCTTGATTTGGCACTTGGCGCCAGCAGGGACGACGGCACGGGCGGCGCTATGCGACTGGCAAAGGAAGCAAGGACGGAGCCTCTCCGTTTCTTTCGCTTCAGCCCAGCTTTTGCAAACACGGAGGGGGCGGCGCTCGCAGAAATCGCCACGCGAAACGGCGCTGCTGCAGCGTCTGATGTCGCTAGCCGGACGGTAGGCCTGCTCGGTAAGATCGTTCCGCACGCAGCGTTTTACGTGCGGCTTTTGAATCCGGCACACCTGAAATTCAAGATTGTTGAGTCGTTTTTCCGTGATGTTGTTGATCCGGTAGTTGGCGAAGCGCGAATGCGCCGTGTTGAAATTGGCACCGACAGAAGCGACTATGGGTTTATCAACGTGGGTATTTTCGAGAATCTGCATTTTTCGTCTGTAGTGATCGTTGACGTGACCGGCGAACGACCGAATTGCTTTATCGAGCTCGGCTACGCCCTGCGCGGCAACCGCGTTCTCGTAACGGCAGAGGAGGGGACCGAGCTTCCGTTTGACCAGAAGATGATACCGTGCCATTTTTGGCGTCCTGCCGACTCTGTTGCGGACAGGAAAAAGGCTTTGGTTGAGTTTTGGGAAAAGAACATTAACCGACCGCCAATTGTGAAAGTGGCTTAGGGCTTCGCGGAGGTAACGTGAGGGAGGTTTATATATCTGTTGATATTGAAGCGGCGGGTCCAACCCCTGGGACCCATAGCATGCTATCCCTCGGAGCGGCACTGGTGGACGATGCCAAAACTACTTTCTACGTTGAATTACGACCGATCAACAACAATTCTGTGCCCGACGCAATGAAGATGATAAGTCGCACGTTGAAGGACTTTGAGCGGACCGGGCGAGATCCGAAAGAGGCTATGATTGCATTTCGGGACTGGATTGACACGGTTTCAAAGAACGCAATGCCGGTCTTCGTGGGTTTTAACGCTACGTTCGACTGGGCGTTCGTCAATTTCTATTTTCACAACTACCTGGGAGAGAATCCCTTCGGTTTTGGCGGTATTGACGTGAAGTCTTACTACATGGGCATGAGTGGTTCCACTTGGGGAGACTCACGGTCAAGCCGTATCCCGGCAGACCTCAAGGGCGCATCCCCTCACACTCATAACGCGCTTGACGATGCGATTGAGCAAGCAGAGATGTTTCGACGAATGAGGAATAAAGTAACCGGAAAGAGCTAAGCGGAACGGTGCCGCAATCGATATGGGTGCGAAGTGTGAATAATCTCCGAAATCTCGGCAACGAATTCAGCGTACCACTTAACTCCGATGACGACGGCTATTTCGGCAGGGAGTGCCCAATCGAGGAATGCCTCGGATACTTTAAGGTCACACTCGGTACTGGTATCAAAGGCCCCGCTCCTTGCCATTGTCCGTACTGCGGGCACAGCGGAGAGAGCAAGACTTTCTTCACTGCCGACCAAATTGAATACGCTCGATCGGTCGTGATGCGGAAAGTGACTGACGCCATTCACAAAGATCTGAAATCCCTTGAGTTTGAGCACAAACCCCAAGGCATGTTCGGCATCGGCATCAGCATGAAGCTGCAGCCATCAAGCCCGTTGCCCATCCGGCACTACCGAGAAAAGCAGCTCGAAACAGAGGTCGTCTGCGACAACTGCACCCTCCGGTACGCCATCTACGGCGTTTTCGGATGGTGCCCGGACTGTGGGGTCCATAATTCGCTTCAAATCCTGACCAAGAATCTTGAGCTCGCGAGGAAGGAACTGACGCTGGCTCAATCGGCGGACGCCGAGTTGTCCAATCACCTGATCGGAGACGCCTTGGAGAATGTCGTCTCTGCGTTTGACGGCTTCGGGCGAGAAATTTGCTCGCGAAAAGGAGCTGATATTCGCTTCCAGAATATCACCGGTGCTAGACGGAGGGTGCAGGAGACGCTTGGGTTCGATTTTGCCGATTCCCTTAGCTCTGATGAATGGGACTCTGCCTGCCGAATTTTTCAGAAACGCCATCTCCTGGCGCACAGGATGGGCGTAATAGATGAGGATTACCTCCAGAAAGCAAACGATCCCGGTGCAGTTGCTGGTCGAAAGATCCGTGTAAGCCACGACGAAGTTAACTCGGCCATAAGCATCGTGGAGTCTCTGGGCCGACAGCTGTTCGGAGGAGTGCTTCCCACAAGCCCCTAGCTTTGCTTTTGCCACTATCGTGCCGACCTGCATCTATTGCCGCCACACATCGTCGGAGCCTTATCCAGCAGAACACGTGATTCCGGCGTCATTCGGCCTGTTCCGCAATGGCCTGACTCTGCACAGCGTATGCTTCGACTGCAATCAGTTTTTCGCCAATCATCTGGAACTTCATTTTGCTCGTGAAACCGGCGAGAGCGTCGTCCGATACCAGTATGGACTCAGAGATAACATGGCTGGGCATCTAGGGCGCCGTCTGACCGTAACGGTCAAGGCACCGGGGCCGATATTCGGGGCGAAGGTATTATTGGCTCCGAATGCCAAGGCAAACGGCATCGACATCATTTACCTGCCACAGGTGAGCTTCGCAGAGGAGAACTCAGAAGAGTGGATCTGGTACGAACCCGAGGAACTGACCCCAGAGATCATCCGCGCGGTCAGGCCAGGTTCCCGCGTCCAGTATTTCTATACCTCGCCCGCTGAATTGGTACAGCTCCGGGCGCGCCTGCGCGAACTGGGATTCCCCGCCACGCGGCACATCAGAAAGGATACTATTCCGCCGCAACCCGAAATGACCGCCAGGGTCAAGTACCCTTTCGACACCGTTATCCGGCGTTGTGTCGCTAAAATCGCTTTTAACTATTTGGCGTATGTGGCGTCGGAGGATGTGCGATTGCTGCTACGGGAGGATTTCGATGCGGTTCGGGACTTCGTAAGGTATGGCGAGCTTGCGGAACATACGATCGTGGCTGCTATTGGAGGCCCGAGGCTGACGGAAGAGAGCAGGAAAGGCTCGCTCGTTGATGGACACATGCTAGGCGTTGGATGGAGTAACCATGGGAGTATCCTGTGCAACCTCAGCATCTTTAACGCGATGACATACCAGGTTGCCCTCTGCCGCAATTACCAGGGTTTGTGGTTTGCCCTGAGCAGCGTTCACTCGTTTGACTTGGCCACGAAAGAAGCCAAGAAGCTTCCCGCTGATCTTTTGTTCCCACTATAGCCTGCTAAAATGCAAACTGAGAGTTCTCGACTATCAGCAAATATCCACAATGCGCTCAGATTGCCAGCCGCCTCACCAATCCTTTCCAGAAGGCGGTTTTTGCGGCTGCAATCCAAAGTCTAGATCAAAACAATAATCCGCTCCGCTTCAATAATTTCGCCACGAACCTGCGCGAGCTGGGCAGAATCATGCTCGATGATCTAGCTACGGAGAGCAGCATCAAAGATTGCGATTGGTACATTCCCGAACTCAACGATAAGAAGAAAGAAATCATCACCCGCGCGCAGCGCGTCAAATACGCTGTTCAGGCAGGTCTTCCGGACGACTTTGTTTCAACAACCCTGAAGGTTGATGTTGGGCGGGCTACACAGAAGTACACCAAGCTGATCGAGCGCTTAAGCGCTTTCACTCACATCAACGCGACTACGTTTGATATCACACAATCTGCTGAGCGCAAGCTCGCGGACGAGGCTCTTACAACATTCGTCCTCGTGTTGAAAACAATAGATGATTGTCGTTCCAGGGTAGAGTCGAAGGTTGAGCGCCGCGCCAAAGACGCTTTAACCGACGAGCTATTTGCGCACTCTGTCGATGCGCTTGAGGAAATCGCCACGCATCATACCGTTCATGGGGCCGAAATCGAAGAGCTGAATCTGAAGTCAATGGACTCGGCTACCATTGTTTTTTCGGCGACTGGATTCCTGGATTGCGAACTCCAATATGGCTCCGATGGCGATTACAGCCGTGGCGATGGTTTACGAGTGGAGGACAGCTACCCTCTAAAGTGCAAGCTTGTTGCTGACATTTCAACGCCTCTTGATTTAGAGGTGCAGGATCTTTGCGTCGATAATAGTTCGTTCTATGAATGACTTACCTCTGCGCCAGGGACCTGCTTCGCGAGACATTCACGCTCCTCCGCCATTCATCCATTGCCAGAACTCGTCTCAAATCGGCACTTTGTGCGAGGCGGAATCCCGCACGGAGCGGCGGCGTTTGTCGTAAATCTGCGTTGTCGTAATGTGCTTGTGGTCGAGGAGATCCTGGACGGATTCAATCGGCACGCTGGAATCGAGCAGCAATGTCGCCGTTGTCGCCCGCAGTGAGTGCGGTGAATAGACGCACTCCGAACCCTTTTCCCATTCGGCAGCACCGTTTCCCGCATTGCGCCGGGAAGCCGCTCCAGATAACTCATCAGCACACGGTACATGCTGCGCTCCGTCATCCTCCGTGGAGCCAGCGTTTCATGGTGCTGCGATAGGCGAGGGCGGCAGAGGCGGCCGCTCTCGATTCCGGCCGCCTTGATGTACTCGGCGATGGACTCCGCCGCGCTGAATTGAATTCCCTTGGTCTTGTGCCGTCCGCCTTTGATATGAAAGCGCAGCGTCGCCTCGTCGCCGTCCTTCATACGAACCAAACATTCGATCATTCGGCAAAAACGCGCTTTGTCCGGGTTATGGAACAAGTAGTACGTGAGCACTAGCTTTCCGGTCACCATGCTCGTCGGGGATTGGCTCGGGCGCTGCGCCGCAGACATCTTGCACCGCGGGGAGCGATACGGGTCGAGCCTTCAGCGGGGTCAGGCGAGATAAGACTGAGTGGGCATTCAATCAACCAATCTGGTTGATCCTTTCTCTCCGTTACACCACCAAATGTGTTGCTTGGATATTGTCCGGATGGTCATCTCTCCACGCTCCTCCCATTCCTTTGGGATCTCTGTTGTGATTTAAAGCATAACTTTGCCGTCTGGCAACGTTATGCTTTAAACGACCTTGATCTTCCGAGTTATTGTGTATTGAATTCCCGGCCGAGCAGAATAAGGATCGGTGAATCGGGCAGCACTCATTGCGACGAAGTTTCATAAGATTCCTCCGGATTGGCTTTCAGGGATGGGACGAGTTGGTATCAGAGAAGAGCGGGCCGTCGGCAGCTGACTGATTGGCCGTATGCTGAGGCGACGATTAACTGTTGTACATTCAATTAGTTACAAAAATAATTCGCTATTCGCGAATCGCGAATATAGAATAGAGCCATGCCTTTAAAGCCTCAAGACATCATGGTAGTTTTGAAACTCTGCAGCTACCAGGGCAAACGCCCCCCAATGTCTGTCATCGCAGCGGATCTCGGGCTGAGCCCCTCCGAGGTCCATGCTGCTCTCAAGCGTCTGTACCGAGCCCGACTCTTGCACGGCCCAGAGATGCAAGATAAACCCAATCTTGCAGCCCTCGAAGAATTCCTGCTGCATGGATTGAAATATGCATTTCCTGCCGAACACGGCCAAGTAACGCGCGGAGTTCCGACGTCCTACGCCGCTCCTCCGCTTAAGAATGACATTGTCCAAGGTGATGAGCTTCCTCCCGTATGGCCCTGGCGTGACGGTGAGACCCGCGGCATTGCTCTTGAACCTCTATATAGGACTGCCCCAATAGCGGCTCTCCGGGATCCCGTCCTCTACGAACTCCTTGCCTTGGTTGACGCAATTAGGGATGGGCGCGCGCGCGAGCGCAAGATCGCAGAGCGAGAGTTGCTAAATAGGTTGGGCACCGGAAATGTCAAAGCATAATCTCGCGCTGCTCATTGAGGCGGCCCACCTACTCGAGCCACTCCTTGGTGAACTGGTTTTTGTCGGAGGAAGCACGACAGCCCTGCTCATCACTGACAAAGCAGCTGCCGATGTCCGCCCGACATACGACGTCGATGCCATCGCTGAGATCACCTCATATGCCGCATATACAGAATTTTCGGAACGACTCCGCAAACTTGGCTTTACTGAGGACACGAGTGAAGGAGCTCCGATTTGCCGTTGGCGCCAAAAAAAGACGATTCTGGATGTAATGCCCCTTGACGAGAAGATCCTCGGATTTTCCAATCGCTGGTACAAACCTGCTATGGATTCTGCCGTGGCCCGTGAATTAGAACCCGGGCTTCGCGTACGAGTCGTCACCGGGCTCTTCTTCTGCGCCACCAAGTTGGAGGCGTTCGCCGGTCGCGGCAAAAACGACTACTTGGCGAGCCACGATCTTGAAGACCTGGTCTCCGTCGTTGATGGACGCGCTGAACTAGTCGAAGAAATCTACGCCGGGCCCGAGGACGTGCGCACCTACATCGCGTCAGAGATCACGAAATTGCTGGCAATTGGCTCGTTTGTGGATGCGTTGCCCGGTTATCTGCTACCCGACGCCGCAAGCCAAGCTCGGATCTCAACGGTGCTTGAGCGACTGAAACAAATCGCCGGCGTTTAGCAACGGCCGGTTCACGCGTTTCCTCCAGCAAATGGTGTGGCAGAAAAACCCTGCCGACGCCGTTGCAATCGTGGGTTGCGGATTTTAGGCACACCTCTGGCACACTTATTTCAAAAAAGAGCAGTTTTGGGGCGAGTCTGCCATGTTAACTTGCTGATGGAATGTCAGTCGCTCCGTACACAGGGGCTCTGGCGGAGGTCGGCGACTGAAGGGCTCTAGCAAATGGCCGCAGCCTACACACCAAGAAATCGACCTCGGCTGCCCAAAAACCGTCTGCGCTCAGCGTCTGCAAGCTCATGAATCTACAGAACTCCAATACTGGCCACCACCAGGCCTACAAACAGGTGTTTGTGGTGCAGCCAGTTAGTCATCACGTGGCTTGAAGTTCTATGATAAGAACTTATGCCGATGGCGGACGAACTGCAGACTCGCGGAGATTCTCCACGATTTCCGCAATTAGGTGATGTCGTGCGAGTCCGCGCGCGCCGGCATCTGGTGGAAGGAGTGGCGGCACCGGGCCTCGCCGGCGAGCAGCAAACCCTAGTAAGTCTTTCCTGTATCGACGATGACTCGCAGGGCACTACTCTCGACGTGCTATGGGAGCGGGAGATTGACGCTCAGATCATCCAAGAATCAGCGTGGACAGATCTAGGTCGGCAGGGCTTTGACCCACCGCAATTATTCTCTGCCTTCCTGCACTCTCTGCGTTGGAACCTAGTCACGTCCACTAATCCGCGGCTCTTCCAGTCTCCATATCGGGCCGGCATCGAGGTTATGGCCTACCAGTTGGAGCCGTTGCGAAAGGCGTTGCTGCTGCCACGAGTCAACCTCTTTATCGCCGACGACGTAGGTCTTGGCAAAACCATTGAGGCTGGCCTGATCATTCGTGAACTTCTGATGCGCCAGAAGGTGAAACGCATCGTTGTCGGTTCCCCCGCATCGGTTCTCCTGCAATGGCGAGACGAGCTGGAATCCAGATTCGGGTTGACCTTCGTGGTCTTGGATCGAGAGTACGTCCTTCGCTGCCGCCGAGATCGTGGCTACGGAGTCAATCCCTGGAGCACCCACACCAGATTTATCATTTCGCACTCACTACTCCGGGATGAAGCCTACGCTGGTCCCCTTCGTGATTGGCTGCAGACTCAAGGGCCAGGATCGCTTCTCATTCTTGATGAAGCGCACAACGCGGCGCCAGCGAGTGGCAGTCGCTATGCGATCGACTCACACTTCACAAGAGTGATGCGCGAATTGACCCAAGAGTTCGAGCACCGACTCTTCCTTTCCGCTACGCCCCACAACGGTCACTCCAATAGCTTTTCGGCTTTGCTTGAAATGCTGGACCCCCAACGTTTTTGCCGTGGCGTATCTGTACGAGGCCAGAAGATGTTGTCGGATGTTATGGTGCGCCGCCTGAAGAGCGACCTCCGTGAGGTTTCGGGGGGCTTCCCACTTCGGAAGATCGTGCAGCATGACATCACCGACCTCCCCGAGAACGCGCCAGAACTCCTGCTATCCCGACTTTTGCAGCAGTACCGCGCGTTGAGGGAAACTCGGCTTTCGGGATCGTCGAAATCGCAGCAAGCTGCCGGCGCGCTGGTGGTGACCTCGCTACAGAAACGACTCCTGTCTTCCATCGAAGCCTTTTCTCACACTCTGCGCGTCCACCGGAAAAGTGTTGACGCGCGCGCGGAAGAAAAGTCCCCGGACCGTGACGAAGCTGGCGAAACTCTTCTGCTCCTTGAAGCACCTGGTGGCGATGACGACCGTGCCGAACTGCCCGAAGCTGTCGTCTCGGCTGAGATGGATGAAGCAATGGAGATCGCCACCCGCCGAAGCCTCATTCCGGGAAACGCCCCCGATCCCTTACTGAAGCAGGAGAAAGCCATCCTAGCCGAGATGACGGAAGTGGCCGACGCTTCGCGCGGCTTGGCCGATCCACGGATACGCGTTCTCGTGAGTTGGATTGAGCAGAATTTGTGTCCGGGCTGGAAAGGCTGGAACAACCGAAGAGTCCTCATCTTCACCGAGTACATAGATACGAAGCGATACTTGGAGCAGCAGCTCCGGGCGGCGATCGCGAAAGTCGACCCGGAGAGCAACCGGATCGCTACCTTTCACGGCGGTATGGGGGACGCGACTCGCCAGGAATTGAAGCAAGCATTTAACGGGTCGCCAGAGAAGTACCCGCTTCGGATTCTCATTGCCACTGACGCTGCACGCGAAGGTGTTAACCTCCAAAACCATTGTGCAGACCTCTTCCATTTCGATGTGCCTTGGAATCCAAGTCGAATGGAGCAGCGCAACGGCCGGATCGACCGGAAGCTCCAACGTTCACCTGAGGTCCGCTGCCACTATTTCGTTGTTCAGCAACGGACAGAAGATCGGGTGCTACAGGTTCTGGTGAAGAAGACGGAGACCATCCAGAAAGAACTCGGGAGCCTATCGCCCGTTTTGGAAAGACGCTTGTCAGATCTCTTGGCCTCTGGCCTATCAGCCAATCTGGAATCCAAAATTGAGGCTGTGCGCGCGACCGACGACGATCGCCAGACGGTGGAACAGGAATTGGAAGCGGCACGCGAGCGGAAAGAGCAATTGGAGGGTCAGCTCAGCGTCCTTCGGGACATGTTGTCTACGTCGCAACGCTACCTCGGTCTGGACGAACGGCATTTTCACTCAGCCATCGATTCGTCGCTGGAAATGTTGGGAGCACCAAAGTTATTGAAGTTGCAAAATGAGCCAGAGCAGCCAGAGCGGTTTGAGTTTCCTGCTCTGGATCGGCGTGCCGGCGCCGATTCCACCTGGTCGCATACTTTGGACGCCTTGCGCTTGCCGCGCCGGCTTGATCAGAAAATCTGGGATTGGCGCCGGGAGTCGCCCATTCGCCCGATTGTGTTTCGAGATTCCGGCAACCTCGATGAGGAAGTTGTCCATCTTCACCTTGAGCATCGCGTGGTGCAGAGGCTGCTTAGCAGGTTCCGATCGCAAGGCTTCATTTACCACGATCTCTCGCGTGCCTGCGTCGGACAAACGAACGATGCCATCCCCAGAGTGATCCTGCTTGGCCGACTCTCGCTCTATGGACCGAATGCTAGCCGCCTTCATGACGAGATTGTGGCTGTGACCGCCAGGTGGAATGATTCAGAAACTAGAAAAGATGCTCTTCGTCCATACGGTGAAGACACAGAGAGCAAGACTCTCGATCTCCTTGAAGAATCGTTCGCCAGCGCGCGGGAGCATTCGGTGCCGGAAACAGTTCAGCAACGGCTCTTGCGATCTGCCGAGAGGGATGTATCCGACCTGCTGCCTCATCTTCAACAGCGTGTCGAGATGGTCGCAACCAACGCGGCGGAGCAACTAACGGCTCGTGGCGAGAAGGAAGCCAAAGAATTGACCGCTATTATTGAAGCGCAACGAAATCGAATTTTAGCGAGCATCAAGACCCATGACGATCGGCAACAGCGGTTTGAATTTGAGGGCGAAGATGTGTTGGAACACCGACAGCGGGAAGCGGACCGCAAGCACTGGGATCGGCGTCTGGCAGCCAGTGAGAAGGAACTGACCACGCAGCCGACCCAGATCAAGGCTGGCTACACAGTAAAAGCGAAGAGAATGGAACCGATCGGCCTCGTCTATCTCTGGCCGATTTCAGGCTAAACGGCATGAGCCAAGACCCCGAGTTGAGAGCGCACAAGGAATGGCTGGGCTACCTGCAGCCGGTCGGCCTTGTGGTATCTCCGGCGGCATTGCGGGACGCCCAGGCCTTCGTTAACAAGAACATCATCCGGGAGCAGTCGATTCTGATCCGGCACGTTCGCGGAGAATCGACGGCTGCGACTCAACGTGGAGAAGAGCCAAAGCCACGCCTGAAAGATTTTCCTGAGTTCGCGTTCGCCTTCTGGGGATGGGAGCCCTCCGATCTTGCTGGCGGGCCATGTGGACCCGAGTTGCCAGCGAGTCTCGAAGTACCACTGGCAGACTACGGTGAGATCCTTGCGCCGCGGTACGCCGTGTCGGACCCGGCGAACCCGGGCTCGTGGTTGATGTTGATTGACGTGCGGACCGATAGCACAGATCTCGACGAAGCACCAAAGGAAGACCCGAACGAGAAACGTTGGCACGCCAGCCCACAGGCGCGCTTCGAGCGCCTGTTAAGAGCGAACCAGGTTCCGATTGGCCTGTTGGTCAATCCTGAATTCATCCGCATCGTTTACGCCCCCCGCGGCGAATCGACCGGACACCTGACATTCCCTGTGAAAGCGATGTGTGAAGTTGCCGGCAGGCCCATTGTCGCTGCTCTTCACCTGCTGTTGGAAGCTGGCCGGCTCTTCTCTCTTCCGACAAATCAGCGCCTGCCGTGGATTCTGCAGCAAAGCCGGAAATACCAAAACGAAGTTTCCACAAAACTAGCCGAGCAGGTGCTGCGAGCTCTGAATGAGCTGATGCGTGGCTTCCAGTCCGCGAACGAGGCCACCGCAGGCGCTTTGCTGGGGGATGTTCTTCGAGAAGCGCCGCAGGATGTTTACGGCGGCCTGCTGACCTCGCTCCTACGCATGGTGTTCATACTCTATGCGGAGGACCGTGGCCTGCTCTCGAACGACCCGGTTTACCTGAACTCCTACTCTCTGTCGGGTCTGTTCGAGCGTCTGCGAGAAGACGACGCGCAGTATCCCGACACGATGGATCAGCGGTTTGGAAGTTGGGTGCAGTTCCTTACGCTTTGCCGTTTGGTCTACGACGGCGGCGGACATGGTGCCATGAACCTGCCGCCGCGGCATGGACGGCTGTTCGACCCGGACGCACACTCGTTCCTGGAGGGTCGCCGGTTCGGGTCAAAGCGATCTTCGACGGAAGCGGTCACACCGCCCAGGGTTTCCGATGGCGTGATCTTCAGAGTTCTCCGAGACCTGCTCATGCTGGACGGCGAGCGACTGTCCTATCAGACACTGGATGTGGAGCAGATTGGTTCCGTTTACGAGGCCATGATGGGATTCGAGGTGCGGACTGCACCAGGAACCTCTATCGGTCTTCGGCCAGATCACGTTGTTGTCAACCTGAGTCAAATGCTCGGCAAATCGACTGGGGATCGGGTCAAAGCTCTTAAAGAGGATGCTGGTTGCGAACTCACTGGCAAGGCGCTGGATCAACTGAAGACTGCCGCCACCATGGAAGAACTCGTCGCGGCATTTGGGCGGCGGGTTTCGCCTCTCTATCTCGACGAGCGTGGGATGCCGCTATTGGTAGCCACCGGAGGCATGTATCTCCAGCCAACCGAAGAGCGCCGGAGATCGCCGCGGCGCAGAAACAGTATGACGAGAACGGCGGCACTGGAAATCCGGCGAATCCTGCCGATCCGTACATGACTCTCGTAGGCTACTTCAACAGTCTTCGCGAACTTGGCGGCTGCCGGCGGATTGTTGAAGACGAAGTTACGTCACGGCTGTTGGGTTATGGGGACCGTATGCGGGTTGGCGAGAAAAATGGCTCGTTCGTCAATCGACGGATCAATTTTGAAGTTGTCGAACTGACTTCCCGCGAACCTACGAACAAAGTCTCCGAGTCGAAGCGCCGCCTTGCCCTGTCGTTCACGGAAAGAGAACGAGTCGACGTGGCCATCGCAACGAACATGATTTCGGTGGGTCTGGACATCATCCGCCTAGGCTTGATGGTCGTATTTGGCCAGCCGAAGACAACGGCAGAGTATATCCAGGCCACAAGCCGTGTTGGCCGAGACGATCTGCGACCAGGCTTGGTGGTTACTCTGGTGAACGTCCATAAGCCAAGGGACCGTTCGCACTATGAGCGGTTCGAGTCGTACCACGCAACGTTCTACAGGTCCGTAGAGGCGACCAGCGTCACGCCCTTCTCGCCCCGAGCTATTGATCGTGGTATAGCCGCGGTGGCGGTCGGGTTGGCGCGCCAGGGCTATGCGGCGATGACCGCATCCAGAAGCGCCATTTCCATCGCTCAGAATCGACCAAACCTAGGGTTCGTTACCGACGCGATCGCGGAGAGAGGCGAGCGTCATGCAATCCTGCCGCCGCCTGAGATTGATGCTCTACGTCAGAAGTTGCGTTTATCCCTGCCGTTCAACCCGAAACTCTGAGGAGAATTCTTAGCGCTGGATTGCAAGAGAAGGATCCTTTGCTCACGGTCGAGGATGTCGCTCAGCGACTGAATGTGACGAAAGACTGGGTGTGGGACCACTCGTCGCGCAAGCCTCCGTACCTTCCAGTCATTCGTATGGGTGATGGGACTCTCCGTTATCGGGCGAGTCGAATTGAAGAGTTTATCGACCAACGGGAGCGCCTCACTCAAACCCGCCGCAAGCGCGCGTAAAATGGGTGCAGGCCCACTTGTTCCCCCGCAGAAATTGAGGAATGAATGGGTAGGTCGTATCAAAAAGGTTGGGTCGTCTCCCGTGGAAAGAAGTGGTACGGGTACTTTCGCAAGACGGTATTCGATCCGACCGCGAATCAGCAGAGAAGCGATGTCGTTTCGGTAGTTCTCGGGCTCAAGTCGCAGATGAAAGCGTCTGAAGCGCGAGAGGCGCTGGAACGTGAACTAACCAAGCAGACCGGATACACCGGACCAAACGCTGGCAGAGTAATGAACGATAGCTCTGTTACGTTCGGATGGTTTGTTCGGAACCGCTTTTTCCCTCTCAAAGAGGCGCATTGGAAGGAAGAAACAGCGAAGGTGAAGAAACTCCTTATCCAAAGGGATCTCATCGATCCGTTCGACAAGACTCCTCTGGGGAATTTGGACAAGTTCACCCTGCAAGTGCACCTTAACAATCTGGCGAAAACTAGCTCCAAGGACAGAGTGCTTCAGATCAGGGCTTACCTCCGCGACATCTTCGCGGAGGCAGTGGATCAGGACTTCCTCGTCAAGGACCCGGCTCGGAAGGTCACTGTCCCGACTCAGTTGCGCGACACTGATCGGACGACCTTGACTTGGCCACAGTTGAGGAGTGCGCTCTCAAAGCTGGAGCTGAGAGGCCGCATTCTCTTGGAACTTGACATGACGAATGCACTCCGTCCCGGCGAGTTGTTCGCGCTTCGCTGGCAGTGTTTCAGCCACGCCGAATGCACCATGCGGCTGGCGGAAACCGTATACAAAGGCAAAATCCGCCCCTGGGGCAAGACTCGAAAGAGCTTGGGAGTCGTCCACGTTCCGAAAGAACTAGCCGACGACCTGTGGCTCTGGAAGCAGCGATGCCCCAATTCGTCTCCGGAGGCGTTCATCTTCCCGAACAAAAAAGGCGGGTTCATGGACAGCAATAACTACCGGAATCGGGTTCTGCACGGGTTGGAGCAGGAACTTGAGTTGCCCAAGCTGACTTTCCAAGTGATCCGGCGCACGATCGCGACGCTGGCGCAGAAGAAGGGGACAGTGAAGGACATTCAAGGCGTGCTCAGGCACTCTCGCACGGCAACGACAACTGACGTTTACATGCAGGAGATTCCGGAAAGCGTGCAGAAGACGGTCGACGCCATCAGTGCCGAGCTTCGACTCCTTCCTAATTTGGAAGAGGTCACGCGCGGGACGAGCTTTTTGCTACCAAATGCTACCAAACTGAAAAGCGGGGTATCTGCAAGTAGTTGAAAATATGGTGGACCTGGTCGGGTTCGAACCGACGACCTCTTCCATGCCATGGAAGCGCGCTCCCAGCTGCGCCACAGGCCCACTTGTGAAACGAAGTATAAACAATCCGTGCCAGAGCAAAAAATGATGCGAGCCAAACGCGTGATTATTGCGTCGCCAAGAACGCGGCGCATCACGCGCTCGCTCAGATCTTTCGCTGCGCAAGAACCGCTTGCTCAGGATGACAATCCAACCATGCCGCTCTATGATTCTCGCGCAGCTTCCCTGCTACGTCAAACTCTACTAGGATATGGGGCAGAACTTTTGGAACCATCAGGAGCCCCATGTCGAACTTGCGGAACAATCTCGCTCGGGTGTTGACGCAGTTTAACGACAATATTCAGCCGCTATTTACGCAGCGGTCGCAAACTCCCCGCCTGGGAGCGCGGCGGCGGACGTTGCGGCGGCTGGTCTCAACTTGCTCAATTGGCGTGGTGTCGTTGGCGGGGATGGCTCGCGCGCAGGATGCTCACGCTCAGGCTACTTCGGCTCCGGTCGCATACGCGTCGGTGAGCGAACTCAACGGCATTTTGTCGCACCTCAAAGAGTCGTCCACGGCGATGCAGGCCGATCTGGCGAAGACACGGGTTGAGCACTGGAAGACGGACGGATCGACGAAGCGGCAGACACAAGGGAACGTGGAGTCGATTCAGCGCAATCTTCAGTCGGCTCTGCCGGAGATTGTGGCCCAGGTGGGCAATTCGCCGGAAGATCTGGCGGCGACGTTCAAGCTCTACCGCAACCTGGATGCGCTCTATGACGTGTTTGGCTCGGTGGTGGAATCGGCGGGCGCGTTCGGGTCGAAGGATGAATTCCAGAGCCTGAGCACCGATATGGGAGGGCTGGAGAACGCGCGCCGTGCAATGGGCGAGCGCATGCAGAAGCTGGCCGGTGCGAAGGAAGAAGAGTTGGCACAGTTGCGGACACAGGTGAAGACCCTGACTGCGGCGCCGCCTCCACCGCCGAAGAAGATTATTGTGGATGACACGGAACTTGCTCCGAAGAAACCGGCGCCGAAGAAGAAAACGACGAAACCCACCACGGCCAAACCGAGCACGCAGACAACTCCTCCAGCCTCGCCAAGCGGGACACAGAACAAATAGGGCAGCAGGAGCCCCAAGCTCCGTGACACTCTCTAAGCCGTGGGCGAGGCGCCCGCGGAACTGCCGGCAGGGCACCGGCACTACCTGGGTCGCTCGGCGCGTATGCGATCCGCCACTGAGGGTGCCGGCGCCGCGCTGGGCATGTTTGCCCTCCTCACAATATGAGCGTGATTACCCGCATCGCAATAAGTGACTTACGGTGGGAACTCCGCTGCCTCCGGCGGGGTCTAACCATTCAAGCGAGGGTTCCGAGGGAGCCGGGTGGATAGCGGGATTCGGACCGGCGGCTCGGGGGTCCTTCGCGGCGATTTTGCACGCTTCTAAACGGGCTTCGATACTTCTATAATGAACGGAGCGCCGTCAATGGCGGGAGCGACTATAGTGGGCAATTTTGCAAGCGCGATCGGGGCTCGGACGGCGGAATCGACCGTCATCGCGGAGCTTAAAGCAGGTTCGGAAGACGCCTACGCCTGGCTGATCGGCGAATTTCACCAACCTATCTATGGCCTGATCTATCGGATCGTGAACGACCCCTCGGACGCGGCCGATACGACTCAGGAAGTATTTCTTAAAGTTTTCCGGGGAATGAAGCACTTCAACGGTGAGTCCAGCCTGAAGACATGGATTTACCGGATCGCGTTGCACGAGGCGTCGAACCGCAGGCGGTGGTGGTTCCGGCACAAAGCACAGGAAACGCCGATTGACCCGGCGGACACTGGAGAGGCGGAATACGCGAGAGACGAGCGGCTGGTCGATCCGGGCGAATCGCCGTTTGAGCAGTGTGCCCACGAGGAAGTGCGCGGCGTGGTCGAGGAAGCGCTGACGCGCGTTCCTGAACCCTACCGGACCGCGGTTATCTTGCGCGATCTGGAAGATATGGCGTATGACGAGATTGCGGAGATTTTACAGATTTCGCTGGGCACGGTGAAATCACGGATTACGCGCGGGCGAGATGCACTGCGCAAGAAGTTGACGGGATATGTACGGGAAGCGGGTCCGGAGTTGGGGCTCGAAATTCCCGTGAGACCAAAAGAGGAGCAAGCCCATCGGGAGCAAGATCAAAGGTCGAATGGCGGCAGAGAGGTAGAGGTGACACCATGAACTGCGCCGGCTACAAGAAGCTTTTTTCTCTTTATCTGGATGGCCAGGTGAGCGGCGCGGAGATGTTCGCGCTGACGCGTCACATGGAAACATGTTCGAATTGCACACGGGAGTATGAGGAACTGCGGCGCGTTCAGCTTTTGCTGGCGGGATTGGGCAAAGCCAAGGTGAAAGCGCCGGGCGACTTGGCGCTGAGGTTACGGCTGGCGATCTCGCGGGAATCGAAGCAAGCGCGCCGGGCGCGGTTTGATGGCGCAATGGGACGGCTGAACGATCTCCTGAATGCTTTTATGGTACCGGCGACAGCGGGCGTGCTGAGCGCGGTGCTGACATTTGGGCTGCTGCTCGGGTTCTTTGCGCTGCCCCAGCAGTTGCAGGCGAGCAGTTCCGATGTTCCCCTCATGTTCTACACGGGGCCGCAAATGGAGCAGTCGGTTTTTGGCACGTCGCTTGGAAGCATGGGAAGTATCGGCGACGATGCGGTGGTGATCGAAGCACTCGTAGACGCTAACGGACGGGTGGAGGATTATCGCATTTTGTCTGAGCCTGACAACGCGAATGCTGTGATGTCACAGGTGAAAAACTTGCTGATCTTCACAACCTTTCGTCCGGCGCTTTCGATGGGACGACCGACGGCAGGACGTGCCGTGATTTCTTTCTCGAAGATCAACGTGAAGGGGTAGAGCAGTTCTCAGTTCTCAGTTGCGGCTTGGCAATCGTCTTCAACTGCTTTCCGCAACGCACTCAGCGGAGCTTGGGAAATAACAGCGAAATAAAAAGCTGTAGCTCGGATATCTTGGGTCGGCAAGCAAAACATGCTCGACTCTCACAACTGGCAACTGAGAACTGGGAACCGAGAACTGTCTTGTTTGACCTGCCTGATTGCGATTCGTAAACTACACTTAGCCAATCGCCTCAAAATCCTGGAGGAGTTTCCTGCGACAGCGTTTTCGACTGACGTTCGCTTTAAGCCTGGCGGCATTGTTCGCTGCGTCTTCAAGCCAGGCGCAAAATCATCCGCAGGTGTCTCTCGAAACACGGGAAACGCTTTTTACGGTTCTGACGGCTATTAACACCTGCGGCTATGACCAGGATCTGGATACGTCCGATCCCTTGCACTCCGTGATTCGGGCGGAAGTCGCTAAAGCAATCGAGAGCACGCCGGGAGCGAAAGACGCGGTCGCACCCATGTGCGTTTTCTACCGCAAACACTTGACGATCGATGCGGCGCACGATCTTTCGCAGTATGTTTCGCTGGCGCTTTATCTGGACGATCCTCCGGATTTTGCGCCCAAACAAAAAGTGAGCGATCTGCCGCCGGACGCAGCTGGACTGATCGAATTCGCGTCTTTAGTCCAGGAGTTTTACAGCAAAGTTGGACTGCACGCGATCTGGGAACGGCACCGGGCGCGATACACGGAGCTGACCGAGATCTATCACGATCCACTGTCGAAAATGATTTTCGATACGGAGATCTATCTAAAGTTACCGTCGGCGGGTTATTTGGGCCGTCAATTCACTATTTATCTAGACGCGATGGGCGCACCGGGGCAGACGAACGCGCGCAATTATGGGTCGGATTATTATGTAGTGATTTCACCGGCAACCGGCGTGAACATCAAGATGCAGCAGATTCGCCACACCTATCTGCACTACCTTTTGGATCCGCTGGCGATGAAGCACGACGTCGAATTCGCGCGGCTGCACCCATTGCTGGAGCGCGTGAAATCCGCCCCGATGGACGAGGCGTTCCGGGCCAATATTTCCCTGCTGGTGACAGAGTGCCTGATCCGCGCCGTCGAATTACGGACAAGCGGCGGTAAGGTTACAGAGGCGGACCGAGCACAGGCGCTCAACGAAGACGATCGTGAAGGGTTCGTTTTGACGCGCCATTTCTACAATGCGCTAGCGAAGTTCGAGCAAAATCCGTCTGGCTTCCGGAATGCCTATGGCGGGATGCTTGATTCGATCGACGAAAACAAGGAAGCGAAGCGGGCATCGCAGATAAAGTTTGCGGATGAAGCCGCGCCGGAACTTCTCCACCTCGCGCGTCCAAAGGCCGAGCATCTGCTGCTCAATGCGGAGCAACGGCTTTCGACGGGCGACACGGAGTCGGCGCAGAAACTGGCGCAGCAGGCGCTCGACGAGAAGCAGGAGGACGCGGGACGGGCGTTGTTCATCCTGGCGCAGGTGGCTACGGTGAACCGTGACATGGAAGGTGCGCGTACGTATTTTCAGAGAGCGATCCAGGAGGCGAATGAGCCAAGAGTGATTGCCTGGTCGCACATCTATCTGGGACGCATTTTTGATCTCAAAGAGGATCGGCCGGCAGCGCTGGAAGAGTACCGTCTGGCGTTGAACGCGGCGGGCGCGGCCCTGCCAGAGGCAAAATTGGCCGCGCAAAATGGCATTGAGAAGCCTTACGAGCCTCCAGGTACGCGCCAGCAGGAATAGAGAATCGAAAGCTTCAACGCTTCAAAGTTTCAAGGTTTTCCCGCTGTGAGTGATAAAGTAAGAAGTCCATTGCCAGAGACAATTTTCGATTGCGACCTTGAAACTCTGAAATCTTGAACCTTTCAACTACGGGGGAGAGCATGAAACGAGCAGCAGTCATTTTAGGAATATTGAGCTTCGTGGTTTGGGCCGCAGCCCTGACCTTCGGACAAGCTGGACAACAGCCACCCGCAGCAGGCCAGACGCCACCCGCATCTGCCGCGGGCGCGGCGCAACCAGCCGCCAAACGGCCACCGCAGGCTAAGACACAACCGGAATTCGACGCCTGGAAAGCGGCGTCGGCGAATACGGACCCGGCTGCTCTGGAAAAGGCCGCCGACGATTTTTCCACCAAATTCCCCGACAGCGAATTGCGGGTTCTGCTCTACAAGAACGCGATGCGCATGTACCAAAGAGCCAACAATGCGGAAAAGACGGAAGCGATGGGCCGGAAGGTGCTCAGCATTGATGGGGACGATCCCGAGGCGTTAACAACGGTCGCCGAAGTCATTGCGGAAAGGACTCGCGATTCCGACATCGACAAGGACCAGCGTTTTGATGAAGGCGTAAAGATGGCGCAAAAAGCATTGCAAACCATCGACACGGACGTCAGCGTGCCACCGGGGACGCCGCAGGACAAACTGGACGCGTATAAGTCGGGCCTGCGTTCCCAAGCGTATTCGACCATGGGCGCGATCGAGTACAACCGGGATAAGTTTCCCGCTGCTCAAACCGACTTCGAGAAGGCGATTGACGCATTTCCCAGCGAACCCTATGCGCTGGACGTGCTTCGGCTGGCGCTGTCGCTGGACAAGCAGGGAAAGTATGCCGAGGCGCTCAAGGTTGCAAACCGAGCCGTGGACATGACGCAAGATAACACTCCCATGGGCACGCCGGCGCGACGCGAGCGGGACCGTCTAGTGGCACTTACCGGCGGTACGGCACCGGCCCCGACTCCGAGCCAGCCTCCGAAGAACTGACGGCGTGAGAAGAGACAGCAGGCGGCTGCGCCTCGAGTGTGATGAAGTCACGTGAAATCATGGCGCTGGCAGAAAGCCTGGGATACCGCTTCCAGCGCCGGGAACTCATCGAACAGGCCCTCACCCACAGTTCGCAAGCCCGCGAAGTACAGGCTGCGGGTCAATCCCATGGCCTGATGGGCAGCGGCGACAATGAATTGCTCGAATTTCTGGGCGATGCCGTGCTCGGGCTGGTCACCAGCGAGACGCTATTCCATCGTTTTCCGGAGTTCGGCGAGGGACAGCTTTCCAAGCTTCGCGCCCATCTGGTTGGCCAACGGCATCTACTCAAGGTAGCCGAGCAACTACAGATCGGCGAATACATGCGTCTGGGACGCGGCGAGGAAAGAAGCGGCGGCCGGGGCAAGGCCAGTCTGCTGGTGGACGCGCTGGAGGCGATTCTGGCGGCGTTATATCTGGATGGCGGATGGACTGTGGCCCGCGATTTTATTCTTCGCGCCATTGTGGAGCCGGAGTTGGCGCACATGAATCTGGAAGCCAGCGCCATTCCAGTGATGGATTTCAAGTCAGCCTTGCAGGAGACATTGCAGGCGAGTGGCAAGACGCAGCCGGTTTACGTTCTGGTGAAAGAGGAGGGCCCGGAGCATAAAAAGATCTTTACGGTGGAAGTGAGGTTGCCTGAGCCGGGAGTAGCGCAATTCGTGGGACGCGCGCAGGGGGCTACCAAGAAACGGGCGGAACAGGAAGCAGCACGCCAGGTGCTGGAACATCTATCCAAGCAAGCGCAGGAAGCGCGGCCTCTCGGCGAGAAAGACGCAGTGTAGTTTATGTCGTGGAGTGAGAAGCTTTTTAGCGGGGATTGGCCGGCCACCATTCAATCGGTTGCAGGAACCGTCGTCATCGCGGTTTTCGCGGTGACGTTCCTGGCGCAGGCGTTCACGATTCCATCCGAATCGATGGAGCAGACACTGCTGATTGGCGATTACCTGCTGGTGGACAAACTCTGCTATGGCATTGGCGGAATCTGGGACCGCCTGTTGCCGTACCGAAAAATCCGCCGCGGCGATATCGTGGTTTTTCATTATCCGGTTCATCCTGAGCAAGCCTTCGTAAAGCGCGTGGTGGCGGTGCCAGGAGACCGGCTGCGATTGATCAATAAACGCGTTTACGTCAACGGCACTGCGCTGGATGAACCCTACGTACAATACATCACCAATTTGCGCGATCCCTACCGCGACGATTTCCCGCGCACCGAGGTGCCGGACTATGGCGTCGATGCCAAATGGTGGAAAGAAATGCCGCGGCTGGTGGAGGATCACCAGCTCATCGTTCCCAGCGGTCATTATTTTGTGCTGGGCGACAATCGCGATGACAGCCAGGACAGCCGCTATTGGGGGTTTGTGCCACGAGAAAATATCATTGGGCGGCCTATGATGATCTATTGGTCCTCCAATGGTCTGACCAACGACCTCACCGGATCGCCAACCCCGGGTGATAGACTTTATCACCTCGCCTACGCCGTGACGCATGTGGTTCAGATCACACGCTGGGGGCGAACGTTCCGAGTGGTGCGATAAGCGGCGGCTTGCAGGGAAAAACTCGCAAAAAAAAGAACGGGACAATCAGAGTGCCTCAAAGTAAAGAAATCGCCGATAACAAGACACAAAAGGAAACGCCGGTAGAATTCCTGAGGTCGCTGGCCGAGGGATTGGTCGTCGTTTTTTTTGTGATAACGTTCATCGCGCAAACATTCGCGATCCCTTCCGGGTCAATGGAGAACACTCTGCTCATTGGGGACCATTTATTGGTAAGCAAAGAGCAGTTCGCATCCGCCACGAAATGGATCGGGCCGCTGCTTCCCTACCGCACCCCGCAGCACGGCGACACTGTGGTTTTTATGTCTCCGGAGCAACCGGGGCTGATCCTGGTAAAGAGGATTATGGGGGTTCCGGGAGACTGCATTCACCTGCGCAATGGCGAAGTCTATCGCAACGGCGAAAAGTTGAGTGAGCCGTATGCGCAGCACACGGTAGGAAACGATGGCTCTTATTCCGACATGTACCGGGATAACTTCCCCTCAATCGCGCCGTCGATGATGGCGAATGTGAGAAACCAGCAGTGGCGGAACACGATGCCGCTTCACGTACAGGGCGACGACATTGTGGTGCCGGCGGACAGCTACTTCGCCATGGGCGACAACCGCGATAACAGCTATGACAGCCGCTACTTCGGGTTCGTACCCAAAGCAAACCTGATTGGGCATCCGGTGGTCGTCTACTGGTCTTTTGAAACATCGGAATACGGACAGGAGATGAGCGGATCGGAAAGGCTGCAGCGAGGCGCGGACACGATCCTTCACTTTTTCGACAGAACGCGCTGGTCGCGCACGATGCATTTGATTCGCTAGGACGGAAATCTCCAACACGGATAAGCAAAGTGGCCAAGGCAGAAAAAGAAGAAATCACGCCGCAAGAAAAACCGAAAGAAACCACGGTCGAGTTTCTGGCCTCGCTGGCCGGAGTGCTGGTTACCGGCCTGTTTATTATCACTTTTGTGCTGCAAGCGTTCGAAATTCCATCGAGTTCGATGGAGGACACGCTGCTGATCGGCGACCACGTCTTCGTGAACCGGGAGCAGTTCGCGCCGGCGACGCATTGGCTGGGACCACTGCTTCCCTACCGCGACATTCGCCAGGGCGATATCGTGGTTTTTCTCTCGCCGGAAGAGCGGGGATTGTTTGTGGTCAAGCGCATCATCGGCACTCCAGGCGACCGGATTCACCTGCGCGATGGCGTGGTCTATCGAAATGGGCAAAAGCTCGATGAGCCGTATGCGCTGCACAAAATCGCCGACTACAATCCCTACCGCGATAATTTTCCCGCACTGCCCCCGTCGGAGATGTACGGTGTCCACAACGAGGAGTGGATGCAAGGCTTTCGGTCGCACTTGGAAGGCGACGACATCGTTGTGCCGCCTAACAGTTACTTCGCCATGGGCGACAATCGCGATGTGAGTTATGACAGCCGTTATTGGGGTTTTATTCCCCGCCCGAACGTGATTGGGCGTCCAATGTTCATTTACTGGTCGTTTGTGACGCCTCCGGACCAGTACCAGATGCGCAGCGCGGCCGACCGCTTCGGGTTTTTGGCGCACATCATCATTCACTTTTTCGATGAGACACGCTGGTCGCGAACATTCCGGATTGTAAAGTGAACATTCTGCGCTCCAGGCTGGTATGGACGGTAACAATCGCGGTCCTCGCAGTCCTGTTTCTTTTCCGGCCAGGCGCTTTCCAACTGCATAATCGGATTAGCCGCTCCATAGGAAACGCGCTGAGTCGGCGCGTAACCATCGACAACGTGCGCCTGCACGCCCTGCCAAGGCCAGGTTTCGATCTCGAAGGACTGGTCATCTATGACGACCCCGCTTTCAGCGCCGAGCCGATGATTCGCGCGCAGGACGTTTTCGCCGCGATCCGCTTTCGTTCCCTGCTGCGCGGGCGGCTGGAAATTGCGACGCTGAGCGCGACCGAGCCAAGCATCAATATTGTGCGAAGCAGCGATGGGCGATGGAATCTGGCCAGTCTGATCGAACGCAACGCGCAAATTCCAGCAGCTCCCACACAAAAGGCCGGATCGGAACGAAGACCAGCCTTTCCGTATCTGGAAGCCAGCAATGCGCGTATCAATTTCAAAATTGGGCCGGAAAAAAAATCTTATGCGCTGGTTGATGCCGACGTGGCTCTTTGGCAGGATTCCGAAAATTCCTGGGGAGCGCGCATGAGGGCCCAACCGGTGCGCACCGACGTCAATCTTTCTGACACCGGCCAGATGCGGCTGGATGCGACATGGCAACGCGCCACCAGCCTGCGTGCGACACCCTTGCGCCTGATCGTTGTCTGGCAGAACGGGCAATTGGGGCAGATCACGAAGCTGCTGACCGGTAATGACCGTGGCTGGCGCGGCGGCGTTGATTTAACGGCAAATATGCACGGAACGCCAGAATCACTTGTGATCGAGAGCCAAGGCGCGATTCAAGGCTTTCGGCGCTACGACATTCTCGATAACCGTACCATACGTCTCGCTGCGCACTGCACCGGCCGCTATAACGCAGTGAAGGTCTCGTTGGCCGGCCTGCTTTGCGAGTCTCCGGTTGGCGGCGGGACGCTTCGGCTTAGCGGAGATGTTGGCGCGATGGCTGCACCACGAAGCTACGACGTGGCGCTCACAGCCCGGGACGTTCCTGTCGCCTCGGCGGTCGAGTTGGCGCACGAGGCAAAACAAAAACTGGCTGGCGATCTTACAGCGGACGGGTTGTTCAATGGCGAATTTCGCGCCGTCCGGAGCGCGTCTGGTCCCGCACAGTTCAGTGGCAGTGGCGAAGCACGCGAGGTGCGCCTGCGGTCGAACAATGGAAAGGATTCGATTGTTCTGAATAATGTGCCGTTGATTCTGGTGGAAAACGAGAGTTGCTGCCAGAGCCATCGTGTGCGGCCCGCGGGCATAAAAACTAACGCACGGCAAGACGAGATCGAGCCCCCGGACGCTCACCTGCGAATTGGCCCTGCGCTGGTGAGTGTGAACACGTCGGCCCCAGTCAGCGCCGGTGGTTGGGTGTCTATCAGTGACTACCGCTTTTTTTTGCGTGGCGATCTCGATCTCAAGAATCTGTCGCGGATCGAGAACACGTTTGGCGTGCCCGCTCTGCAACCTTTAGCTGAGGGCTCGGTCCGTTTGGATATGAGCATATCCGGTGCATGGCAGGGACTCGCGGCACCCAATGCACTGGGCACGGCACAACTGAAGAACGTTCGCGCGGAGGCGCGGGGCCTGAATATTCCGATTGAGATTGCAGCGGCGACGGTGACGCTTTCGCCTGACCGAACGGTGGTACAGCAGATTTCCGGGCACACGGGCGAAACACACTGGACCGGCTCCGTGAGCGCGCCGCGGCATTGTGCTCCGGGCTGTCTGTATGAATTCGATCTCGGGGCTGACCGGCTTTCCACTGGCGATCTAGCGGAGTGGTTTACGCCGCATCCAACCAAGCGTCCCTGGTATCGCATTCTCAGTTCTGGCGACGAGGCTTCGGGCAGGCAAGGTTCGGACGATCAGGGCTCGATCGCTCGCGGTAAGGAGCAGCGAGAACGAGGTTCAGGCGAACGAGATTCGGCTGAATCTGCCAACCGGTTCCCCCTGCTTGCGCTGATGGCGCACGGGAATTTGCGGGTTGCGCAACTCGCGATGAAGAAAGTCGTCGCTACACAGGTGATCACCGAGCTGTCGGCCGATCACGGCAGGATCAAGCTCGACCGGCTAAAGGGACAGCTCTTGCAAGGCACACATCAAGGCAACTGGACGATCGATGCGTCTTCATTTCCGATCAAATACCACGGGAACGGCATTCTGCAAAGCGTCTCTCTGGACCGGCTAAGCGCGCTGATGAACGATGCCTGGATTACAGGAAACGCCGATGGGACGTTCGATGTGAATACAAGCGGCGCGAATTTTCAGGACATGTTGACGAACTCGGACGGCAAGGTTCAGTTCTCTATGCGGAATGGAACGTTTGCTCGCGTTGCGCTGCCGGGCGCGGGTGCTCCGCTGCCGGTGTATCGCTTCAGCGGCAACCTGCGGTTGAAGGATGGCAAATGGCAACTATCCGCGGGCCGGCTTGAATCGCGCGATGGACTCTATCAGGTAACGGGAACAGCCTACCCGTCGAGCGGAATCAACTTCAACTTTACGCGCGGGGATGCACACTCGTGGAACCTGACTGGGACGATTGCAAAACCTCTCGCGACGCCCGCCAATCAAGAGATCAGCCGCACGGAACCGAATTCAAAAACTGCCGTCAAGCCGTAACAGCGAAAACCACGAGCACAAGCGTCTAGCTGATGCTCGAATCGTGGACGTTCCTCCGTGACGCACGCGGACGTCCGGTCAAGACACCGAGGAGAATCCAGGTTCCAAGAGCGAGCCATTCCCAACCGGAAAAATGGCCTGGCACAAATGGAAGGAATTTCATGAGTATCATCGCCAGGCTGACGAACACGCCAGCCAATGCGCAGAAGCGGGCGAGCGGTGCGGGTTTCATTCGCAAAAGGGCCGCGCAGACGGCGAACCATCCGATGGCGGAAGCCACCGAGCCGACCTCGCTGATGGGCACCAAAATCGCGCTGCCCAGAAACATGCACAGGGCGGTGGCAATTCCCGCCGCGACCACGGCGCTGGCAGGCGTCTGATTTTTCGGGTGAACAGTAGCCAGCCGATCGTCCAGTAACCCACGCCGAGCCATGGCGAACAGCAAACGGCTGGCGGCGACGAAGTTTCCATTGAAAACCTTAAATAGCGAGAGCAGTGCGGCGCTCAGGATGATGCTGACGATCCAGCGCGCACCGACAGCATGCTCGAATGCAACGGCGGTCATGAACGGTTCGTTGGTGAGTTGCCGCCAGGGAGCGACAAAGCCAACCGCGGCGATCACGATAATGTAGAACATAAATCCGACAACAATTGCGGCGAAGATGACGCCAGCAAATCCGCGCGTGCGAAACCCGGGATTGGCCTCTTCAGCGGCTTTGGTAACGGATTCGAAGCCGGTCATGAAATAAGGCACAATCTGAAGCACCAGCAGAATGGAAATAAACGGCGTGTGGGTAAACAACGGCGGAAAGTTGGCGGGCGATCCTCTGGCGACGCCAAGCGAGACAAAGATTATGAACAGCGCGAGCGTGCCAAAGGTAGTCCAGTTCTGGAAAGTGGCGCTGAGACGTACGCCGCGATAGTTGACAATCGTGACAAGCACGGTGAGGCCGAGTCCGATGACTAGATGCGACAGATAAACTGGCTTGCCGGCCACACTGTACAACTCAATGCGGTTGAGCCAGGGAAAAATGAAACCAGCCAGACGGCCGACAGCAACGGCTTCCCACGGGCAGACTATGAAATACGCGAGCATCATGATCCAGCCGGTGAAGAAGCTGACTGGCCGCGAGAAAACAGCGGCGGTATACGCGACTTCGCCCGCCGCGTCGGGCATGGCTGCGACTAATTTCGAATACACATAACCGATGGGAAGCAGGAGAATCCCGCCGATTGCGAAGCCGAGAATTCCGCCGAGAGGGCCCGCCGCGCGTGAGCCAGTCGTCCATGACGACCAGCCAGCCCACGCCAACCATCGTTCCCCAGCCAAGGGAAAAGTAATCCGTGAGCCGGAGCTTGCGGGCTAATCGAGTCATCGGGAGCGGCTCGGAGAACGGCGCTCCGCATTACGGCGGCGCGAACGAGCGCAGATCCGATGAGCGGAGTAATTTTTGGGGGACTCACACGGATTGATGGAAAAAGCGAAGGATTCGATTCCAGCCGAACAGCGCGTTCTCATGCGGGCGAATTATAAAGCATCGCACCACAAGCAGCGTCAGAGCCGTGGTTCCGGCCTTACGCAAGCGCAAAGCGCGGAGGACACGCGGCCGGCTGAAGGATGCTCAGCGCATCCTTCAGCGACGAAATTTCGAAAACAGAGGTCAGGTGCGTTGCTTCGAGCAGACGGCGGAAAAAGACTGGCGGATCGACCAGTTTGAGCCGCGCAGAATTCTGCGCCGTCCAGCGGCGCACCAGCAGCAGCGTTCCCAAGCCTCCGGCATCGAGTTGCTGGATATCGGAAAGATCAAGCACAAGAACACGGAGGCGATCCAGTTGTTCGATCCGGCGCCGGAATTGGTCCAGTTCGGCTCCGCGCACCATCCGCCCGGAACATTGCACAACGGCCACATCTTCTATGCGTTCGACTTGGTATTGAAGTTCCATACATTTGTTCATACGAACCAGCCTTCGGAAAGGTTCCGTAATTTCTGTCTTCCTGATAGACGTGGCAGGGCGGCAAAGGTCAACAATCCGCAGCTGGAGTTTGGGCCGAGGATGAACCGAGGATTGACCGGCAAGAATTGCCCGGGAAGGAAGGTGCGCACCGCACACGTCGGCGGATCACATTCAACGGCTACAGGCCAGCTTCAATCCGCGATCTTGGGTCGAGAAAATCGCGCAACGCATCGCCGATGAAATTAAATGCCAGCACGGCGAACATTACCGTCACGGCCGGAAAAATCACGACATGAGGAGCGTCAAACAAGTGCGAGCGTGCGTCGTTCAACATCGATCCCCAGCTCGCCGTTGGAGGCGGAACGCCGAGTCCCAGGAAGCTCATCGTTGCCTCCGCGAGCACTGCGCCCGCCATGCCGATTGCCGCCTGCACGATCACCGGCTGGATGATATTCGGAAGAATGTGCGTAAGGACGATGCGGAAATCGCCAGCCCCAAGCGCGCGCGCGGCTTCGACGAATTCCCGTTCGCGAACGGCCAATACCTGGGCGCGGACCAGGCGAGCGTAACCGACCCATCCGCCCAATGACAGCGCGAGAATGAGATTGAATACTCCCGGTCCGCGAAAAGCCACGAATGCGATCGCGATCAATATCCCCGGAAAAGAAAGAAACGCATTCATCAGAACAATGTTCACGAAGCGGTCGATCGCTCCGCCGTAGTATCCGGCGAGCGAGCCTATGATGAGGCCAAGGAAGAGCGACCCAGCCACAACACTCGAACCGACCAACATCGAAATCCGTGCGCCCCAAATAAGGCGGGACAGGATGTCACGTCCGAGTTCGTCGGTGCCGCAAACATGTTGGGCAGAGGGCGGATCGAGCCGGGTTGGAAGATCGATCCGCGCAGCATCGTACGGAGCGATTTGAGGGGCGAAAAGCGCGCACCCAACGAATAGCGCAATCAGCACAACTCCGATGGCTGCCAGGAGATTATGACGAGCGAGGAGGACACTGCCACTCATTTGCCAGCTGCGAGATGCTAATGGCGAGTTCGTGGACATTTCCGGTTAGGATAGTGCCTGTTCCTGGGATCTATTCCTGGATGGGGGCTATTACATCGTGAATTAGGCGTCGGCGCAAGTTCGGAAGCCGGTCCCCGATAGCATCGAAAGACGGTTTTGGAGCCTTCATTTCGAGCCGCCTAAATTCGCGGGAAAACGCAAAAACGCAAGCTGCTTTCTTGACAGGCGAGCGAAAATACGTCAATATTCATACGTTTTAATAAATAGTTTCATTGGCTGAGTTTTGGTATTATAAACATACCGGTTTTCCGGGAAGAAGGGCGGAATCATGCTGGGCGCGGTTGATATTGGCGGCACCAAGATTGCGGCCGGAGCCGTCGACGAGGCGGGCCACGTTGTGGCCAAAAACGAATGCTCCACGGAGGCGAATCGCGGGTTCGACGATGCGATGCGGCGGGTCGCTTCCCTGCTCCGCCAGTCCGCGGAGAAAACGGGTGGCAAGCTGCAAGGCATTGGAATCGGTTGCGCCGGACCGCTCGATAGCATGACTGGCGTGGTTGGGAACGCGAACAATTTGCAGGGGTGGGAAGGCGGTAATCCCGTCAAAATCTTGTCGCGGGAATTCGGTATACCGGTGGCGCTCGAAAACGATGCGAACGCGGCGGCGCTGGGTGAATTACGCTGGGGAGCCGGGAGTCAAGAATCACGATTTCTCTATGTGACCGTAGGAACCGGCATTGGCGTAAGCGTGATTCTGGATGGCAAGGTTTATCGCGGTTCGGGCGGATACCATCCGGAAATTGGGCACCACATTCTGGACCCCGCAGGGCCGCCTTGCACGTGCGGCGTTCGCGGCTGCTGGGAAAGTTTGGCTGCTGGGCCGGCGATGACAGCCTGGTTAAAGGAGAATTCGCCCGCGAACTACACCGGAGATCTCAGTGCCGGGCAAATTTGCGCTCGCGCACGGGGTTCCGATGAATGGGCTCAACGCGCGGTGGAGCGGGAGAGTTACTATTTGGGCTTGGGCTTGGCGAATCTCATCACTATATTCGCTCCCGACGCCATTGTGCTGGGCGGCAGCGTAATGAAGAGTGCCCATCTTTTCCTGGATCGAATGCATGAAGTAATCCGGCAGAATTGCAAGCTGGTCCCGGTCGACCGAGTCGACATACGCGTGGCGTCTTTGGGAACAGACGTAGGCTTGATTGGCGCGGCCGAAGTTTGGCGCAATCGCTTCGAAACGGAACGGAGGTAAAGGTGGAGACGCGTACGGAAACGATCATAGAGGGACAGTATCTTCGCGACATCCTAGATCAGCCGCGTGCCCTGACGGCAACGCTAGCGAATCTGGAGATCCCGAAGGAACTGAGTGTAGCAGCGCAACGATTGCGGAAAGGCGAGTTCAAACGCATAGTGCTGACGGGGATGGGGGCGTCGTTTCACGCTCTATATCCGACATTTCTGCGACTCAATGCTGCCGGCTATACCGGGTATGCTATCGACACGTCGGAACTGGTTTACTCCCTGAGCTGCTGGCTCGCGCCGGACACGCTCATCATCGCAGTTTCCCAATCGGGCGAAAGCGGGGAAGTCGTCCGGCTGCTTGAGAACAATCGCGGACGGGCGAGCGTTGTGGGCGTAACCAATGCGGCGGACAGCAGTTTGGCGTTGCAGGCGAATGCTTCGATCATAACCATGGCAGGGCCGGAATTCTCCGTCTCCTGCAAGACCTATGTGACGGCCTTAATGGCATTGCACCTGATTGGAGAATTTCTATGTGGCGGCGATGCCTCGCTGGCGCGCGAGGAACTGGCGCAAGTCGTGCGCGCGACCGCATCGTACCTGAACGCATGGAAAGAACACGTGTTGGAAATGAGTTCGGAACTCGACACAATCCGCACTTTCTTCCTTCTCGGGCGTGGGCCGTCTTTGGCAGCCTGCGGTGACGGAGCTCTTATCGTCAAAGAATCCGTGCGGCTTCACGCCGAAGGCATGAGCGGCGCGGCCTTTCGTCACGGCCCGCTCGAGATGGTCGACGATCGTACGTGCGCTGTCGTTTTTGCTGGAGAGGAAAACACGCGGGCTTTGCAGGCCAGGCTCTACGACGACGTGCGAAAAGCTAGAGGCAAAGCTTTCTGGATTGCCGAGAATGCGCGCCCCGGACCGTGGAATCTTCCCACAACGCCCGCGAGCGTGCGCCACATCCTGGAGATTTTGCCCTTGCAGATGATGACGCTGGCGCTGGCCGCGGAAGCCGGTATTGAAGCGGGCCGGTTTGCCCGTATCTCGAAGGTTACCACAACGGAATAGATCTGAAACACGTGGGTATTCAAAATGCTGACTATCATTAGTCGTACTGACGGCGGCGATCGCTCAACGAATCGCTCGCTCGGCCTGTTGCAGTTGGTCCCACCCTCGCTCCGTTTTGTGTTCTTTCTTTCCGCCATTCTCTTTTTGACGCTTCCCTGTCTGGCGGCTGAAACGAACCGGATCGACCCGCCCGCGAAAATGCCCCTCGCCGACAACTGGCAGCTTCAATCGTCATGCCAGGTCAAAGCGACCGGCGGGCAGATATCGATGCCCGAGTTCCCGACAGGCGGGTGGCATAAAACCGCGGTGCCGACAACAGTTGTCGCGGCCTTGGTTGCCGACGGCACATACCCGGACCCTTATTGGGGATTGAACTTGAAATCCTTGCCCGGCATGGATTACAAATCCAAGTCCACAACCATCTTCGCAAATATACCCATGCCCGCGGACAGCCCTTTTCGCTGCTCATGGTGGTTTCGGACCGAGTTTGACGCTAGCGCGGCAGCGGGCGAGCACAAATGGCTGCACTTCGATGGCATCAACTACCGCGCCAATGTCTGGCTCAATGGCAATAAGGTCGGCAATGCAGACGACATCGCGGGCATGATGCGGATGTTTGAGTTCGATGTCACCGAACATTTAAAACAAGGGCGCAATGCTCTGGCTGTTGAAGTATTTGCTCCCGAGACGAGCGACTTAGCCATGACTTGGGTCGATTGGAACCCTACTCCACCCGACAAAGACATGGGCTTATGGAAAGACGTCTATCTGACTTCGAGTGGCGACGTTGTCTTGCGCCATCCTTTTGTGCGTTCTGCGTTAGAAAACGATTACACGACTGCGGCTCTCACCGTCACCGCCGATTTGCGCAACCTTCAGCCGCACGCGGCCACCAGCACCGTGACCGCGGAGATTGACGGCATCACCGTGAGTCAGATCGTTCAGTTGGCGAGTTCGGAATCGAAAACCGTGGTTTTCGCTCCCGAACATTATCCTCAGCTTCGCCTCAATCATCCGCGCCTGTGGTGGCCCTACCAGATGGGGACACCGGAACTTTACACAGCGAAAATCACGGTCGAATCCGACGGCCGAGTATCCGACAGCTCGCAAGCGACTTTTGGCATCCGGGAAGTCAGATCGCAGATGACTTCAAAAGGCCACCGGCTATTCACAGTAAACGGACACAAAATATTGATCCGCGGGGCAGCATGGGCTCCGGATATGCTGTTGCGATGGTCGCCGGAACGTGCGGAAACCGCCATCGCTTACGTGCGCGGCATGAACTTGAACGCAATCCGCATGGAAGGACGGATGGAGCGCGACGAGTTCTTCGATATGGCCGATCGGCAAGGCGTTCTCATTATGCCGGGCTGGACGTGCTGCGATTTTTGGGAAAAGTGGAGTAAATGGACGCCCGAGACGACCAGGATCGCTACCGCATCACTGTTCGATCAAGCGCGGCGCCTGCGAAACCATCCCAGCGCCTTCGTTTGGCTCTACGGCAGTGACAACCCGCCTCCTGCCAAAATCGAAGAACTGTACTTGAAGGTGCTGGGGGACGCGCAGTGGCCAAATCCGTCGATTTCATCCGCTTCGGGAGACCCGACAAAGGTAACCGGGCCTTCGGGCGTAAAAATGACCGGTCCCTATGACTATGTACCTCCAAGTTACTGGCTTGCTGACAAACACGCGGGCGGAGCATTCGGTTTCAATACCGAAACCAGTCCCGGGCCAGTGATCCCAACGCTGGAGAGCTTGAAGCGATTCATCCCGTCCGATCACCTTTGGCCGGTTGACACTTATTGGAACTACCACGCGGGGCTTGAGCGCTTCACGGATATCAGCAAATTCACAACCGGCATGGACAAACGATATGGCAAAGCGGAAAACCTGGGGGATTTTCTCCGCAAATCGCAGGCGATGAACTACGAGGCCGAGCGCGCCATGTTTGAGGCCTATGGCCGCAACAAATATGAGGCGACTGGCGTCATTCAGTGGATGCTGAATAACGCGTGGCCGTCGGTTATCTGGCATTTATACGACTACTATCTTGTACCGGCGGGCGCCTACTTTGGGTCACAGAAGGCTTGCGAGCAACTACACGTTCAGTACTCTTACGACGATAACTCGGTTGCCGTGGTCAATGGTTACGGGCGCGATTTTTCGGCCGTTCGCGTTCACGCGGCCATCTATGATATCGACGCAAAACAGAAAGCATCGCAAGACGCCACGATAGACATCGCCGCCGACAGCAGTGTGGCTGCGTTCAAACTGCCACCCGTAAAGGACATTTCGCCGGCTTATTTCCTCAAACTGCAGCTACAGGACTCCGCAGGGAAATTAGTCAGCGATAACTTCTACTGGCTCTCCATCAAACCCGACATCCCTAATTGGGCACACCAGGAGGATACTGTGTACACTCCGCAGACCTCCTATGCCGATTTGCGTGGGTTGAATACGCTGCCGCCGGTAAAACTCGGCGTTCGCGGCACACTTACTGCCGAGGACAAGGATGGATTAGTTCACGCTGTGATTGAGAATCCGAATTCCAGTCTGGCGTTTATGGTGCATCTGCGAGTGGCCCGAGCGAGCGATGGAGCGGACGTAGTCCCCATCTTCTGGGACGATAACTACGTTTCGCTTTTGCCGGGCGAACGCCGCGAACTCAACGCGCACTTTGAGTCTGCCAAAAACGGGGGCGGCGACGGCATAGTGCTAGCAATCGATGGCTGGAACGTTGTGGCCGATAGCTTGCCGCTCGCAGGGGAACCTGGACGTTGATCTGTTGTTGACGAGTCGCCTTACAAAGCGTGGGGTAAAACCCACGTCTTTCGACATTCTAGCGTACCGTTTCGTCACCTACCTCTTAACAAAGTGTTTCTCGGAGCGCTTCCCAAGAGAAACAGCTATTATAGGAACGAGTTGCCCCCGGCTCAAATAAGGGTTGATTGGTCTGTAAACACCGCTCCCGAACACTGGCTACTGGAGTGGGTTGTCTTAAGATCGAACACCCCGATCGAGGAATCCGGTTGAGCAATCTATCCGATCTGAGTCTTATCCTATGGTGACGATTCGCGATGTGGCGAAGGAGAGTGGGTTTTCCGCTACCACGGTTTCCATTGTATTAAACGACGCTCCCCTGGCCCGATATATTCCTAGCACCACAAAGAAGCGAATTGAAAGCGCCGCAAAACGGCTGGGCTACCGGCCCAATGTATTCGCGCGCTCGTTGCGCAGCCGGCGCAGCCACACGGTTGGAGTTATGGTTTTCGACGCAACCGACCCTTTCTGCACGCTGGTGTTGCGCGGCATTCAGAACTCGCTTTATCAGGCGTCGTATCTGCCGATCCTGACCGACGTGCAGAATGAACATGCGCGTTTCGAGCGATATCTGGAGATGCTGCTGGAGCGGCGCGTGGAAGCGTTGATCGTGGTCGCGAACTGGTTATTCGTGAACATCGAAGTCCTGGGCGATCTGGAAAAAAGCAATATTCCGACAGCGATGATCGGCCGCGAATTGAAAAACGAAGCCATCAGCTCGGTGATTGTCGATAACGAACTGGGCGGCCGCACCGCGGTCGAACACTTGTACGCTCTTGGCCATCGAAAGATCGCCTTCATTCGAGGCCCGAAAACTTTGACCGACAGCGCTCCCCGCTGGAAAGGCGTCCGCGCATTTGCAAAAGCTCGTGGGCTGCAATTGGATGAGCGCCTGATTGCGGATCTACCGGAATCGCGCGACCCGATTTCCAGCTTCGAAACCGGCTACGAACTCACCGAGGACATGCTGAAGACAAAACGGCCATTTACCGCTCTGATGGCGTTCGACGACATGACGGCATTTGGAGCGATCCGCGCGTTGACCAAAGCCGGGATGCGAGTGCCCGAGCAATGTTCGGTTGTGGGATTTGACGATGTCGCCGCGTCCAGCCTGTGCACTCCCGCGCTCACAACCATTCGTCAACCGATGGCGGTCATGGGGGCAATGGCGACCAGCATCGTACTCGAAGGGATCAACGCCGTGCTTGAGAAGCGCGAGATGCCCGCTGTGCACCGCAAAGTCGCTCCGGAGTTGGCCGTACGGGATTCGACGCGGCGAGTTGGTTAGGGTTCGACGATGGATTCTCAACAGAAAAAGGACTATTGAAAGCGGTATCCGGTCTTGAGTGCGCAGCGGTAGACGCGGCCTCGATCAGGATTGACCTCGGCATCGCAAGTGGCCCAACTCAGAAACAGTGCAGGACCTATTGGAAAAATGATGGTTTGGCCATCGAGATCGGCTTCCATGCTGACGCTTTCCGCATCGGACGGCAGAGTAAAGGAAAGTCCTTCGCCAAATATGACGGGATAGGACCAATGTTCGATTTGGCTGGCCATGGGACGGAAAACTTCGGCTTCTAACAGGAACGTGGCAGTGTCAGACCAGTCGCGGGCGGAGACGGTCATAATCTGGCCACCTTGCGACAGACGGTCGGAATCGATTTTCGTGAACGGGCAAGGGCCGGCGATGCAAGAGGCACGGCCGTCATGAAATTCGTTGCCGGCACCGGCGTCGAGTGAGGCTGACCCGGCAGCCGCCTTCCATTTCCCATCCGGCGAGCAGGGATGGTGTCCGTTGCAAGGCACGTTGCCCTTGTTCGCAATCTCGAAAGTCTTCACGGAGCTGCCAACATTGAGCTCGGTCATTGTCTGGCTCGTATATCTCACGCGCACATTGGCAATCTTTACCTCGGGCTGATCTGGCGGCGAAGGATGAGTGGACAGCGGGACGAGGTGAACAATGTAAAGCTTGCTGCCGACGAAATCGTTCACGTCGAGCGGCCGATACTGCGAGTCGCGAAAGTGCAGGGTAATGGCATGGCCCTGGCGAATCGGCTTGCGCAATTTGAGAACGAAAAAGCCGTCAGAATTGGATGTGGACTGGGAAAGACCCAACTCCCCGGCGGAAACTTGGACTCCGGGGATTGGCCGTTGCTTGCGTGGATCGGAATCCTCGCTCAGGACCGCTCCGCGGAGAGAGAGAGGCCTTTGCCGGTGCCACTCAATCAACGCGATGGTGCTGCCCGTGAGCAGGATGGCAACCAGTAAGGCGATCCAAGCCTCGATTTTGTGGGAGCGAGTCATCTGAAAGTAGTCTTGATTGTTTCATAAGATGAAAGAGGCGCCCCGAACGTTTCGGCGATTACTGCAACGGAACGGGGTTTCTTCGCATCCCTTAGGAGTGTTCCAAGTTCGACGATGCTGGGACTTCTTGCTGTTCCTGTGTAGCGCTTCGCTTGAGCAACTCCGCCGATCCGAATTTTCGTGATTCAACTTTCGTGATCTTCGGAAACGCAACTCATGACCGATCGTAAACGCCATTTTCTAACACGACGAGACGTGCTGCGGCAGATGCTGGGGGCGAGCCTTTGCCTTCCGGCTGCTGAAATTTTTCCCGGCTTGCATTTTGAGATGCGCGGGGCCACTCAGATCAACCGCGGTGCAGGGATTGGGGTTTTGTCGGCCGAAGACGACCGATTTTTGAACGACATAGAGCACGCAAGCTTCCTCTTTTTCTGGGAACAAGCCAGCCCCAAGACGGGGATGGTTAAGGACCGTGCGAATGTCCGCACCAACGATCAGGGAGGGGCGTCCAGCATCGCGGCAACCGGGTTCGGCCTGACGGCTCTCTGCATTGGAGAGAAGCGCGGTTTTGTTTCGACCGAAGATGCGCTGGAACGCGTATTTGCCGCGCTTCGCTTCTTGTGGAGGAAGTTGCCCAATCACCGCGGATTCTTCTACCACTTTGCCAATCCGGAGACGGGGGAACGGATGTTCGATTCCGAAGTATCGTCGGTGGATACGGCAATTCTTCTCTGCGGGATTCTGACGTGCCGCGAGCATTTCCGTCATTCCGCGATCGCGGAACTCGCCAACCTGATATTCAACCGCGTGGATTGGACATGGCTGTCTGAGGACACTTCTCTGCTCACGCATGGCTGGACGCCAGAGGTCGGCTTTTTACCATCGCGGTGGGATTATTACAGTGAGTTGATGATGATGTACCTGCTGGGGATGGGTTCGTCGTCCTATCCACTGAAGCAAGAGGTGTGGAACGCCTGGAAGCGACTGACGTTTGAGTATGACGGCATTCGCTATATCGGATCGTTTGCACCGCTGTTTGTGCATCAATATTCGCAGGCATGGTTTGACTTTCGCGGGCGGCGCGACAAGTATGCGGATTACTTTCAGAATTCGGTGGCAGCAACGGAAGTGCATCGGCGGTTTTGCCTGGAGTTGGGCAAGCAATTCCCCGACTACAGCGATGATCTGTGGGGAATCACGGCGTCGGATTCCGAACGCGGCTATATCGTGTGGGGCGGCCCACCGGCGATGGGGCCGATTGATGGGACGGTCGTTCCGAGCGCGGCCGGCGGGTCTTTGCCGTTCTTGCCCGCCGCCACGATGCGGGTGTTGAAGACGATTCGATCTCGCTACGCGGGGGCGTGGACGAAGTATGGATTCGTGAATGCATTGAATCCACTCAAGAATTGGTACGATTCCGACGTGATTGGAATTGATACCGGCATCACCATGCTGATGGCCGAGAACCTACGCACAGGTTTTGTTTGGGAGACGTTCATGAAATCACCCGAGGCGCAGCGCGGAATGCAGCGCGCGGGGCTGGCGAAATATTGAAAGCGGTAGCGTGGTTCCTCGCAGTTTCAGAATCGGCAGACGACTGAAGCCACAGTTGGACGAACCGCGTCCTGCGCACCGCAAGTGTCGCGACACGATTGTTGGCTTTCCGGTCGGCTCTCGCCAACCACCATCGCACTCCCTTCATCCAAAAGGCGCGTACAATTTGCCAAAGCTTCGTTTGGCGCGCGGCTGAGCGGTTCCAATCATGGCTGAAAAACAAGAATTCTGGCGCGGATGGCGCGAGCGGATGGCGGCGCTCCGCAACGTCCCCGCGGTGCTGGGTTTTGTATGGAAGTCGGGGCGAACCGTTGTTGTGCTGGGGCTCGTGTGCCGGGTCGTGGCTTCTCTTTTGCCCCCGGCGCTGTTTTGGGTATCGAAGCTCATCATCGATACCATCTTCCGCATTCTTACAACTCACCAGGTAGCCGGCTCCAGGCTATGGTGGCTGGTGGCGGCGGAGTTCGCGCTGGCCGTGGGCACGGGCGTTCTTGCCCGAGCGATGGATTATCTCGATGCGGTGCTGGCCGGCAAATACACGAACTACATCAGCGTGCGGGTCATGGAACAGGCGGCAGGGCTGGATCTGCTGGCGTATGAAGATCCTGTCTTCTATGACCGGCTGGAACGGGCCCGCGTTCAGGCGACGGATCGGCTGTTCATGATCCAGGCGATGGGAAGGCTGATCCAGCAGGTGATTACGACGATCACGCTGTCGATCTCGATTATGGTTTTTTCGCCTTGGCTTTTGCTGCTGTTGGTCGTCGGCGTAATTCCGGCATTTGTGGGAGAGACTCACTTTGCCTTTCTGGGATATGCCAAGAATTTTGGCCAGACACCGGTGCGACGGCAGCTTGAGTACCTTCGCATTTTGGGGGGGAGCAAGGAAGCTGCGAAGGAGTTGAAGCTTTTCGGCTTGAAAGATTTTCTGACGAACCGATTTAAGAAACTCTCGAACCAGGTTTATGAGGAGGATGTGGCACTCGCACGCCGCAAGGTGGTTGCAGGCTCGGTGCTTTCGGCGATCGGCACTGCAGGCTACTACACCGCATACGTATTCGCGGTTTGGAAAACAGTAACGGGCGTATTCACGTTCGGCACACTTACTCTATTGGCAAATGCGATTCGAGAGGCTAGCTCGAACCTTCAGCAAACTTTTTCCACTTTGTCCACAATTGCCGACCAGGCTTTATTCCTCACCGATCTGATTGCGTTTTTCGAGATGCAGCCCACAATCAAATCGAAGCCGAACGCGTTACCGGCGCCGCGTCCCATCCTGCGCGGATTTGAATTTCGCAATGTTTCTTTCCGCTATCCCGGCAGCTCTCGCCTGGTTTTGAACGAATTGAATTTTCATTTGCGTCCGGGCGAACGTGTCGCGCTGATCGGAGAAAACGGCGAGGGGAAGACAACGATCGTAAAGCTGCTCACTCGCCTTTACGACCCGGTGGAGGGGCAAGTGCTGCTCGATGGCGTGGATCTGCGCGAGTACAGCCTGGAATACTTGTATCGCGAGATTGGCGTGATCTTTCAAGACTTCATGCGATATGAAATGACGGCGCGGGAAAACATCGCGGTGGGCCGAATCGAGGAAGTGGCGAACTTGCCTTTGCTGCGGCAGTCTGCGCAGAAAAGCCTGGCAGACGAAGTGGTGGACAAGCTCCCTTCAGGATATGAGCAAATGCTTGGAAGGCGCTTTGATGGCGGCGTTGATCTTTCGGGAGGCGAATGGCAAAAGGTGGCGCTGGCGCGCGCGTATTTACGGGATGCGCAGGTGCTCATTCTGGATGAGCCCACTTCCGCGCTCGACGCACGCAGTGAGTATGAGGTCTTCCAACGTTTTGCAGATTTGACCGCGGGAAAAATGGCCTTATTTATTTCACATCGATTCTCGACTGTACGAATGGCTGACCGCATTGTGGTGCTGGAGAACGGGCGCATTGCCGAAGAGGGAGATCACGAGACCCTGGCTCACCTGGGCGGACGCTATGCGGAAATGTTCGAGCTACAGGCGGCCAGTTATCGATAGACGGATAGCGATTCGGACAAGCAATGACCGGAAGGCTAAGCGCGCGGACGTGCAATCGATCGTTAACGACGAATGGTCTTGATCGGCAGGGGCGACTCGTAAGGACGGATATAGAATGGTTCCAAGAACACAGACGGGGATTATCGAGGAAAAAGAGCATCGGCATTTCTCCGCCACTAATGGCACCCCGTCTAGAACCATGCGCGATGCGGCCATGGAGTTGGCCGGAGGTCTCGTTTGGCTACCCGGCGCCTCTTCGGAGACGTTCCCGACGCGGTGCAAGAAGCTGTCCGCGAATTTAAAGATTCTGGTTGAGCGTCTTCCCGCAGCCTCGGCGCAATCGCCAGGCTCAGAAGGAGTGCTCTGGCTTCGTGACAACACACAGCAACTCTCTGCGGCGGTGCGCACGGTATCGGCCGACCTTGGGCGTCTCACGCGAATTCCTCATGTTACGCGGAAAGAAGAAGTCGTTCCGAGAGTGCTGGCGATCGCGGAGGGATATCTAACTGAAACGAGCAGCGAGTTTCGCGAAAACGAATTCACGGCATTTTGTCTGGCTTTTGAAGGAGTCATGCCGCTGGAATTTGATGAAATCGGCGCACTGGTACCAGCACTGAAGCTTGGACTAGCGGAGCAGATTGTCGAGCAGGGCAAATACCTCGTCAGTCATGCCGCTGACAAATCTGACAAGCGCGTGACCACGTGCATACGAAGCTTGCAAAACGCTACGCAGACGTCGTGGGAGGAAATACTCGAACGGCTGGTTCCTTTCGACAAAGTGCTAAGGGAAGACCCCACGGGCGCATACGCCGCCATGGATGTCGAGAGCCGAAATCTGTATCGCGCGAGAATCTCGCGATTTGCAAAGCGCTCCGATCGAAGCGAAATAGAAGTAGCGCAGGAAGCGCTCGCGTTAGCGCGACAAGCCTATGCAAGAGACAAAGGCGACTCGCGGATTCGCTTGCGAGAATCGCACATTGGCTACTATCTGATTGGCGAAGGCGCCGAGATTCTGGGCCAGAGAGTGGGGTTTCATCCGACTTTTGGAGAGCGTTTCCGGGCGGGATTGCGGCGCCATCCCGACGAGTTTCTTCTCCTCGGTATTGCCGTTCTGACGTTGGCCGTCATGACCGCAGCTGTTTGGTTGCTGACTCCTGCTACAACCTCGCCGCTGATCATTATGCTTTCGATGTTGTTTCTTTTACTGCCGAGTTCGCAAGCGGCGATGCAGGTCATGAACTATCTTGCGACGAACCTCCTGCCAGCGGCAACATTATCCAAACTCGACTTTTCGAAAGAAGTTCCGGACGATTGCGTCACGCTCGTGGCTATCCCGACGCTTCTGCTGAATGAGAAGCAGGTCCACACTCTGGTGGAAGATTTAGAGGTGCGGTATCTGGGGAATCACCACCGGAATATTCACTTTGCGCTGGTCTCCGATTTGCCGGATTCGCCGCAGCCGGCGAGCGAAGAGAACGCCTTGGTGGCGCTTTGCTCAAAATTGATCAGCGAACTCAATGACCGATATGCCGCGAGGAACAGCGGTTCGTTCTTTCTTTTCCACCGGCACAGGGTGTACAACCCCCGCGAGCGAGGATGGATGGGGTGGGAGCGCAAGCGGGGCAAGCTTCACGATTTGAATCAATATCTTCGCGGGCGATATGACAGCTTTCCGGTAAAGGCTGGAAACCTGTCGCTTCTATCCAACGTTCGCTTTGTGATCACGCTCGATTCCGATACAGAACTGCCACGCGGTTCGGCGCACCGCATGGCGGGGGCAATGGCGCATCCTCTGAACCAGGCCATCATTGATCCGGTGAAAAACATCGTGGTTGCCGGATATGGCATTTTGCAGCCCCGCGTCGCGATCAGCGTGCAGTGTACGACGCGGTCGCGGCTCGCAGCCATTTTCGCGGGCGAGACCGGGCTGGATCCTTACACCCGCGCCATTTCCGATGTTTATCAGGATCTCTATGGAGAAGGCACATATGCGGGCAAGGGCATCTATGAAGTGGATGCGATGCTGCGAGTGCTGGACCATCGCTTTCCGCGAAACGCTCTGCTTAGCCATGACCTGATTGAAGGGGCATATGCGCGCGTGGGACTCGCCACAGACATTATTGTGATTGAGGACTATCCCACGCATTACAGCGCCTACAACCGGCGTAAGCACCGTTGGCTGCGCGGCGACTGGCAAATTGTGCAATGGCTGAGGGACCGGGTGCCGAATGAATCGGGAGCGCGAGTTGCGAATCCAATTTCGCTGGTTTCGCGTTGGAAGATACTCGACAATCTCCGCCGCAGCCTGATTGAACCAGCGACTTTTGCGTTGTTTCTGTTTGGCTGGCTGGCGATGGGGCGTCCGCTGCTGTGGACGCTGGTCACTGTCTGCATCCTTTTCTGTCCGGCATGGTTCGAGTTTGCGTTCATATTGACGCGAGCCGCAATGGCACGACAAATGCGCGTTGCGCGCGAGGCCGTGAACGACGTCCTTACAGCCAACTTAGCAATCCTGCTCACGCTGACGCTGCTCGCACACCAGATGCTGCTATCTCTGGATGCCGTGGTGCGAGCTCTCGTGCGCCATCTGGTTACGCGAGAACACATGCTGGAATGGGAGACGGCCGCCGAAGCGGAGATTGGAGAACGCCGAGCAGCTTTCGACCGCTACATCGACTGGATGCCCGTTCTCGCCATCGGTCTGGGCACGCTGATCTGGTTAGTCCAGCCGCGGGCTTTGCTGGCCGCGGTTCCGATTCTTGTGTTGTGGGCTTGCAGCCAACGGTTGGCGGTCTGGCTCAATGCTTGTCCGATCGAACCTTCGCCGGCAATCACTGATAAGGATGCATGGCTTCTGCGGAAGTCGGCATTGTATATATGGCGATACTTCGCGGAATTCTCGAATGAAGAGCACAACTGGCTGATCCCAGATAATGTTCAGGAGGAGCCGCAACGCGTAGCGGGGCGCGTATCGCCAACCAACGTGGGGCTTCTTCTCAACGCACGGCAAATTGCGAACGAACTCGGCTATCTCACTCTGTCGGAGATGGTGGAACTGACGCGGAAAAGTCTTGATACGATGGCACGGCTTTCGAAGTACCGTGGCCACTTATTGAACTGGTATGACACTCGCACGCTGGAAGCGAAAGCGCCGTTTTTCGTCTCCTCAGTCGATAGCGGCAACCTGGTGGCGTCGCTGTGGACGCTGCAGCAAGGCTGCCTGGGACACTTGCATCGGCCGCTGATTACAAGAGAATCGGCTGAAGGGTTGCTGGACCACATTAAGATTCTCAACGAACTGCACGCGATCCCGAAGCGCGCGATGATGCGCTGCGAGATCGAGTTCAAGGGCGAACATTGGCTAGATTGCTTCTTGAATTTCCCGGTAGAGATTCTAAACAGCGACCGTGCCGACTCTGAGCGCTCCCCTGATATTGGCTGGTTCCGGACACAGGTGCATTTGCGTGTGGAGAGCGTTCAGCAAATGGTGCGAGCATACTTCCCCTGGATGCTGCCGGATTTCGCCGCAGTTCGGACTGAATTAGCCGCAGGGATGAACTCGGGCGCCGATCGAACTTTCTCCAATCCGAGTTCCATTGACACGATCACTCTCCAGGAACTGCCCAGTCTTATTGCGGGGCTGGAATCACGCCTGTCCGACCTGCTTCTACGTGCTCGGAATGGAAATGCAGGGGCTGCCGAGCTGCTTGGGCCACTCTTGCAAACGGCGAAGCAGAATACTCTCGATCTTATCGAGACCCTGCGACAAGTGAGCAGGCAGAGCGGCAGCTTAGCGGAGGAGATGGACTTTTCGTTCCTGCTCGACACTCAGCGCCTGCTGCTGTCGGTGGGCCTTGACGCTCAGTCCGAGGAGTTGCAACCTTATTGTTATGACTTGCTGGCCACCGAGCCGCGAACTGCGGTTTTCGTTGCCATTGCAAAAGAAGACATTCCGCAGGACTGCTGGTTCCGGCTGGGACGACCGTACGGGCGCGATCACGGAGCCCCGGTACTGCTTTCGTGGACAGGCACTATGTTTGAATATCTGATGCCTTCGATCTGGCTGCGCTCATATCGCAATACGCTGCTCGACCGGGCAAATACGGCCGCGTTGCGCTCGCAGCAGGTTTATGCGGGCAGCAAAGGGATTCCGTGGGGCATTTCCGAATCCTCAAGTTCTGAGCGTAATGAAGAAGGTGAGTATCACTACGAGGCCTTCGGCGTGCCCTGCCTCGCACTCAAGAAGAATGAGTCAGCCCCATTAGTGATCTCGCCGTACTCGACGTTTCTGGCGTTGAGCGTGAATCCCCAAGCCGCATTGCGCAACCTCCAGCGGATGAATTCGCTTGGATGGTTCGGCCCGTACGGCTTCTACGAGGCGGCAGACTATCGTGATTCACATGGTCATTTCTTCGGTACCTATTGTGTTCTGGTTAGATCCTGGATGGCGCACCATCAGGGAATGAGTCTACTTTCTCTGGGTAATTTTCTCTGCGGCTCGGTCGTGCAACGATGGTTCCGTTCTGACCGGCGCGTGCAAGCCACAGAACTTCTTTTGCAGGAAAAGCCGGTGTCGCAACCGGTGTGAATCCGCTCCCGCTAGTCAGTCGCGTTTGGGCCATTCGGCGCGCGACGCGGATCGCTCACGAACTTTCCCCTGAGGATTATATGTGTCGCGCGAGCGTACTTCGCGAGACTGGAATCTGCGGCGAAACAGCTTCCAGCTCGCCGATTGCGCGTCAGGGCATACATATCGACAGTCGCCGCAAGGGTTGTGCTCAAGCCGCGAGCAACAATTCACGCATTCTTGCCTTGGCCTTGTGAAGTTGAGACTTCGAGGTTCCAACAGAGCAGCGCAGCAGTTTGGCTATTTCGTGATGTTCGTAGCCTTCGACTTCGTGGAGGACAAAGATGGTTCTGTATCCGACTGGAAGTTCCTTCATGGCACGCGTCAGGGCAATTCGGTCGACGGACCCAGACAAACGATCGTCGGGCTTTCCAAGTTCTCGCTTTCGCGAGTCGGGAGCCTGACTGACTGGTTCATCCAGCGACAGTTGCCGCACTCCCTTTTTGCGAAAGTGCATGAGAACGGTGTTGACCGCGACTCGATAGAGCCAGGTTGTAAGAGCCGAATCTCCGCGGAAACTGGCGAGCTTGCGAAACACCTGGAGAAACGCCACTTGAGTAAGGTCCTCGGCCTCAGCCGTGTTGCTCGTCATGCGGAGGCACAGAGAGTAGACCTTGGCTTTGTGCGCGTTAAACAGGGAGGCGAAAGCGTCCGCGTTGCCCTGTTGGGCCATCTGCACAAGTTCCATGTCGGACATGCGCTGAGCGGTGCGGTTAGAGTCGTTTTTCACTGAAGTCCCCTTTCCGTGTGTCGTCATGAATGTTCGATCACTCCCATCCACGAATTGCAGCGTATCGGCAGGGAAGGCGACGGTCCATCCGGTCCTATGTGTACGGAACACGATTCCTTGCTGTAAAACGTAGGGCGCGCAGCGACGTTAGATCGTATCTGGTACGTTGAGCAAAGTTGGCAATTGTGCAAATGAGACCGAACTTAGGTCGTCGGTTCGCCTGCCCGAATGCTGCCCACAGACCATGAATACGGCGGGTGGATCGAGCATAAAATGCTCTATCGCCCACCGTCGCGATTAAGTGGTCGTGACGAGGTTAACTAGCCTTCAAACGGCCCGTTGGGGTAGCTCGATCATAGTGAAGGCTGCACCACGTGCACGATGTTGTTGCGAACGGCGTAAAGCACCAGATCGCTGACGGAATGTAGCTCAAGTTTGCGCATGATGTTGGAGCGGTGTGTTTCCGCAGTCTTCACGCTCAGGCCGAGGGCGACCGCAACTTCCTTGGAGCTTTTGCCCTCCGCCAGGAGCTGGACGATCTCTCTCTCACGGGGAGTCAGCCGGCCTCGCGTTGGCGAGTCCTGTTCGGGGACTCTATTATCCCGGCGCAGGTAGCCTTCGAGCACCATCGATGCGACCTTGGGAGTGAAGTAGATCTTATCCCGCCGCAGCGCCTCGACAGCGGCCACCAGGTCACGAGCTGCGTCCGACTTCAGGAGAAATCCACGAGCCCCGGCGTTGAGAACTTCCTGGACGACCTGATCCGAATCGTGCAGTGTAAGGATGAGGATTTTCGTCTGCGGATTTGCTTTCAGAATCTGCCTTGTCGCCTCCAGCCCGTTAAGGCTGGGCATTCCGATGTCGAGGATCACAACCTCGGGCTTCAACTTGAGAGCCTTGTCGACCGCCTCGCGCCCGTTGCTCGCTTCGCCGCATACTTCCCATTCAGGCTGCGCCCGCAAAAGTGCGCATAAACCGCGCCGTACCACTTCATGGTCATCTGCCAGCAGAATTCGAAACGACATTCGTCATACCTCCCGGGGAACGAGGTTTTTTGAATTTTGGATCGTTGTTTCCTGCAATGCGAAGCCTTTAATACCACACTCCTGAGAGCGTTGGCAGTTATCGGCCCCGCCCACACTTCACTGCATGAACCTTGCCAATTCAACAAGTCCTTAATATTCGGGTCCTTAAATCAAATTGACAATCCGGTGCAAATGCAAAACTTACCTGGAAATAATGGACGTAGGGTAATCTACGGAAGACCTGCCCGAGTCCCCATTCACGCTAAACCTTTTCTGTTTTGAAGCCTATACGGTCAAGCCCGTATTTTATCTTTCGACAAAACGGTGGACATTTTCGATTTCAAGTCTCTCTACCTCGAGTGCGAAATCCCGAATATCGAGGATTGCCACATAACCCGTACAGTATTAACCGGGTCGACTGAATAGCTGCCGCGTCATAGGCTGAGTGCGGAACAAAATTTGACCTACCTAAGGAAGGTTCCAGTGAACTCCGATCAGCTGCAGGGCAAGTGGAAACAAGTGAAAGGGAGCGTGAAAGAACGCTGGGGCAAACTCACCGATGACGACGTGAACGTCATTGACGGGCAGCGCGACCAATTGGTCGGGCGAGTGCAGGAACGATATGGCATCGCCAAAGAACAAGCACAAAAACAAGTGGATGAGTGGCTGGGTTCCCATTCGGAAGAACCCGAGTATCAGAAACGCAAGGCGGGCTAGCAACTTCCTGGTCTCGAGAGCGGAGGACAATCGGCCTCCGCTCTCATCTTACGTTCCAAGTGTGTTTTCGTTGGCGAGCGGGCCGAGCACGTCCGCCTAAGAGGTCGGTGCACTAGAAGGCCGCAAGACTCACTTGAGGAACAGCCACGGCGGCGGGTATGGCAATTTCCACGATTGTGCCCGGATTGCCGCTCCGCATCCGCAGTTCTCCGCCGAGTTCCCTCGCGCGTTCCCGCATCCCCCCAATTCCAACGCCGATGCTTCCTGGCCGTAAGCGTAATGTCTCATCATCTGCACCCTTGCCATCGTCGGAAATGCTAACTAACAGTCCATTTTCCTTTTGCACAATACTCACGGCTGCCCGTCGTGCCTGGGAATGGCGAAACACATTGGTGAGCGCTTCCTGCACGATACGAAAAACCGCGCGCTCCAAATGAGGCGAAAGCCGCGGAAATTCGGACGGTTGAAGATCGAGCGATGTCACGATGCCGCTGCGCTCGGCCATTCCCTCCAGAAACCATCGCAGGGCCGAAAAGAGGCCACCTTCATCGAGCAAGGGAGGGTGCAAAAGATGAGACATGCTGCGAACTTGCTGGATCGCACGATCAATGATCTCGCTCGCCTCGCCGATGGCCTTTTCGTCGCGGGGCATTGAGGGATGCATCAGCATCCCGTCCAGCATGATTTTGGCGGCCGCGAGGTCCTGACCAATGCCATCGTGCAGATCGCGCGAAAAACGGCGCCGCTCCTCATCCTGCGCGGTCATCAATCGGCCGGAAAGACGGCGGAGTTCGCGGTTCAACGCCTCAAGTTGATGAGCGCGGCGATGCAATTCCGCGAACACGCTCACTTTGGCGCGGAGAAGCTCGGAAACCACGGGAACTGAAACGTAATCCACAGCTCCGCGCTGATAGCCCTTCAAGCGGTCGAGATCGGTCAGGTGAACCGCGGATATGAAGATGATTGCCGTCTGTTGAAACCGAGGATGCTGACGGATGAGAGCCGCCAGTTCGAAGCCGTCGATTTCCGGCATGCTCACGTCCGTCAATACGACGGCAACGTCGTTCTTGAGCAGGATTTCGAGGGCTTCCCTGCCGGAGCTAGCTTTAAGGAGATTCTCGCCGAGTTCAGCCAGCATGACCTCGTAGGTCAGCAGCTTGGATGGTTGATCATCCACCATCAGGATGTTGACCTTTTCCTGAACGCTCATTCCTCTCCTCTTTGCGATTCCTTCGCGTGATCGCGCCCGGAGCGAGCGAATTCACGGGAAGCACAAATCACCGGTGCAGCCAGGTCCTAAGCACCGATAGCAATTGTTCTGTATTAACGGGCTTCGCGAGATACTCGGAGGCTCCTGCTTCCAGGCATTTCTCGCGATCGCCCTTCATTGCCTTTGCGGTAAGCGCAATGATCGGCAAGCGGCGAAGCGAGCCTTTTTGCCGAATGACCTGCATCGTCTCATAGCCATCCATCTCCGGCATCATGATGTCCATCAATGCGATCGCAACATCGGGAACGGACTCCAGCAGTTCAATTGCCTGCCGGCCGGTGCCAGCGGTCATGACGGTCATGCCCCGGCGTTCGAGAACGCTGCTCAGAGCGAAGATATTTCGCACGTCGTCATCAACCACCAAGACCTTCTTTCCGATGAGGGCATCGTCGGAGCTGTGCAGGCGTTCCAACATCCTCTGTTTTTCGATCGGAAGATCGGCGACGACACGATGCAGAAACAGGGCTGTCTCATCGAGGAGCCGCTCGGGCGATTCAACTCCCTTGACCACGACACTGCGGGCAAGCGTATGCAAATGCGCATCCTCTTCCGGAGATAGTTCCCTGCCGGTGAAAACGACAACGGGCAAATCACGGAGCGCGGGAGTATCCCGAAAGCGTTCCAACAGTTCAAAGCCAGACATATCGGGAAGCCGGAGATCGAGGACCGCACAATCGAAAGACTGGTCATTAACGGCGCCGAGAGCCTCTTCGCCCGTAGCGACAACGGTGACATCGATGTCGTCATATCCCAGCAGTTCCCTGATGCTGAGTTGCTCGGCGGGGTTGTCTTCGACAACCAGCAGGCGCTTGCGGCGTGGCGCCGAGTATTCCTTGATCCGAGATAGGGCGGTTTCCAGCTCTTCGCTTGACGTGGGCTTGGTAACGAAAGAAAACGCGCCGCGAGCCAAGCCATGGTGACGATCTTCATCGAGCGTGAGCATCTGAACTGGAATGTGCCGCGTCGCGGGATCCTGCTTGAGATGATTGAGAATCGTCCAGCCCATCATGTCGGGCAGAAAGACATCGAGCGAGACAGCGCTGGGACGAAATTCCCGAGCCAGCGCGAGCGCTTCCGCTCCCCGCGCGGCCACGAGAACCTTGAAACCCTTATCGTGGGAAAGGTCGCACAAAATGCGCGCATAGTGCGGATCATCCTCCACGATCAGCAGTACGGAATCCTCCGGCTGCAAATTCTCGCGGTCGTCCGGAATGCGCTCGACGGGCGTCACCGTGTCCGTCATTGTGAGGGTAAGAGGCGCCGGCGGAGCAGGCGAAACTCTGCTATCCGAAACTCCCGCGGTGGAGGGACCAGCATAAGTTTGCGGCAAGTAGAGAGTAAAAGTACTTCCCTGTCCGGGTGCGCTGCTCAGTTGAATCTCTCCGCCGAGCAGGTTGGCCAATTCACGGCTGATCGCCAACCCCAGACCAGTTCCACCGTATTTACGGCTCGTTCCGGCATCCGCCTGCTGAAAGGCCTCGAAGATGATGCGCTGCTTCTCAGGGGGAATACCAATGCCAGTGTCGGCGACTTCAAAAGCAATCACCGACGCGGCACTTGCAAGGATCGGATGATCATTCGACCATCCGCCATTCACGGGCGACACCGACAACCGCACGCCACCGAGCTCAGTGAACTTGAACGCATTGGACAGCAGGTTCTTGAGTACTTGCTGCAGCCGCTTGGAATCGGTGACAAGACTACGGCTTAGCTGCGGATCGCTGTGAACCTCGAACGTGAGCTTGCGGCTGTCCGCTTCGTGACGGAAAGGACGAGCCACCATTTCAAGCAGGCTGCCGAAGAAGATTTCTTCGGCTTCCACGGAAACCGTGCCGGATTCAATCTTCGAGAGGTCAAGAATGTCGCTGATGAGATTGAGCAAGTCGGTGCCAGCGCCGTGAATGGTGCGTGCTAATTCAACTTGCTTTGCGGTCAGGTTGCCGTCGGGATTCTCACCGAGTTGCTGACCGAGTACCAGAATGCTGTTGAGAGGCGTGCGGAGTTCGTGAGACATGTTGGCGAGGAACTCCGACTTGTATTTGGAGGTCAGCGCCAATTCTTTGGCTTTTTCTTCGAGCGCTCGACGGGCCTGCTCAATTTCCTGGTTCTTGCGCTCCACTTCAACGTTTTGTTCGGCGAGCTGCTGCGCCTTTTGCGCCAATTGCTCGTTGGTCTGTTGCAGTTCTCTCTGTTGCGTTTGCAACTCAGTCGCCAACTGCTGCGATTGCTTGAGTAGAGCTTCGGTCTGCATTGTGGCCTCAATGCTGTTCAGCACGATACCGATACTGGCCGTGAGCTGTTCCAGGAAGGCGAGATGCGAAGCCGTGAAGACGCTCAACGAGGCAAGCTCGATGACTGCCTTCACCCGATCCTCGAAGAGCACCGGCAGAACGATGACGTTGCGCGGCACCGCTTCGAACAGGCCCGAGCGGACTGGAACAGTGTTTGGCGGAAGATCGGCGATCAACATGCGCTGTTTCTCTACTGCGCACTGCCCGACAAGACCTTCGCCAATCTTCAGGCGGCGAAGCTGTCCATCTGGCCCGTCAGAAGCGAACGCTGAGAGCAGAACCATTCCAGCAGACTCTTCCGTCTCCATCTGGTAAATGACACCCTGTTGGGCATTCACGAGCGGCGCCAGTTCCGAGAGCAACATGCGGCCGACCGTTGTCAAATCGCGCTGGCCCTGCAGCATTCCCGTAAAGCGCGCAAGATTGGTCTTCAGCCAATCCTGCTCGGTGTTGCGCTCGGTCGTGAGCCGCAGGTTGTTGATCATCGTGTTGATGTTGTCTTTCAGTTCGGCAACTTCGCCGCTCGCTTCCACTTGAATGGAACGTGTGAGATCGCCTTTGGTAACGGCGGTCGCGACTTCGGCAATCGCTCGAACCTGATTCGTCAAGTTGTCGGCGAGAAGATTGACATTGCCGGTAAGATCCTTCCACGTGCCGGCAGCTCCGGGCACGTTGGCCTGCCCGCCGAGACGGCCTTCTACGCCCACTTCGCGAGCCACCGTCGTAACCTGGTCGGCAAATGTTGCCAGCGTGTCCGTCATGTTGTTGATGGTTTCCGCGAGGGCTGCGACTTCACCTTTGGCGTTCACCGTTAGCTTTTGCGTTAGTTCGCCGTTGGCGACGGCGGTCACCACTTTTACAATTCCGCGTACTTGTTCGGTCAGGTTCGCAGCCATCACGTTGACGTTATCGGTAAGGTCCTTCCATGTGCCGGCGACGCCTGGCACTTTCGCCTGGCCTCCGAGTTTGCCGTCTGTGCCCACTTCGCGGGCCACACGCGTCACTTCGGCGGCGAATGCGTTGAGCTGGTCAACCATCGTGTTAATCGTGTTTTTCAGCTCGAGAATTTCGCCTTTTACATCCACGGTAATTTTGCGCGAGAGGTCGCCACGAGCAACGGCTGTCGTAACCTCAGCGATATTTCGCACCTGAGCCGTCAGGTTGCCAGCCATGGCATTAACCGAATCGGTAAGATCTTTCCAGGTTCCGGCAACGCCCGGCACGTTGGCTTGTCCGCCAAGACGGCCTTCGCTGCCAACCTCGCGCGCCACTCGCGTTACTTCTGCGGCAAACGAGCGCAGCTGCTCGACCATGGTGTTGAGCGTTTCTTTGAGCTGGAGAATCTCGCCGCGCACGTCCACCGTTATCTTCTTGGATAAGTCGCCGGTAGCGATAGCTGTTGCGACTTCAGCGATGTTGCGGACCTGGCCCGTCAAGTTGCTGGCCATGAAGTTCACGTTGTCGGTGAGATCCTTCCAGGTGCCGCCCACGCCGGGCACTTGCGCCTGACCACCCAGTTTGCCTTCCGTCCCCACTTCGCGTGCCACGCGCGTCACTTCACCCGCAAACCCGTTCAACTGGTCGACCATCGTATTGATCGTGTTCTTGAGCTCAAGAATTTCGCCCTTTACATCGACGGTGATTTTGCGCGAAAGATCGCCCCTGGCAACAGCCGTGGTCACTTCGGCGATATTCCGCACCTGGGCGGTGAGGTTTCCGGCCATCGAGTTCACCGAGTCGGTGAGATCCTTCCACGTGCCGGCAACTCCGGGCACGCTGGCCTGGCCGCCAAGCCGACCTTCGGTTCCCACTTCACGCGCCACGCGAGTGACTTCGCCGGCGAACGCGTTAAGCTGATCCACCATCGTATTAATGGTTTCCTTCAATAACAAAATCTCGCCGCTCACGTTGACTGTGATTTTCTTCGAGAGATTGCCGCTCGCTATCGCCGTGGAAACTTCTGCGATGTTACGCACCTGACCAGTCAGGTTGCTGGCCATCGAGTTAACGGAGTCGGTGAGATCTTTCCAAGTACCAGCCACACCGGGCACCTGCGCCTGTCCGCCCAGCTTGCCATCAGTACCCACCTCGCGGGCGACGCGCGTAACCTCCGATGCAAAGGCTCGGAGCTGGTCCACCATCGTGTTGATCGTGTCCTTGAGTTCGAGAATCTCACCCTTCACGTCCACAGTGATCTTACGGGACAAGTCGCCGCGGGCCACGGCCGTAGCGACTTCGGCGATGTTACGCACCTGGCCGGTCAGGTTACTGGCCATGAAATTGACGTTGTCGGTAAGATCTTTCCATGTACCGCCTACACCGGGCACCTGTGCCTGGCCGCCGAGTTTGCCTTCCGTTCCGACTTCGCGCGCCACGCGCGTCACTTCACCCGCGAACGCGTTGAGTTGGTCCACCATAACGTTGATGGTGTTCTTGAGTTCGAGAATTTCGCCCTTCACGTCCACAGTGATTTTGCGCGAGAGATCGCCGCGGGCTACGGCGGTTGTCACTTCTGCAATGCTACGAACCTGGCCGGTCAGGTTTCCGGCCATTGAGTTGACGGAGTCAGTGAGATCTTTCCAGGTGCCGGCCACGCCAGGAACGTTTGCTTGTCCGCCAAGACGGCCTTCTGTTCCTACTTCGCGGGCCACGCGCGTCACTTCGCCGGCGAAACGATTGAGCTGATCCACCATGGTGTTCAGCGTCTCTTTGAGCTGCAAAATCTCGCCGCGCACGTCTACGGTAATTTTCCGTGAGAGATCGCCGCTGGCAATGGCAGTTGCCACTTCAGCAATGTTGCGCACCTGGCCAGTCAGATTACTGGCCATGAAATTCACATTGTCGGTGAGGTCTTTCCACGTACCACCCACGCCGGGCACTTGCGCCTGGCCGCCCAGTTTTCCCTCCGTTCCCACTTCGCGCGCCACGCGCGTCACTTCACCTGCGAACGCGTTTAGCTGATCCACCATCGTGTTAATGGTGTCTTTGAGTTCGAGAATTTCGCCCTTCACATCGACCGTGATTTTGCGCGATAAGTCGCCACGTGCTACGGCTGTGGTGACTTCGGCGATGTTGCGGACTTGCGCGGTCAGGTTGCCGGCCATGGCGTTGACTGAGTCTGTAAGATCTTTCCAGGTTCCCGCCACCCCCGGCACAACAGCCTGGCCGCCCAATTTGCCGTCAGTGCCAACCTCGCGAGCCACGCGAGTAACTTCCGACGCGAAGGAACGCAGCTGATCGACCATTGTGTTGATGGCTTCTTTGAGCTGCAGAATTTCGCCGCGCACGTCGACGGTGATTTTGCGAGAAAGATCTCCGCTGGCCACCGCAGTTGCTACTTCGGCGATATTGCGCACCTGACCGGTGAGGTTGCTGGCCATTGAGTTGACGGAATCGGTGAGATCCTTCCATGTGCCAGCCACGCCCGGAACCTGCGCCTGACCGCCGAGTTTGCCATCGGTGCCGACCTCGCGAGCGACGCGGGTTACTTCAGCGGTGAAAACGCTGAGTTGCTGAATCATCTTGTTCACGATGTCGGCTGAGCGCAAAAACTCGCCTTCCAGCGGTCGCCCATCCACGTCGAGCCGCACGGTTCGCGTCAGGTTGCCCTGCGCTACGGCTGCAATCGCGCGCGTGACTTCCGTGTTAGGGCGGAGGAGGTCGTCGACGAGAGTGTTGACCGACATCTCCATCTCGCCCCAAGCGCCTCTTGATCCGCGAAAGCGAGTGCGCTCCCTTGTCTTGCCTTGCTTGCCGACTACCTGACCCACGCGCTTGAGTTCCTGCGCCATCTGCTGATTGGCAGCAACGATGTCATTGAACGTATCGGCGATTTTGCCTGATATACCTTCCCAAGAACCGGGTAAGCGTACTGAAAAATCCCCATCGCGCATTGTCTGGAGGCTCGTTAAGATGGCGACAAGTTCGGCCGGCGCGGCTTCGGGTCTGGAATGTCCATTGCTCCTCGAACTCGCCATCTGCGTTTCGCGATCCGCCGGTGCGGCACTTTCAACCTTCTTCATGGTGTCTCCAGGACGGCGAAAGAATTCATTGTGTCGCCGGACTCTTCTGTTGCACCGATCCATTCGCGGGGCCGCACAGTCTCGCTGCAAAAAAGCTCAGCGGAACGAGTATCCCGCGCTTATCGCATTTCTTTGTCTTTGCCACGCGGATCGCGAACGAAGTCAAGCTCTCGGCGAGCAGAAACCAAGCGCCTACCTATGAGATAGTTAGCACAATCTCCGAGAAATACGCCCTACGGTCTTTCCTGTATGCGGATGACAATTGGGGCAGGGCGCAACCAATTTTCAAGTCCACCCGCGCGCAATGAGCGTCCTGCTTACGAAGATTCTTCCCTCCCGCACGGCTTCGATGGCGTTCAGCAGATCGCGCCCCGCGTCAGACTTGACCACATACCCGGACGCGCCATCACCTAAAGCGTCCTTGGCTATCCGGATGGAATCATGCTGACTTACAAAAACAATCCGCGATTTAGGGGAAACTTTGCGAATACTTCGGGCGGCTTCGATGCCGCTGATTCCCGGAAGGCTAATATCTAAGAGGATAATCTCGGGATGCAACTCGGCTGCGCTATTGACGGCTTCCTCACCATCCTCAGCTTCTCCGACGACCTTGATCTCGGGATTGCCGGCCAGAACGGAACGTATACCACGCCGTGCGACTTCGTGATCGTCTACCAGTAAGAGCCTAATCGAAGACATGGTAATTGTTTTGAGTCGATATTGATTCGATATGATTTCGATTTTCAAGTCTCAATCGTCTGTCCGCCGCCTGGTTTTGTTCTTGCGCTGTTGGCTTTTCGAGTGTCGCTCTGGTTTCCGCATAGGTGCCAGCGCCCATCCTCCCATACTTTTTGCAATAACTGTATACAGTGCCTACCTGATTGAAACGGCACCGAGGAACGGCTGGAAACATCGTCACTTTGGACTAATTCTCTCAAGCGGGAGGCTGTGCGGTTGGTGACCATGTCCGCCGCTGGGACTTCGGAAACGCATCACACTGCGCAGAACCGGAGGGAGGAATTAAAATAAATCGCTCACCAAGGGCTAAACGGCATTCCGAATGGCTGCGCATTGTGGGGGTACGAGATGCAGCTCTTGGAGGGCACAGTTACCCCTTTGCCAAACGGGTAGCGACACTGAACTAATCAGGCCCTATTAGTATCAGGATTCACAATATAGGCGGCATTGGTTGATCGTTGGTCCAGAGCCTCTGTTAACTCGGCGACCAGCACCAGCAGTCGATCTGAATCGAGTTCTTTACTGGCAGCCTCGCAGAGTTCTTTCCAGTCGCGATTCTTGCTCTTCACTAGCCCTCCTACCCCAATGTCAGCAGTGAGGGGTATCCTGATACACGGAAAAACGTGCAGACGGTCCGTAGGGGTGCAAACAGAGTGCCAATCGCAAAATCTGGAGGAACCGACGATTTGAGAATGGGTTAGCACCTCTCGCCCCAGGGTTGACGGCCGACTGGGCTGTCCGTGGCAAGTAATTTTGTCCCGTTTCGAGGCTTGGTTGAACCGCTTGTGCTCCGGCCCGCTTTTCGAATTCCTACGGAGTTCCATGTATATACTGGGCACAGTCGCCAGCGCTAGACTGCTTGGCGAATCCCTGTCAGTCTCTTTGTCAAACTCATGAGCTCTGGCTAGGCAACAAGTAAATTGGGAGGCCCAGGCGGATGGCCAATTTTCGCATTCTAATTGCTGACGACCACGCGATTGTTCGGCAAGGCCTGCGGTCTCTGCTCGAATCTCACCCGGGGTGGGAAGTGTGCGCCGAGGCTGCGGATGGATTCGAAGCAGTCAAGAAGGTCGAACAGTTCAAACCTGACTTGGTCGCCCTCGATATCGGCATGCCACAACTCAATGGCTTGGACGCGGCTCGCCAGATCCTTCGTGACAATCCAAAAATAAAAATATTGTTCCTGACCGTTTACGATACGGACCATTCGGCGAAGACTGCGATCCAGTTGGGAGCCAAAGGGTTAATTCTGAAGTCTGACGCGGCGCGCGAATTGATGATAGCAGTCGAGGCTATTCAGAGGAATTCGACCTACTTTACAGCGCGGATGCAGCAAGCAGTTCTGGAAAATAATCTGCGGGGCAACCGCCGCCTGCTGGAGAAGGAAACGCTCACGCCGCGGGAACGTCAAGTTACGCAACTTCTGGCGGAGGGGAAAAGCACAAAGGATGTCGCCGCGATTCTCAACCTGAGCGTGAAAACAGCCGAGACTCACCGCAGCAATGTCATGAGTAAACTCGGGTTGCACTCGGTTAGCGAGCTCGTCTTGTATGCGGTGCGCAATAATATCGTGCAGGCATTCAGTTCTACGTCTGCCACCTCTGCTAACCCCGTCACGGGCAGCCCTGAGCAAGCGCAGGAAACTGACCCAGCCTGACTCGAACGAATCATAAGTTTTTCCTGCGCTTATATTTCGAACCTTACCCCGCTTTACCGATGTTGATCTTGACCACATTGCATCCCATCCGTGCTGCCGAACACAGAGGCCTTCCGCAACCGATACAGAAAATACTGTATATGCAAATGGATTTTATTCCCGGTTACCGCTCGCTATCATACAGGGTAGACCGGCGACCGCACTTTTAGCATCTGAATAGAGTGCAGCCGAAAACATTTGCAAGTTCGACACCTCCACCGGCAAGTAACGGACCCGATCTGTTTATCGGCAGCACTCGCACGAACTGGGAAGGCAGACCCATACGAAACCGTTTGCTTCTTACTCTTCCCGACGCAGAGTTTCAGCCGCTCCGTTCCTTTTTGACCTTTCAACAACTGCCGCACCATGCGATCCTGCATGAGCCTCGGGTAGAGTTGGAGTATGTTTATTTTCCGAATCGAGGGCTGATTTCCATCCTCGTGGCCACCAAAGAAGGCAAGACTGTTGCTGTAGCGATGGTGGGCCATGAAGGAGTGGTCGGTGCTCCTGCGGTTATAGGCCTAACCAGATTTCCCTATCGCACAGTTGTGCAGATTGCGGGTGATGGTTTTCGAGTTCGCGTCGACGCCTTGGAAGCTGCTTTGTCAGCTAGTCCTGCTCTACAGAGCATCGCCATACGCTACGCTGTGCTAGAAGGAATGCAGGCTGCTCAGTCCGCCGCCTGCAACAGGCTGCATCGAGTTGAGCAGCGGCTAGCCCGGTGGTTGCTGATCATGCAAGGCCGAGCCGACCGCGGCTCCCTGCAGGTCACACATGATTTTCTTGCCACCATGCTTGGAACCGATCGGCCCAGCGTCAGTTTGGCTGCCGGGGTTCTACAACGAAAGGGCGCCATCGAGTACACACGTGGGGCCGTGCGAATCGCGGACCGATTGGTGCTCGAGGAAGCAACGTGCGAGTGCTACACGGTTATGCGTCAATTGAATGAACCCTTGGGGATACGATTATCCCAACAAAGTCATGGATAATTCGATATGCTCGGATTCTCGCCGTTGCCTAAGCAGACTACCGCAAGCGCTCCCATAACTTACGGTATCTACCCGATACACGCCACTCTTGAGCCGCACTACTCTGTGAATGCTTCTGGATAGTATGACAAGGAGGCCATTTTGCTTTACTGGGCTGCTGTTTTTTTGGTGATTGCGCTTATCGCTGCATTGCTTGGCTTCGCTGGTTTAGCAGCTGCGGCCGCGGGCATTGCTAAGATCCTCTTTTACGTCTTCCTCGTTTTCTTCCTGGTCACCTTGATTATGGGCCTCGGAAGACGGGGCACTCGTATCTAATCCAAGGCAGTATCGTTTACCGCTCTCTCCTTAAAATGAACCTCTCGCGCCCCTCTCCGGGGCGCTTTTTTTGTCGTCGTTGCGGGGTTGCTACCAGATGCCTTGTCGCACGATCCTGAAAAGGAATTGATTCGAGTGCCGCAGCGTTTGCGGAATTGAATCCGTGCTTTTTTCCTTACATACATTTTCCATACAGGCAACCTAAGGCGCGCTGCGCTCGTCAATAGGGGGACGACCAAGTAAGACTGTGTGAGGGAGAAGCCTGTCTCCGGCTGGGAGGCCGATCCATGCGATTGTTCAGTGTTCGGCTAACGGTGTCCCTGATTCTCGGCATGGCACTCGTTTCGTTCGGTTTCTCCTACTACCAGGTCATTGGAGAGAAACGGGTTCTGCGCAGCGAACTGGAGCGCCGTTCTGAGGTATTGGGAGAAAGTCTGGCGGCAAATGTTGAGCGGTTGTGGGACGGAGCACCAGACGGTGTGAAAGCGTTGGTGCTGCCGTTCGCGAACCGGGGCCATTTGATAGGCGTCGCCGTTTACGGCCGTCAAGGCCAAGAGATCGCCATGACTCCGGGGCTGGAGAAGCTGTTAACGGTGCCACCGGAATCGCTTATCAAGGCGGTCGCGGACGATCGGCCCAGCAGCGTTTTTGTCCGCCTCGAGAAACAACACGTACACATTCTCAGCTTACCTCTCAAACAAAATGCACAAGTGGTCGGCGGGCTGGCGATGGTGAACGACGCCGGTTATATCCGCGCGCAGGCGCTACAGGTTTGGCGTCAAGCTTTTATTCATATTCTTGCCCAGGTCCTTTTGATCGTGATGATCACCCTCGTGATCGTGCGTTGGAGCATCACGGGGCCCATCGCGCGGGCAGCGCAATGGCTGCGGGCATTACGCACTGGAAGAATCTCGTCCCGGAACGAAATCCCCGATTTGGATATGTTTCATCCCCTGGCGCGCGAAGTTGCAACCATGGCAGAGAGCCTCCACCGCGCCCGAAACGCGGCCGAGACTGAGGCCCGGTTGCGCGATGCGTCCGAATCGATGTGGACCGCGGAGCGCCTCTCAGTCCAAGTACGCGGGCGCCTTGATGGAAGCCGCCTGTTTGTCGTCTCAAATCGCGAGCCATACGAACACCGCAGAAAGGGAAAGGCAATTGAATTTGCGGTCCCGCCAAGCGGCTTGGTGACGGCTCTTGAGCCCGTGCTCAACGCTTGTGATGGCACCTGGATCGCGCACGGGCACGGCGACGCGGATGCAGAAACCGTGGACGCGGCCGACCGGCTGCGCGTTCCTCCCGATGACCCACACTACACTTTGCGCCGTGTTTGGCTGACCAAAGAAGAAGAAGAAGGATACTACTACGGCTTCGCGAACGAAGGACTTTGGCCGCTCTGTCACATCGCGCACACTCGGCCGATATTCCGAGCCTCCGATTGGAAGCACTACGAAGAAGTCAATCATAAATTCGCACGCGCCGTGTTGGAAGAGACCGCGGATACGCCTTCTCCAGTCGTGCTCGTCCAGGATTACCATTTCGCGTTACTGCCTCGCATCATCAAGGACAAGCGTCCCGATGCGCGCGTCGCCATCTTCTGGCATATTCCATGGCCCAACGCTGAGACGTTTGGTATTTGCCCATGGCAGCGCCAACTCATTGATGGCCTACTTGGTGCCGACCTTATTGGATTTCACATTCAGTCGCATTGCACTAACTTCTTACAAACGGCGGATCGCGCGGTGGAGTCGCGCATTGACTGGGAACATTTCTCGATCCTGCGTCAGGACCACCGCACAATGGTGCACCCGTTCCCGATCAGCGTGGACGTGCCCGACGACAACCCAGCGGAGAACGAACACGCTTTCAGTTACGAGGCTCGCGCCAGCCTGCTCCGTAATCTGGGAATCGAGGCGACTTTGGTCGGAATTGGCGTCGATCGAATCGACTACACGAAGGGGATTTTGGAGCGTTTCCTGGCGATCGAGCGTTTTCTCGAAAAGTATCCCGCCTACCAGCGCAAGTTCACATTCGTTCAGATTGGGGCGCCAAGCCGCACTCACATAAAGCGCTATCACGATCTGATGACGGAAGTGGAAGCGGAGGCGGAACGGATCAACTGGCGTTTTCAAACCGGCAAGTGGAAACCGATCGCCTTTCTGAAGCGCCAGCATAGCCACAGCGAGATTGCGCCTTACTATCGTGCGGCTGATCTTTGCCTGGTCACTTCACTGCACGATGGCATGAACCTGGTGGCAAAGGAATTCCTGGCGGCGCGGCAGGATGAACGGGGCGTGCTCATCCTGAGCCAATTCACGGGAGCGGCCCGCGAATTGAGAGACGCTCTGCTCGTGAATCCTTACGACATCGATCAAACGGCGGAAGCGATTCGGGTTGCCCTGGAAATGGAGCCGGAAGAAAAGCAACTGCGCATGCAGCGCATGCGCAAAGCAATTCGCGAGAACAATATCTACCACTGGGCTGGACGGCTGATTGCAGAACTTTGTGAAGTTCGTTTGGATCAGATGGAAGACCATAACGAAAAACTTAGAATCCTCGCATGATTCGCGGTTTTCCTTTGGAGACGGAGAGTGATCAGACCTGAGGCTCAAATTCAAATAGAACCGTTCCTGAGGTCTGTGGCACGAGCATCCAAGAGACTGCTGATGATCGATTACGACGGGACACTGGCACCCTTTCTCAAAGAGCGCGATCAGGCGTTCCCGTATCCGGGCATTGCCGCCGCGGTGCAGGAGATGATTGTCGCCGACCACACGCGCGTCGTCATCGTCTCGGGCCGCGCAATTGACGCACTCATTCCGCTGCTTGGGATTCAACCGCTTCCGGAAGTTTGGGGCTCCCATGGGTTCCAGCGGCGTCGGCCCAATGGGATATTGGAGACGGCACACATCGAACAGCGCGATCTCGATGCTTTGTCCGAAGGCCGCCACTGGCTTGAATACCAAGGCCTGTTGTCTTCTGCGGAGTTTAAGACAGGAAGCATCGCCGTTCACTGGCGTGGAGAAACGAACCGCAAAATGCAGGAGGTCCGCATGCGTGTGCTGCTGGGCTGGAAAGCCGTTGCCGATCTGGTCGGCCTCGATATCCTGGAGTTCGATTGCGGCATCGAACTTCGAGTACGAGGGACTAACAAAGGAGATGTCGTCCGCATGCTGCTCAAGGAAGTGGGACCCGGGATCCCGGCGGCCTACCTGGGTGACGATTCGACCGATGAAGATGCGTTCCGGACGATCCAGGGCCAAGGATTGAGTGTACTGGTCCGTCCGCAATGGCGGCCCACCGCGGCACAGTGCTGGTTGCGGCCGCACGAGGACGTATTGGATTTCCTCGCGCAGTGGCTGGAGGCATGCCGCAGTGGTCATGCGAGAAACGGCGCGATTGCCGAGGCGGTGCACAAATGACGACTCCGGCGGTCGCAACGCCGCCTTTAATAAAAGTGACGCGGCCGTTTTTTTTCAATACGTCGGCGAATTTGCTGCGCATTACCAAATACAAAGCGAACACCCTGTCCGAACTTTTAGACGCTTTGCGGGAGTGTCCCGAGGATTCGATCTTCCAGCACACGTTTCGGACTCTTGAAGAACATCACTTCCTCCGGGAAGGCTTTTCAAACGACTTCGCGCATTGGGCGCTGACGGCTTGCAACGAACCGGGTTTGGCGGAAGGCCTTGCCGATGTCGACGTGCGTGAATTCACCTCGGTGGCCGACCTGCGAAAGCGTTTTGTCGAGATCGTGGAGAAACGGCTAAGCGAAAATCCGGACGCGGGACAACATCTTGCCGACGAGACCTTTCATTTCTGCGCTTCCGACATCGTCGTGATTCCCACTGCCTTTCAGGCGCACACCATCCATGAATTCGCTGAGGGATTGCGGCAAGTGAGCCTCCACTCCATTCATCATCACTTCATCGAGGCCCGGCTCAGGATCAAACTCATGTCGAATGATTTCTCGCAATGGCTTCACGAGGACGCCGGGCTAACTGAGCCGGCGCGCGCCTTGAATCGTATCGATATTTACACTTCGACGCTGGAACAGGTACGCGGCCAGATCATTCGAATCGTGGAAAGGGCGCTGACCTGAGGACTGGATCTTAAAACCGGCACATCTGAATGAAACCAGTGCACTGCAGAGGGTTGGTGATACAGGCTATGGAATCGACTGGTCAGCAAACGATAGCGAACGCGTCCACGCAGGCTGATGCTCAGACTCAGCCTGTCATTCCTATTCGCCCCGAGCGGAGGTTCTCGCCGCGTCCCTGGGAAACACCCCCTGCACCCGTCCCAGCACCTCACTTGGACGACTATCAGAGCATCGTTGGATCCGCCGTGATTGAGGAACTGCGATTCCTCGCTCGCACTCTCAAAGGCAAGACGGTAAAGATGGTCAACTCGACCGCCGTCGGCGGAGGCGTCGCCGAGATGCTCAACCGCCTTGTCCCTCTACTCGGCGAAGTCGAGGTGAAAACGCACTGGGACGTGATCACTGGCGGCAATGATTTCTTTGAGGTAACCAAGGCATTTCACAATGCGCTCCACGGCAGCCCCTACGAGCTTACCCGCAGCGCTCAGGAAATCTTCCTGTCCTATAACGAGCAGAATCGCCAGCGCATGGAGTTCTCGGAAGATGTAATTGTAATTCACGATCCTCAACCGGCCCCGTTGATACTAGCTCGAGAGGGAAAACCCGCGCGCTGGATCTGGCGGTGTCACATTGACCTCTCAAACCCCGACCCCCAGGTGTGGGGATTTCTGCGTCCCTTCATCGAGCAATATGACGCGGCCATCTTTTCATCGCAGTCGTTCGCCCGCCAGTTGCCGATCCCGCAATATCTCTTTTACCCTTGCATCGATCCTCTGTCGGAAAAAAACAAGGATCTGGACGATCACTTCATTCAGAAGGTGTGCGATGAATTCGGGATTGACCGCTCCCGCCCCATCGTCACACAGGTGTCGCGCTTCGACCGCCTGAAGGATCCCGTGGGCGTGGTGCAGGCATTCAAGCTTGCGCGCAAATACGTAGACTGCCAGTTGGTATTGGCCGGCGGCGGCGCGAGCGACGATCCGGAGGGAGCCGCTGTTCTCCAGGAAGTCAAAAATGCCGTTGCATCCGACCCGGACGTGATCATTCTCGACCTGCCACCGTGGTGCGCCCTGGAAATCAATGCCCTGCAACGCGCTTCGACCGTAATTGTGCAAAAGTCCATCAAGGAAGGTTTCGGTCTTACCGTCACCGAAGGGTTGTGGAAGGGCAAGCCCACAATTGGGGCTGCGGTTGGAGGAATTCCAAACCAAATCATTCACAAACTCACCGGAATGCTCGTGCACTCGGTGGAAGGATGCGCATACCAGATACGGTACCTCCTGACGCACCCGGAATTTTCCGCCCAACTGGGCAAGAATGGACGCGAGCATGTGAAGGAAAATTTCCTGATGACAACCAACCTGCGGCGCTGGCTTTTACTGTTGCAAATCCTGCTGCGCAACAATGCCTGACACAAAAAACACTGACTCGTAAATAGGCAGAAGTTTGGCGCGCGCTTCGCTCGTCCCGCCAATGTAGGATTACTGACATAAGCTAGGTTTTCACTACCACGAAAACCTCGCACGTCCTTGCGAATCAGTAGTTTGGATGGAGCAACTTCACAAAGGGATAATGCCCGCCATGTCGAAGAAATGAGGTCCAGATCGCACCTCCACAGAGAAATTGAAACCAGTGTTCCTTCGCGCGTATCATTACAATCAGTTTTTGGCGGTATCTAAGATCTTCCTTGTTGAAATTTTCGAGCACAGTCTTGATTGAATGTTTGCGGTAAAACTGGGGTCGACTATTCTCCAATTACCGGCCATTGGGAGACCTGACGTGTCGCCACGGCAAAGAGCTCGGCTTGCTTTTGGCTTAGCCATCTTCCTGCTCTTCCTAAGCGGGGCGGCTATCTATGTTCTTATTACCCGTCTTCTGCTTGCCCAACAGTGGATTACACACACTCATGAAGTTCAGGCTGCTTTGGCGGATGTGCGAACCTTTAGTGGAAGGGCCGGAATCGCACGCACGCAATTCATCGATTCGGGAGATCCGCAATTTCTGCAGGAATATGAATCCGCCGCGAACCTGCTTTCCACGGGTATTCAACGAATCAAGAACCTGACCTCGGACAATACCACTGAACAGCGGAACAGTGCGCAATTGTCTGTCCTGATGCAGCGGCGGACCGATTTGCTCACGGGCGCGATCCAACTGAAACAAAGCGGCCAATCCACTTTGCAGCGGCTCTCTGAGATCAATCGGCAGGTCGCTGCCATTTACGCCCAATCGGACTTACTAATGCAACAGATGAGCAACGAGGAGAGTCATCTGCTCGCGCTGCGCAAAAAGCACGCGGCGAAATTGTTCCGCATCGCCGCCGTCCTCTTGTGCGTTGCGTTTGCGTTGTCCGTTGGCCTGTTGTTGCTGCACTTTCGTCTTCTCGAAGCGGAGTTGGAGGGACGCGCCGCAGCCGAGACCAAATTCCGCACTCTAATGGAGTCGGCTCCTGACGGCCTTGTCGTGGTCGATAGCGACGGCAAGATTGTTTTGGCCAATACCCAAGTCGAGCGGTTATTCGGTTACCGGCGAAAGGAGCTGTTGGGCCGCGAAATTGAGATCCTGCTGCCGGAGCGCTTTCGCAGTGCCCATCCCGGACACCGAAGGAATTTCTTCGCTGTTCCCAGGATGCGGCCTATGGGCGCTGGCTTGGATCTCTATGGTCTGCACAAGAACGGTCGCGAGTTCCCGCTCGAGATCAGCCTTAGCCCTTTGAAAACCGAAGGCGGCATGATGGTGACCGGCGCGATTCGGGACATGAGCCAGCGCATCGCAATCGAGAGTGCCGTAAAGGCGCAAGCTGCGCTGCTGGATGCCGCGAACGATGCCATCTGGGCCGCTGGCCTCGATGAAAGGATCACTTATTGGAACAAGGGCGCGGAACGGTTATACGGATGGACTCGGGATGAAACCGTCGGAAAATCCCCGCACGAACTGCTTGGCACGAGATTTCCAATACCGCTGGAGGAGATTGCGCGACAACGCGCAAAAGGCGGCTGGCAGGGCGAGCTCATCCACACAAAGCGCGATGGCACAACGGTTACGGTCGCCAGCAGTTGGAGCCCTCTGAAAGACGCGGAAAACAATCTGGCTGGCTGGCTCCAGATCAACACCGACATTTCGGACCGAAAACGATCCGAAGAGAGTCTGCGCATGCTGACAGGCCGGCTACTCCGTATGCAGGATGAGGAAAGGCGGCGTATCGCTCGCGAGTTGCATGACAGTGCGGGACAGATCCTTGCGGCCATTAGTATGAACCTGACTCCGCTCGAATCTCGCCTCGAGTCCGTAAACGGCCAGGACATGTCCCGCGCGAGCAATGCGATCCGGGAAAGTCTCGCTCTGGTCAGTGAGCTGACTGGAGAACTGCGAACGATATCCCATTTACTCCATCCGCCGCTCTTGGATGAGGTCGGCCTTTCGTCGGCGCTTCGCGTCTACATTGAGGGTTTTACCGATCGCAGTAAGATCGGCGTCGACTTTGAGATTCCCGAAGATTTCGGCCGATTGCCGCAAGATCTGGAAACAGCCATCTTCCGCGTCGTGCAGGAATCTCTGACCAATATCCATCGACACTCCGGAAGTCCTGTCGCCAGCCTTCGCGTCTCCCGCTTTAACAGCGAGGTTCTGGTGGAAATTGCGGACTCAGGCAAGGGCATACCTCCAGAAAAACGGAAGATGATGGATTCTGCGGCCTTGCCCGGAGTCGGCATCAGCGGGATGCGAGAACGAATTCGCCAACTCGGCGGGAGTTTGGAAGTCGACTCGAATGGCAACGGAACCGTAATTGTAGCTCGGCTGCCAGTCGCCGGCTCCTCATCAAAAGCCGTGGCCTAAGAATACGGGTACCGACGGCCGCTCGCGCAGCAACGAATGAACGACCCTCGATAATTTAGCGCTGCCATCTGATTTTGCCAGAATCGCATCCGCTCCGACCCGCCTGCTCTCCCACTCGAGTTCAGGGGAATCGTGGAGCGTGAATAGCAGAACCGGCAGTCCAGGCATCAGCATCTTTATCTTTCGCGTTGCCTCCAGTCCATTCATCTTCGGCATGGCCACGTCCAGAATCGCCAGATCCGGACAACATTCGCAAACTTTCTGCACGGCATCCGCCCCATCAATCGCTTCCGCACACACTTCCACCGTGTCATCCAACTCAAGGATCAGTCGGACTTGCCGCCTTATCATAAAGCTGTCATCGGCGATCAGAATACGCTTTACCATGGCCCGTAGCCTGCGTAGGACGCAAGACAATTGTGCGCGTTAATGTCCCAATCGGAAGTGTCGCAAAAGCGCTGCACGTTCTGGAATTCGGCGCAGGCTGTAGATTACGGCTTTCTTCGGGGTATGGAACGTGCAGTCGTGGACGTTACTTAGCCGTCCGATTTCAAACTGACTTAGTGCTTACTCTGCTTTGAGGTTCTTGGCTTCGACTGCATCGCTCGCGCGGGGCTTCATCGCGCCACGATCAGGCTGCTTAAGACTCTCGTCGCTTTTTTACTCGATCAGCGACAGCGTTTGCAGCTGTTTGAGAAGTTGAGCCGTATCAACCGGCTTGAATACATAGGCATCGCAAAGAGCCTTGAAAGATGTGACCACATTTTTCACATCGTCCAGTGCCGTGATCATCACAATTTTTGCTCCGTAGGTAGATAGAACACCTTTGGATTCTTCCATGGCGCGGATTTTCCGGACTGCGGTCTGACCGTCCTCTTCGGGCATCATGATGTCCATGCAAACCAAGTCGTACCCTTGTCCCGCATCTCGTGCGAGACGAAAAGCTTCAACGGCCTCCTTGCCATTTATCGCAATGTGGCATTCGCCGTAGCGCGCGAGAAATGTTTGCAGCAACAACCGGCTGGTAAAATCGTCTTCCGCAATTAGCGTCCGCATTCTAGTCCTTCCCTATTGGGCGCCGGAGTTACACCCAGCCCAACTGTCGCACTGTTTCCTCGAACTGATCGAGATGTCCGTCGAGTTCCGTCAGCAACTGCCCCGCGCGCACACAGTCCTCGTCCGCTGCCGCACGCTCAAGTTCGAGACACAAAGTCTGCAAGCCTGTCGCTGACACCGTAGCCGACGCACCCTTAAGGGTGTGCGCTTGTACGCGCGCGCTCTGTACATCGCGCCGCTCGATGAGTTGGCGCAATTTCCGCAGTTGTTCGGGTACATCCTTCAGGAACCCCGCGACAATTGACTGTGCGATGTCCCGGTCGCCGCTAAGACGACTTAGCAGATCCCGAACGTCAAAAACAGGCGTGGATGGAGCTTGCGATGTGGTGACGGATGTTTTCTCTGCTGCATCCCTCGAAGTGTTTCCCGCTGTGCTTTGGGGAGTGGAATCCGACGGCCGACTCAACCACCTTGACACAGTTTTTGCCACGCTGGCCGGGTCGATCGGTTTCGACACGTAGTCGTTCATGCCTGCCGCAATACACCGTTCACGATCTCCCTGCATGGCATGGGCGGTCACGGCGATGATCGGGATGTCCGAACTACATGCAAGGCCCACAGTCGTTCGAATCCGGCGTGTCGTCTCATATCCATCCATATTGGGCATCTCACAATCCATGAAGACCATGTCGTAGTCGGCGTGACCCAATTTTTCGAGTGCCTCGGCCCCGCTCCCCGCGATCTCCGCCTGGTGTCCAGCCTTGCCGAGAATCGCCAATGCGACCTGCTGGTTGGTGGAATGGTCTTCGACGACCAGGATCCGCGCGGTTGGAGCAGGCAACAGAGATGCGCTGCTTGGAGTTCGGGCCGTTTCCGAACCGGCGTGCGCGCCGCTCTTCTTTTCCCCTAATGCCCCTACCAATGCTTCGTACAGCGCCGATTTCCAGACCGGCTTCGATATCCGTCCCGCAAATCCAATCCGTTCCATCTCCTTGCAATCGTCCTCATGCTCCAGTGGAACCATCACCAGAAGAGCGACACTACGCAACGACGGATCGGATGCGATCCGTCCGCCAAGTTCCAACCCGTCTTTCTCTGGCATCTTGGAATCCACCAGTGCTACGCGGAATGGAGATTCGGCTTCCGCGGCCGAGTGCAGCGCGGCCAGCGCCGAATCCGCGTCGCCAACCGCCTCGCAGCGGCACCCCCAGCCCTTCAGCAGAGAACACACCAGCGCTCGATTGGTCGCACTGTCATCGACCACTAGCACTTTGGGCGCCTGCAGGCTCAAGTACTGCTCTGTAGCGTTCCTGGCAATCGTTTGCGGCTGCTCCTCAAAAGTGACCGTGAACCAGAATGTCGCGCCCCGGCCGGGCGCGCTGTGTGCCCCGATCCTTCCTCCCATCATGCCGACTAACTGCTTGGCAATCGTCAGTCCCAAACCCGTGCCCCCGTATTTGCGGGTCGCCGAGCCATCGGCCTGCTCGAAGGCGGCGAACAGAAAGGGAGTTTTGTCCTCCGGGAAACCAATCCCCGTGTCCTTGACGCGAAAGCGCAATGTCGCAGTGTTTTCGTACTTCGCTTCACGTTCCACGCCCAAGGCTACCTCCCCCGCACTTGTGAATTTCACCGCGTTTCCCAACAGATTGACGAGAATCTGCCGCAAGCGTCCGGCATCGCCTTTGAGCAGCAACGGAACCTCGGTATCAACTTCGCAAGTCAGTTCCAGCCCCTTCCGATGCGCCTCGACTGCCAGCATCTCAACGGCCTCCTTGAGCGGGACACTCAGATCGAAGTCCGCCATTTCCAGCGATAACTTTCGTGCTTCGATCTTCGAGAAATCGAGAATGTCGCCAATAATCGTCAGCAACGTTTTGCCGCTGGTGTGCACGATTTCCGCGTAGCGTCTCTGCTCGGGCGTCAACGGCGAGTCCAGGAGCAGGGACGTCATCCCAATGACTCCATTCATTGGGGTGCGGATTTCGTGACTCATGTTGGCGAGAAACTGGCTCTTCGCCCGGCTTGCGGATTCGGCCGCATCTTTGGCCTTGCGAATCTCTTGTTCGGCCCACTTCCGCTCCGTAATATCGATACAACTTCCCTCAAGGAACGGCGGTCCCGATACATCCTCGACCCAGCCCAACGCGCCGAGCACGAACACAACTCCTCCGTCCTTGCGTTTCCAACACGACTCACAGGCGGTAGGGAGCATTTTGTTTTGCAAGATGGATTCCCATGTGCACTCAGCCTCGCTTGCTTCGAAGAACAAGTCCGCGCGGCGCCGGCCCGCGAGTTCGTCGGGAGAGGAGTAGCCGAGCATACGGGCGAAGGCTTCGTTGACCTCGATAATCGTGCCGTCCGAGGCGTAGCGAATAACTCCAGCCAGATTGTGCTCGAATAGCCTGCGGTAGTGGCGCTCCGAGGTTTTCAACGCTTCCTCCTCCGCCCGGCGATCGGTAACATCCTGCTTTATAGCCATGAAATGCGCGATCGCACCGCTGTCGTCCCGCACCGGCGAGATGGTCATTCGCTCGGTATAAAGCGTGTCGTCTTTGCGCCGGTTGACGAGTTCGCCACGCCATGCCTTGCCTCTGAGAATGGTGTCCCACATCTCGCCGTAGTACTCCGGACTCTGCAGGCTGGATTTCAAGATACGGGTCGTCTGCCCAACGGCTTCCTCGGCGGTGTATCCAGTCATGCGGGTGAAGGCCGGGTTGACGTATTGCAGTCGTGCAGTTGTGTCGGTGATCACGATAGCCTCCGCTGCCTGCTCGATGGCCGCAATCAGGAGCGCGAAGTCTTCCTGCGTAATGCGTCTGGAACTCTCGAGTGTGAGTCCCCGCGCCGCCCCGTTCTCCGAATCCGTCGCCATTCCGCCGCTCCTATTGCACAAGTCTCCGGACCACCGCAATCAACTGCTCGGCGTTGAACGGCTTGACGATCCATCCGGTGGCTCCAACCTTGCGCCCCGCATCTTTCTTTTCCGCCTGCGATTCCGTAGTCAGCATGAGGATAGGAATAAATGAGTATCCCGGCAGCTTGCGTATCTCGCTAATCATCTGAATCCCATCCATGTTCGGCATGTTCAAATCGGTGATGATCATGTCGAACGCCGCTTTCCCCGCGTGTGCCAGTCCGTCCTTGCCGTCGACGGCTTCAATCACGTCGTAACCGGCGCCGTGCAGCGTGAAATTGACCATCTGGCGGATGCTGGATGAGTCGTCAACGGCCAGAACTCGCTTCATCGCATTTTCCTCGTGTTGCTTTGCACCACTTTATGCAGCTCGATTACGGTTTCAAAACAACTCCACGTCATTGCCGGCGGCAGGCGGCTCGAATCGGGGCAAGGGCATCCCTGTCAGAGCAGCCTTCAGCACAGCTCGTTCGATTTCCGTGCTGTAGTAGACGCCAAACAGCCGTTCCACGTCCGCTGCACAATCGCGGCTCACCAAGCCTGCGTCCCTCGCTTTCAAAAGGCCGGCGAGAGCTTCCACATGGCCAAGGGCTTGGTCAAGCCCCTCGAAGCAACGATCCAGTCGCGCCCCCGTGTCGCCCGATGCCTCCGCCTCGGCCCGCATTCCGTCCGTTGCCTCTTGGATCCGCGCCGATTCTCTGGTGGCAAATGCGGCCGCGTCTCGCACCCTATCGAGCGCCACCCGGGTCTCGTCCTGTCCCTCGCGCAGTTTCTGCCCGGCAGCGTCGGCAAAGACCTCCACGATTTTGTCGGTGCGGCGGCCCAGATCCTTAATTCCGGCAAGCGACGCCTCCGCCTGGTCCGAGATCGCGTTCCATCGCTCGACACTTCCTTAATCAGTTCCGCGATCGCCGAAACCACGACACCGCGCTCGCCCAGGCGCTTGGCTTCGACAATGGAGTTAAACGTAAGGAACTGAAGACGGTGACGAATCTCCTGGAAACGGCGCAGATTTTCGCTCACCAGTTCCAGCAGGCTGGAGAGTCCTCCCAGCGTGTTCTGAATCGTCCTGCCGTAATCCTGGCTTTTCTGCTGCAGCTGTTCGATGTGCGCCAGCCGTGACGACAAATCGCGTTCCTGATTGAGTACTGCCGGGCCCATCTGTGCCACCTCGGAGGCGCTCAACCGCTGAATCGCGTCCATGCACCTGGCAACCTGGGACGTCCAGTTGGTAACGCCCGCCCGTATGGTTTTCAATTGGCAGCCCTGAACCGTCAATCCGGCGGAGATAAGGGGCAGATCGACAACGGGCATCTCATCCCCCAGACCGGCGGACGGTGCTGCGATTTTCGAAGCCACCATCGCCAGAGCCGTACCCACATGCTCGATTTGCTGCCGTGTAATGTCGTACCCCTGAATGGCTGAAACCACTCCGGCAATTTGTTGCGCGGTGTGTTTCGCTCCCTCCTGAAACTGGATGGGAATACTCGCCAGTTGGATCAAGCCGGCGTCGATTGCCCGCAAGGTCGTCCCGATATCCTCTTCCATCCGAGCCATCTCTCGCTGCAAGTCCGGCAATTCTGCCGCCATCTCACGCCGCGTTTGCGCAATCGTCCGTCGGCTGTTCTGTGTATGGCTGGCCAGTTCGCGAGTCTGCTCGGATACCGACTTGGAAAAAGCGGAGAGCTCCTGCGCCAGCAGCTGAAAATCGCCCCCCACACTCCCCAGTTGCGCGACCTCGACATTGGTAAGCACACTCAAGGCCTGCAGATGAACGGCAACCGCTTCCTGGCGTTCGGTCACGTCAATCAATTGGCGCAGCATCTTCTCCTCGTCTTCAAGCGCTTTCAGGATCGTGGCCGCCGCTTCCAGCCTTTCTTCCAAAACGCCGCGTACGGCGACGCACAGCGATTGCACCTGCGCACAGATTGCTTCCGAACTCTCACTTTCGACCAACCCGGCAATCGCCGCCGCCTGCTGCAAGATCGTATCCGCCCGAGCCGCCAGCCCCTTGAATAGATATGCGACCTGGCCGATTTCACTCTCGCTTTGCCGCGCCAGACGATCTGCGCCGAAATGCTCCGGCGCTTGGCCATCGGATTTCGTCCCATCGCCGCCCGCCCCGGCCAATGCCGAAGGAACCACCTGCGCGCCTTCCGCCGCACCGTCGGCAACACGCTTCGCCAACTGCGACACGGGATCGATCGTCAGCTCGCAACAGTCCTCCACAAAAATGAACACGTCGCGGATCGCCTCGACCGGAGCCGCCGTCGAAAGAATCATGTCCCATGCGACGTAACACCGTTCCGCATCCAGCTCGGGCAGCATGGGAACCTCATCCATATTGGCAGTGATCTCCAGCCTTCCCATCTCCCGCAATTCGCGAAACAGCAGCAGCGGATTGGCTCCGTTTCGCAAGAGATCGGCTTTCGGACGAAACTGGATGCGCCAGTCGCGCATCGCCGCATTGGGCAACAGCGCCGGTTCATTATTACTTCGCGCATCCTTATTACTCCGCGCATCGTTACTACGCGTATCAATGTCCGGTTTCCTTGCAGCGACAATCGGCTCATCCTTCCGCGCGCCCTTGGCGCGCGTCAGTTCGCTCAACTTCGCCAGCAGCCCAACTGAAACGGCCGGGTCGGCGTGTCCCCGCCCGGCGGATTCGTCGAGCATGGCTTTGATCTGATCGACGGCCTTCAAGGTGAGACCGATCAGGTCCGAACTGGCCGCCAGGCGCCCATTCCGCACTTCGTCGAACGCGTTCTCGATGTGGTGGGTAAAGGCTGCGATATCGTCGAACCCGAACATCGCCCCCGAGCCTTTGATCGTATGCAGCGCCCGGAACGCCCGGGCGACCGGTTCGCCGCCGTCGGCGCTCTCATTGAGTTCGAGAAGCGCCGACTCCAGCTCCAAAAGAATCTCGCGGGCTTCTTCCTGAAAGGCTTCTTTGTACTTGTCGATCATCCGGTCTTTCTATTGCGATGGTTGCCCAGCGTCCGCGGCGGTTGGTACAAGAAAGTTTTCAAAGCCCGCAGCCCCGACTGCGCCGCGAATTTTGTCTGGCAGATCTCCGGCAACAGCAAACGCCACACTCGTCTTTTCTGCGTAGCGTTTAGCCGCCCACAGCAACTGGACTGCGGTCACGTCGATCTCGGCCACCTGAGCCAGCTCTATTCGCACCGCTTTGCCCTGCGCGATCGCCTCAATCAGAAGTCCCTTCAATTCCGCCGAGCACCGAATGTCGAGATCGCCTTTAAGCTGAAGAATGCCTTCGCTCACCGAACCCTCGTACATCATCGCCACACGCCACTCCCCGCGGAACGCACTGGTTTAAAGCCAGTGCACGCGCACACCCTGAACATCGACGCCTGCCCAGCCGAACATGAGAAGGCCCGTACCTTCGTGATCGTTAGCGGCTGTTAATGCATGTAGCCGTTCACAGGTTTGCAACGATAGGACATGCAAGCCGTTCGCCAGACGCGTGTGGAAAATTCGCTGCGTGGGTACGCCCGCAAGTAAGGGAACCGAAGTATCTGCAATCGAGAATGGAAACTTACGAGGACTGACCGGCTCTTTTAAGCCACGAATAATCTGAGACGAACATTTCTGGGAGGAATATCCGACTATCAAAAACTCATATTTCGGGAGTGCCGCTTGCCAGGGCAGTCTGCTTGCCGCTAGCCTTACTGCCTGATCCTTGGATTCACTGCCGAATACAACAGATCAGTCAGAAGGTTCACCGCGACATACGTCAGCCCGATCGCCAAGATACATCCCTGCACCAGATAGTAATCGCGGTTTGCGATCGCTTGAATTGTCAGCCGCCCTATACCCGGCCAGGAAAAAATTGTCTCCGTCACAATAGCGCCCGCCAATAGCGCTCCAAACTGCAGGCCGACCACTGTCAGAATCGGAATCATCGCGTTGCGTAGTGCGTGGCGATACACGACCGTCCTCTCCGGCAGCCCTTTCGCTCTTGCCGTGCGGATATAGTCCTGACCTAGTTCCTCGAGCATGGAGGTCCTCACCATTCGAGTGAGAATTGCGGCCAGCGCGCCGCCCATGGTGATCGCAGGCAGGACTAAGTGCGCCAAACTCCCCGAGCCCGAAACCGGCAACCACCCTAACTTGACGGCTAAAAACAAAATCAGGATTGGACCCAACGCGAAGTTAGGGAACGACAAACCAAACAAACTTACGACGCTAAGCAGGCGATCATCCCATTGGTTGCGGCGGCGAGCAGAGCGGACCCCTGCTGGAATTGCCAGCACAATCGCTGCGAATAACGACGCCAGCGTGAGTTGCAGCGTAAACGGATAACGTTCGGCAATCAGCTTCGTAACCGCCTGATTAAAACGCAGAGATTTTCCCAGGTCGCCATGCAGCACGCCCCGCCAATAGTTCAGATACTGCTTTCCCAGAGGAACGTCGAGTCCGTAGGCGTGGCGCATCGCCTGTATATCTCCGGCAGCAGCGCCTTCACCAAGCATCTGCTGAACCGGATCGCCAGGAACAAAGTGAATCAACAGAAAAACCGTCGAGACCACGAGCCAGATAACAGGAAGCGTATAAAACAGGCGGATAAAAATGGATCGCATAGGTTCAAATCGCCGTTCCAGTCTTCTCCCCCGGCGCGCCTCCCGATTCGGCTTGTGCGGCAGGCTGCTCGACCGTACCAGTCGGTCCATCGTGCTTCACTGGCTCAATCCGAACCACCGCCACCCGATGCCCATCCATTCTTTCGACCACAAACCGCCGCCCCTGATATTCGAATGACTCTCCGCCGCCCGGCATTTTCTGCAAACGCGACAGCACAAAACCGGCCAGCGTCTCGAACCCTTCATCCTGCGGCAGCGTCACGTCGTACTGGCTTTCCAGGTCTCGAATATTCATGGCTCCGTCCAGCGTGATCGGAGCGTTCGCGTCCACCACAGGCTGCACCGAGGCGACATCGAATTCATCTTCCAGTTCTCCTACCAATTGCTCCAACACGTCTTCAACGCTGATCACGCCCGCCGTCGAACCGAATTCGTCCACCACCATCGCCAGGTGGCGCTTGCGCACCTGGAATTCGACCAGCAATTCGAACAGCGACTTGGTTTCAGGCACCACCAGCACGTCATGCATAATCTGGCTGACCTTCATCTGGGAAACGCGCGCACCCGCCACGGTCAAGCCTCCCTGACCAAGCCGCAGGCGCATCCAGCGCATCAGATCTTTGGAGTAAAGCACGCCCACAATATGCTCGGGGCCGCGCAGCGGATCGTAAATTGGAATCCGTGAGTGCTGCTCGTCGACCACCCGCGTTAGCGCCTCTTCCAAAGACAGGTCGGCGGGCAGCGAGAAGATCTTCGTGCGCGGCACCATGACTTGGCGCGCGGTAATGTTGTCGAGTTCGAGCGCATTCTGCAACATCTCTTCCTGCGCCGCCGAAAGCTGTCCCGAGGTCCGCGCTGAGCTGATGATCAGGCGCAACTCATCAGGGGAATGCACGGAGCCGTGGCGGATTCCGCTGCTGCCAAAAGCGCGCAACACGAATCCGGCAGCCCGGCTCATCACCACCGTCACCGGCCCTGTGACCGTCAGAAAGAAGTCCATCGGCGCGGCCACCGCGAGCGCAACCCGCTCGGCCCTCTGCAAGGCAAGCGATTTCGGCACCAACTCGCCCAGCGTGACGTGCAGGCCGGTAATCAGCAGGAACGCAATGCCGACGGCGATCGCGTGAGAGTAGACAACTGCGTAAGGAATTCTGCCGATAAAGATTTCAATGAGCCGAGCCAGAAAAGGTTCACCCAGCCAGCCCAGCGAGAGACTGGTAACCGTAATCCCCAGTTGCACGCCATTCACGACCCGTGTCAGCTGCTGGTGCAGTTTCAGGACGGTGCGGGCGCCCACCCGGCGGGCTTCAATCAGCTGCAGAATGCGCGTTTCCCGGACACTGACCAGCGCGAATTCGGCCGCCGCAAAGAAGGCATTGGCCGCCACCAGAAGCAGGATGACAAACATCCGCAGCGGCACAAATGCAATCATGGAATCGCAATTCTAACATTCCAGAAGCCCGGTTTTGGCACTGTCAAAGCCTCTGCACCATCATACGCAAGTCCAATTGCCATTCCATGGACCACACTGCCCTTCACCCCGCACCTAACCCGGGCGTTACAATAAACAGTTCCAAGCATCTAACTTAAACTCATCGCTATCTTTTTCCCGGCTGGGCGGTCTAACACTTGCATCGAACTTTTTGAGGAACTATTCCCTCGCCGGCCCCGTAACAAGCAGTGAAGGGTCGTTCTCGATTTCTCTAGGTTTAGGTAGGAGGCGGTTGTGAACAGTAACGGCAACGGCAGGTCCAAGAAGCGCCGCAGAAGAATCATTTATAGCGTCATCGCCATCGTTGTGCTCCTGGTGGTTGTAGGAGGCGTAATTGCCGCCACCAGCGGCGGCACCAAGATCGATCCCTCCAAGCTCGCTAAGGTCGAAAAGGGAGATTTGGCAAAAAGCGTGGTCGCAACCGGCAAGATCTGGCCCATCACGCAGGTCGAAGTTAAATCCAAGGCCAGCGGCATTGTGAAGAAGCTTTATGTCGATTACGGTGACCAGGTGAAAAAGGGCCAGATTCTGGTCGAACTTGATCGTGACGAAATTCAAGCCCGCGTAGATCAGGCTCGCGCGCAACTGGAGGCCTCGGAGGCCAGCTTGAATGGAACGCGCGCCGATCTGGTGCGCGCCAAAGTCGACGCGGAGGGCCCAGACGTCCCGTTGCTAAAACGCGCCTACGACCGCGCACAGGGCATGGCGAACGACGGTGTGGTTTCCGCCTCCGCGCTTGACGACGCTCAGAAGAATTACGAAATGGCACTCAACAAACAGAACGTGGCCAAGGCGCAGCTGCAGGTTTTGCAAGCCAAGATTGGCCAGGCGCAGGGTCAAGTATCACAGGACCGCGCCAATCTGAAGCAACTGGAAGAGCAACTCGGTTACACAACCATCGAGTCGCCTCTCGATGGAATCGTACTCTCGCGCGACGTGCAGATTGGCGACGCGGTCAGTTCCATTCTCGTGCTCGGTTCAACCGCCACGCTGGTCATGACGCTCGGCGATACCAGCGAGGTCTACGTAAAAGGCAAAGTGGACGAAAGCGATATCGGCAAGGTCTATCTGGGCCAGCCCGCCAGAATCAAAGTCGAATCGTTCAAGGACAAAACTTTCACGGGCAAAGTAACGAAAATTTCGCCCATGGGCGTCGAAAAAGATAATGTGACCACATTCGAGGTGCGCGTCTCCATTAACAACCCAGAGGGCGTGCTCAAAGCCATGATGACGGCCAATGCTGAAATCATTTTGGAAGAGCACAAAAATGTTCTGCAAATTCCCGAAGGCGCGATTATCTACGACAAGGATAAGAACGCATCCGTCGAGGTGCCGGAACTGAAAGCCAAAGACGGCAAGAAGAAGATAGCAGTCAACATCGGCATTTCAAACGGAGCCAAGACCGAACTGCTGAAAGGCCTGAAGGAAGGCGATCAGGTAGTGCTGCAATAAGGGCGCGGATCGTTGTTCGCGGATAGCTCTGCCTGGTCGCATCGCGAGCCATTTCATTCGGAGGAGCCTTCTTTATGAATCTGAATTCTTCAATCCATCGTCACATCGCGGGAATTACCTCGGCCCTGCTGATCGCTTCCCTGCCCGCTTTCGCTGCCGTCGCCGGCACATTCGACCGCTCCTACCAGGTCAGCGGCCCCGTCGACCTCGAAGTCCTCAGCCGCTCCGGCGACATCACTATCCACAACGGCGCTGCCGGCTCGGTTTCCATTCACGGCAAGATCCATATCGGCAATTCATGGTTTGGCGGCGACCGCACGTCAGACGTGCAGCAAATCGAAAACAATCCTCCTATCCGCCAATCGGGGAACAGCATTCACATCGACTACGTCAACATCAATAACATCTCCGTCGATTACGAGATCACGGTTCCCGAGAACACCGCGGTTCGCACCCACACCGGCAGCGGCGACCAGAACGTCGAGGGATTGAAAGGCAACGTCACTCTCGAAAGCGGATCGGGCGACCTGAAGCTGGCGCGCCTTACTGGCGATATGCAGTTCCAGACCGGCTCCGGCAACGTTCGTGCCCGCGAGCTCTCCGGCCCCACGCGCGTGAAAGCGGGCAGCGGAGACATCGAGATCGAGGAAACCGGCTCAGGCGATGTCGAGATTCGCACCGGCTCCGGCGACATCACCGTAAAAGGCCTCAACGGCGGATTCCATGCCGAAGCGGGCAGCGGAGACATTCACGGCGAGGGCCTGCCGAAAAATCTTTGGAGCGTTCGCACCGGCTCCGGCAATGTGCATCTGAAGGTGCCCTCGGACGCTGCCTTTGACGTCGATATCTCGTCCAGCTCGGGCGGTGTCACCATGAATCATCCCGTGACAACCACCGTCCAGGGACGCGTCGAAGAGTCCCGCAAAAGTGTTATCGGCAAAGTGCGCGGCGGCGGCCCAACCATCTCCGTCCACACCGGTTCCGGAGACGTTGAAATCGACTGATGTCAAAGATCGGCCGAGCTTCGTGTCGCGATGGCATGTAGCGCCGGCGTCCCGCCGGCTGTCGTAGTAGGCAGCCCCCGCCCGCTTTTGGGTGGCGCAGCGCTTCAGCGCTGCGATAAGACCGCCTTCAATGGCGGCTTCAGCCGCTGAGGGCGCGACGACGTGCAGCTCAGGCGTCTCCCCCGCTTGACGCCCCATCATCCCCCGCCCGATACTTCCTTTAACTTCACATAGCCGGACGAGGCACCCGCTTGTCACATCCTCCCATCATCACTCTAACCACCGACTTCGGACTCAACGACCACTTCGTCGGCGCGATGAAAGGTGTCCTTCTCCGCATTGCGCCCGACGCCCAAATCGTCGACATCAGCCACGCCGTCCAGCCCTTCGACATCCTCGACGGCGCTCTGACCATCTCGCAGGCCTATTCCTACTTCCCTTCCGGCACCGTGCACATGGTCGTCGTCGATCCCGGAGTAGGCACGGCGCGCCGCCCCATCATTCTCGTCGGAGAGCATCATCTCTTCGTCGCCCCCGACAATGGAGTCCTCTCCATGCTCTACGCCCGCGAGGAGCGAATTTCCGTCCGCCACGTCAGCGCCGAGCATTACTTTCTTCAGCCGCGCAGCAACACCTTCCACGGCCGCGACATCTTCTCTCCCATCGCCGCCTATCTCGCCAAAGGAGTCGATCCCACCCGCTTCGGCGAAGAGATCAAGGACTACGTTCGCTTCGACGTTCCCCGCCCCAAGCCCGTCGACGAGCGCACACTCCGCGGAGTGGTGCTCAAGGTCGACCGCTTCGGCAACCTCATCACCAACATCGCGCCCTCCGATATTCCCAAACTGTTCGCGTCTCCACCGCCTCCATTCCAGATCGCGGTCGGAGCCAAAGGCCCAGTCAAGCGCCTCTGTGCCAGCTACGCCGAAGGAGATCCAGGCGAAGCCTTCGCCATCCTCGGCAGCATGGGTTTTCTGGAGATCGCCACCAACCGCGGCTCAGCCTATCAGTTGCTAGGCGCAGGCAAAGGCAGCGAAGTAAAAGTAGAGATGGAATCTCCCGCGTAGTTCGATCCTGTGTCTTGTGGCATTTGATTTTGAGTGGCGCAGCGCTTCAGCACTTTGAAAAGGTGCGCCTTCCACAGGCTGCCGGGTGACCCACCCTTCGATCTTTGAAGGGTGGGATTCCACATCCGCCGTCATTTTGGGATCTTCGTTCGGGAGCCCGATCTAGCTCTCGGGGTCGGCAACGACAGCGATGCCATGCAAAGCGAGCTGAGCCGCAGTGAGCCCTTTCTAGCCGAATACTCCGGTGAGTCGAACCCTCCTTTTTCATCACAAATTTGCTGTGACCGCCCGCACAGACTTCCATCCGAATCGGCGCGAGAATATCTCATGATCTGTTGAAGGACGGAGGTGTGCCATCCCCTCCGCGCTCAACATTCTTACGGGGTGAACGGGTGCAAGCAGCAGGAAAACGGCAGGTTTCGGAGTTAAGTCCCACGCGCTCAAGACTTTGCCTCTAACTCATTGCGAATCAAGACTTTGAAAAATTTTTCCGCCAAAGTCTTGATTCCATTAGACCCCGGGGGGGGGGCACGTTACTATTAAGGAGGAGTATTCACTTGACACAAAATAACCTTACTGCCAACATTAGGAGCCGTGACAGGGCAACATCTTCGGATACCTGTTCATCACAGGACTCCCGCCATAAGGTCGGGATGTGATGAATTGGTCACAGGTAAAATTTTATTTCGGTCGGCTGCTCAACTTGGCTGGCTACCCGGCGGTGGTTCGCGCCTGCGAGTACAGCGGATCATCAGGAGTAAGAGTGTCGGTCAAAGTACACGAGCTTTACACCATCATTTCTGTTGGTGGCACGGATGTGTACTTCAACCGACTCTCCGGTTCAATAGATGGGACTGGATTTAACCCAGCCGCGAATTGCAAGAGGGACGCAATTCAATTATCAGAGCGTCTTGACGCGCTATGCGTTGACGTTCCCCCACCACCAGTTCATAAGCAAAGTGAGTAGGATTAGATCTCGGGATGCACAGATTTTCTTGACGCCGAATATGCTCAAGAAGTCTGGTTTCGATGTTTGCGCTTTCCCCGATGTAAATCCACGCGCCCTCTCGATAAATCGCATAAACGCCCGACTGCGCTGGTGCGTTAGCGATCACAGAAGGCTCACTGTAGAGAAATCCATTGCTTCCATTCCACGCCATAGTAGTGACCCCTCCTTGGGGCCGATTTGACAAATTGCGTTATAATGGCGGAGGGCGGGGAGATCGAATCCCGTTCCAGTCAAGGAACTACGGCATATAAAAGCCGTTTCTAGCGTGCCAGCTAGTCGCCCTCCGCAAGGGCACAGTAAAAGTAAGCTCACCACGACCCGATTCGACTCCGGCCAAGGATTAGCGAATCGGGTCTTCTCTTGCTCGTTAAAGCCTCGGAGTACGGTGAGTACAGCAATCCTCACGAGGCTACATCTATTCTCATGATTGTTTAACCTCAGACCCTTGCCTCATCAGGCGGTGAAATCCGTCAAACCACTTCACTTTGACTTCGTCCGGCCAGCTAGGGTCAAAACTGGGAAACTTCGAGAGCAGCATCTGTGCCCAACTCACTTCACCCTCGCCCTCGGTGATGATGACGGGGGATTGTCCCTCAATTCCGGCATCGGCGATGCGAGACACGCGTTGTCGGGTGCGGGCTTGACGTGGGCCTCGCTGGGGCTTCAGGTGTGGAGACGTTTCGATTCCGCCTTCTTTCGCGGCGGCGAGAAAGAAATTCATGCACTTGCTTAGCGTGCCGCCTGATGCCCCCATCGCACTGAATTGCTCTTCAAGCATTCGCGGCGTGGCCGTTTTTACGTCGAATCCATCGAAGAGGAATTTATAGGAAGTCGTCACAATCTCACGCATGATCTTGATTCGCTCTGGACCTTCCGAATTAACGAGCCTCGGCAAAGTGTCACTAGGCTGTCCTGTCGGTTTTATAAGGCCCATATACCGCAGTGCAGCCGTTAACTGAGACTGAATCGCTCCCGACATGCTGGCCATCACGCTTCGGTCGATCCGTCCCGGAATCCCCTGCTTGAGGCTGTCGATAAAATTGCGAAAGCTCCGATAGGGGACATAGGGGGGCACCGCTGGCAAAACTTCGATGCGGATATTAGCTGTTGCTTCTGCCATACTTGGATACCTCAGTTCTATCTATTCTTACTCTGGACTGACAATTCTTGTCAAGTTCTAGAATTCCTCGTCCGACTTTATTACCACTCTACTACCACATTCCTGTATTTTCCTTGCCAGAGGGCGGAAATATGAGAGGAAGTCTTGTAATTGCAAGGGATTACAAAGGGTGCCCATTGGTAAGGAGAATTTGGGAATGTGGTAGTAGAGTGGTATACCTCTCCGAAGAAAGTCAATTTCAACAGCTATCCGCAGGTATGGACGCGCTTCGACCAGTTGGTTTCCCGATAGGAGATGTGTTCGCGTACGATCCGGCGGACGCTGAAGCGATTGCTAAAGGCTCTGTTGATTGGAACTCTTTGCAAAGGTTCATGCTAGGCTAAAACTTATGAAAGCGGACAAGGGGCAGTTCGACGAACTTCTTGGGAGGCTGCTAAAAAAGCCGCCGCAGAAAACCGCCGATATGCATACGAAGCGAGCGCCTAAAAAGGAACCGAAGACTCAGGATCGGAAGTCAGATCACTAAAGCGGAGCGGTTTGAATCCGCATAGGCGGCGCACAGTCTCTATGAACACGTCCGCGTCCTTGCGACGATTGAACCTATATTCAAACTCGGTCAGATACCGCTGTAGATGCTTCGCTGAGAGCTTGTGGTACTGCCCTATCACTCCGCGCTTGAACAGCGAGAACACTGACTCGATTGCATTCGTCGTCACGTCACCGCGCACGTATTCATGCCGTATGTGATTCACGGTTTCGTGACGATCCACTAGCTTTCCGAGAGCGGTAGGATATGCGCCATGCTGATCAGTCATCACGCGCTCAACGTCTGGGCTAATGTGCTCCTCAATAAAGTCTCGGAAGTGCTCAACCGATGCGCCTGTGACGTGTTGTAAGCGAAGCTTTCCGCCGCGCTGGATCGCGCCCATGACTACCTGCTTCTGTTTCTTGGCGTAACGCTGGCCCTTGCCGCTGACTTTTCCGCCAACATAAGTTTCGTCGATTTCCACGATTCCGCCCAGCTTCGGTATATCGCCCGATCCCATTGCCTCACGGATGCGATGATTCAGGTACCAAGCGGTCTTGTATCCGCCGATGCCGAGATCGCGCTGTAGCTGCTTTGCGCTGATTCCCTTTTTCGCATTCAAGAGCAAGCCGATTGCGTGGAACCAAGTTATTAAGGGAAGGTGCGAATCAGCGAACAGGGTGCCAGAAGTAGGCGAGAACTGCTGACGGCAATCTTTATTCAGGCAGATGTAGAACCAAGCGCGGCGATTGGCTTTCTGGGTATCGCGGGTCTTGGAGCGCGCCTTGCGGGTCGCGACCGCCGGACGTTCATACTTCGTGACGTTCTTGTCGCCACAAGTAGGGCAGCGCACGATGCCATCAGGCCAGCGCATCTTGCCGATGTATTCGAGGCATTGTTCGTCCGTCGAAAACTTTATGAAGATTTCGGAGAGGCTGACAGGCTTGGGATGAATGCGCTGTGACATGAACAAATCTTAGCGGAGTTCCACGTTTGTGTCAAGTGAATAATCCTCCTATTAAGTAAACAGATATCTCAACAGCTAGCAGGTTCGAGAGAAATGCTCAACGGTTCACAAAGCAGCATCAACTCTAAGTTCTTTTCGCTTTGGGATGAACGTAGCGATCCATCTCGCCGGTCCATTTGAGGAAGCGCCAGAGGTTGCCGCGCTCGGTCCACAGAAATTCCCAGAATTCGAGGAAGCCGATTTGCGTCATCTTTACGCCCGTGTAAGTCTCAATGCGCCAGAGAAGATAAGGACTGCGCCAGGGCGCAATGCGATGCCCTCGTGTGGAATTCCAGAGAAAGCGCACCATCGGCCGCATCGTGAAACAGTATACAACCCCAGTCGGCAGCTGGAAAATGAGGTGTCGGGTCTCTGGTATCAGGTGTCAGGTCCCAGTTCTCAGACAAACCTAATCGAGGATTTGTGCGGTTTTATCCGAGAACTGAGAACCAAGGTTCTGTAGATTTTGACTGAGAACTGAGGACCGGGAACTGAGAACTATTTCTCTACGATCTCCACGCTGGCGCGCGTGTTTTCCCACTCCATGTGGAGATTGCACTTGCTGCCCGCCTGGTCAAACGCGATGGTGAAATTCTCGACGGGAGCTGCGGTTTTTCCAACTCTCATCGGCACGCGAGCAAAGTCTTCTTTCTCGCCCGGATAGTTGGTTCCCCATTCTCCGGTTTTCTTGCTGATGACGAGCGTCCACGCATCGGCTTTGGGGATCGTAAAGATGGTATAGCTGCCGGCTGGAACCGCACTGCCGCCAACAGTGACGCCTGTACCGGCAATGAATGTCGTCGCTTCGTTCGCACCCGTCCGCCAGACTTCGCCGAAGGGAACGAGAGCGCGGTCGCTCTTCGATCCGAAAATCTTTCGGCCTTTGGCGCGTGGACTTGAATAGTCGATCTTGACCGTCTTGCCATCGGAGAACTTGCATTCCGCGCTGGCTGCCGGACTGGCCCGCTTCGACATATCGTGCCCCTGCGCGAATACAGCGGTTGAAGTGACGAATAGCAACGCGGTGAGTAGAGCAATTTGCTTCATAACGTCTTCCTCCTGAGGAACATTTGGAATGTCAGCTCCTTCACGAACGATTGTGTCCTCTGCGAGCCGGAGCAGTACTATCTCCGCGGACACGAAGCTGCACGATGGAGCGCGATTCGGATTTCTGACCCTGAGAAATTATACGCACTTCGCCGGTACAATCTCTGCATGTCGGTATTCAAAGAAAAGCAGGAAGAACTGGAACACTTCGAAACCCGCATGGGCGTGCCGCGCGGACGCCTCGCCGTGACCATGGATCTGGTCACCGATGCCATGGCGCTCGTCGGCCAGCACGGCGTCTATTGCCAGAGCCAGCGCTGGCCCGGCAAACCAGTCATGGACGTGCAGCTCATCATGAAGAGCCTCAGCGAAGCCAAGGAGCTGATTCAGAGCGTGATGGAAGAACTGAAAACGAAAGCCTGATGAGGCGGTTGAATAAAGACCGTTGAAGCCCGCGTCTCAAGCCTACGTCCTCACATTACGTAACCGAAGTTTGCTTGCGAAGCGCGGAGCCGGGATCACGAGCGACGGAAAAGAACTAAAATTCACTATATGGAGCGCAAGATCTTCTGGACTTCATTTACGGTGCTCGGGATCCTCGCCGATGTGGTTCTGCCGCTCTGGTGGGCATTGGCCGCGACCATTCCTGTCGCGTATGTCTCGTGGTGGATCGCTTATCGCAGCGGGTGGTTCGAGTAAATCCACGTTATAATTGCGCCACTGCGTTTCCAATTCTCACGTGGGGACAATCAAATGAAACTGCAATGGAAGTTTGCGGCAGCCCTGTGCCTGACCCTCGGGCTTGCTGTGTCCAGCATCGCTCAAACTGCGGCCGCTCCGGCGCCCGCGACGCTCTCAACTGCGGAGCGTGACGCGGCTCTGAAGAGCCTGCAAGCCACTCACGACGCGTTTCTGCAGTCGATTGCGGGACTCTCCGAAAAACAGTGGGAATTCAAACCCGCGCCCGATCGCTGGTCGGTAGCGGAAGTCTCCGAACATATCGCGGTGTCGGAGTCCACACTCCTCGGTCTTATTCAAAGCAAGTTCATGGCGGGACCGGCGATGCCCGAGAAGCGCGCAGAAGTCAAAGTCACGGACGAGGCGATCCTGGAAAGAGTTCCCGACCGCAGTCACAAAGTGCAAGCGCCTGAGATGTTGAAACCCACGCGCCGCTGGGCAAATCGGGCAGAAGTGACGAAGGCCTTTGAGGATTCGCGCAAGGCCACGATGGATTACGTCAGAACAACGAACGACGATCTGCGCGACCACTTCGGACCGCATCCCTTGCTTGGCACGATGGATGCCTATCAGTGGATTCTTCTTATCTCCGCGCACAGCGAGCGGCACACGAAGCAGATCGAAGAGGTTAAGGCGGACCCGAATTTTCCTAAGGAGTAAGAGCTCGCCCCACTTCCTCGGCATTCGTCTGTTCTCAATCTAGTTGTCGTCGAAAACAAAAGGGAGGATTCGCCACGCGAATCCTCCGCACAGTGAGTGAAAAGATGGCGGGGTTCTATGCCAGGCTGTACTTCCCCGCTTCGATGGTCTTTAGCGCGATCTGCTGGCGGAGCGCAATGGTGTTGAACGGATCGTGCTTTGCCAACCGCCGCACGATTGCCAGTTGCGTCCGCAGCATGTCGCCATCGGCCACGTCGGCAATCACCTTCTTGGCAGCTGCCTCGACCTTTTCGAAGGCTTGCGTCATATAAACGCGCGCCATCGCGATGGGCAAGGCCGCGGCGGCTTCACCTTGCTGCTCGACAATTTTCTGCGCGCGCAGCACAGCCGATTCCATCGCGTAGATCTCGATGGTCATGTCGGCAATCGCTCCCATCACTTCCTGCCGATCCTGAATCGCGGCCATGTATTTCTGCGTGGCAGCACCGGCAACAAACAAGCCTAGCTTCTTCGCGTTCGCTAGCACCTTGCGCTCTTCGGCCAGAGGGCCTTCGATTTCTTCACCTATCGAGGGTCCGCTCAGAACCTCATCCATGAGCTTCTTGATCGCCGGCATCAGCGGCAACTGGCCGCCCATGGCGCGCTTCAGCAGAAAACCTGTAATGATGAGCCGGTTGATCTCGTTCGTGCCCTCAAAGATACGGTTGATGCGGGCATCGCGATAGGCGCGCTCGGCGGGATATTCTTCGACGAAGCCGTAGCCGGCGTAGATCTGCATCGTCTCGTCGACGACGTAGTCGATCATCTCGGAGCCCCAGACCTTCAGGATCGAGCACTCGACCGCGTATTCCTCGATGGCCTTGCGCATCTGCTTCCCGGCATCGGGGCTCGTCTTGTCGATTTCGCTCAGCAGCATGTCCATCATCCCAACCGTGCGATAGACCAGCGATTCGCCCACATAAATAAGTGTGGCCATGTTGGCGATCTTTTCGCGGATCAGGCCGAACTCGCTAATCGACTTGCCGAAGGCTTTGCGCTGCTTGGCGTAAGCAACCGCTGACTCAATTGAAACGCGCGCCCCACCCAAACACATCGCGCCGAGCTTGAAACGGCCGATGTTGAGGATGTTGAATGCGATGGTTGCGCCTTTTCCTGCCTCGCCAAGCAAATTTTCGACAGGCACCTGGCAATCGTTGAGAATGACCGGGCACGTGGAAGAACCGCGGATGCCCATCTTGTGTTCTTCGGCGCCCGTGGAGAAACCGGAGAACGTACGCTCGACCAAAAACGCGGAAAATTTCTCGCCGTCGATCTTTGCGAAAACCGTAAACAGATCGGCGAAGCCGGCGTTGGTGATCCACATCTTCTCGCCGTTCAGGATGTAATGCTTGCCATCGGACGAAAGCACAGCTCGGGCGCGGCAGTTCATCGCGTCGGAGCCGGACGTGGCTTCCGACAAAGCATAAGCACCGACAATTTCTCCGGCCGCCAGGCGCGGCAGATATTTTTTCTTTTGCTGCTCGGTGCCGAAATACACCAGCGGAAGCAGGCCGATACCGCTATGTGCGCCCCAGGTCGTGGCGAAACCGGCGTACTTGGCCATGTGGTCGGCGATGACGGCTGCCGTAACTTTATCCATATCGAGGCCGCCGTAGGCCTCGGGAACCTCAACTCCGCTTAGGCCAAGCTCGCCCGCTTTTTTAAGCAGATCGCGCGAGATGGAATAGTCCTTGTGCTCCATCTTGTCGGCGAGCGGCACGATTTCATTGAGCACGAATTCCTCGGTGGTCTGCCCGATCATCCGCTGCTGCTCGGAAAAATCCTCAGGAGTGAAAACGTCAGCGGCGGGGCGCTCTTCGAGCAAAAAGCCACCGCCAGGGACCTTGGTGTTAGGCATTGCCGTCATAGTAGCCATTGTCAAACCTCTTTGGGGTTCAAATTGTTAAATCAGATTGCTAATTGAAGACTGACGATCACGGACAGGAAAAGCACCCACGCTATGAATAATTCTATCGCAGAAATTACGCGAATGAAAATTTAGCGCTTAATCGCTGGCGATTGCCGCCTAGGGCACATCAAACACATTCAACTCATTAAAAGCGAAGGAACCGGGTGACCTAAAGCGATCGAGACGCACGCACTGCTCATACCGGTCCAGCAACATTTGGTAAATCAGCGTTTCGCTGGGATCGATCCGGTTCTGCATTTGGCGCCTTTGTGCCGCAAGCTGGCCCGCCAAAGCGGCGCAATCGTTAGACCAGTACTGCATTCCACAGGAGAAGCCGTACGCCGACAAACAGGCGTTGGCAACACATGCGCCGCTCCCGTTGCGCGCTTCTCCGCTAGGACAAACCGGGCAGGGCCGCTTCAAGCATGGCCATGAGCGTTTGAACACTGTAGTTTCGACAGGTTTTACTTTCCTGAACGGATGGAGAAGCGAACGACCGGCTTTCGGTTCTTGCGCGCTGTTCCCCTTACTGAGGGATGATTTGGAGGATGACGACGAACTCGACGCCTTTGCGGAAGTACCGGGATTATGGGAAGCGGAACTGCTGAAACTCTGGCTGCTCGCTGATGCGGAGCCACCAGAGGCGCCGCTGTGAGATGCACCGCTGCCCGAGCTACGCTGCGGGAATAGAGCCGCTAAAACAAACAGGACGAGCGCCAAAAAGAAACTGGAGAGCCGCATGAAGCACCTCCCAACCGGCTAAGGAGTAGCCGATTGTGAATTCTTGTCGTTCCGTCTTAATTTGTCGTTCTGTCTTGCTTGTACAATCGCTGACGGGTGAAAGGTTAGCACAAAACGAGGCATACTACACAGCGACTTTGAGCCGCTGCTTCGTAGGAATCAGGACAAGTTTTCGAAGATCCCCGCTGCTCCCATGCCTCCCCCAACGCACATGGTGACCATGCCGTAGCGGGCTTTGCGGCGCTTCAATTCGCGGATTACACTGGCTGTCAACTTTGCGCCCGTGCAGCCCAGCGGATGTCCTAAAGCGATCGCGCCACCGTTTGGGTTTACGCGTCCCGGATCGAGGCCGGCTTCTTTAATTACGGCGAGCGACTGGGCGGCGAAGGCTTCGTTTAGCTCGATCACATCAATCTCGCTTAACTTCAGGCCAGCCAGCTTGAGCGCCTTCGGGATCGCAAATACCGGGCCAAGGCCCATTTCTTCGGGCTTGTATCCGGCTGTTGCAAACGAGACATAGCGCGCGAGCGGCGTGATGCCCAGAGCTTTCGCGCGCTCGGCTGACATGACGATGGCGGCAGCGGCTCCATCGGACATCTGCGATGAGTTGCCAGCCGTCGTTACGCCTTTCACATGGAAAGCCGGTTTGAGCGCGCCTAGAGCGTCGAGCGAGGTGTCGGCGCGCGGGCCTTCATCTACTTTGAATGTGATCTCCTGGCGCTTGGGCTTCGAGCCGTTTGGCGTCGTGAAGCTGACGGGGACGGGCACGGTCTCATCGTCAAATTTGTTTGCCGCGATCGCGGCCAGCGCTTTCTGATGACTGCGGAGCGAGAATTCGTCGCATGCCTCACGCGTGATGTTAAAGCGCTGCGCGACTCGCTCGGCGGTCAGACCCATGGAGAGATAGGAGTCGGGATAATGCTCAACCAACCAGGGGTTGGGAGAAATCTTGTTGCCGCCCATGGGGATCATCGACATCGATTCGGTTCCGCCGGCGACCATAACTTCGGCGGCGCCGCTCATGATACGTTCAGCCGCCATGGCAATTGCCTGAAGACCGGACGAGCAAAAGCGGTTGATCGTGACCGCGGAGACCTCAACCGGCAATCCTGCGCGGAGCGATGCGATGCGGGCAACGTTCATTCCCTGCTCGGCTTCCGGCATGGCGCAGCCAAAGATGACATCCTCGATTTCCTTAGGGTCGAGTTGCGGGACGCGATCGAGCGCGCCCTTGATGGCGACGGCGGCAAGCTCGTCGGGACGTGTGGCGCGTAGCGTCCCTTTGAAGGCGCGGCCGACAGGAGTGCGGACTGAAGAAGCTATGACGATTTCACGCATTTGGCGATTTTACCTGAACCGGGGGCTGATTAGTCCTTCACCGCAGCATCTGTGATTTCGAGTCCCCGGTCGATGATTGTGAATGCCTCCCGCAACTGCTGCTCGTTGATGCACAGCGGAGGATTCGTGAAAAAGGTATTCCAGCGCACGAGTGTGTAAAGCCCGTTTTCGCGGAAGAATTTTCCGAGAGCAGTCATCTCGTCTGACGTTCCGTTGAAGGGAGCCATCGGCTGCCGCGTTTTTTGGCTGCGCACCAGCTCGACAATGCCGAACAATCCAATCGAGCGAACGGCTCCAATCGAGCGATGCTTTTTCTGCATTTCCGCACTCAGGCTCTTCATGATCGCGCCCATCTTGCGGGCGTTCTCGATCAAATGGTCTTCTTCGTACACGCCGATTGTCGCGAGGGCGGTCGCGCATCCCATCGGATGCGAGTTGTATGTCAACCCGCCATAAAACACTTCGTCGTCAAAGTGGCGGGCGATGTGTTGCCGCATGCCCACCGCACCCAGAGGAATATAGCTCGAAGTAAGTCCTTTCGCCATCGTCATAAGATCGGGAACGACTTTCCAGTGGTTGACGGCAAACCACTCGCCCGTTCTGCCGAAACCTGACATGACTTCATCGGCAATCATCAAGATGCCGTATTTGTCGCACAGTCCGCGCACGCCTTCGAGATATCCATCCGGCGGAACAAGAATGCCGTTGGTGCCAGTAACCGGCTCCAGGATGAAGGCCGCAATCGTGTGTGCTCCCTCAAGTTGAATGGTTTCCTCAAGCCGAGCCAGCGAAGATTCGGCCGATTCCCATCCGCGCTCGATACCATGGTAAGGATCAAGAACATGGACCACGCCGGGCAGTCCGGGCTCTACGGCCCACCGCCGCGGATCGCCTGTCAACGAGATCGCGCCAGCGGTAGCACCGTGGTAGGAGCGATAGCGCGCGATGATCTTATGCCGTCCGGTAAAGAAGCGGGCCAGCTTGATGGCGTTTTCAGTGGCTTCCGCGCCGCCATTGGCAAAGAAGAATGTATCGATATCGCCGGGCGCGATTTCGGCAAGCTTCTGTCCGAGCCGCGCACGCACTTCGGTTGCCATGAAAGGATTCGCGTACGCTAAAGTCTGCGCCTGTTCGGCAATCGCGCGAATCACGCGCTCGTCGCCGTGTCCTATGTTGACCGACATGAGCTGGCTGTTGAAATCGATGAAGCGCTTCCCTTCCGGCGTCCAAAAATAAATCCCCTTGGCGCGCGCTACCGGGATCGGATCGACTTTGGACTGCGCCGACCACTCATATAGCGTGTGCTTCTTAGTCAGATCGACAATCTCCTCGCCGGTCATGGCAGGGTTTGCAGTCGTGGTCGTCATCCATTGCTCGCTTTCGTTTTAGGGTTTTCTTGGATAGCCGAGGGCGGCCGTCTTTACGTGAGTTGCGCCTTCAACGCACCGTTTTGTCGGCGACATGCGCCAATGCAGCCTCTAGCACGTCCATGGCCTCTTGCATCTGCTCATCGGTGATGACCAGCGGCATCAGCAGACGGATCACATTGCTATACGAGCCCGCCGTGATCGTCACCACTCCGTGCTCATAGCAATATTGTGACACCTGTTTTGTCTCTTCGTCAGCAGGCTGTCGAGTCGTTTTCGAGCACACGAGTTCAAGCGCCTGCATGGCGCCGAGTCCCCGCGCCTCGCCAATCAGTTCCCAGTGTGACTGCCATTTCGTCGCACGCTTGCGGAAACGCTCACCAAGCTGGTTCGCGCGGGCACACAGATTGTCTTTCTCAATTGTCTCCAGAACCGCGAGCGCAGCCACGCAGGCTGCGGGATTTCCAGCAAATGTTCCGCCGAGTTGGCCGGAGCCGGGAACATCCATAATGTCGGCGCGCCCGGTAACCGCCGCCATGGGCAGGCCTCCAGTCAGAGACTTTGCCATCGTGACGAGATCAGGCTCAAGTCCCAGCCGTTCGCAGGCAAACATCGCACCCGTGCGCGCGAATCCCGTCTGCACTTCATCTGCAATCACGAGGATGCCGTGCTTGCGACATATCTCAGTAAGCGTGGGATAAAACTCTGGGGGCGGTGTGACAAATCCACCTTCGCCGAGAATTGGCTCGACGATTACCGCGGCCACCGTCTCAGCTGCAACCACGCGCTTAAACGTATCTTCGATATGTTTGGCGCAAAAGACGCCGCACGATGGATACTGCATCGAGTACGAGCAGCGATAGCAGTAGGCATAGGGAATGCGATAGACCTCGGCTGGGAACGGCTCGAATCCAGCCTTATAAGGATGCGTTTTACTCGTCATGGCCATTGCCATGTAAGTTCGTCCGTGGAATGCATCCTCGAACGTAATGATCGCCGGCCTTCGCGTATAGGCGCGCGCAATTTTGACGGCATTTTCGGTAGCTTCCGCGCCGGTGTTGACGAGCAGGGTCTTCTTCGGCCCCTTGCCGGGAACGATGGCATTCAGCTTTTCGCAAACCGCGATATAGCTTTCGTAAGGCAGCACGTTGAAGCTGGTATGCAGGAAGCGGTCAAACTGACGGCGCACAGCCTCGACGACTGCGGGCGCGCGATGTCCGGTGTTGACACAGCCGATGCCACCGGCAAGGTCGATCAACCGGTTACCGTCTACGTCTTCAATGACCGCGCCTTCCGCCTTGTCGACGAAGATTGGCGTGGCATGAAACGCGCCCTGCACCACAGCAGCATTGCGCCGTTTCATTAGCGCCTGCGAGCGCGGTCCGGGAATGGGAGTGCGAAGCTGAATGGTAGACATAAGTAAAGTTCTCAGTTCTCAGTTCTCAGTTCTCAGTTCTCAGTTCTCAGTTCTCAGTTCTCAGTTCTCAGTTCTCAGTTCTCAG
>Ga0182030_10000115_pt1 | contig 123999 bp, 99 predicted proteins | sample 812S3MmetaG_FD_121299 | JGI IMG/M metagenome (GOLD analysis project Ga0182030, IMG submission 121299) | Permafrost microbial communities from Stordalen Mire, Sweden - 812S3M metaG (Illumina Assembly) | ecosystem: Environmental > Terrestrial > Soil > Wetlands > Permafrost | place: Sweden... | reverse complement strand
CCGCGGCATCGGCGTGGCGGCCGCCGCGATGGCGGCATCGACGTCGCCCTTGTCGATCAGCGTCCGCGGCGTCGATGGATTGGCGCGCAGCGCGGTCTCGATATCCCTGAGTTCAGGCAGCGTCGGCACCGGCTTCCAGCTCACCTTCAATTGCGCGGCGGCCTTGACCGCGTTTTCCTCGCGCTCGGCGACGACGCCGATGAAATCCCGGATTGTCACCACCGCGACCAGCCCCGGAATGTCGCGGGCCGAGGCCTCGTCGACCGCGATCAGGCTGCTGCCGACAAAAGGGCCGGCGTCGACGCCGGCGTAAGGCGGCCGCACCACGCGGCCATGCAGCATGCCGGGCACGCGCATGTCGTGAACATAGACCAGTTCCCCGGTCGCCTTGGCTGCGAGGTCGACACGCGGGGTCGATTGCCCGACGATCTTGTACGAATCGACCGGCTTGAGCGGCACTTCGTCCGCCAGTTCGAGGCGGATGGTCTCGCCTTCGATCAATTCGCCGTAAGTGACGCTGCGGTTGTCGCCGCCGCGGATCAGGCCGTCCTCGATCGCAAGCCCGGCCAGCGCAAGATCGAGCCGTTCGGCGGCCCGCGCGATCAGGAATTGGCGCGCCTGCGCTGCCGCCTTGCGCAGCGGCACCGCCGAGACCTGGATGGTCTCGCTTGCAATGGTCGCGCCCTGATTGGGAACCCGGGCGGTATCGCCCAGCACCACCACGACGCGGGCAACGGACACATCGAGCTCCTCGGCGACGATCTGGCCGAGCGCGGTGCGGATGCCGGTTCCGAGATCGACATGACCGTTGAAGGCGGTGATGGATCCGTCGGCCGATATTTCGATGAAGGTTTCGAATCCAGCGCCGGAACCGACGGGGCGAACCACCGACAAGGATCCGGGCCGAGGTTCGACATCAGGCCTGGCCATCAATCCCGGGCCTCGGCGCTTTCAGCTGCCCGCATCACCGCGCGCAGGATTTCGACATGGGCGCCGCAGCGGCACAGATGATAGCGCAGCGCTTGCCTTGCCTCGGTCTCGGAAGGATGGGGATTCTGCTGCAGCAGCACCTTGGTGGCCATGATCATGCCGTTGAGGCAGTAGCCGCATTGCGCGGCCTGTTCGTGGATGAAGGCCTGCTGCACCGGATCGGGATCGTCGCGCGAGCCGAGCCCCTCGAGCGTGACGATGTCGCGCCCGGCGCAGCCGCCGATCGGGATCACGCAGGAACGCGCGGCCGTGCCATCGATGATCACGGTGCAGGCGCCGCATTCGCCGAGCCCGCAGCCATATTTCGGTCCGTTCAATTCCAGATCGTTGCGCAACACGTAGAGCAGTGCGGTATCAGGGGCGGCATCGACGTCACGGATCCTGCCGTTGACCGTCAGGCGGATCGTGGTCTGCGTCATGCTGCCAGTACCCCGTTGCCGAAGCTGATAGAAAAAACCTCGCGTCGGTCGCTGTTCGCGAAGATACCGTTTGCATACAAACGTGCAAGGCTGCCGTTCTCGCCGCCTAAGGGTTGCCCGGTTTATGAACAGACGCGCTGGGCAAACTGAGCTTATATTCGGCAACCGCGTTTTTCGCTCGTACGGCCGCTTGACAGCTTTCCGAAGCGCGAGCAACATCGTTCGTATACGAACAAACTGGCCGGGCGGCGAAAGTTGCGAGATTCCGGTATGCCGGCCGAAACGATCATGACGATCGATCTCTTACGATCCATCGTCGTCATTCCGGGACGCGTCTTCGGTCGGCGATAGCCGACGGAAGGCGTAGGCCCGGAATCCATACTCCCGGTGGAGGTTATGGATTCCAGGCTCGCGCAAGAGCGCGCCCCGAAATGACGATTGTTGATTGGCCGTTCGACAGTTTGACGCTGGCCTGTGAGCTCGTTGATGCTGACTGATGCGACTGCCGACAAGATCCGCTGCGATGCCTGCCCTGTGATGTGCTACATCAAGCCGGGGGCGGCGGGCGCCTGCGACCGCTATGCCAACCACAATGGCGAGCTGGTGCGGGTCGACCCCCATATCGTGCTGCAGCGCACGGTGTCGCATGGCGGACGGCTGGTGCCGTTCCAGGCGGTCGGCGACTGGGACGGCAAGATCGTCCACGAGCCCGATGTTTTCGTCACCGCGATCGGCGCCGGCACCACCTATCCCGACTACAAGCCGGCGCCCTTCATCGTGTCCTCGGAGATCGATGGCGTCGACATGGTCACGGTGGTGACCGAAGGCATCTTCAGCTATTGCGGCGTCAAGGTGAAGATCGACACCGACCGCTATCTCGGTCCGGAGACCGCAACCGTGCGGGCCCAGGGCGAGGCCATCGGCCACGTCACCACGAGCGAATACGGCTCGCAGATGCTGTCGCTGGGCGGGGTGCATCATCTGACCGGCGGTTCCAAGAAGGAGGGCCGTGTCACCTGCGACGCGCTGATGGATCTGAGCAACTGCAAGCCGGTCGAGCTCAGCATCGACGGCGGCGCGACGGTGGTGGTGCAAGCCGGCCATCCGCCCATCGTCAACGGCGTCGCCGAGGAGCGGATGCGGGTCGGCTGCGGCTCGGCGACCATCGGCATGTTCGCCAAGCAGTGGCACGGCAAGGTCGACGAGGTGGTGGTGGTGGATGACCACATCACCGGCGTTCTCAGCGAACATCAGGCCGGCAAGCTGCTCGATATTGCCGACACCGGGATCAAGATGAAGGGGCGGCGCTCGACGCCGGGCCGCTATTTCCAGGTGGCCGAGCCCGGCACCGGCTGGGGCGGCACCATGATTTCCGATCCGCTTTCGGTGCTGGGCCCGTTCGATCCAAAAACGGCGCGGCCCGGCATGACCCTGCTGATGGTCTCGACCACGGGCGAACACGCGGCCTATTACGTGCTCGACGAGGGCTTAAAACCGATCGAAAAGCCGATGCCGGCCGAGCTCAGGCAATCGGTCGAGCGGATCCAGGAAAACTGCGAGCCGGCGCTGTGCACCGTGCTGTTCATGGGCGGGGCGGGCGGATCGTTGCGGGCTGGTGTCACCGACAACCCCGTGCGCCTGACCCGATCGGTCAAGGATGCCCTGACGCGGGTGACCAGCGGCGGCGCCCCGGTCTATGTCTGGCCGGGCGGCGGCATCACCTTCATGGTGGATGTCACGCGATTGCCGGCAGGCGCCTTCGGCTACGTGCCGACGCCGGCGCTGGTCGCGCCGATTGAGTTTACCTTGCGGCTGTCGGACTATGCGGCACTGGGCGGTCACATGGATCATGTGCGCCCGCTAGCTTCGCTGAAGGACAATACCGAGATCCGCCCAAGGCCGCCGCAGCCCTCTGGATCGGGAGGACGCCCATGATGCGGGCGCCGCAGATCGGCTATCTGGCGGACGGCCGGCGGCTGCATCTGCAGGACGGCCCGATCGACCTGATCGTGGAGGCTTACGGCAGCGAGAGCCATGTGAGCGCGGCCTATCAGGCCGCCATGCGGCGTTTTGCAGGATTGCTCGATGAACTCTGCGCTGAATTGCCGGAGTTGCGCCGCGCGGCCGATCCCAGGGCCTGCGCGCTGCAGGGGCTGGTGGCGCGTCGCATGCATGCCGCGGTGGCGCCGTTTGCCGATGACGAATTCATCACGCCGATGGCGGCGGTGGCCGGCGCGGTCGCGGAAGAGATTCTCGGCGCGATGCTGCAAAGCGCGTCGCTCGATCGCGCCTATGTCAACAATGGCGGCGACATCGCCCTGCATCTTGCGGACGGCGAACACTTCAAGGTCGGACTGATCGATCGGCCGGACCGGCAGGGCCAGTTGCGAACCGCCATCATTTCTGCCGAGGATCCCACCCGCGGGATTGCGACCAGCGGCCGCCATGGACGCAGTTTCTCGCTCGGCATTGCCGATGCCGTCACGGTGCTGGCGCGGACCGCCTCGCTGGCCGATGCCGCCGCCACCGTGATCGCCAATGCCGTCGATCTGCCCGGACATCCCGGCGTGGTGCGCTGTCCGGCGCAGGACCTGCAGCCCGACAGCGACCTCGGCGCGCGCCTGGTGACCCGCGATGTCGGCGAATTGTCGGCCCGCGAGATCGAGACGGCGCTCGATGCCGGCTGCCGCCGCGCGCGCGAATTGCTGGCCGCGGGATTGATCGATGGTGCGGCACTCTGCCTGCAGGGCGAGACGGCTTTGGTGGCCACAAGCCGCATCGCGGCGCTTGGGCCGGGCAGGGCGTTGCGCAACCCTGCCCGCGTGGGAGCGATGCATGGTTGAGACCACCTTGCAAAACACTGAAACCGGAAAGCGGGACGCAAAGCCATGAGCGCCATCATTCGCAAGATTGTCACGGTGGTCGAGGAGACGTTGACGGAGATGGGACAGGCCGTAACACCGCCGACCCGGCGTGCGGCGGCGATCGCGGTGATCGAAAATCCATTTGCCGGCAAATATGTCGAGGATCTCTCGCCGCTGATCGCCATCGGCGAGGAACTCGGCGAATTGCTGGCGGCCCGGGCGGTGGCAGCGCTGGGCATCGACGGCGCGAGAGCGCAAAGCTACGGCAAGGCCGCCGCGGTCGGCGAAAACGGCGAACTCGAACATGCAGCCGCCATACTGCATCCGAAGATGGGCGCGCCGGTGCGCAAGATCCTGGGCAGGGGGGCAGCGCTAATTCCCTCGTCCAAGAAGCGCGGCGGGATGGGAACCATCCTCAACATCCCGCTCGGCCACAAGGACGCTGCCTTCGTGCGCAGCCATTTCGACGGCATGGAGGTCATGATCAACGATGCGCCGCGCGGCAACGAGATCATGGTGGCGCTCGCGGTCACCGACAGCGGCCGGCCGCTGCCGCGGGTCGGAGGCCTGACAATTGCAGAGATCAAGGGCGACGACGGTTTGAGATAAGAGATTTCTTCAACATTGGAGGTAAGGGTATGCAACGAACCAAAACTCTGCTGGCTGCGGCACTCGGCGTCGCGCTCGCCGGCATGGCCGGCGCCGCCATGGCGCAGAGCGAAATCAAGATCGGCGAAATCAACAGCTACTCGCTGCTGCCCGCCTTTACCGAGCCCTACCGCAAGGGCTGGCAGCTCGCGGTCGAGGAAATCAATGCCGCGGGCGGCATCAACGGCAAGAAGCTGGTGGTCATCTCCAAGGACGACGGCGGCAAGCCGGCGGACGCGCAGACCGCCGCCAACGAACTGGTGTCGAGCGAAAACGTGGCGATGCTGGCCGGCACCTTCCTTTCCAATATCGGCCTCGCCGTCAGCGATTTCGCCAACCAGAAGAAGGTGTTCTTCCTCGCGGCCGAGCCGCTGACCGACGCCATCACCTGGTCCAAGGGCAATCGCTACACCTTCCGGCTGCGCCCCTCCAACTACATGCAGGCGGCGATGCTGGTGGAAGAGGCCGCAAAACTGCCGGCCAAGCGCTGGGCGACGATCGCGCCGAACTATGAATACGGCCAGTCCGCGGTCGCGGTGTTCAAGAAGCTGATGTCGGAAAAGCGCCCCGACATCCAGTGGGTCGACGAGCAGTGGCCGCCGCAGGGCAAGATCGATGCGGGGCCGGTGGTGCAGGCGCTGGCCGAAGCCAAGCCGGAGGCCATTCTCAACGTCACCTTCGGCGCCGATCTGGTGAAATTCGTCCGGGAAGGCAATACCCGCGGCCTGTTCAAGGATCGCGCGGTGGTCAGCTTCCTCACCGGCGAGCCGGAATATCTCGATCCGCTGAAGGATGAAACGCCCGAAGGCTGGATCGTCACCGGCTATCCCTGGTACAGCATCAAGACGCCGGAGCACGATGCCTTCCTGAAGGCCTATCAGGCCAAATACAACGACTATCCGCGGCTCGGCTCGATCGTGGGCTACCAGACCATCAAGTCGGCTGCGGCGATCCTTGCCAAGGCCAATTCCGTGGATCCGGAAAAGCTGATTGCGGCGGCGGAGGGATTGTCGGTGCCGTCACCGTTCGGCGAGATCACCTTCCGCAAGATCGATCACCAGTCGACGCTGGGCGCATTCATCGGCAAGACCGCGCTCAAGGACGGCAAGGGCATCATGGTGGATTCGGTCTATCGCAAGGGCGGGGATTATCTGCCGAGCGATGCCGAAGTCGAAAAACTGCGGCCGAAGGAGTGAGGCTTCGCCTTACCCTCCCCCTCCAGGGGAGGGTAAGAAAGAGAATGCGGCGTAAGTCGTGCGTCCGCTCCGATTCATCTCGACGCGGCGCTTCCCTAGCCCGGACCCTGAATGGCCTTTTATTTCGTCCAGTTCCTGACCGGACTTGCCAGCGCGGCGTCGCTGTTTCTGGTGGCCTCGGGGCTGTCGATCATCTTCGGGGTGACCCGGATCGTCAATTTCGCCCACGGCGCGTTCTACATGCTGGGCGCCTACATGGCGTTCACGCTGACCGAACGATTTTCCGGCGCGGTCGGCTTTTGGGGCGGCATCGTCGCGGCGGCGCTGGTGGTGGCGGCGGTCGGCGTGCTGGTCGAGATGGTGCTGCTGCGGCGGATCTATCATGCGCCCGAATTGTTTCAGCTGCTGGCGACGTTCGGTCTTACCTTGATGGTCGAGGACCTGGTGGTGCTGGTCTGGGGACCGAGCGACCTGCTCGGCCGTCGCGCGCCGGGATTTCGCGGCGCGGTGGATTTCTTCGGCCAGAATATTCCGACCTATGAGCTGTTTTTGATCGGGCTCGGCCCTGTCGTACTCGGCGCGCTCTGGCTGTTGTTCCAGCGCACCCGCTGGGGCGTCCTGGTGCGCGCCGCGACCCAGGACCGCGACATGGTGGCCGCACTCGGCGTCAATCAGAAATGGCTGTTCACCAGCGTGTTTGCGGTCGGGGTGTTTCTGGCGGCGCTCGGCGGCGCGCTGCAGATCCCGCGCGACGCGGTCAACCATGCGATGGACCTGCGCATCATCGTCGACGTGTTCGTGGTGGTGGTGATCGGCGGCCTCGGCAGCATCGTCGGCGCGTTCGTCGCCGCCGTGCTGGTGTCCGAACTGAATGCGTTCGGGATCCTGGTATTTCCGAAAATCTCCATCATCCTGGTGTTCGCGGTGATGGCTCTGGTGCTGATCGTGCGACCCTGGGGCCTGTTCGGAAAGCCGCAGGCGCCTGCGCGCCGTACCCCGGGGCTGACGGTCACCCCGTGGCGGCCGCTGACCTCGAACGAACGGCTGGCGGCGCTCGCCGCCCTGGCGCTGGCGGCGGCGCTGCCGCTGATCGGCGGGAACTACGCCCTGACCGTCGGTTCGGAGATCGCGATCTTCGTGATCTTTGCGGCCAGCCTGCATTTCCTGATGTCGGTCGGCGGCCTCGCCTCGTTCGGCCATGCCGCCTATTTCGGGCTCGGCGCCTATGGCGTGGCGCTGCTCGCCAAGCTCGCCGGCCTGCCGATGATCGCCTGCCTGCTGCTCGGCCCGCTGCTTGGCCTGGTCGGTGCCGCGGTATTCGGGTTCTTCGCGGTGCAGCTGTCCGGGGTGTATTTCGCGATGCTGACCCTGGCGTTCGCGCAGATCGTCTGGTCAATCGCGTTCCAGTGGGTCGCGGTAACAGGCGGCGACAATGGTATCCTCGGCGTCTGGCCGGAGCCATGGGCGGCAAGCTCGGCGCATTTCTACTGGCTGTCGCTCGGCGTCGCAGCCCTTGCGGTGGCTTGCTTGCGGATCGTGGTGTTCTCGCCGTTCGGCTATGCGCTGCGGGCAACGCGCGATTCGCCGCTGCGCGGCGAGGCGATCGGGATTGACGGCAAGCGCGTGCAATGGACCGCCTTCGTGATTGCCGGCACCGTGGCCGGCGTCGCCGGCGCGCTGTTCGCCTATCTCAAGGGCAGCGTGTTTCCCGACAGCCTCGGCATCTCGCTCTCGGTCGATGCGCTGGTCATGGTGCTGCTCGGCGGCGTCGAGACGGTGTCGGGCGCCGTGGTCGGCGCCATCGTCTACAAGGCGCTCAGCATCTGGCTGGTGAGCCAGACCGATTGGTCCAAGCTGGTGCTGGGCGGCGTCATCGTGCTGATCGTGGTGGCGTTTCCCAAGGGCATCGTCGGCATCCTGGAGACGCTGCGCCATCGCCGCCGGCCCGCGTTGCCAAAACCGCTTGCGTCGGGGATCGAGAGCGCCGAATGAGCAACCCGCCCCCGCTGCTGTCGGTCGAGTCCCTGAGCAAATCCTATGGCGGCGTCCATGCGGTACGCAGCGTCAGTTTCGCGCTCGAGGCCGGTGAGATCCTGGCGCTGATCGGTCCCAACGGCGCCGGCAAGAGCACCTGCTTCGACATGCTCAACGGCCAGAACGTCCCCGACAGTGGCCGGATCCATCTGCTCGGCGAGGACACCGCCGGCAGGAAGCCACGCGCGATCTGGCGGCTCGGCGTCGGTCGCACCTTCCAGATCACCGCGACATTCGCCACCATGACGGTGCGCGAGAATGTCCAGGTCGCGCTGGCGTCGTATCAAAGACAGCTGTTCAATCTCTTCGCCTCGACGCCACGGTTTGCGCCGGCCGAGGCCGGCCGCCTGCTCGAACTGGTCGGCATGGGCGGCTATGCGGAGCGGCCCTGCGGCGAACTCGCCTATGGCGACCTCAAGCGGCTGGAGTTGGCCATTGCGCTCGCCAACCAGCCGAAACTGCTGCTGATGGACGAGCCGACCGCCGGCATGGCGCCGCGCGAGCGCATCGAACTGATGCGGCTCACCGCGCGGATCGCCCGCGAGCATGCGATCGGGGTGCTGTTCACCGAGCACGACATGGACGTGGTGTTCGAGCATGCCGACCGCATCCTGGTGCTCAATCGCGGCAGCCTGATCGCGCAAGGCTCGCCCGAACAAGTCCGGCGCGACCCGCAGGTCCGCGCCATCTATCTCGGCGAGGGCCTGCTCTACGACGCCCGCCACCGCGACGGAGCGGGCGCATGAAGCTCAGCGTCGAAAACCTCAACAGCCATTACGGCCCGGCGCATATCCTGTTCGATATCGCGCTTGAGGTCGGCGAGGGCGAGGTGGTGGCGCTGCTCGGCCGCAACGGCGCCGGCAAATCCACCACCTTCCGCTCCATCGTCGGCCTGGTGGCGCAGCGCACCGGCCGCATCGTGTTCGAGGGCAGGGATGTCTCGGACCAGCCGACCTACGCGATCGTACGCGGCGGGCTCGGTTACGTGCCGGAAGAGCGGCGCATCTTCACCGATCTCACGGTCGAGGAAAACCTCGAAGTCGGCCGCCAGCCGGTGCGGCCGAACGCGCCGCACTGGACCCGGGAAAAGCTGTTCGCGCTATTTCCCAATCTGGCCGAGATGCGCCACCGCGCCGGCGGCCGCATGAGTGGCGGCGAGCAGCAGATGCTGACCATCGCCCGCACGTTGATGGGAAATCCGTCCTTGGTGCTGCTCGACGAGCCGTCGGAGGGATTGTCGCCGAAGATCGTCGAGCAGATGGTGGAGGCGATCCTGGCGATGAAGCGGGCCGGCGTCAGCCTGTTGGTATCCGAGCAGAATCTGCATTTTGCCAGGTTGATCTCGGACCGCGCCTACATCATCGAGCGCGGCCGGATCTGCTTTGCGGGCACCATGCGCGAGCTCGACGCGCGTCCGGACATACGCGACGCGCATCTGGCGCTGTGACGACAGGCTGAGCGACAACAAAGGCGGGACGGATATGGCCAGGAGTGTTTCGGCAAAGCGCAGCGTCAAGCCGGCGCGGCCGGCTTACGTGCTGGACGAGCAGATCGGCTTCATCCTGCGCCAGGTCTGGCAGCGTCACGCCGCCATCTTCGCCCGCGAGATCGGGATCAACCTGACGCCGACGCAATGGGCGGCGCTGTCAAAACTGACCGAGACCGGACCGTGTTCGCAGAACCAGCTCGGGCGGCTGACGGCGATGGATGTCGCCACCATCAAGGGCGTGATCGACCGGCTCACCGCCCGCGGCCTGACCGAGACCAGCGCCGATCCCGAAGACGGCCGCCGCCTGCTGGTCAGCCTCACCCGCGCCGGCCAGCAGACCGCCGAAAAGGCAGCGCCCCACGCGCTGGAGATCAGCCGGCAGACGCTGGCGCCGCTGGATGCCAGAGAGCGCGAGACGCTGCTGGCGCTGCTGGGGAAATTGAGGTGAAGCCAATGGCAGGCGCCGGCGACACCTCAAATTCCCGGCAATGGAGCCTGCCGGTTCATTGCTGCGCAGGTCAACGCGGCAGCCACACCGCCCGGCTGGAGCCGATCGGATGGATCATGGGATCTGCCCAGAATTCCGGGGTCTTCGTCATCTCGACCTGAGAGCCCAATCGCGTGAATTCGCCGAAGGAGGTCTGCCCGGTCTGGAGGTTCGGCTTGAGCGCCTTGTGCTCGGGTCCGAGACTGTCAAGCTTCAGCAGCGTCGCGTTGTCGATCAGCCCGATCGCCTGCTCGAGCATCACGGTCTGCGAAAGATTGACGGAAACACGGTAGCTGCCACCCTCGACCGCGCGACGAAGCAACGCCGCCTGCACGCCGATCGCGCCCAGGTAACCGGTCAGAAAGTCGCAAATGACATTCACACCGTGCGGCAATTGGGGCTGATCGCTCGAACCGATGTCGCAAAACATTCCGGTCAGTGCCGCGGCGGAAAAGTCGTACCCCATCCAATCCGCCCACGGGCCCTTTCGTGAATTGAGCTTCAGCTCGACGTAGATTATTCCGGGGCGATGCTGCGCCAGGGTTTCGGCTGAAAATCCCTGCCGGGCCGCCAGATGGGGGCGCAGATTCTCGACGAAGACGTCGGCCTGCTTGGCGAGTTCATAAATCGGCTTCTTGCTGCCGTCGATACGCGCGTCCAGATAAGTCTGACGTAGACCGGCATCGCACTGCCAGTACATTGTCGGCTCTTCGATCCAATCCAGGGTGTTGAGGTTGAGGCAATCGGCACCTTGCGCGGCCAGTTGGCGCATCGTCGCCGGCCCGGCCACGACGTGAACCATGCCCAGTACCCGCAGTCCGGAAAGCGGCCGAGGTCCGCTCGGCAGCTCTTCAGGCGCGCTGTCGCCGATTTTCTCGATGTGGATGAGGGGCGTGGCCATGTGCTGCTGGTACTGTTCGGTGGCGTGATATTCCGCGCGCGTGCGACAGATCACCAGGGGTACGCCGGCATCTTGCGCCGCCCTTTCCAGGTCTTGCGAGTCCCACTTCCGGGTGGCGCGTTCGAGCTGCTGGGGCAGCACGCCGCTGTCGAGCAGGGCGCATATCCGCGCGGTGTTGGAGGCGTAGAGGGAGGTCAGCGCCACCCATCGCCCGTCGCGCGTCGGCAGGATATTGGTGCCGAGCTGTCCGACGTTGCCGCCGAACATCTGCGGCGTGCCGTTGATCAATGTGCAATCCGCGAGGACGTCCTGCCAGGGGCTTTGCGTGACATAGGCCTTTCGCAGGTCGATATGGATGTCCTGACCCTGCCCGGTGCGCTTGCGCCAGAGGATGGCGCTGGCGATCGCGTTGGCAGCCGTCACGGCAGCGGACACGCTGCCGACCTTGATGTGGGTTGGGCGAATGGGGTCCATTCCTGCGAAGGTCAAAGTCCCTCCCTGATCCTCGCGGTCCAGCCCGGCCTCGCTCAGGATAAGATCTACGACCTTGGTCAAGTCATCGTGATTGTTGACGATCGGATAATTCAGCATTGGGCTTCTCCTCAAATGGAAACCGCCCGGCCATGCTTCGATTCCAACAGCCTTGCGCCGTCATCGCTCGCATGGCCCGCCGGACCGGTGTTCCTCGCAACTTGCTAGGTCGTCCTGCGCAGACGCGCCAATAAAGCGTTCCCAAAACCGGCTAATCGTACGGCGGGCGCTGCTTCGCTGGCGGTGCGCTTCCGAACGGCTTCGGTTCGTAACGGCTGTTTTCAATTCGAGGGCGACATTAGCTTTTTTTGGCGCTTCTTAACTGGCCTGCGCCGGGCACCGGGAGCAGTCTTGCCCGAGAGAGAGGCGCAAGGCAGCATGAGCGACACGCGAAAAATCGCAGCGATTCTTGCCGCCGATGTCGTCGGTTACAGCCGACTCACGGGTGTTGATGAGGATCGAACGCTGGCACGGCTCCGGATGCTCTGGAGCGACCTGTTCGATCCGGCGATCGCCGTTCATCACGGACGTATTGTCAAACGCACTGGCGATGGAGCTCTGGTCGAGTTCCGCAGCGTCGTGAACGCGGTACGATGCGCGATCGAAGTGCAGAACGGCATGGTCGAGCGCAATGCGGGTGTGCCGCCCGAGCGGCGCATCGACTTTCGTATCGGCATCCATCTCGGCGATATCGTCGAGGAAAGCGACGGCGACCTGATGGGCGATGGCGTCAATATCGCCGCGCGGCTGGAGGGAATAGCCATGCCCGGGGCGATTTGCCTTTCAGAGGATGCCTACCGACAAGTCAAGGCGCGACTCGATCTGGCGGTCAGCGATCTCGGCGCCACTCGACTGAAGAACATTGCCGACCCGATCCGGGTCTATTCGCTTCAAGTCGGGCTGGCCGCGGAGCCGAAGCCGCCGCTGCAAGGCGAGCCCGCGCCGCTGCAAAAACCTGCGCCGCCCCTTGCGCTTCCCGACAAACCGTCGATCGCGGTGCTTGCCTTCGAAAACATGAGCGGCGACGTCGATCAGGAGTTTTTTGCCGACGGCATCGCGGAAGACATCATCACGGCGTTGTCCAGGGCAAAGTGGCTGTTCGTCATCGCCCGGAACTCCTCCTTCACCTATAAAGGAAAGTCTACCGACATGCGCCAGGTCGGCCGGGAACTCGGTGTGCGCTACGTGCTGGAAGGCAGCGTGCGCAAGGCCGGCAATCGTGTTCGCATAACCGCCCAGCTGATCGACGCCGACAGCGGGCACCACCTCTGGGCGGAGCGCTTCGATCGAGCGCTCGAAGATATTTTCGCGGTTCAGGACGAGATCACCCGTAACATCATCGGTGCCATCGCGCCGGGAATTGTAGCCGCCGAGATTCAGCGCTCACGTGGGAAAGACGCCGCGGAACTCGGCCAATGGGAGCGCGTGATGCGCGCCCATTGGCACGTTCAGCGGTTTACGCCGGGGGATTGCAACGAAGCGATCCGGCTGATCGACGAGGTTCTGCGGAGCGATCCGGCCAATGCAATGGCGCTCGCCGATCTTGCCTACAACTGGCATATGGGCGGTCTTTTCGGCTGGACAAAAGAGCCGCTCCCGGTCGCGATGCAGCGAATGGGTGAAGCGGCCCGTCGTGCGGTCGCAGCCGACGATCGGGACGCCGCCGCGCAAACCACGCTGGCTGTTCACGAGCTTTTCACAAATCAGCACGACGACGCAATCAGGCGTCTTCAGCGCGCGATCGAGCTCGATCCGAATTCGAGTTTTGCGCGCGGTTACCTTGGCGCCGCCTACAGCTTCGGTGGGGCGTCAGATCAATCGATCGCGGCTCTGCAGGAAGCGATGCGGTTGAGTCCACGCGATTACCTGACGGTCATCTGGCATACCTGCGCCGCGTGGTCGCATTTGCATGCCGAGCGGTTTGCCGAGGCGGTGGATTGCGCCAGGCAGGCGATCGACTTCAATCCGTTCTTTCCCGACTCGCACGGCACGTTGACCGCAGCTGCCGCGCATCTCGGGCGCATGGCGGAGGCGGGCGCCGGGCTCGACGGTTTGATGCGGCTGTTGCCAGGCTTGTCCCTCACCGACCCGCGCTTGACGCGGCCGTTCCGCCGCCAGACCGACCGCGAGCGATTTCTCGCGGGCCTGCGCAAGGCCGGGCTGCCGGGGTAACGCCCGGGCCCGATGCATGGTCGGATGGCTCGCTCGGCATTTCACCGTCGATCTCTTGAAATCATCAATCGGCTTTCGCCGATCGGGACCGACCGGCGCCCCGGTCGTCGGCGTTAGCAAGAATTTGTCCGCATTTGCTGCGCTTCACTCGATCCGGCCGCGGCGGCATCGTAACAACCACACCGGTATCCGCAGGACGAACCATACGTTGATCGCAGCGAAATGAGATCCAGCAAGTCGCGCCGATGCACCCGACAGCCGGCGGCGAGTCATCAGGCCGGTGCCGGATTGGCGCGAAACCAGAGGCTCAAAACAGACGGATCTGAAGAAATCGAAACCGACTTCACAAACAGAGGGCCGCTTCAATGACACGAACAATCAATCGCGTGGCGATCATCGGTACCGGCGTTATCGGCGCCAGCTGGGCGGCGCTCTTCCTGGCCAAGGGCCTGGAGGTCGTTGCGACGGATGTCGCGCCGAACGCGGAAGCATCTCTGAAGCGCTTTATCGAAGAAGCGTGGCCGGCCCTCGAGCGATTGGGGCTTGCGCCCGGCGCATCGCGGACAAATCTGAAATTTGTGGCCGATCTGACGGTGGCGATAAGAGACGTCGATTTTGTCCAGGAGAATGGACCGGAGCGGATCGACTTCAAGAAGAAGCTCTACGGGGAGCTCGACCAATTGCTGCCGGCGGACGTAATCATTGCGTCCAGTTCGTCGGGCCTGACCATGAGCGAGATCCAATTGGGGGCCCTGACCCATCCCGAGCGTTGCGTCATCGGGCATCCCTTCAATCCGCCGCATCTGATCCCGCTGGTCGAGATCGTCGGCGGAGCGAAGACTTCGGAAGATACCATCCGGCGCGCCGCGGATTTCTATACCTCGCTGGGCAAGCGAACGATTCGCCTTCACAAGGAATTGCCCGGACATGTCGCCAATCGCTTGCAGGCAGCTTTGGGACGGGAGGTTTATTACCTCGTCGCCGAAGGGGTCGTCAGCGTCGCCGACATCGACACGGCGGTGTGCTGGGGGCCGGGCCTGCGCTGGGGCGTCATGGGGCAGGTCCTGCTCAATCATCTCGGCGGCGGTCAAGGCGGCATCGAGCACTTTTTCGATCAGTTCACCGCTCCGCTGACGGCCTGGTGGAAGGTTCTGGGTTCGCCGGAATTGACGCCCGCGGTCCGCCAGAAGCTGATCGACGGCGTGCATGCGGAAGTCGGGTCACGCTCGATAGATGCATTGGCGGCGCAACGGGACGAGGTCCTGCTCGGGCTCCTCGAACTCCGCGCCAAATCCGAGGCGGCGCCGCTTGCGCCTGGAAAGCCGGGCCGTTGACCCTGATGCGCCCGGATGATTGCCCGGGGCCGTTGGCTTTGATCCTCATCTTAGGAGGCGAAACATGACCGAAACGCTGGAACTGGCCCCGGAGCGGGAAGAAGTGCCCGTCGCCGCCGCGCAGCCGGGCATAAAGAAGCGGATCGTGATCGTCGGCGCCGGTTTTGCCGGCCTGGCCGCGGCGCATGCGCTGCGGAGATGCGATGCAGAGATCGTCCTGATCGATCGGCGGAACCATTCCATTTTTCAGCCGCTTTTGTATCAGGTGGCGACGGCGGTGCTTGCGGCGTCCGACATCGCCGTGCCGATCCGGCAGCTCACCAGGAAGCAGAGAAACCTCGCGGTGATGTGGGCTGAGCTCAAGGCGGTCGACCTCAAGGCCCGCAGCATCGAAGTCGATTGTCAAAGCGGCTGCCTGAAGGAAATATCGTTCGATTATCTGGTGCTCGCGACGGGAGTTCAGCCGAGCTATTTTGGCCATGACGAGTTTGCCCAATACGCGCCAACCCTCAAGACCATCGCGGATGCCGAGCGGATTCGTGCACGGTTGCTCACGGCTTACGAAATCGCGGAAATGACCGACGACCCCGATGAGCGGGCTCGGCAAATGACGTTTGTGCTGGTCGGTGCCGGGCCGACGGGGGTGGAATTGGCCGCCACCATGGCGCAACTGGCCACGGTCACGTTGCGATCCAATTTCCGGAACATCGACCCGGCGAAGACCTCAATTCTTTTGATTGAGGGCGGCAAGCGGGTTTTGCCGAGCTACGCCGAACCCTTGTCGGAGAAAGCGGCCAAGAGGCTCGATCGGTTGGGCGTGAAGGTGATGACCGATGCGGTCGTGGAAAAGGTGGACGAGCACGGCGTGACGGTTGCCGGGCATTTGATCAGGAGCGCGACGGTGTTCTGGACGGCGGGTGTTGCACCCTCTCCGGTGGTAAAAATGCTCGGCGGCAAGACGGACCGTGCGGGAAGGGCATGCGTCGGTTCCGGCATGAACCTGCCGGACAATGAAGGAGTTTTTGTCATTGGCGATACTTCCTGCGTGGTTCAGGACGGTCGTCCGGTGCCGGGGGTCGCCCAGGCCGCCATCCAGCAAGGCCGCTACGTCGGGCGGGCCATTGCATGTGAACTCAAGGGCAGGCTGCCGCAGGGTCCGTTCCGATATTCCGACAAGGGCAATATGGCCGTAATCGGCAAAAATTTCGCCATTCTGGAGAGCGGCCGGATTCGCATGAGCGGGTTTGTGGCCTGGCTCGGATGGGTATTCGTACACATCGTTGCCCTGCCTCAACGGCAAAACCGCATGCGAGTCCGCCGCCAGTGGTTGTGGTCCTACTTCACCGGCCAGCGCAGCTCGCGCATAATGACCGAAGGCTCTTATCGAAGAAACTAGCTTCCAGCAAAAAGGCAAGAGCGTTTCGATGGATAGTGGCCGCCCCCGTTGCACCCGATTGCCCCGGATGATATTGCTGATCCCGCCCTGTTCTGTTGCGGCCACCTGCGCAGCGATCCAGCGAGGCTTGCAGCGACGCGGCGTCATGACGGGAGAACGTCAAACCTCGACGCGCGGGCCGGGATTCTCAAAGCTAGACCTCGGAAAATTATCGGCCGCATAAAGGCACCGGTGCGGGCAGTCGCGCGCTCCGTGAAGATTCGCAGGGATTAGCCAGTGTTGATTCAATCGCCGGCCGGGCTGGGTGTACCACATGTTGATGTCGGACAGGCTGGGATCGGCGATACGGGCGGCAGGAAAAATGCCGGGAAAAGCGACCCTGGAAGCGATCTTGTCCGATCAGCCGACGATTGAGGAGAAGGAATGACCGCAATGTTCGGGAGCATCGATGCCATAATTTTGGCTCGCGCGCAGTTCGCTTTCACGATGTCGTTCCACATCGTATTCCCGGCCTTCTCGATCGGACTCGCGAGTTATCTCGCCGTACTCGAGGCGCTTTGGCTCTGGACCGGGCGTGAGGTCTACATGGCCTTGTTCAATTACTGGCTAAAGATCTTCGCGGTCGCCTTCGGCATGGGGGTGGTGTCCGGCGTCGTGATGTCCTACCAGTTCGGCACCAACTGGTCGGCGTTTGCGGACAAGACCGGCTCCATCATTGGACCGATGATGGCCTATGAAGTGCTCACCGCGTTCTTCCTGGAAGCGGGCTTCCTCGGGGTGATGCTGTTCGGCCTCAAGCGCGTCGGTCCCCGATTGCACTTTCTGGCGACCTTGATGGTCGCAACCGGCACGTTGGTCTCGGCGTTCTGGATCCTGTCGGCCAATTCCTGGATGCAGACCCCGGCCGGCTACGCCGTCAACCCGGCCGGGCAATTCGTCTCTGCCGACTGGCTCAAGGTGATCTTCAATCCTTCGTTTCCCTATCGTCTCGTTCATATGGTGCTGGCGGCATATCTGACCACCGCGTTGGTGGTCGGCGCGGTCGGTGCCTTCCATCTCCTGCGCGACCGGCACCTCGCCGGCCCGCGCGTGATGTTCTCGATGGCGATGTGGATGGCCACCCTGGTGGCGCCGATCCAGATTCTTGCCGGCGACCAGCACGGGCTCAACACGCTGAGATATCAGCCTGCCAAAATAATGGCCATGGAAGGGCATTACCGGAGCCACCCGGACGGCGCGCCGCTGGTGCTGTTCGGCTTGCCCTCGCAGGCGGAAGCCAGGGTGAAGTACGCGATCGAGATTCCGAAACTGTCCTCGCTGATCCTGAAGCATTCGCTCGACGCGCCGCTGGCCGGCCTCGACACTGTACCGCGCGAAAACTGGCCGCCGGTGCCGGTCACTTTCTGGTCGTTCCGCATCATGGTCGGTCTCGGATTCCTGATCGCCGCACTTGGCCTGTTCAGCCTGTTGGAGCGGTGGCGCGGCAAATTCTACGAGACGCGGCTGCTGCACATTTTCGCCGTGATGATGGGGCCGGCGGGCTTCATCGCCGTGCTCGCCGGCTGGGTCACCACCGAGACCGGACGTCAACCCTTCACGGTCTATGGGCTGCTGCGCACGGCGGAATCCGCCTCTCCGCTGGCAGCCCCCGCGATCGCCTCCTCGCTGCTCGCGTTCATCGTCGTCTATTTCGTGGTGTTTGCCGCCGGCGTGACCTACATCCTGCGCCTGATGGCGGCGCCGCCGCATCATGGCGAGCAGGGGCCGCGCAGCGACGTCCCGGCCCGCGCCGCCGGCATCACGCCCGCCGCGAGTGTCGCCGCCGAGGGGGCTGTCTGATGATCCCGATCGACCTTCCCACCATCTGGGCCTTCATCATCGCCTTTGCCGTGTTCGTCTATGTCGTGATGGACGGTTTCGATCTCGGGCTCGGCATCCTGTTTCCGTTGTTTCCCGCCAAGGCCCACCGCGACGTCATCATGAACAGTGTCGCGCCGGTCTGGGACGGCAACGAGACGTGGCTGGTGCTCGGCGGCGGCGGCCTGATGGCCGCGTTCCCGCTGGCCTATGCGGTGCTGATGCCGGCGCTCTACACCCCCATGATAGCCATGCTGCTCGGCCTGGTGTTTCGCGGCGTTGCCTTTGAGTTTCGCTGGCGGACGACGCGGAGCGGGCGCAACCGCTGGGACATCGCCTTTGCGGGCGGATCGCTATTGGCAACGCTGGCCCAAGGCGTTGCGCTCGGCGCCATCTTGCAGGGCGTGCATGTCGAAGCGCGCCACTACGCCGGCGGCTGGTGGGACTGGCTGACGCCATTCAGCATTCTGACCAGCGCCGCGCTGGTGATCGGTTATGCGCTGCTTGGCGCGACCTGGCTGGTGATGAAGACCGAAGGCGATTTGCGCGACCGGGCCTATCGTCTGAGCTGGGTATTTCTGGTCCTCATGATAGCCGCGATCGGCGCGGTCAGCATCGCAACGCCGTTCCTGCACGTGCAGTACACCCACCGCTGGTTCGCCTGGCCCGGCATCGTCCTGACCGCGCCGGTGCCGGTCGCCGTCGCCGGCGTGACTGCGCTGCTGACACGCAGCCTGGCCAAGAAATACGATTATCAGCCGTTCTTGCTGTCGCTGGCGCTGTTTGCGTTATCCTATGCAGGTCTTGGCATCAGCATGTATCCCTACATCGTGCCACAGAGCATCACGATCTGGCAGGCAGCGTCTCCGGAGCGGAGTCAGCTGTTCATGTTGTTCGGTGTAGCCGTCCTGATACCGCTCATTCTCGGATATACCGGTTGGGCCTATTGGGTGTTCCGCGGCAAGGTCAAGGTGGAAAGCGGATTTCATTGACGCCATCCGAGCCAGATCCGCGCCCGCTGACGCCGCGCCTGTTGTGGTTCGCCGCGCTCTGGCTCGGCGGCGTCGCCACCGTGACCCTGATCTCCTTTGCCCTGCGGCTCTGGATCGGGCCGAATTGAGCCTTCGGCAAGCGCAAATCGGAATGGCGTCACGCTGATCGACGTCACTCCAAGGCGGGTGATCTCTTAGGCCGCGGCCTGCGATCACCCGGTCGATCCCTGCAGAATCGTGCCCCGCGAACGGTGGTTTGCGAACGGATTGGCGCCTGTGGTTGGGCGGCAAGGCAGGTTCGTTGCCCATACATCGATCAGCGGCGACAGGCACGTCCCTTAAGTCGTTTATTCAATTGATTAATTTCACCAATAGCTTGGCTTTCCGCGGGGTTGCCCAGGCGCAAGCCGGCGATGGCTTGAATCTGGCGCTATCTGGCCAGCTCCCGATTTTGGACAACTGGGCCCGTTATCAGACAAGACGCTTCTGCAAAACTATCGCAGGATGTTGCAGTGCGATCGTCGAGCTCCAGCGCGGCGCAGGGGATGTCGCGGCAAACTCTATATTGCCTCGAGAGTTGCGGGCGGGGGAGGCCGGGCGGCTTTGTGGACCAAGCAGATCAGATCGGCGATGCCGGAGACTTATCGGCGTCAGCTTGCGGATAGCATCGAAATGCCGATCGGTTCCTGACGGGGGCAAATGTCAAATCTCATCTTGTCGGAAGATCTGGTCTGCTTCGGCTCCTTCCGGCTGATTCCGAAGCAACGGATCCTGCTGCAAGGCGACAAGCCCCTGCGTCTTGGCAGTCGTGCGATGGATATTCTGATAGCGCTGGTTGAGCGCCCCGGCGAGGTGGTCAGCAAGAGCGAACTGGTGGAGCGGGTCTGGCCCGACACCTTTGTCGAGGACGATAACCTCAAGGTGCAGATATCAGCGCTACGGCGCGCGATGGGAGACGGCAGCGGACAAAAGCGATACGTCGTCTCGGTGCCGGGCCGTGGCTATGCCTTTGTGGCGCCGGTGACTTTCGAGCGCTTCGATGCGAAACCCGAACCGGCGGCTCAGAACAAGCGCGCGCACAATCTGCCGACGCTGCAGACGCGCTTGATCGGGCGCGATGCTGCCGTGGCCCGGCTCGTGCAGCAAATTGACCGCCATCGCATGGTCACGATCGTCGGGCCGGGTGGGATCGGAAAGACGTCGGTCGCGCTCTCCGTCGCCGAGCAATTGATCCCCGGCTTCGAGCATGGGGTTTGGCTGGTAGACCTTTCGACCGTGGCGGAGGCCCGCCTTCTGCCGAATGCGCTGGTCGCGGTTTTGGGCCTGGAGACCCGCGACGACGATCTGCTGCCGACCCTCATCAACGCCCTCCGCGACAAGCAGCTGCTCATCGTGCTCGACAATTGCGAGCACGTTATCCAGGAGGCGGCTCGCGTGGTGACCGACCTGATGCGCAACGCGCCCCGCCTGCGAATCCTCGCGACCAGCCGCGAACCCATGCGCATCGAAGGGGAGCATCTGCATCACCTGCCGCCTCTGGGTTGCCCGGCTTCGCCGGAGACTTTGACCGCGGCCGAAGTGCAGGATTACGCGGCCATCCAGCTATTCATCGAACGTGCCACGGACAACCTCTCCGAATTCGAAGTTGGCGATGCAGAAGCTCCGATGGTCGCTGAAATCTGCGCAAAGCTGGACGGCATTCCGCTGGCGATCGAGTTCGCCGCGGCTTACGTCGCAACGCTCGGATTGCGCGGCGTCGTATTGCGCCTCGACGACCGTTTGCGATTGCTGTCTCCGCGCCGCCATGCCGTCATCGAGCGCCACCAGACCATGCACGCCACTCACGATTGGAGTTATGCTCTTCTTGACAATGCCGAGCGAACGATTCTGCGACGGCTCTCCTGCTTCACCGGAAATTTCACCATGGCCGCGGCAAGTGCCGTCGCGGCGGGGGAAGGCATATCCTCATCCGACGTCGTCGATCACGTCGTGAGCCTGGTTACGAAATCCCTGGTTTCCGCCGATGTCGGCGGCAGCGTCGCGCATTACCGGTTGCTCGAGACAACGCGGGCATACGCGCTCGAGAAACTACGCGGGGAGGGCGAATTCGATCGTCTCGCCCTGCGCCACGCCGCCTATTTCGCCGATATGCTGGGTCACGCCTGGGCCGACAAGGTCCGGCTGTTCGAGCAAGGTGGATATGCCGGTATCGGCGATCAAGTCGGCAACGTGCGCGCGGCGCTGCAATGGAGCTTTTCGGCAGCACAAGACATCGACCTGATCGTAAGACTCGCCGCGGGAGCCGGGCTTTATTTTGTCGAGCTCGGTCTGATGACGGAGGCGCGGGAGTGGGTTGCGCGCACGCTGGAGATCATCGACGACAGCCATCGTAACACGCGCCATGAGATGATGCTGCAATACGCCTATGCACATTCCATGGTGGTCACGCGCGGCAATACGGACGAGTCGGGCCGTGCCGTGCTGAAGTCCCTCGAGCTCGCGACTCTTCTTAGAGATCATGACCTGCAAATGCGCGTGCTGGGCGGCTATCACATGTTTCTAAGCAGAAGTGGAAACAACCGGGCGGCGATGCAGGTGGCCCTTCGCGCCGGCGACGTGGCGAGGGAGACCAACGATCCCGATGCGATCGCCATGGCCGATGCGATGCTGAGCCGGTCCTATTATTACGCCGGCGACCAGGCGAAGGCCGAGGCCTGCACCCGCGCCGTCTTTCAAAGGGCGCCGCTCGGCCGCAGGATAAACACCATCAGGTTCGGCCACGACCACAGGGTGCGGGCGCTGGGCGGCGAAGCCAGCATCCTTTGGCTGGTTGGCCGTCCGATAGAGGCGAGAGCCTCCGTCCACCAGCTTCTGGAACTCTCCGAACGCCTGGGGGATCCGATCGCAGCGGTTCAGGCCGGGTACGCCGCTGCAATTGTGGCTCTGCAATGCGGTGATTGGAGCTGGGCGGGCGAACTCATCGGACGGTTGGGTGCGGTCGCACGCGAGCATGCGGTAGCGCCATTTCCTTCCCTGGCGGCTTCGTTGGAATCCGAGTTGTTCTTCCGCACGGGTGCGGCCGGTGACGATGCGGCGGGCCTTGCCGCCTTGCAGCACAGTTTTGAAGCCGTCCGCTTGTCGCGCTACAACCCCGCCTATCACGGTATCGCGCTGATCGAGGGCCTGACACGGGCTGGTCATGTTGCGGAGGCTCAGGCTCTGCACGACGAGTTGGTCGCGGACATGGAGCAGAAGGGGCAGTTTCTCTATATGCCCGAGTACCTGCGCCTTCAGGCCGGTATTCTGGCGGCGAAGGGCGAGGCGGCTGCTGAACAGGCGCTGTCCGCCTATCAGCGCGCCATCCGTCTGGCTCATGAGCAGTCGGCCTTGGCGTGGGAGTTGCGAGCTGCCATCGGCCTCGCGCGCTTTTATCGGAGCCGGGATTCGCGCCAGGCCATTGCGATTCTGCTCCCGGTCTATCAGCGATACGCTGAAGGCCTCGAGACCGTCGATCTGGTCGAGGCCAAGCGGCTGCTTGACGAACTGGCTTCGAAGAAGCTTGGCCGTCGCCGTGTCACGTGAAAGAGGGCGCGGTTGACGGCTGCCCGGGACGCGCTCCCAAAATGCTGTCGGAAAGACGATCGCTTGGGCGCGATCGCCTTAATCCCTCAGCAGTGTGGCGCCAGCGACCGTTGGTGCTCTCCGGAGCAAGAATGCCCGCCTTCTTTACCATTCTTTACCGCGCTTCACTGGGCCTCTCCTACCGATTGATCTAGCTTTTCGGCAGTCATCTTGCAGGCTGCTGTATCCGGGTAGCCTCGGCATTGTGCAAGCAAGGCACGGCCTGGCGATCGGTCGCCCGGTCGTGCCGGCCGGCAAGACGCAAGCGCAGGCGAGCCGCAAAGTTGCTTTCGGAGGCGCTGTGGGGAGCGACGGGCATTCAGCCGCACGCTTTCCGAGCTACGCAGGAGAGAATCATGACGGTTAGCATGTTCGCACCGAAGCGACCTCAGCCTTCGCAGACATCAAAAGCGGCGCGCCCGCTTCGATTGCTCCCCGATTCGCCGTTCGCTTCCAGCGTGCGCGTACAGGCGGCCGGCCCAGGTTTCGACAAATGGGCAATCGGCGATGAAACCGCTAACGATGAGCTTTCGTTCGGGCCATTCAGGCTGTTTCCCGAGCAACGGCTATTGTTCGAAGCGGATAAAGCCGTTCGTATAGGCAGCCGTGCGCTCGATATCCTGATCGCAATGGTGGAGCGTTCAAATCAGCTGGTCGGCAAAGACGAGCTTATGGCCAGAGTCTGGCCAAACCTGCACGTCGAGCCGAATAATCTCACGGTCCATGTTGCAGCATTGCGACGATTGCTGGGCGACGGACGCAACGGAAATCGCTTTCTGGTCAATATTCCGGGACGAGGCTACCGCTTCGTCGCAGCTGTATCTCGCGCGGGGAAGCCGATTTCATCGGGGCAACCGGCCATCACGAAATGCGTCGGTAATCTCCCGGCCCAGCTGACAAGATTGGTCGGCCGCGCCGGAACCCTCAGCATACTGGCTGAACGGTTGGCCAAAGAGCGCTTGCTGACCGTGGTGGGCCCGGGCGGCATTGGGAAGAGTTCCGTTGCTCTCGCAGTGGCCGAAGATGCCGGCGGAATTCATGCGCATGGAGCGTGGCAGGTTGATCTGGCTTGCTTGAGCGACGCCAGCCAGATTCCAGGCGCAATCGGGGCAGCGTTGGGTCTTGATAATCCCGGCGGGAATGCCACTGCCTCGCTGCCGGCGTTGCTTCGCGACAGGAACATGGTTTTGGTGCTCGACAATTGCGAACATGTGGTAGGGGCGGCGGCCTCAATAGCCACTTCCATCCTGCGCGGTGCACCCGGTGTGCGCATCCTTGCGACCAGTCGCGAACCGTTGCGTGCCGAAGGCGAGCACAGGTACCGTTTGACGTCGCTGGAGGTGCCCCCGGGATCGAGACCGCTTGGCGCCGCAGAGGCGCTTGGCTTTTCGGCCGTCGACCTGTTCGTCCGGTGTGCAGCGGCGACATCGGGTGGCTTTGAGCTGAAGGACGCCGATGTGCCATTCATCGTTGGCATATGCCGCAGGCTGGACGGCATTCCATTGGCGATCGAATTCGCCGCGAGCCTCATCGACACGTTCGGTGTAAGCGGATTGGCGCGACGTCTGAAAGATGGTTTGCAGGCCTTGACCGGCGGCTACCGGACGGCGTTGCCTCGACACCAGACGCTGCGGTCGATGCTCGATTGGAGCTACGATTGGCTGCCCGAGACTGAACGCATCATCCTGCGTCGGCTCTCGATCCTGAACGGGGACTTTACCCTTGAACGTGCCATTGCCGTCGCAGCCAACGATGATATCGAATCGTGCGGCGTCGCAGATGGCATCGCCGGTCTCGTCGCCAAATCCCTCGTCGTGGCGGATGTCGCCGGCAAGGAGCCCGTCTACAGGATGCTGGAAACGACACGGGCCTATGCATTGGAGAAACTCCGCGGAAGCGGTGAGCCAGCTCTATCGATCCGTGATCGCCTGGATCCACCAGGGGCGGGATTCCGAATATAATCAAGCGGAATCGTCTTGCTTGTGCCGGGCGGGCTGGTGCAGCGATTTTGAAGTTCATGCCTCAAAGCACCGCCCGGCGACGCCATTCTCCGGGACTGATCCGAACCGCGCGCGAGAACGCGCGGGTAAAATGGCTTTGGTTTGCGAAGCCGCACGCAAGCGCGACTTCCGCCAGGCTATTGCCTGTTTGCCTTAGAAGAATTTTGGCGCGCTCGATTCGTTGCAGGCTAAGCCAACGATACGGAGGGATTCCGGTCGTTCGGCAAAACATTCGTGAAAAACTGTCGACGGACAGGCCGCATGATGAAGCGACCTCCTCCATGAGTATGTCGCCGGCGATCCGGCTCATGAGCATTTCCTTCGCGAGACTCTCCTGCCAGCCGGCCAAAACCCGCCCGGGCGCCCTGTCGTCGACAGACAACCCACCGAAGGTTTTGGAGAAATGCAGGGCGATCGCATTGAACACATGTTCGCAGAATAGCTTGTCCCTGCAGTCCGGGTCTTCAAGCGCCGGAATGAGCGCTTGTGTCAGGTGACTGAGAACAGGGTCCTCGACGACAGCCCTGGTGTCCCAGTTCCACCTCGGTAACTCCTGGCCTTTTCGACGATTTGCCAGACCGAGCGCCGAATTTGGCAATAGAACGTGGACCGTATGGAAAGGAAAGGGCACGTCCGCTATGTGGCTGTCGCGCAGGTCATACAATCTGAACGAACCAACCTGAGCTGCGCCGACCGCTAACGTCCGTCCGTTGTTCCATTCACGGTGCGCCCCAAAGGCGCGCAAATGCATCACGGCCATGACCGCGTCCGCTCGGGGCGTTGGATCGGTCGGCTGCATGAGGGCAGTGTCCTGCCGGTACAGGTGCAGAGAAGCGCCAGTGAAACCGAACGGCTCAGCCAGCATGTGACCGACGGCATCGAGTTGCGTTGCCGGGGTAAACAGCAGCTCCTTGTAACCTTCGCCAGGGTCAATGTTCGCCATGCTTCGTTTTCCCGGCTAAACCCAATGTTGATCAGCTTCGCAGCAGGCGGCGACAGAGGTCCTCAGCTGCCTTTGCAGATATTAGCAGTGATTTGGCACGATTGATGTGACCCGATCGCGAACGCGCCGTAACTTGGACGGGCAATCCGGGGCACAAAAGTCATCGAGAGTCTAAGCGGGGTTCGGCCTTCTGGCAACAGGCCAAGACGCAAGCATGGCCAAATAGCGTGACCTGAATTTCAAACGTATGAAGGAAACGGTGGGACAATGACGACGGACAGGCTTCTTCTGCTGAACATCGGCGATCCTTCACGCCTTGTGTCAATTTGCCCCGAGGGAGGCGATATGCAGACCCTCGTGCCCGATTGCGGGGTGGCGCCCGATGGGATCGCAATCGACCGCATTCGCCGCCAGATCTTTTGGACTTACATGGGGACCAGCCACGATGGTGAGGATTTCATGGTCAATGACGGGCGGCTCGAGCGGTCTGATCTTGATGGCCGCAACCGGGCCGTCATCGTGCCCGAGGGGGCAACCTTCACCCCCAAGCAGATGCAATGCGACGCGGAGAGGGGCTTGATCTATTGGTGCGACCGCGAAGGCATGCGTGTGATGCGTGCGCGGACCGACGGCTCGGAATTGACTGTGCTGGTTCAGACCGGGTCGACCGAGGAACACAGAAAAGATCGTCGCCGGCATTGCGTCGGAATCGCGATCGACCCGGAGGGCGGCTTTCTCTATTGGACCCAAAAGGGAAAGCCAAAGGGCGGCGAAGGTCGGATCCTGCGGGCTGCACTCGATCTGCCGCGCGGGGCTGATCCGGCGAACCGATCCGACATCGAGGTAATCTTCGACAACTTGCCCGAGCCGATCGATCTCGAGTGGGAGGCCGAAACAGGCTACCTTTATTGGACCGACCGGGGAAATCCGCCGGCCGGCAACACCCTCAACCGTGCGGTGGTTCGATCCGGCCATCCGATGATCCGCGAAATCATCCTGACAGGCCTGCACGAAGGTATCGGTCTTGCGATCGATCGCAAGAATAAACGGGCTTTCGTCAGCGACCTCGGCGGATTCGTTCAGGTCATCAGTCTTGATCATCCTGACGATGGCAAGGTCATCTTCTCTCACAATGGACCGCTTACCGGCATTGCCTACCTGAACGGTTGATCGCGGCGCGACGCCGATATCATCGGCCGTTTTCGGGCTGGCGATCGTGTTCGGGCTGCAAGTGCTGCGTTATCGACGGGCGATGAGACGATGATGCCGTCGCGTCGCCGTCGATATTACCGGCGGCCGGATCGTCGATATTGCGGTCGCGGAGAATATCCGCGGCGCCATAGGTGGCCTGCTTTGCAGACCGATCCAAGACAACCGGATTGATGATGACGGCATTTTCCAGTTTGATTCATGGCCGCATTGACCGCGTCGTGGCCCGTAATGGACTTCCTCGGCCCGGTGTGATGCGTGCGCTCAAAGAGCGGTCGGGTGTGCTGTTCGTGCCATTGCTGTCGTTGATCCCAGCTGGATGCTCGCGCGGCGGCGCACCGTCCCTGGTCATTTTCGGTGCCTTCTTCCCCGATTGGATGTTTTGCGCTCTGCTTGGCATCGTGGTGGCGGTATTGGCCCGTGTCGCTTTCCTTGCGACCGGACTTTCGGATAGTTTGCCGTATCAGCTCTTCGTCTGCTTGTCGGTCGGGCTCATCTTTGCCTTTCTCGGGTGGCTGCTCTGGTTCGGGTGAAGCCATGAAAGCAGCAGGCATCGCTCGTCTTCATCCGCCGGTCGGCAGGCTGATTTCCCTTGCAATCGTGGCCATCGCCATCGGGCTGGGTTTTTACGCGCTTCGGCGCAGCGTGCTGCTGCCGTCAACCGATGCCGCGACGATCGATGCCGATGTCGTCCACGTCGCAGCTTCGGTCGGCGGCCGGATCGTCGGCATCCCGGTCGCCGAGAATATGCGCGTGTCGGAGGGAGATATTCTGTTCCAGATCGATCCGTTGCCGCATCGTCTCGCGGTTTCGCAGGCGGAAGCCGATCTCGATCTGGCCGAAGCGGCGCTCGCCACACAACGGCGGGTGCTGTCGACCCAGCGGTCGGCGGCGGCGGTTGCAAGGGAACAGACGCTGCGCGCGGCGACAAATCTCGAGCTTGCAACCAGAACCGTGGAACGTCTCGGCCCGCTCGCGACCAAAGGCTACGTTCCGACCCAGCAGCTTGACCAGGCCCAGACCGCGCAACGCGATGCCGAGACGTCGTTACGGCAGGCCCGCGAGCAGGAGACCGCCACGGAACGCGCGATCGGCACCGAGGACGAAGCCGAGGCGACGGTTCGGGCCCGCAAGGCCGCGCTCGGGATCGCACGGCGCGCGCTTGAAGATACCACCGTCCGTGCACCGCATGCAGGGCGGGTGACCGGCCTGACGGTTTCCAGCGGAGAGATCGTCGCGCCCTCTCAAACGCTGTTCACGCTGATCAACACCGAGGAATGGTTCGCGGTTGCGGATTTCAGGGAGACCGACCTCGCTGCGATCGCGCCCGGCGACTGCGCCACGGTATTCTCGATGATCGACCGGCGGACGCCGATCAAAGGCGTTGTGCTGGGCATCGGATATGGCGTGCTCGATACCGACCGCGTCAATCTGCCCCGTTCGCTGCCGTTCGTCGAGCGATCATTGAACTGGGTAAGGGTGGCGCAACGGTTCCCGGTGAGGATCCGCCTGGAAAGACCACCGGAACAGCTCGCGAGGCTTGGCGCCAGTGCCGTCGTCGAGGTGAGGCATGGTCATGCCTGCGAGTAGCCTCCGCCGCGAGTTGATCTCGGGCTTGTCGTTGCTGCGGCCATTTCCGGGCAGACTCGAATTCGCGGCCAGGCTGGCGCTGATCTGTGCGCTGACGACGCTGGTTGCCGAAATCTTCCAGACGCCCGAGCCGGCGTTGACAACCTACGTCGCATTCTTCGTCATGAAGCCGGACCGAGCGACCAGCGTGGTCATGAGTATCGTCATGTTGCTGCTGGTCTCGATCATCATCGGGCTCTTGATACCGGTCAGCATGGCGGTGATCGATCAGCCGGCCTGGCGCGTCGCCAGCATGGTCCTGATCTCGTTCGGGCTCTTGTTCCTCGCCTCGGCCAGCGAACTGAAGCCGGTCGCTTCGATCATCGCGTTGATTGCGGCCTATGCGCTGGACCTCCTGAGCAACGCGCAAATCGGCGAACTCGCGACGCGCGCGCTGCTCTACGCCTGGCTTTTCGTCGCTATCCCCGCCGCAGTGGCGGTGGTGGTCAATCTTCTCGTCGGCCCGCCGCCGCGGCGCCTCGCCGAACGGGCTCTCGCGCAGCGTCTGGCCTTGGCGGCCACCATCCTGCGATCGCCGAATAGCCGTGACCGGCATGCCTTTGTTGAAATCTTGTCCGAAGGAATCGGCGAAATTCCGGCCTGGCTGAAACTGGCCGGAGCCGAGAAGACCTCGCCCAACGAGGATATCGCAGCGCTGCGCCAAGCCGCCGCCTCGATCATGCCGATCCTGCTTTTGGTCGACCTGGTGGATCGAAGTCCCGGGGGGACGTTGCCCGCCCCGGTCAAACTTCAAATCGCCGATCTGCTCGATGAGATGGCATCCATTCTGGCAACCGGTGGATACCCGATCGAGATTTCGCTGCGCGGGGACGACGCGGACGCGCGCCTGTCGCCGGCAGCGGCCGCGATTGTGGCCGAGATCAAAGAGGCGCTGGCGCGCTTTGCCGAGGCGCCGTTGCCTGATTTGCCGCCGCCACCGCCGCAGAAAGCGAAAGCCGGCTTCTTTCTGCCCGATGCTTTCAGCAATCCCGAGCACCTGCATTACGCGCTGAAGACGACGGCCGCGGCGATGACTTGCTACATCACCTTTACGCTGCTCGACTGGCCGGGAATCCACACCTGCCTGATCACCTGCTACATCGTTTCGCTGGGCACGACGGGAGAGACCGTCGAGAAACTCACGCTGCGGATCCTGGGTTGCCTGCTCGGCGCCGCGGCAGGCATTGCGGCCATCGTCTTTCTTATGCCGGATCTGACCTCGATCGGCGCGCTGATGGCGGCGGTTTTTCTGGCCGCACTCGCCGCGGGATGGGTGGCCGCCGGCAGCCCTCGCATTGCCTATGCGGGCTTTCAGATCGCTTTTGCCTTCTTCCTTTGCGTGATCCAGGGCAGTTCGCCGGCCTTCGACATGGTGACCGCGCGGGATCGGGTGATAGGCATCCTGTTCGGAAACCTGGTCGTCTATCTGATATTCTCGAATTTCTGGCCGGTGACGGTCGCACGGCGGATCGATGCGGGCATGGCGACGCTGCTTCGGCGTCTCGGCGCCATGGTGTCGGCGGTGAACCGGTCGCAACGCGCTTCGCTGGCGACGGAGGCGAGCGCGGCCCTGGGCGCGGTCGAGCAGGATCTCAAGCTCGCCCGATACGAACCCGCCTCCGTGCGCCCCGCGACGGATTGGCTGAACGTCCGCCGCGGAACCTTGCAGGCGATCGCGGACTCGATGGGGCCGCTGTTGCTGCATGCCAACCAGCATCCTTTCCTCCGCGGCGAGCTTTCACGCAGGCTGGGCGGGCTTGCCGAGAGCTTTGGCGGCCGTCCCGGTCCGCAGGACGAGAGTCCGGCAGCGGGGCCTGCGTTCGACGCTTCGAACGTGATGGACGAACAGATCGTCGAGCAGCTGCAGGACCTGGAGCGGGCTTTGGCGTTGCGTCCGGCGGAAGAGGGGGGACCAGGTCATGCGCCGGCTTAAACGAGCTGCCGCACTTGCCGTATTTTCGATCTCGCTCGCCGGCTGCGCGGTCTCCGCCCTGGACATGGCGCCGGAGCGCCCCGATCAACCATGGAATCCCGCTACCTCGGCGAGCGGCGAGATCATTGCCGGGGCAAGGCCGTCGTCTGATCGTTCAGGCGCAGACTACGTGCTTCCGTCCAACGCCGAGGTAGCCGGAGTGCCGCCGCCTCCGCCGGGCGTGGATCCGAACAGGGCCTACACGCTCCCGGAACTGATCGATATCGCGCAAATGAACAATCCGCTGACGCGGACTGCCTGGAACGATGCACGCAAGGTCGCGTTGGCGGCCGGCATTGCGCAGAGCACCTATCTCCCGAGAATCACGGCAAGCGCCGCCGGCGCGTATCTGACCAGCGAGGCCAACAACTCGGCCACCGTGACGGCCGGTCCGCTCGCGGTCGGCGCCAACACCAGCCCGAACAGTTCGGCGCAAGGAACCATTTCGGCGGTATCGTTGCAGTGGCTGTTGTTTGATTTCGGCGCGCGGGAAGCGATCGTCGAGGCGGCGAAGCAAGCCTCCGTGATCTCCAACATCGCATTTACCGCCGCGCATCAACAGGTGATCTACGACGTCAGCGTCGCATTCTACATCAACGCGGCGGCCCGCGCCCGCGCCGCTACCGCAGCCCAATCGCTGAGAAATGCGCAGGCCGTGGAGGCGGCCGCCAGCGACCGCTACCAGCATTCAATCGGCACCGTCATCGAGGTCTCGCAGGCCCGCCAGGCCACGGCGCAGGCGCGATTGGCCGTCGTGCAGGCGGCCGGAGCAGCGCAAAACGCCTATCTCAACCTGATTTCGACGTTGGGCATTTCGCCGCTCACCAGGCTCAGGATCGCGGACATTTCGCGGCGCAGCCTGTCGCCGGACATGGCGACATCGGTGGAGCGCATCATATCGTCAGCCCTGGCGCGGCGTCCGGACATCCTGACGGCCTATGCGGCGCAGAAGGCGAGCCAGGCGAATTTCCGCGCCGCGGTGGCCGATTTCATGCCGAAGATCTTTCTTGCCGGCACCAGCGCGTGGAATTCGGGCAATCTCAACGTCACCGCGCTTCCCTCCATCGGTCAGGAGGCGCCGACGGTCAACCTGTCCGGCAATCGCTCGAGCAGCAGCGTTTTCCTCGGGGCGACGGTCCCGCTTTACGATGCCGGGGTCCGCGCCGCCAAGGTGACGCAGGCCCAGGCCGATATCGACAATGCCAATGTGATGCTGGTGCGGCGGCAGAATGAAGCTGTCCGCCAGATCGTGCTGGCCGACAACGCGCTTCGCACCAGCCTGTCGGCCTACAGCGCCTCCGGATCGCTCTCGAGGGCTGCTCAGATCACCTTCGATGCGGCTCTTGACGCCTATCGCAATGGCGTCGGGTCAATCACGGACCTCACCATCGCCAGCACCCAGCTATTGCAGGCAAAAAACGCGGCGGCCGACGCCTACAGCACGGCGTTATCGGCGGCGGCCTCGCTCGCCTTGTCGGCTGGCGCGCTTGGCGTCAGTCCGCCTTAGTGCAATGGGCGGCGTGCATTGGTTCTGCGAACCTAGGACCGCCGCTCGAGTGCGTCACGGCTAAGGCTCTCCAGGAAGTCCAGAAACTCGGACGACGCAGCGGACGCCTGGTCCGGCAAACCGGCCGCCACCTTCTCCAGAATACTATCGTGAAGTTCAGCGGCCTTTTCGAATTGACCTGTGTCTTCGATATAGGCGTACCAAAAACGCCGCGCCAAACCATTGATCGTCCCGATGGTCTTTTCGAGCGTTGCGTTCCGCGCGGCGCGCGCCTTTATCTCATGGACGGCTCTGTTGGCGCGAAGATAGCGCTTCCTGTCCCCGACTGCCGCCGCGCGCTTGATTTCGACGCCGAGCCTTCGCATTTCGGCTCTCTCTTCCAGCGTGGCCCGCTTCGCGGCGAGGCGAACGACGAGATCCTCCAGCGGACGGCGAACCTCGAGCAATTCCATCTGTTTCAGGATATCCGATGGCGCGACCATCGCTCCGCGGCTGGGAAAGACTTCGATGAAGCCCTCGTGCTTGAGCCGAAGGAGGGCCTCCCGAACCGGCGTGCGCCCGCAGCCGACTTCCTCGGCCAGCCTGCTTTCAGAGATCATGGAACCCGGCGGTAGTTCACGCAGGACGATCATTTCCTCGATCAGCCGGTAGGCGCTCTCGGCAAGGCTTGAGACATCCTCGACACGTTTCGCTTGGGTGGCCCGCATGCGTCAACTTCCTCAGAGAATCTCAAATACCATTTGACACGAAAATAGACAACCAATATATCGGTGGTCGATCGGTTTGGGAATGGCTGTCTTGGATACACGTCCGCGGACCAGAATTGATACCGACGTTCTTGTCGTCGGTGGTGGGGCTGCGGGGGTAGCCGCGGCTACGACTGCGGCACGGCAAGGCGCCGCGGTGACCCTGATCGAGCGCTATGGCTTTTGCGGCGGTGGCGCGGTCGCTGGTCTATCCGGGACTGTCTGTGGCCTTTATGAAGCGACAGACAACCATGAAGCGGCCCCGCGCCAGGTTGTGTTCGGCTTAGCCGACGAATTTTGCAAGCGGCTCGAATCCAAGGGGGGTCTGGCCGAGCCGACCAAATACGGAAAGACCTGGACAAGAGTGCACGACCCGCTGGTCTGGCGCGAGGCGGCCGACAGCCTGCTTGGTGAAGCCGGCGTCCGGGTTATCTACCACGCGGTAGCGATCGGCGTGCATCTTGATGGAGGTGAAAAGCTCGAAGGGGTCGATGTCTGGACCAAGCAGGGACGCATTGAGATCAGGTCGCGCGTTGTCATTGATGCGAGCGGCGATGCGGATGTCGTGGCTATGGCGGATCTGCCTTCGTTCGTCGGAGACAATGGTCGGGTGCAAAATCCGACGATGATTTTCCGAATGTCAGGGGTGGATACCCGGCGCTTTGTCGCGGCCTACGGCCACGACACCATCATGCCCGAAGCGATCACCGAGATGATCAGGGCCAAGCACAACGCTGGCCAGTATGATTTGCCGCGGGCGAAAATCTGGCTCTTCACCACCACGCGCCCCGGCGAGCTTCTCTGCAATTGCACACGGGTTATTGGGCGGGACGGCCGCGAGCTGAATCCGTTGTTGTGGCAGGATTTTACCGAAGCCGAGATCGAAGGACGCCGGCAGGTCCGCGCCTACGAGCGGTTCTTTCGTGACAGTCTCGTCGGGTGTGAGGCCGCCTTCGTCAACGATACCGGCGTGCAGGTAGGCGTGAGGCAGACGCGTCAGATCGAGGGCGTGACAAAGCTGATGAATACGGATGTCGTGGCCGGGACAAAGTTTATTGATGGAATTGCGCTCTCGCCTTGGCCGATCGAGCTGCACTCTGGTCAGAAGCCAAAGCTCGAATGGTTGTTGAACGACGTCTACGAGGTGCCGTTCGGGTGTTTCGTGCCGCAGCGCGGCGAGGGGTTGTTGGTCGCCGGCCGTTGCCTGTCGGCGGAACACGAGGCGGTCGCCTCCGCGCGCGTCACGGCCCAGTGCTTTTCGTACGGCCATGCGATCGGCCACGCCGCGGCGATTACAGTGAGGGATCGTATCGCGCCGCGGACGATATCCGGAAGCGCGCTCCGCGAAATACTGAACCGCGACGGCGCCAGATTGAACTGATCAACAGCGGGATACCAATGATTACAAGCGAAACAATGGAAGCGGTCACTGTAATAACGCTGGCTCGCCCTGAACGCAGAAATGCGCTTGGTACCGAAAGCATGAGCATGCTCGCCGAAGCATTGTCGAAGGCGGATCGAGACCGCGACACCGGTGCGATCTTGCTGGCTGGTGCGCCGCCGGCGTTTTGCGCCGGCAGCGACCTCAAGGAGCTGGGCGGGCTTTCGATCCCCGAAATGCGCGAGCATGAGGCGGCAACGGCGGCGGTCGCCCGCGGGATCGCTTTCCTCTCGAAGCCAGTCGTCGCTGCAGTCGAGGGCTACGCGCTAGGCGGTGGGTTCATTCTCGCGGTCTCCTGCGACGTCGTCGTCACCGCAACCAACACGAAATGGCAATTGCCGGAAGTGAAGAATGGATGGCTTCCGCCTTGGGGCCTGCAAGCCTTGATAGCCCGGGTAGGGCCGGTCAAGGCGCGCTTGATCACCTGGGGCGCGGCGCCGATCGACGGCGCGGAGGCCTTGCGGCTCGGTGTCGCCGACTACGCCGCCGAGGCCGGGGGCCTGTTCGCGCATTCGCTGGCCGTCGCTCAATCGCTCGCCAATCTTCCACGAGTTGCCGTCACCTCGGTGAAGCGGTTCTTTGAGCCATTTGCCACCGGCGATGGCGAGCGTCTCGACCGCGTTGCCAGTCGATTTTTCGGTTCCGATTGCGAGAGTCCCGAGGCCAAAGCCACTCTTGATCGTTTCACGGTGAAAGCATGAGCAAGCTTACCGACGCCGCAGCCGCAGTCGCATCGATCAGGGACGGCGAAACAGTCGCCTCAGTCGGCGTCATCGGATGGATTACACCGGACAAAGTCTTGAAAGCGTTGGGCGATCGATTTCGGGAAACCGGCTCTCCGCGAAACCTGACCTTTTATTTCCCATGCGGTACCGGCGATGCGCAGGGGATCAAGGGAATGGACCATGTCGCCCAGGAAGGGTTGATGAAGCGGATCGTCTCCGGGTCCTACATCAATCCCGTCGATCCCAGGACGGGTAAACGCCCGGAGCTGATGCGGCTGATCCGCGAGAACCGAATCGAAGCCTATTCCTGGCCGATCGGGGCTTCGATGCATTGGTTGCGCGAAGTTGCGCGCAAGAGCCCAGGTTATCTGACGCGTATAGGTCTGGGTACCTACGTCGACCCCGATTTCGGGGGAGGAAAATTTACCGAACTTGCCAAGGACCACCTGATCCAGAAGATAAAACTGAACGGAGAGGAACTGCTCTTCTATCCGACCTGGCCGCTCGACGTAGCAATCGTGCGGGCTTCCAGCTCGGACGAATGCGGAAATCTGTCGTTCGAAGACGAAGCCCTGGTTTCCTCGAACATGGGGCTAGTGCTCGCTGCAAAAGCGAGCGGTGGACGAGTGATCGCCCAGGTAAGGCGTATCGTCGCCGCCAACTCGCGGCCGGCTTCAGCCGTTGGCATCCCCGGAATTTTCGTCGACAGCATTGTCGTCGATCCCGCGATGATGATGACGAGCGAAACCCCGTTCGATTCGACATATTTCAGCGGTACGCGATTGAATCTCGCCGAATTGCCGCGACCTTCGATGACTGCCGACAAGGTGATTGCCGCGCGTGGCGCCCGCGAGGTCAGGAAGCGCGAACTGTCGATCTTCGGCTTTGGAGCCGCGGCGGACATTCCTCTTGTCATGGCCGAGCAGGGTCTATTCGACAATGGCGCGCTGTCCGACTACTGGTTTACGACGGAGCATGGCTCCTATGGCGGGGTAGTCATGTCCGGATGGCAATTCTCCGCCAACGTCAATCCCGATGCGATCGTCGACGGCCTCTACCAGTTCGACATCATCGACGGCGGTCTATGCCCTTTCGCCGCACTCGCCTTTGCACAGTTCGACGCCTCCGGGGCCGTCAATGTCAGCAAGTTTGGAGCAGCCAATCCGGGGGCGGGTGGCTTCATCGATATCGCCCAGAGTGCACGTCGGCTGGTCTTTACCGGTACTTTCACGACCGCGGGCCTGGAGACGACCTGCGAGGATGGGCGACTGAACATCATCCGGGACGGCAAGGTTTCGAAATTCGTCAACACCGCCGAGAGCGTCACCTATCGGGTCGCCGAAGGGGTGCGTCGGCGTGGCCAGCAAGCCCTGATCGTGACCGAGCGGGCGGTTTTTGACGTGACCCCGGAGGGGCTCGTGCTGATTGAAATAGCGCCGGGTGTTGATGTCCGTCGGCATGTTTTGGAGCGAATGGAATACCCGCCGGCCCATATCCTTGATCCGCTGCCGCAAATGGATGCTGGCTTCTTCAGCGGCGGACCGCCGGCTCTGCGGATTGCAATCTAGGAAACTACGGGAGACGAAACATGGTTCGTCATCGTTCTGAAATTTCGCCCGGCTTGATGGATTTGATCCGCCGCGGCGCAGTATTGCCGGCGCATCCGTTGGCGCTGGACGAGAAGCGTCGTCTCGATGTCGCCCGCCAACGAGCGCTGACGCGTTATTACATTGACGCCGGTGCGGGCGGAGTGGCGGTCGGCGTCCACACGACCCAGTTTGCGATCCGCAGTGAAGGCCTCTATGAGCAAGTGTTGCAAATAGCTGCTGAGACCGTAGCGGAGGGCGATGGCGGCGCCAGGCTGCTGGTTGCCGGCGTCACCGGCCGCACCGATCAGGCACTCCGCGAAGCCGAAGTCGCACGCAACCTTGGTTATCATGTAGCGCTGCTGAACGTCGCGGCGTTCCGTGACGCTGCCGAGCACGAGATTCTGGATCATTGTCATCGCGTCGCGGAGGAAATCCCGATCGTCGGCTTTTCGTTGCTGCCCGGAGTCGGCGGCATGCACCTTTCCTACGCGTTCTGGAAATCGTTTGCGCAAATCGAGAACGCGGTCGCCATCAAGATGGCCCCGTTCGACCGCTACCGGACCATCGATATCGTCCGGGCCGTGGTCGATGCGGGCGCTGCGGATCGCGTCACTTTGTATACCGGCAACGACGATCACATCGGTCTTGATCTTATTGTGCCGTTCGTGGTTCGCAGCGCCGACGGCCGGAATGAAGTGAGGGCGCGCATTCGCGGAGGCCTGCTGGGGCATTGGAGCGTCTGGACCAGGACGGCGGTTCGGATGCTGGAGCGTATCCACGCTGTAGGCGATGGCGCCGATGTTCCTGCGGACGTCCTCGCGCTCGATTCGATCGTCACCGACTGCAATGGGGCGATCTACGATGCGGAAAACGGCCTAAAGGGTTGTATTCCCGGATGTCTCGAAGTCCTGAGACGTCAAGGCCTGCTGCGCGGTACCTGGTGTCTTGATCCGAACGAGACGCTCAGCGCCGGTCAGAGCGAGGCGATCGACCGCGTCTACGCGCAATATCCTGAAATGAACGACGATGTTTTCGTGCGGGCGAACCTGCATCGCTGGCTGTCGGATCGCGCCAACGCGATTCCGCTCGTCGCCTGATCAAGACACTACCGACCGGTTGCAATAATCGCCTTAGTCAAGGGAGTTAAACATGCTGCAGCACCGCCCCGCGGAGAAAACTCTTGGTCCGGAGATGTTCCCGACCCACTTTACGGACACCGACCATCTCGAGGAGTTCATGTCGACTCCGACGCTCGAGCTCATTGAGGATCTTGCCGTGGTTCCAGGCGACATCATGATTCTCGGGGTCGCTGGCAAGATGGGCGTGACGCTTGCGCGGGTGATCAAGCGCGCGGCGCCGGAGAAACGGGTGATCGGCGTGGCCCGGTTTTCCGAGCCGGGAATGAAGGAGCAACTCCAGGGCTGGGGCATCGAGACCATCGCGTGCGATCTGTTGAACCGCCAGGCGGTCAACGAGCTGCCCAAGCTGCCAAACATCATCTACATGGCCGGGCTCAAGTTCGATTTCCGGGGGCGGGAGGACTTCCTCTGGGCCATGAACACCATCGCACCTGCGATCGTGGCCGAGGCGTTCGCGGGCTCGCGCATCGTCGCGCTGTCGACCATCCACGTCTACCCCTGGTCGAATCCGCTGCATGGCGGTGTCACCGAGCAGACGCCGCCGCTAGCCCGTCCGGGCGAGTACGCGAACTCGGTCGTCGGTCGCGAAAGGACATTTCAGTATTACTCGCGTCTCAATAACACGCCAGGACGCAACGTACGCTTCGTCTACGCGATCGACATGCGTTACGGCGTGCTGCAGGAGATCGCGAGCTGGGTGCTGGGCGGCAAGGAAATTCCGCTCGAGACCGGTCTCGTAAACATCATGTGGCAGGGCGACGCGATCAACCATTTCGCGAGGCTGCTGAGACACTGTGAGGTGCCGGCGACGCCGATCAATATTGGCGGGCCGGAAGCGGTGAGTGTGCGCAGGGTCGCGAATCTGTTCGGCGAGCTGTTCGGTGTGGAGCCGAAGTTCAAGGGCCAGGAAAGTGACTGTTTGTTCGTCAATTGCGACGCCGCGGCCGAGCTGTTGGGCAATCCTGTTGTTCCCGTCAACGTGATGGTTCGTTGGGTGGCAGAGTGGGTGAAGAGCGGCAAGCCGGCGCTCGGAAAGCCCAGCAAGTTCGAAGTGCGGACTGGGGTGTTCTGACGTCGCTCGAACGAGCCTGGCGGAGCCAATCGGCGAAGTTGAAAACATAAATAAGGGGGAAACCAATGTCTGTGAACGAGTTTGACGCAGCTATGCTGCGAGATCAGACGCGCGGAGGAGCGGTTGGTTTGTCGACGGTCTCTGCCGCCGAAATAGCGAGCCGCCTCGAGCGGATGCCGATTTCGAGCTGGCATGTCAAGGCGAGAATCCTCGTCGGGACCGCAACCTTCTTCGACGCGTTCGACGCGCTCACCATTGCACAGGTGCTTCCAGTGCTGGCGGTACTCTGGAACCTGACCGGGCCGGAGATTGGATTCCTGATTTCAGTCGGATATCTCGGCCAACTGCTCGGCGCGCTGTTCTTCGGATGGCTGGCCGAGCAAAAGGGGCGGGTGATCGCCATCATATTTGCCATTTTGACCTTCTCGTGCATGAGCATCGCATGCGCGCTGTCCTGGGATTATCACTCATTGCTGGTGTTCCGTACTATTCAGGGCTTTGGGCTTGGCGGTGAAGTGCCTATCGCGGCCGCCTATATCAGCGAAATGACCAAGGCTGAGAGACGCGGCCGCTTCGTGCTGCTCTATGAACTGATCTTTTCGGTTGGCGTCGTCACGGCGGGCATCGTCGGGTACTGGCTCGTTCCCCTGCTGGGCTGGCAATACATGTTCGTTATCGGAGCCGCTCCCGTCCTGCTTCTGTATACGGTGTACAATTGGCTGCCGGAATCGCCGCGTTGGCTTGCATCGAAGGGCAGACTTGACGAAGCCGATCGCGTGCTTTCCGGCATCGAGCGTCAGGTCGAGCGGGCAACTGGAGCATCTCTGCCGCCGGCGACATCGGTTGCGGCGATCGGCACTGCGATCAACCAATCGTCGGCCTGGAGCACGATCTTCAGCGCTGTTTATTTGAGACGCACGCTGATGGTCTGGTCGATCTGGTTCGGCGCCTACATCGTCTACTATGGCATCGGTACTTGGCTGCCGACCTTGTATCGGACTGTCTTCCATTTGCCGCTGGAAGTTTCGCTCCGCTATGGCTTGATCAGCAATGGGATCGGATTTCTCGGCGCCGCGCTTTGCGCACTGACAATCGACTATTTCGGCCGGCGCTTCTGGTTCTCGGTCTCGCTCGGCGGATCCGCCGTGTTCCTCGGCATCCTTTGGCAGCTTGGCGCTTCATCGCCCGAGCAGGTGCTGATCTATAGCAGTGGCGCCTATTTTTTCGCGACGGCTGCGGCGGTCGGCGTGTACCTCTACACTCCCGAGCTCTATCCGACCCGGGTCCGTGCCCTTGGTGTCGCGACCGCGACTGCTTGGTTGCGACTGGCCTCGATGATCGGGCCGACGATCGTCGGGACGATGTCTGCCTATGGCCTCGGTTCAATCTTTCTCACCTTCGCCGCTGCTGCGTTGCTTGCGGCCCTGGTCGTGATGGTGTTCGCGGTTGAGACCAAGGGCGGTGTTCTGGAGGAACTGTCGCCATGAAGGCGGCAAGTCTGATCATGGGCGGTGTACGGACCAGGCCGGGTGCGGTGCCGCTCTTTGGGGGGCGCAGCCGCCAAGGCAAGGAAAGCGCCGGCTTCGAATAGGATCCGGCATGGCTCGCCAACCCGTCCCGTTTCGCGCTTGAGCCGGCGCTGACGCTCGGCAAAGGCCCGCACCACGCGGCGGCGGGACGCCAGATATTCGGTGCGATCGGCGACTCCGCGCCGGATCGGTGGGGCCGCGCGCTGATCCCGGAACGGCAGGGTTGCCTACAAAGCGGTTGCACTACACGCAATGGTAGTGAATACTTGCAAGGTAGACGGCCGCGTTACTAATGCGGGTCTGGTATCAGCAGGCGTGCGATGGGTGCGCAAGCTTTTGCCGCCGCAGGTCGTGACACGGCCGCGAATGAGAATCGTGAACGCGTTGAACCGCGGTGATGGACCCGGGTGCGGCAGCGCTGATTGGAGCGCTGCCTGGGCGAATTGCGGCGGTCGCTGCCGTGCTCCTCTTCGGCGGTTCATCTGGCCTGCAGGCGATCAATCCTGCAACGCCGCGGAGGCGTACGGCGCCCCCTGAGCAGCAGGGCACGGCGTGCGCCCGCAGGCCAGGCCTGTGCCTCTGGATCTTGAGGAGGAGCGCATGGAGGATGATCACCGAGTCGTGCGGCTGGCCGGACTTGCGTCGCAGCGCCGCGACGTCCCGGTCGACCCCGGCAATCCGTTGAGCCTGGTCCGCGCGGCCTGCTCGGATATGGTGCATCGGCTGCCGTCCGACTGCTGTCCGACCCTGGTGCTGCTTGAGGCGAAGGATCTGGCCGGCGGACTGCTTGAAAGCCTGTTCGGTTTTCCGCGCCGGGATACCGCCGCTGCCGCCAGCGAACTGGCCGGCAAGATCAATGCGTGGGCCGAGGACGGTCCGCTGATGCTCGCCGTCTGCATGTCCCAGCCCTCGCTCGAGACGTGGGATCGGCCGGAATGGCCGGATTCCGGTCACATCAAGGAAAACGAGTTCTTCATCCGCCTGGCGGAAAATTACCGTCTGGCCATCGTCATTGGGGGCATTGACGTCCATCGCGCCGACGGCCGGGCATTGATCACTGCCCGTGTTCACCGGGTGCTGGACGCGGCATTGGGCCACAGGCGCGCCGGCGACTGGAACAGCCGCCGCGACGAGCTGCGCGGCGACGTGGCGACGCTTTGTCACCGAACCGCCGCGGTGCTGGGCGAGGCGTTGTTTGCGCTTCATTTCGGTTCGAGGCGCAGCGACTGCCACGGCCGATTTCTGCAAATTCTCGCCCGCCTTGATCAATTCGGCAAGCGTCCGGTCGAGGAAATCCAGCGCGGGATCGCGCTCGATCCCGCCAACAAGGATGTTCTGGCGCCGTACAGGGACGGCTCCTACGGATTGCGCCGGGCGCTCAAGGATGCGGTTCAGCGCGGCGACCGGAAGCAGTTGGCGCTGGTCGGCAATTTGCAGGCCTATGACTTCTTTCGCGATTGCGCCCGCTGGCTCGGGGATGGCGTATTTCCATGGGCGCGGGAGTGGCGCCGGCCGCGTCAACAAGGCGACGCCAATCGCGCGCCTGAGCCGGAGGCGCCGTTCAGGGCCTTGTTCATCGACGAAAACCTGGACCCGCCCAACGCCGACGATGACCGCGAAACGCCACGCCTTCGCGCGCGCATATCCGAGATTTTTTCGCCGCTGTTCGGCGCGGGGCGTCTGGAGCTGTACGCGATCCACAGCCCCGACGGCGTGCTTCCGAGCCGGGCTGAGCACTCCGCAATCGGCGACAGCATCGTCGAAATCGACCGTTTCTTCGAGCACATGCTTCCGGAACGAACGCAGCGCGTCGACAACTGGCGCCTCGACAACGACGACGGCGGCAGCCCGCAATGGACGTTTTCGAGCCTTTCACAGCAAAGATCGCTCCGCGATTACGAAGTCATTTTCTGCGAAATCGACTATCGCAGCCGGTTCGCCGGCCCGCAGGTGGTGCAAAAACTGGCCTCTTACCTGGAGCGCACCGCGTCGCGCGACGGTCATTCGACGGTGCCGGCGCTGATCGTGCTCTCCCACATGGACAACATCGGACATGTGCAACAGTGCCTGAACCTCGGCGCGCACTCGTTCGTCAACAAGGAGCGACTTTATCAGATTCCGTCACGGCTGAAGCGAGCGGTCGAGGACGTTCAGGCGGTCGGTGAAAGCGGCACCGTGATGCGGCGCGAGCGATCCGGCCAGCATTCGAACTTCCGCACGCTGTACTCCTTGCGCCCGGATCGTACCGCACATCTGCGGAACGAGAACTTCAAACAGCTCGTGGTCGGAGGCTGGCCGCAGCAACGCACCGCGACGCCCGCGGCCGGAGAATCGAGTGGCGGCGGATCCGTCCCGCCGGGAGGTCGTCGCGACAGACCGGTCTGGGACGGCCAGGACAGGGACTGGATCCATCGTCTGCCCAAGGCGGATTTGCACTGCCATTTTGGAACGTCGATCAGCTTGCCGACGATCGAGGCGCTCGCCTTCAACACCTGCGGGCATCTGTTCGACAACTGGACCGGCGTAGCCGGGGATCGCGAACTGCTGTCTGCGCCGATCCGGGTCGTGCTCGACGACATCTGCAAGATCGTGCTCGGCGCGGCGGCGGCGCGACAACGGGACGGCTGCATTCGCCCCCCTGCGGTCGACTATTTCCTCGCCATGGAGCGGGCGCTGGCGCGCGAGCCCGCTGGCCGGATCCCAGACGATCCCTACGATGCCGTTGTCAGGACCCTGATGGACAAGCGGCGGCCGCCGATCAAGGGCCACATGATCGTCGCACTTCTGGTCGCCGTCAGCGCTCGGTTGCGCGACGGCAGGCGCTCGGGGATCGACGATATCCGGCGATCATGGGATTACTTCACGGAGCTGGCGCGCTGGTGCGCAGCGAGCGGAAACACGGCCGATGCCGCGGCTCAACGCGAGGGGCGCGCGTCCTGGCCGACGTGGATCCGCGATTTCGTCATCCCGGCCGCGCGCCTGGGCGGGGCCGCGGCACGGACATTGCGGGAATCGATCGGCCCGCTCCCCGCCGACGACAAGTCCATTTTCGTGCGGATCCAGAAATCCGATGCCGATCCGGGCATGTGTGCGGAATTCTGGAACAAGTGGCATGGCAACATTAGCGTCCGGCTCAACGCGACCCGGGAGGTGATCGACGATTTCCTGCAGGAGGCGTCAGCCGGTTCTCCCGAAGGCTCGGGGATGCGCGGTCTCTTCAAGGACGAGGCATGTGCGTTCGTGCCGACGCTGAGCGACCTCGTGGTCCTGCCGGTCGACCCGTCCCGGGAGGATCACCGTTTGCTTCGCTACCTCTGGGGCTGCGGCCTTTTGGGCGCGGAACATCTGCAGTACCCGGAGAACATCATTCTGGCGGCACATGATCTGGTGCGTCAGAATGTCGACGACAACGTGGTCTATACCGAGCTGCGCTGCGAGACGCCCGGCTATACGCGCGCCGGCCTGAGCGCCGAGATGGCGACCGACCTGCTCTGCGCCAGCTTCGATCTGGCCGAGGCTTTCGAGCGGAAATTCAAGCGCCGCTCTTTCGTTCGCACCAACATTCTGCTTGCGGCCAAGCGCCACAAGTCGGACCACGAGATCGAGAGGGTCGTTTCCCTTCTGGCCGGCTACCTGACCCGGCATTCCGCGCCGAGGCCCTTGCAGGACAAGACCGAGGTGCCGTCATGGTGGCAACGTACGCGGGTTGTCGGTTTCGACCTGTCGGGCGACGAGTCGAAGAATTCGGACGGCCTCAGGCGCCAAATCAGCCGGCTGATCGAGCTTTCCTCGCCGATTACGATCCACGCCGGCGAGGCCGAAAGCGCCGAGAGCATCTGGCGGGCCGTCTATGAGTACCACGCCCGCCGCATCGGACACGGATTGCGGCTGCGCGAACGCCGGCAGCTGCTGCAATTCTGCATCAACGAGGGCATCTGCATGGAATTGTGCCCGATCAGCAACTGCTTTACCGCCGACTTCGTCCAGATCAACCGGGAGGACAAGCTCTCGGAGAAATACAAGTACGACCCGCACCGGATCGAGCATTATCCATTGCGTCATTTCATGGAGAGCGGACTGGAGGTCTGCGTCAACACCGACAACCGCTCGCTGCATGGCGCCTATGGGCGTTCCCTGACCGACGAGTTTCTCTGGGCGGCGCGACTATCCGGCGGCTTTACGCGGTGGGAGGTTCTCAGGCTGATCAAGGCCGGGTTCAAGCATGCCTTCATCGACAAGAGCGACGCGCAGGAGTTGATCCAGGCGGTGGAGAGCTGGATGTTCGCACAGGTCGCCAACGCGCCCGGGCTGGACTGGCATCCTGAGAAAAGTCCACCGCGCGATGGCGCCGGGCCGGTCCCTGGCAGAACCTAACCGCTCCGTTGCCGGAGAAAATCCCTCAGTTTGGCCAAGGCCATGCTTCGCATCGACATGGTATTTTTCTCTTCAGGGGTCATTTCCGCGTAGGTCCTGGACTGCCCGTCCGGAATGAATATCGGGTCGCAGCCGAATCCGTTGCTGCCCCGGGTCTCCGTGCTCACCGTCCCCGGTATGATGCCCTCGAACAGCTCCACGGCGGGACCCTCGCAATAGGCGATGCAGGTCGATACCGAGGCGCGCCGGTCTTCGCTGTCGCGCATCAGGCGCAAGATGCCCTCCGGCCCAAGAGCGTCCAGGAACCAAAACACCAGGGCGCCCGGCAGACCTCCCAGTGCCGCGATATTCATTCCCGTGTCATCGACCACGACGGGAACGCCAAGCGCCCGATAAGCGGCCAAGGCCTTCTCGCGGGCGACCTCGGCGACGCTGAGGGACTGAATCTCCTTGATGTCCAGACAGGCACTTTCGACGGGGGCGCCGATCAATGCTGCAATCTCTTTCGCCTTGTTCGAATTGCCGGTCACCACGGTAATCTTTTTCATGGCTTTTCTTTCTGCGGGCTTCAATAGGCCACCGGAGCATCAAGCACGGCCGCGGGCGGGCACGACCTGATTGCCGAAATCCACAGCGAAGAGATCGAGTCGCCGCGTTGGTTCACCAGGGCTTTCCCGATTCCCGGCGAACCGCCGGCAGGGACTACCGGGCGCCCTCGAGCAACCTGCCATACCCCTTGATGCTGAAGTGCACGCCTGCGGTTCGCAACGCGTTCCACATCATGGCCGAAGCGGCTGAAACGACCGGCTTGCCGAGGTCGTCTTCCAGCGGTTGCAGGGCGTCAAGCGTCGGCATTCCGACGCCGCTCAGAAACACCGCATCGGCGTCGGGATGATCGACCTGCCGGGCGATTGCATAGGCCCGCTCGCTATTCTCCTCGTAGATGTTCCGGACGTCAGCCAGGTGGCCCGAACTGACAACCTCGATGTTGCATCTTTCGAGGTGGTGCCTGCCGAGCGAGGTCATCTCGGCGGAATAGGGCGTGGCATAGGCGATCCGGCGAACCCCGAGATGCGCGAATGCCTCGAGCACGCTGCCAAAGGCGGTGATGAAGCGGGCGCCGCCGGCGGCTTCCATCCGCGCCACGAGCTCGGCTTCCTGCGCCTGTCCCAGCGTATAGCTGGTCGCGGTGTGCGCCATCACGATGACGCGCGGCGACACCATGGCGAGCAATCGGACGCAGGCCGGAATGCTCGCAACCTGGCTGAGATTGCGCTCTTCCTGGCCGCTGTGCGTCCCGGCCGGACCGTCCGCGCTCATGCGGGTGAAATGAAGGGTCACGCCGGGGGGCGCCAGCTCCATCATCTCCGGTTCGACCGTCGGATTGCCCGGCGGAACCAGAAATCCCAGGCGTGCCCGCCATCCCTTCATGCTGCGCTCCAGGTGCCATCGAACTGCCTCGGCAACATCGTCAAATCGACTTCGTGCGTCAACCGAACAAGGTGCACGTCGTGGCAACGCCGTCGTCGGCGACGCCCTGGCACAGGACCGGCAACCGGTCGAAACCATTCCCATTCGGCGTCAGTTCACCGCGACGGGCGTTTTGCAAATCGCGTGGCGACTGCCGTGCCGCCGACTTGGCCGATGTATCGAAATGACCTCGCAAGATCGCTCAAGGCCTCCGTGCCGGCGGTAATCGGCTACTTTGCATGGGGTTGTTTTCGATATTTTGACGCGGAGGGCGGGCGGGGGCGAAGCTGCGAGCCATCAAGCTGGGGGCGCCCGAAGATCCTCTCGTTTCTCGGAATAGGGCTTGACTTTTTTCCGGTAATTGTTCACTTTATGTTCCGTTTATCCCATTCGGAAGGGCGTCGATTCAGGGACGTTGGTCTTTGCGGGGAGCGTCAGCCAGAAGCAATCCAACCTGCGGCAGGGATTGCTTCGTCGCAACGGGCGCGCATTTGCGCGGCCGTTGGCTCCTCGCAATGACGGCCTGAAATGAGTTCAGGGCTGTTTGACAAGTGAATCTGTCGTGTGAAGACGCGCCACGCCCCGGCCGTCATCGCCTGGCTTTGAGCCGGCGACCCGGTAATCCCTGGCGTCGGTGATTCAATCGAAAGGCCACGGCATACCGGATCCCCGGTCAAGCCGGTGGATGACGATTTTGCCTAATGCCCGACGATCTCCGGCACCCGGGTGGCGGGCGGGGTGTTGCGGCTGCGCTGGGTGCGCACGATGCCGTCGATGATGGTCATGCCGATGCCGGGCAGGTCGCCGAGCTGCACGCTGTGGAGAATGTCGCGGCCGGCGGAATGCTGCGCCCTGTCCATGATCACGAAATCGGCCGAGCGCCCGACCTCGATGATGCCGCAGTCCAGCGCCCGCATCCGCGCGGTGTTGCCGGTGGCAAAGCAGAACGCGATTTCCGCCGGCACGTCGCCGAGCGACGACAGCAGCGACACCATGCGCAAAATGCCCAGCGGCTGCACGCCGGAGCCCGCCGGCGCGTCGGTGCCGAGGATGACGCGGCCGAGGTCGCCCATCTCGCGCGCAATCCGCAAGGTATAGAGCGCTGCGCGCTCGTTGCCATTGTGCACCAGTTCCAGCCCGCGCTTGCAACCCTCGCAGATGCAGCGGATCTGGCCGTCGGGCAGCGCGGTGTGGCCGCCATTGATGTGGCCGATCACGTCGGTGTCGGCCTCCAGCACCACGTCCTTGTCGATCAGGCCGGAGCCGGGAATCGACGGGCCGCCGGTGTGGATGGTGCTCTGGATGCCGTATTTTCGCGCCCACGCCACCATCCTGCGCGCGGTCGGCCCATCCTTGACGCCGCCGAGCCCGACCTCGCCGAGAAGTTTTACTCCTGCCGCGGCCAATTCCTTGAAGTCTTCTTCGACCATGCCGGGCTCGATCACCGGCGCGCCGGCATGGACCTTGACCCCGCCGGGACGGAAATTGTCGAAGGCGCGCTGCGCGAAGATCGCCATCGCCTTGAGGCCGACCACGTCGCGCGGCCGGCCGGGCATGTGGACCTCGCCCGCGGAGATCATGGTGGTGACGCCGCCGTTGAGAAAACTGTCGATCCAGCCGATCTGGTTCTGCCGCGGCGTCCAGTCGCCGGCGACGGGGTGGACGTGGCTGTCGATCAGGCCGGGTGTGACGGTGGTGCCGTGGGCATCGATGACGGTGGTGGCGCCGGCGGTGTCGATATCCGCGGCACGTCCGATCGCGGTGATGCGGCCGTTTTCGGCAAGGATGGTGTCGGCGTCGAGGATCGGCTGCTCCAGCCTGCCGCTCAACAGCAGGCCGATATTGCGGATCACCAGCCGGGTCGGCAAGGTGGCCGTGGGTTCGTCGTGGGCCATGGATTATTCCTTTTTGCTCAATGCCTTCGGCGCGCGGGACGGCAATCTGAGCCCGGCTTGACGGCGGGATCAAGCTGGATTATTCATTCGTATACGAATGAATGTATACGAATGAATTTGACGCGGCAATCGCCTGCTTCGGCCGGCCCTTGCCGCGGGACCGGGTGCCATGAGCAACTTCAATCTGGAAAGCGTTCTCAGCGTCCATCACTGGACCGACACGCTGTTCAGCTTCACCACGACCCGGGATTCCTCGTTCCGTTTTCGCAACGGCGAATTCACCATGATCGGGCTCAAGATCGGCGAGAAACCGCTGCTGCGGGCCTACAGCGTCGCCAGCGCCAATTACGAGGACCGGCTCGAATTCTTCTCGATCAAGGTGCCGGACGGGCCCTTGACCTCGCGGCTGCAGCACCTGAAGCAGGGCGACCAGATCATGGTCAGCCGCAAGGCGACCGGCACGCTGGTGATCGACAATCTCGAAGGTGGCCGCAATCTCTATCTGATCGGCACCGGCACCGGGCTCGCGCCGTTCCTCAGCGTGATCAAGGATCCGGAGACCTATGCGCGTTTCGAGAAGGTGGTGCTGCTGCACGGCTGCCGCCGCGTCGCCGAACTGGCCTATGGCGAGATGATCACCAAACAGCTGCCGCAGGACCAGCTGATCGGCGAACTGGTCCGCAACCAGCTGATCTATTATCCGACCGTGACCCGCGACCCGTTCCGCAACCGCGGCCGGATCACCGACCTGATCAATTCAGGCAAGCTGTTCGGCGATGCCGGCCTGGCGCCGCTCGAGGCCGAACAGGACCGCGTGATGATCTGCGGCAGCCCGGCGCTGGTGCACGACACGCGGGAATTGCTGCTCGGCAAGGAATTCGTGGAAGGCAATCACGGCGAGCCCGGCCAATTCGTGGTCGAGAAGGCGTTCGCCGAGCGCTGACGCGCAGGGCCCACACGAGCAGGGCAGCACTGCCGGGCTCAAGCTTTCAAAACGGCAGCGGTTTGCGATAAGACGGGGCTGGCCCTCCGCCCAGGACGGCTGCCGCGCAGCTGCACAAGAAAAGCCGCATCGCAACCGTTCCGGAGATGACCATGAGGTCGCTGCTTCCGCCTGCAAAATACCTGTTGCTGTTGCTGGCCCTGGCTGGTCCGGGCGCCTGGGCGCAGGAGGAGGAAGCCGCGCCCAATCAACGCCCGGTCAAGGAAGTGGCCAATCTGCGAGTCGCGGTCGGCAACCAGGGCAGCCTGCCGCTGTATGTCTCGGCCGATTGGTCCACCCCGCTGCCGAACATCACGCGCGCCGTTCTGGTGCTGCATGGACGGCTGCGCAACGCCGACGTCTATTTCCGGTCGGCAAAAAAAGCCCAGGCCGCGGCGGGGAAAGTTGGCAGCGTGACCTTGATGATCGTTCCGCAATTTCTCGCCGACGTCGATGTCGACGCCTTCCATCTGCCGGCCGAGACGCTGCGCTGGACGCTCGAAGGGTGGGAGGGCGGCGATCCGGCCACCGCGCCTGCGCCGGCCAGTTCGTTCGACGCGCTGGATGCGATTCTCGCCCGGCTGGCCGACCGGCGATTGTTTCCAAACCTCGAGCAGGTGGTTGTCGCCGGCCATTCCGGCGGAGGCCAGGTCGTGCAGCGTTACGCCATCGCCGGCAAGGGCGAACCGGCGCTGACCCGGCAGGGCGTCGGCGTGCGCTATGTGGTCGCCAATCCATCGTCCTATGCGTATTTCAGCGCCGAGCGGCCGGAGCCGGCGATTGCCGCATCGTGCAGCGGATACAACAACTGGAAATACGGCATGGACGCGCGCCCGGCCTATCTGGCCGATCCGGCCGTCGCCGCGCTGGAGAAGACCTACGTCGCGCGCAGGGTCGTCTATCTGTTGGGAACGCTGGACACCAATCCGGAGCAATCGGCGCTGGACAAGAGCTGCATGGCGGAGGCGCAAGGGCCCTACCGGTACGCCCGTGGTCATTCCTACGTGGCCACGATGCAGGCCCGGGACGGCGGAACGCCGAACCACAGCCTCTGGGACGTCCCGGGCGTCGGCCACAGTGGCGACAAGATGTTGACCTCGCCGTGCGGCCTGAAGGCTTTGTTCGATCTGCCTGGCTGCGATTAGCCGCAGCCCCGGGGAACCGGAAGGCCGCGCAATGGGTTGGCTGGCCGGCGATCGATCTCGGTGCCGGGCATAGGGCGCCCGAGGTCGGCCGGCCATGGCGGCTTGAGCGGGCGGCCGGGGTTTCCTATGTTTGCAGGCAACGGCGCCGGTTCAGCGCCCGAACCAACAGCCACGGGAGACTTTGATGAATCTTTCAGACCTCAACAAGGTGGCTCGGGCCCTGGTGGCGCCCGGCAAGGGGCTTCTTGCCGCCGACGAATCCTCAGGCACCATCAAGAAGCGGTTCGACGCGATCAAGGTGGAATCCACCGAGCACAGCCGCCGCGACTATCGCGAGATGCTGTTTCGCAGCAAGGATGCGATGTCGAATTGGATTTCCGGCGTGATCCTCTACGACGAGACGATCTGGCAAAAGGCTGCGGATGGCACGGCCTTGGTGAAGCTGATCGAACAGGCGGGCGCCATTCCCGGCATCAAGGTCGACGAGGGCACCCAGCCGCTGGCAAATTGCCCGGGCGAGCTCATCACCGCCGGCCTCGACCAGCTCGGCACCCGGCTTGCCAATTACTACAAGCAGGGCGCGCGGTTCGCGAAATGGCGCGCGGTGATCGATATCGGCAAGGATATTCCCAGCATGACCGCGATCCATGCCAACGCCCACGCGCTGGCGCGCTATGCGGCGCTGTGCCAGGACGCCCAGATCGTTCCGATCGTCGAACCCGAAGTGCTGATGGACGGCGATCACGATATCGACCGCTGCTACGACGTCACGGCGCGGGTGCTCAACAAGACGTTTCAGGAATTGCGGCTCCAGCGCGTCGCGCTGGAAGGCATGATCCTGAAGCCGAACATGGTGATTTCAGGCAAGAAATGCCCAAAGCAGGCCTCGGTCGAGGAAGTCGCCGAGAAGACCATTCGGGTGTTGAAGAACTGCGTGCCCGCGGCGGTGCCGGGCATCGCGTTTCTGTCGGGCGGCCAATCCGACGAGGACGCCACCGCGCATCTCGACGCCATGAACCGGATCGGCGGCCTGCCGTGGCCGCTGACCTTCTCCTATGGCCGCGCGCTGCAGGCCGCACCGCAACAGGCCTGGTCGGGCAAGCCCGAAAACGTCGCCGCCGGACAGCAGGCGTTCAGCCACCGGGCGCGGATGAATTCGCTGGCCAGCAAGGGCGAGTGGCGGTCCGACCTGGAGCGGCAAAAGGCGGCCTAGGTCAGCGTCCCGCGGTTCGACAAAATGAGGTCCAGCCGCAATCGTCATTCCCCGATGTGCAATTGCTCATGGGGGAATGACGATCAGACCTGCGCTTGCGCCAGCTCCACCGGCCCGATATCGGCGTGGCGATGTCGGGCCATCCCTGACCGATAATGCGCCTTTCGCAGGCCCGACCATGGCCAGGCGCCGGCATCGGGCGTGCCGGCTGCTCTTGCGACCGCAAAATCCGGCCACCATCTGATCGTCGAGAGGATTTGGCCATGCTGGATTTTACCCGAGACAGCGGTGACGGCGCGCCGTCACCGACAACATTCGAGCCGGCCGCGGCCGGCGATGCCGCGCTGCTGGATGCCTATTCCAACGCGGTGATCGATATTGCCGAACGGATCGGCCCCGCCGTGGTGCGGGTCGAGACCGGTTCGAAAGCTCCGGACTCGCGCGAGCGCGGCGGTCTCGGCTCCGGCATCGTGATTTCGCCTGACGGCCTGGTGCTGACCAACAGCCATGTGGTGGGCGCTTCGAAGCAGATCAGGCTGCGCGACCATGAGGGCATCGTCACCGACGCGCGCGTGCTCGGCGTCGATCCCGATACCGACCTCGCGCTGCTGCGCGCCGATGGCGCGCGGGACCTGCACTACGCCGCGCTCGGCAACTCGAAGAACCTGCGTCGCGGCCAGCTGGTGATCGCGATCGGCAATCCGCTGGGCTTCGAATCGACCGTCACCGCCGGGGTGGTCTCGGCGCTCGGCCGCTCGATCCGTTCCGCCAACGGCCGCACCATCGAAGACGTGATCCAGACCGACGCCGCGCTCAATCCCGGCAACTCCGGAGGACCGCTGGTATCGTCCGCCGCCGAAGTGATCGGCATCAACACCGCGATCATCAGCGGCGCGCAGGGCATCTGCTTTGCGGTCGCCAGCAACACCGCGCAGTTCGTGCTGTCGGAGATCATTCGCCATGGCTATGTGCGGCGCGCCTATATCGGCGTGTCGGGGCAGAGCGCGCCGATTCCCAGGCGGCATGCGGTGCTGGCGGGTGTCGAGCACAAGATGGGCGCTCTGCTGGCGCAGATCGAGCCGGACGGGCCGGCGGCGCAGGCCGGGCTGTTGCCGGGCGACGTCGTCATCCGTCTCGATGGCGTCGATATCAATGGCGTCGATGACCTGATCCGGGTGCTCGACCGCGATCGGATCGATCGCAAGCTCGAAATGGACGTGCTGCGGATGGGCCGGCTGCGCGGCATCGACATTCATCCGATCGAACGCAAGCCGGCGGCCCGGCAGGGATCGACCCGGCCGACCCGCGGCCCGTGACGCGTCTCGCAGGCCATGAACCATAAAATCAGGCGGCCGATCGATTCGGCCGCCTTCTGCTGATCACTATCGCAATGGCTTACTGGCAGAGATGCCGGCGGCCGTCCTCGCCACGGAACCAGGTGCCGGGCTGGCAGACAAAGCCGTTGATGGCGGCATAGGGCGCTGGGGCGTAACCGCCGTTGCCGTAACCGGGGCCGTAACCGCCGTTGCCGTAACCGTTGCTGCCATCATCATAGGCGTAGGAATCATCGTAATAGCCGGGGCCGTAGCCATAACCGGCACCGGCGCCCAGCGCTGCGCCGGCGATGACTCCCGCGGCAATGCCCGGTCCGAAACCACGGCCACCGCCATGGAAGCCGCCGCCGCGAGCTCCGCCGCCCGCAAAATGCGCGCCGCCGCCATGTCCGCCGCCGCCGCCATGTCCGGCCCGTGCAAGCGCCGGGGACGCTGCCGCCAGCACCACTGCCAGACAGGCAGCGCCGATCGTTACGAATTTTTTCATGACCATTTCTCCTGATGAGTTGAAGATGAGTGTGTCGGGGAGCCAACAGCTCACGGTCGCTAATGTTCCGCGGCGGGCTATCGCGCGGCGAGGCTGCTGGCGCGCCAGACGCATCCGTACGAACCTGTCCAGCCTTTAATTGGCCAGAAATGCCTCAAAACCTGTATAAATTGAGACAGTCCGGGTTGCGGTACTGACGGGCCGGGACAGGGTGGACAGCGGGCTACAGCAACAAAGCTGTGCAGATCGCCGCATGCGCGGTTTTCCAAGCTGGATTTCGAAATACTGTCCGTGACGCGAATCAACTTTAGAGGAGCCAAAATGGCAGTGCAGATGACAAAGTCGCAGCTGATCGAAAAGATCGCCGGCGAGACCGAAGTAGCGAAGAAGGACGTCAAGGGCGTGCTGGAGACGCTTGCAACCGTCGGCTATAAAGAGCTGAAGAAATCCGGCGTCTTCCTGGTTCCGGGATTTGCCAAGTTCGTCGTGATCAAGAAGCCCGCCACCAAGGCGCGGCAGGGCACCAATCCATTCAATGGAGAGCCGATGACGTTCAAGGCCAAGCCGGCCCGGAAGATCGTCAGGGCGCGGCCGGTCAAGGCGGCAAAAGACGCCGTGTAGATGTCAAAAGGCCCCTTGCGGGGCCTTTTGCATAGAAGGACGCATGGTCAAGGTGGATCAGCGCCTGCTTGCCGCCGCCATGGCGGCGTTGCGGGCTGCGCAGATCATCTTGGCAGAGGCCACCATGCTCGCGTCAAGGCCGCACCCGGCGTGGAGCGAGCTTCGCTGCGCGCCAGGGGTTTGACGGCCGGCGTCGCCGTCGTGCCCGACGCAGCAGCGTCCGCTCGCGCTGTGGCATGCTGGACGGGATAATCGACCGCGTTTATGATCGAAGCTCCCCGGACGGTGCCGTCATGTGCGTCGAGAATCGCTTGATCCGGTACCTGCTGGTATCGATCGCCGCCGCGCTTTTGGCCTGGCCGTCGGGGGTCTCCGCGCAGCGGGCGCTCGAGCGTCAATGTCTGACCCAGGGCAACCCCGGCCTGATCGAAGCCTGTACGGCGCTGATCGACCGGCGCCGGGGAAACCTCGCGGAATTCTACGCAAGCCGCGGCGAGGCCCGGCTCGACAAAAAAGATTGCGACGGCGCGCTCGCCGATTTCGACGCGGCGGTGCGGTTGCGGCCCAACGATCCGAACAATCATGGCGGACGCGGCCTGGTTTTCTACTCCTGCAAAGCCGATTTCAGGCAGGCCGCCGCCGCCTTCAGCGAGGTGATCCGGCTGTCGCCGCGCGACGCGGCGGCCTACGACATCCGCGCCAACGCGAAAAAATTCCTCGGCGATCTCGACGGCGCGATATCTGACGATTCGATGGCGATCGGCCTCGATCCCGGCGTCGCCATGTATTACGGCAATCGCGCCATCGCCTGGAGCGAAAAGGGCGATGCGCCGCGGGCGCTGGCGGACTTCAACCGCGACGTGGAGATGGAACCCAATGTCGCAGCGGTGTTCAACAATCGCGGTCATTTTTTCCTTGAACGCAAGGACATCGACCAGGCGATCGGGGATTTCACCGAGGCGATCCGGCTCGATCCAAAATATTCCAAGGCCTATGCCAACCGCAGCGACGCGTGGCGCCTGAAGGGCGACCTTGACCGCTCACTCGCCGATGTCGATCAGGCGATCGAATTGGATCCGCGCGACCCGCTGAATTACGCCCGCCGGGCCGATACGCTGCGCTTCCGGGGCGATTATGCCCAGTCGCTGGCCGAGTACGACCGGGCGCTCGCGATCATGCCGGACTACATTCCCGCCTTCACCGGGCGTGGCCTGACCTATGAGCGGATCGGCGACGCCGGCGCGGCGCGCGGCGAGTTCGCCAAGGCGCTGGCATCGCGCAGCTATCTGGCCAATCTCGACTACTCCAAATCCTCGCTGGAAACGGCGCGCGCGCGCATCGCCGCGCTCGATTCCGGCGCGCCGCTGCCGGTGATTGCGCCGGCACCAAGGCGAGCCGAATCGGCGACATCGATACCGACGCCGACCGTTGCCGCGCCGCTGGTTGAGCCCGCCGCGGCACGCGCGACCTCGGCCAGCCAGGGCCGCCGCATTGCGCTGGTGATCGGCAATTCGGCCTATCGAAGCGCGGGTGAGCTCAACAACCCGCAGAAGGACGCACGGGCCGTCGGGCGTTCGCTGCAGAATATCGGGTTCGACGATGTCGCCATCGTCATTGACGCCACGCGCGCAAAGCTGCTGGAGGCGCTGCGCACGTTTTCCGATGAGGCGCGCAGCGCCGACTGGGCCATGGTCTACTATGCCGGCCACGGCATAGAATTGAATGGCATCGACTATCTGATCCCGGTCGACGCCAGGATCGGCTCGGAAAGCGACGCGCCGTCACAGGCGGTTGCGCTGGCTGACGTCACCGCCGCCATCGAAGGCGCCCGCAAGCTGAAGCTGGTATTGCTCGATGCCTGCCGCGACAATCCGTTCGAGGCGCCTCCGTCGACGCCATCAAAGCCGGATGTCGTTGCATCGACCTCGGGTTCGGGCGGCGAAGCCGGGACCCGTTCGTTGAGCCAGAGCCTCGGCAAGGCCCGCGGCCTCGCGCCGGTCAGGCCCGATGACGGCACGCTGGTGTTCTTTGCGGCCAAGGAAGGCCAGGCCGCGCTGGACGGCGATGGCGGCAACTCGCCGTTCGCGGTCGCGGTGGTGCAGCGGCTGGCGACGCCGGGGGTCGAGATCAACAAGCTGTTTCGCCTCGTCCGTGACGACGTGATGGAGGCGACCGCCGGGCGCCAGGAACCCTATCTCTATGGCTCCTTGCCGGATCGAGAGGATTTCTATTTTGTTGCGGCCCAATAGAGGCCGCGCGGCGCCGCTATCCCGCGCGCACAAGTCCATGTGTCAGAGCCATTCAAGATAAAAAGCTCGACCCTTGACATGGAATCTATTTGTGGCTCCGTTCTGCCTGGGGCCTGAAACCGGGTGCCGGAAACGTAGCGATGCAAAGCGGGCCTTCAACCGTCAGTCGGCGCGATCTGCTGTCCCTGATCGGAGCGGTTTCAGGCAGCGCGGCGATGTATCACGCGATGACCAGCCTCGGCTTTGCGTCCGACTCCGGATATAAAGGCCCGATCAGGCTCGACGGCGATCCGAAGGGGGCTTCCGTCCTCATCCTCGGCGCCGGGCTTGCCGGCATGACGGCTGCGCTGGAGTTGCGCAAGGCCGGATACAATGTGCGGATTCTGGAGTTCAACAGCCGGGCCGGCGGCCGCAACTGGACTTTGCGGGGCGGGGATTCCTTCACCGAGCTCGGCGGCTTCAAGCAGACCTGCGAATTCGAACCGGGCCTCTACATCAACCCCGGCCCATGGCGGATTCCCTATCACCATCGCGCGGTTCTCGACTACTGCAAGCGGCTGGGTGTCGCGCTGGAGCCCTTCGTCCAGCTCAATCACAATGCGCTGCTGCATTCGAGCCGGGCGTTCGGCGGCGTTCCGCAGCGCATCGGCGACATCAAGGCCGATTTCCAGGGGCAGATTTCCGAATTGCTCGCCAAGGCGACGCAGCAGGGCAAGCTTGACGAGGCGGTCTCGAAGGAAGATCGCGAGATCCTGCTGCAGGCGCTGAGGTCATGGGGCGCGCTCGACGGCAACTACGCCTACAAGGCAAATTTCATTTCCGCCGAGTTTCGCGGTTACGCCAAAAATCCGGGCGGCGGCCTCGGCGCAGCACCGGTTGCCGGCGAGCCGATCAAACTGTCGGACATCCTCACCTCCCGGCTCTGGCGCCATCTGCAGAATTTTGCGCTGCATACGTTCCAGACCACGATGTTCCAGCCGGTCGGCGGCATGGATATGATCGGCAAGGCCTTTGCCAGGGAAGTCGGCGACATCATTCGTTACGACGCCAAGGTGACCCGGATCCAGCAGGACAGTGGCGGCGTCACCGTCACCTACACCGACCTCAAGTCTCCGGCGGCGCCGCAACAACTCAAGGCGGATTGGTGCGTCTGCACGATTCCGCTCTCGATCCTGAGCCAGCTTGCCATCGACGTGGGTGACCGCATGAAAGCGGCCATCGACGCCGTGCCCTATGCGGCATCGGTCAAGATCGGCCTGCAGTTCAAGCGCCGCTTCTGGGAAGAGGACGAGGCGATCTACGGGGGCATGAGTTACACCGACCTGCCGATCCGGCAGATCGCCTATCCCAATACTGGTTTCAATGGCTCCGGCAGGGGCGTGCTTCTCGGGGCGTATATTTTCGGTGGGGCCAATGCCTACGAATTCACGGCGATGTCGCCGGCCGATCGGATTGCTCGCGCCGTCGAATTCGGCGCCAGCCTTCATCCGCAATACCGCGCCGAGTTCGAGAACGGCGTGGCGGTGGCGTGGCACCGCATGCCGTTCACCTTGGGCTGTGCCGGCGACTGGTCCGATCAAGCAAGGGCGGAGCACTATGACGACCTCTGCCGGATCGACGGCAGGATCGTGCTGGCCGGCGAGCACGCGTCTTACATTCCGGCATGGCAGGAGGGCGCCATCTTGTCATCCCTCGATGCCATCACCCGGCTGCATGAGCGCGTGATCAAGACCTGAGGCAATGTCGCCGACGCGGATCCCGATAGATGTTACCCAGAAACTCGAAGCTTGGTGCCGCCATCGCCATGATGATCCCGGCGGCGCTTTTGCTGGCATCCACCACGCACGGACAAAGCGCCGGCACGCCGGCAGCTGCGCCCGCGTTGAGCCCGGGCTACAGGTTCAATGAAACGAGCGGCGAGGAATTGTTCGCCAATATCTGTCAGGGCTGTCACATGCCCGACGGCAAAGGGGCCGCCGGTGCCGGAGCCTATCCGTCGCTGGTCGGCAACGGCCGTCTCGAAGCCGCCGGCTATCCGGTCGAAATTGTCGTCAACGGTCAACGCGGAATGCCGGCGTTCGGGGCGATGATGAGCGACGATCAGGTGGCCGCAGTGGTGAACCATCTGCGCACCCATTTCGGTAATTCCTATCGCGATGCCGTGACGGCCGAGGATGTGAAAAGCGTGCGCCACTAGTCAATCCGAACGCCTATGGTGCCTGCAACAAGAGCTTGCCAACGAACCGCTGACCTGTCTGAATTCGGCTCCAGGATCCGCCATTTTTGGGAGCGCAAGATGTTTCGACCAATGCGGCGAACGGGCCTGACACTCTGGCGGCTGTTTTGGATTGCCGTCTCCGCGGGCCTCGCCGCGATGCTTGCCGCCGCGCCGGGCAGTGCCGCCGCAGAGGGGATCAGTCCGCAGCAGCAGCTCGCCTTCGACATCTACAAGGAACTGGTCGAGATCAATACCGTCACCGCCACTGGCGACACCGCGCGCGCGGCCGAGGCGATGGCGGCCCGGCTCCGCGCCGCGGGTTTTGCGGAGGCCGACATTCACGTGTTCTCGCCGGCGCCGCACAAGGGTAATCTGGTCGCCCGCCTGCACGGCAGCGGCGCGCGCAAACCGATCCTGCTGCTGGCGCATCTCGACGTCGTGCCGGCCAACCGCGAGGACTGGTCGGTCGATCCGTTCAAGCTGACCGAAAAGGACGGCTATTTCTATGCCCGCGGCAGCGGCGACGACAAGTACATGGCGGCGGCCTTTGTCAACAATCTGATTCGCTACCGGCAGGAAGGCTACAAGCCCGATCGCGATATCATCGTGGCGCTGGAGACGGACGAAGAAATTCTCGACCGCGATGGCCTTGGGATCCAGTGGCTGCTCAACAATCATCGCGACCTGATCGATGCCGAGTTCGCTCTGAACGAGGGCGGCGGAGTCGGATTGAAGGACGGCAAGCCGATCAGGAACAGCGTGCAGACCAGCGAGAAAGTCTCGGTAAGCTACCGGCTCGACGTGAAAAATCGCGGCGGCCACAGTTCGGTTCCGACCAGGGACAATGCGATCTATCGTCTGGCGGAGGGCTTGGTGCGCCTCTCCAAGTTCAATTTTCCGCTCAAGCTCAACGAAACCACGCGCGCCTATTTTGAGCGCACCGCGCAATTCGAGGGCGAGCAGACCGCCGCCGACATGCGCACGGTACTGTCCGATCGGCCGGATCCGGCCGCGATGTCGTTTGTCCGGCTCGCGGCCAATCCGGTCTATAACGCGCAACTGCGCACCACCTGCGTCGCCACGATGCTGGAGGGTGGCCATGCGATCAATGCCTTGCCGCAACTGGCAAGCGCCAAGGTCAATTGCCGGGTGATGCCCGGTGAACCCGTCGATGAGGTCAAGGCGACCCTGGAGCAGGTGCTGGCCGACGACCAGATCACGGTGACGCAGCTTGATCAGCCGGTCCTGAGCGCGCCATCGGCGTTGCATGAGGAAATCATGGGGTCGATCGAGAAACTGTCGCAGCAGTTCTGGCCCGGCGCCGTGGTGCTTCCGACCATGAGCGCTGGCGCCACCGACGGAAGCTATCTGCGCAACGCCGGCATCCCGACCTACGGCCATTCCGGGCTGGCCGGCGATATCTACGACATCCGGGCGCATGGCAAGGACGAACGGATTCTGGTGAAGTCATTCTACGAAGGCGAGGATTACCTCTATCAGCTGGTGAAATCCCTATCCGGCGGCGGCAGCTAGATGTGGGATGTCGATTTCGCGATCAGGCCTTTCGGCCGTAGTTCAGCAACCCGCCGCTCGCCTTCGGTGGGTGGGCCCGCAGACCGTCTTCATTCGGCTCGGTGCCCCAGCCGGGCCGGTCCGGAATCACCAGATGGCCGTCCTCGATAGCGGGCAGATGGGTAAAGAGCTCGTGGTCCCAGGCCAGGCGGTCGATATCGGTCTCCATGATGCGCAGGTTCGGCACCGCCGCACAGAAGTGCGCGTTCATCATGGTGCAGAGATGGCCGTAGAAATTGTGCGGCGCGACGTTGACCTCGAACGCCTCGGCGGCGGCGGCGATCTTCATCGACTGCCACACTCCGTTCCAGGGCGTATCGATGATCGCGACATCGATCGCCTGCTCCCGGAAATAGGGCAGGAATTCGCGCAGTCCCAGCAGCGTCTCGCACGATGAAACCGGGTGCGGGCTTTGCCGCCTGATATAGCCGAGCGCCTCGGGACTGAAGCTGTCGATCTCGATCCAGAACATGTCGAGGTCGGCAATCTCGCGCAGGATCCTGAGATAGCCTTCGGTCTTGGCGTTGAAGTTGAGGTCGAGCAGGATGTCGATGTCGGGGCCGGCGCCGTCGCGGATCGCTTCCAGATGCATCCGCAGGTCGCGCAATACCTTGCGGTCGACGTTGATTTCCGGCTCAAAGGGCGAACCGAAACCGGGCCGCCAGCCCTGCGGCCTGCCCGCGTCGTAAGTGAAGATGTTGGTCTTCAGCGCCGTGAATTTCCCGGTCCGGACTTCGCGTCCGATCGCCTTCACGCCGTCGAGATCGGTGATCGGAGGCTTGTACCAGCTCGGATGATTGATGCGCCAGGTGGCGCAATGCGACCAGTAGACACGAATCCGGTCGCGGATCCTGCCGCCGAGCAGTTCGTAGCAGGGCACCCCGAGCAGTTTTGCCTTGGCGTCGAGCAGGGCGTTTTCGAGTGCGCCCAGCGCCTGCGCGACCACGCCGCCGGCGGCGGGGCGGGTCGCGGCGAAAAGCTCGGCATAGATCCTTTCGTGCGCAAAGGCATTCTGGCCGACCACGCGTGCCGAGAGACGCTGGATTGCAGCGCCGACACCCGGCGAGCCGAAGCCTTCGTCAAATTCGCTCCAGCCGACCACGCCGTCCTCGGTGGAAAGCTTGACGAAATGGTAGTTTCTCCAGCCGGCGTCGCAAGCCAGAATTTCAACGCTTTCTACCTTCGAGCTCCCGGTCATGGCGTCCCTCTGCAGTTTTTTGCCGATGGTCAGGCCATCGGAAGGCTTTCGGAAGCAGGCATCGCCGGCGACGGCAGCGAGCCGTTATCGACAGCGATGCCACGCTCCGTCACGTCCGAGGAAAGAGCCGGACGCGGCGTCGTAGGAGCGATGCCGGCGCGCGCAAGCGGTTTGATCGGACGGAGGTCCCTCGCCGGCCAGCGCGGAGGTGCGGTAGGGCGTAAAGCCGAATAGGCCGGTGGCGCTGATCGCCGCGCCGGCCGGATTGGCGGCAAAATCACCGGGAAAGAACCCGTTGGTCGGAAAGTCGCGGGGGTCATCGCGGCCATCATAGTACCAGGCGGTGTAAGGCCGGACCGCCCGGTTAGGCCCGTCCTGGGCGAGCACCGGCTGTGCTGCCATCGACGCCAGCACGGCTCCGGTCGCTATCAGAAGGCTTGGCTTGCGCATCGCAGACTCATCAGTTGCAACATGACCGCGGCCGGTTGGCTTCCCATTCGCCTTTCCAGCCCTCCAATTTGCCACGCCGGAATTGCAGATAGAGCCCGTCCTTGCGGTCCGACAAGGCGGCGCCTTTGACATTGGGCAATGCGAGGTACATTTCGTCGCCGGGACGGCCCCGGACATAGATCAGCGTGGTACCCAAGGCCAGCGAGGCCTCCTCCGCATCCATCCCGAACGACAGCGGCGTATTGTTCGGCACTGCGGTGATGACCTGCTGCGCCGGCGCGGGCGAAAGCCAGCCGCCTGCCGTCGTGATCATCAGGACCGCCCCGGCGCCAAACACCATTCTTCTCATGGCAGAGCCTTTCACGGTTGCACCTGCACCGAGGCCAGCTTGCCGTCCGGCGTCCATCCGCCGCCGAGGGCCTGGAACAGGCTGCTGGCAGCCAGCAATCGCGACAGCCGAACTTGCACGAGGGTGCTCTCCGCGGTGAACAGGGTCTGCTCGGTCTGCAGGACGGTCAGCAGATTGACCGTACCGCCGCGGTACTGGGTTTCCGACACATCGAAGGCTTTCTGGGAGGCGTTCACCACATCGGTTTGAAGTCTCTCCTGTCGGGTGGTTTGCGCCAGCGCCACCAGCGCTTCCTCAACATTGGCGAACGCGGAAAGCACCGCCAGGCGATAAGCCTGCAGATTCTGAAGTTGCACGCCCTTGGCCTGCTTCAGTTGGCTCTCCAGCAGGAAGCCGTCGAAAATCGGCTGGGTCAGACCCGCGGTCAGGGTGTAGAACCAGGCGCCGGGCCCGAACAGCGACGCCAGCGCCGCGCTTTGCACGCCGGTTGCCGCGGTCAGCTGTATTTGCGGGAAGAATGCGGCGCGTGCCACTTCGACGCTGAAGTTGGAGGATGCGAGTTGCGCTTCGGCCTGACGGATGTCCGGCCGTTGGTAGAGCAGCTCCGAGGGCAGGCCCGCGGTCACACGCGGAACGGTGATCTGCGTCATGCTGCCGCCTTTGACGCGGAAATTCGCCGGCGCGCGCGCCACCAGCACGGAGAGGGCGGCCATGTTCTGCCGCAGCGTCACCTCGAGTGGGGGAATGGAGGCGCGTTGGGTCGCCACCAGGGCTTCCTGCTGTGACAGGTCAAGCTGCGAGGCGGTTCCGCCGGCGAACTGCTGTTTGATCAGATCAAGGATGCGCTCGGCGGCGGCGAGATCGCGGCGCGCGACGCGCAATTGGTCCTGGGCCGCCAAGATCTGGAAGTAGGTGTTGGCGACGGTCACGATCTGGGTGAGCGTCACCACCTCGCGATTGTAGCGGGCCACGGAGGCATTTTCCTCGGCCGCGGCAAGTGCTGCGCGGTTTTTGCCCCAGAAGTCGACCATATAGCTTGCGGTAAGGCCAAGATTGTACTGCGTGAACGTGGAGGCCGGGACGGCGCCGCCGAGCGCAGAGGAGGCCGCATCGCGCCCCTGCTCGGCCGTTGCTGTTCCGGTGACCGACGGCAACAAGGCCGCTCCGGATACGCCGACCTGAGCATCGGCCTGGACGATCTGGGCAACGGCCACCGCGATACTGAGATTGTAGACCTGGGCCGCCTGCATCAGCGCCGTCAGTTCGCTGGAGCGGAACCCCTGCCACCAGTCCAGCGCCGGAATCGCAGCGTCGGGTGCGCTGCGAGGTGCCTCGCGGTAGGCCGCGGGCATATCAAGACCAAGTTCGGGCCGTTCGCTGCCCAGGATGCAGCCGGACAGCCCCGGACCGAGCAGCAGCGCGGTGAACGCAGACGCGATACGGATCTTGCCGCCAGATCCTGCGACGCGGGAAGTCGACTTCAACGCACTCATGCGGCACCGGCTCAAACTGCGATTTCGGTGGATTATCGCCTCGGGCCGCAAAAAAGCCAACGCTTCGACCCCGGCATCATCCGGGGGGCGTTGAGGGGGCCGAGCCGTCATTGGCGCACCTACTGACATCTATTCGCCTGGTTGCAGCGTGGCATCGGGTGCCAGCGGTGCGGCGCCGCCGTCCCTGAGACGTTGGCTCCAGGAACGGAGCCGGTCCATATACAGGTAGATCACCGGCGTCGAATAGAGCGTTAGCACCTGACTCAGGATAAGTCCCCCGACGATGGCGATCCCGAGCGGCTGTCGCAGTTCGCCGCCGTCACCGATGCCGATGGCAAGCGGAAGCGCGCCGAGCATCGCAGCCATGGTCGTCATCATGATCGGCCTGAAGCGGAGCAGGCAGGCCTCGTGAATCGCGTCAAGCGCACTCAGCCCGCGCGTTCGCTCCGCTTCGAGCGCAAAATCGATCATCATGATGGCATTCTTCTTGACGATGCCGATCAGCAGGATGACGCCGATCAGAGCCATGATGCTGAATTCGGTGCCGAACGCCATCAGGGCCAGCAGCGCGCCGACGCCGGCCGACGGCAATGTCGACAGGATTGTCAGGGGATGAACGTAGCTTTCATAGAGCACCCCGAGCACGATGTAGATCGTGACCAGCGCCGCCAGAACGAGATAGGGCTGGTTGCTGAGTGAATCCTGAAACGCCTTGGCGTTGCCCTGGAAGGTGCCCCGAATGGTGCCGGGCACCCCGATCCGGTTCATGGCGGCCTCGACCCTGGCGACGGCGGTGCTGAGCGACACATTGGGCGGCAGATTGAACGATATGGTGTTGGCGACCAGAAGCCCCTGATGATTGACGGCGAGCGGGGTCGCGCCCTGGGTAAAATGCGAGACCGCGGAGAGTGGAATCATGGTCTCCTGGCCGGTGCTGACCGCCGAACCGGTCGAGGAGGATCCGTTGCCGGTGGCGCCGATCGAATTGGTCGCCAGATTCCGCGCGGCCTGAGCGTTGGCGGAGTTGGTCGGCTGTCCGGTCGCGACGACCGTTCCGGCCACCGCATTGGTCGCCTGCGAGCCGCCGACTGCGCCGCCCGATGTGCTGACATAGACGTCCTTCAGCGTCTCCGGATTTTGCCAGTAGCGCGGAGCCACCTCCATGATCACATGATACTGGTTGCGGGCAACGTAGATGGTCGAAACCTGGCGCTGGCCGAACGCGTCATACAGCGTGTTGTCGATCTGACTGACGGTGATTCCCAACTGGGCGGCAGCGTCGCGGTCGATCACCAGATTGGATTCGAGCCCCTTGTTCTGCTGGTCGCTGTTGACGTCGGTGAGGTTCGGGTCGGCCTGCAGCGCTGCCGCGATTTTCGGCGTCCATTCATTGAGTTCCTCGAATGTGGGGCCCTGCAGGGTGAATTGATACTGTGCGTTGCTGGCGCGGCCGCCGACGCGGATGTCCTGCACCGCCTGCAGGAACAGGGTCGCACCCGGGACCACCGCCATCGCACGCCGCAGCCGCGCGATGACGCCGTCCGCGGAGATGTGACGCTCGCTGAGCGGGTTCAGCGAGACAAAGACAAAGCCGGAATTGGTCTGGCCACCGCCGGTGAAGCCGACGGCGACTTCGACCGCGGGATCCTGCTTGATGATGGTGACGAACTGCGTCAGCTTCTGCTGCATCAGCTGAAACGAAATGCTCTGATCGGCCTGGATCGAGCCGACCAGCCGCCCGGTATCCTGCTGCGGGAAGAATCCCTTGGGAATGACGTTGTACAGGTAGAAGTTGAGACCCAGCACCGTCGCGAGCACCAGCATTATCACCCGCGGATGCAGCAACGCGACGGTCAGGGTGCGCCGGTAGAAGTTCAGCATCGCCTCGAAGAAGCGCTCGCTGGCCTGATAAAGCCGGCCGTGTCCGTGCCCGGATTCGCCGCGCAGCAGCACCGCGCACATCATCGGCGTAGTCGCCAGCGAAATCGCCAGCGAGATCATGATCGCGATCGAAATCGTCATGGCAAATTCGCGGAACAGCCGGCCGACAATGCCGCCCATCAACAGGATGGGAATAAAGACGGCAATCAGCGAGATGCTCATCGACAGCACGGTGAAGCCGACCTCGTTGGCCCCCTTGAGAGATGCTTCCAGCGGCGATAGCCCGTTCTCGATATGGCGGGTGATATTCTCGAGCACGACGATGGCGTCGTCGACCACAAAGCCGGTCGCGACCGTGAGCGCCATCAGCGAAAGATTGTCGAGGCTGTAGCCCATCAAATACATGGCGGCGAATGTCGCGATCAAGGATACCGATACCGCCACCACCGGCACCAGCGTTGCCCGCAGGTTGCGCAGGAAGGCGAACACCACGACGATCACCAGCAGCACGGCCAGGATCAAGGTTCGCTCGACATCGCGCAACGAGGTGCGGATCGTGGTGGAACGGTCGACTCCCACGCCGATGTCGATGGCCGGCGATATCGACGCCCTCAGTTGCGGCATCATCCCCTTCACCAGATCGACGGTGGAGATGATGTTGGCGCCCGGTTGTCGGTAGAGGATTATCAGGACAGCGGGTTTGCCGTTGGCAAGCCCGGCGTTACGGAGATTTTCGACCGCGTCGGTGACCTCGCCGACATCCGAAAGGTGTACCGCGGCGCCATTGCGGTAGGCGACGATCAGCGATTGGTAGTCGACGGCCTTGTTGGCCTGGTCGTTGGCATAGATCTGATAACGCTGGTCGTCGACGTCGATGCCGCCCTTGGGGCTGTGCGCATTGGCGCTGGCCAGGGCGGCGCGAACGTCCTCGAGGCCGATGCCGTATTTGTAAAGCGCCTGCGGAATCAGTTCGACCCGCACCGCAGGCAGCGAACTGCCGCCGACCACGACTTCACCGATGCCGTCGACCTGCGACAGTTTCTGCGCCAGCACGGTAGATGCCGCGTCATAGAGATCGCCGCGCGTCATGGTGTCCGACGTCAGGGTCAGGATCAGGATCGGGGCGTCGGCGGGATTGACCTTGCGGTAGGTCGGGTTGGCTCGCAGACTGGTCGGCAGGTCGGCATGGGCCGCGTTGATGGCCGCCTGCACGTCGCGCGCCGCACCATTGATGTCCCGGTTGAGCCCGAACTGCAGGGTGATGCGGGTCGAGCCCACCGTACTGGAGGAGGTCATCTCGGTGACGTCGGCGATTTGCCCGAGATGACGCTCGAGCGGGCTGGCGACCGTGGTGGCGACATCCTGCGGGCTGGCGCCCGGCAGCGTGGCCTGCACTGAAATGGTCGGGAAGTCCACCTGCGGCAGCGGCGAGACCGGCAGCTTGAAAAACGCCACCGCCCCCGCCGCGGCAAGACCGAAGGTCAGCAACGTGGTTGCGACCGGCCGCCGAATGAAGGGGGTTGACGGGCCCATGGCTCAGGTCAATTCGTTCGCTTGGCCGGCTTCGCCCGTTCCTCCGGCAAACCGGGCAGCCAGGCGGTCGAACCAGAGATAGATCACCGGGGTCGTGAACAGGGTCAGCAGCTGACTGACCAGCAGGCCGCCGACGATGGAAATGCCGAGCGGATGCCGCAGTTCGGAGCCGGCGCCGGTACCGAGCATCAACGGCAATGCGCCGAGAACCGCGGCCATCGTCGTCATCAGGATCGGCCTGAACCGCAGCAGGCAGGCCTGGTAGATCGCCTCCCGCGGTGGCTTGCCCTCGTTGCGCTCGGCATCGAGCGCAAAGTCGATCATCATGATCGCGTTTTTCTTCACGATGCCGATCAGAAGGATAATGCCGATGATGGCGACGATCGTCAGATCGTCGCCGGCTGCCATCAGTGCCAGCAGCGCGCCGATGCCGGCGGACGGCAGCGTCGAAAGAATCGTGAGCGGGTGGATGAAGCTCTCGTAGAGCACACCCAGCACGATATAGACGGTGACGATCGCCGCCAGGATCAGGAACAGCTGATTTGAAAGCGATGACTGGAACGCCAACGCGGCACCCTGAAAGCTGCTGATCACGCCGAGCGGCAGGTTGATGTCGACCTGCGCCTGCTTGATTGCCGTCACCGCGTCGCCGAGCGAGGCGCCCGGCGCCAGGTTGAAGGAGATGGTGGATGACGGAAACTGCCCGAGATGCGAGATCTGAAGTGGCGCGGTCTCCTCGCGCATCTTGGCCATCACCGACAGCGGCACCGGCGTAGTGCCGACCGAGGAGGGCAGATAGATCGAGGACAGCGATTGCAGCGAGGTTTGCAGGCTGGGATCAGCTTCGAGGATGACCCGGTACTGATTCGAATTGGTGAAGATCGTCGAGACGATGCGCTGGCCGTAGGAGTCGTACAGGGCGTTGTCGATCGTTGCCGGAGTGATGCCGAAGCGGGCGGCCTGATCGCGGTCGATCTGGACGAAGACCGACAGCCCCTGATTTGAGACGTCGCTGGCGACATCGGCGAGCTGCGGAAGCTGCGCCAGCCTGTCGACCAGTTTGGGGGTCCATTCGGCAAGCTGTGCCGGATCGGCATCCTGCAGGATGAACTGGTACTGCGTCCGGCTGACGGTACCTTCGATCGTCAGGTCCTGAACCGGCTGCATATAGAGGGTGACGCCGGTCAGTGACGCGGTGCTGTTCTTGATGCGCTGCATCACCGTGCCGATGTCGGATTTACGCTGATCATGCGATTTGAGATTGATCAGGATTCGGCCGCTGTTGAGCGTGGTGTTGGTTCCATCGACGCCGATGAAAGAGGAAAGACTCTCGACGTCGGGATCCTTGAGAATAGTGCTGGCGAGCTGCTGTTGCCGCTCTGCCATCGCAGCATAGGACACCGACTGGGGTGCCTCGGATATCGCCTGAATGACGCCGGTGTCCTGGAGCGGAAAGAACCCCTTTGGAATCACGACATAGAGCGCGGCGGTCAGTGCGAAGGTACCCAAGGCAATAAACAGCACGAATGTCTGGCGATCGAGCACCCAATTGAGCGCACGCCCATACACCGCGATGATCCGGTCGAAGCCTTCGCGGCTGTAGCGCTGAAACGCATTCTCGTGGGATTCGGTCTCGGCCTTGAGCAGCTTGGCGCAGGCCATCGGCACCAGTGTCAGCGACACCACGGCGGAAATCAGGATGGTGACCGACAGCGTGATGGCGAATTCCCGAAACAGCCGGCCGACCACGTCGCCCATGAACAGCAGCGGAATCAGCACCGCGATCAGCGACACCGTGAGCGAGATGATGGTGAAGCCGATCTGTTCGGAGCCGCGCAGTGCCGCCTGCAACGGGGTGTCGCCCTCTTCGAGATAACGCGAGATGTTTTCGATGACGACGATGGCGTCATCGACCACGAAGCCGGTGGCGATGGTCAGGGCCATCAGCGAGAGATTGTTGAGGCTGAAGCCAAAAAGATACATGGCGCCGAGCGTGCCGACCAGCGACAGCGGCACCGAAAGACTCGGGATCAGGGTCGCCCGCGTGTTGCGCAGGAACACGAAGATCACCAGCACCACCAGGATGACGGCGAGCGTCAGTTCATATTCCACATCCTCCACCGAGGCGCGGATCGTCACGGTCCGGTCGGTGAGGACGGCCAGATCGATGGCCGCCGGCAGCGAGGCCTGCAGCTGCGGCAACAGCGCCTTGATTCCCTCGACCACCGCGATCACGTTGGCGCCAGGTTGCCGCTGAATGTTCAGGATGATGGCCGGCACCTCGTTCATCCAGGCGCCGAGCTTGTCGTTCTGGGCGCCATCGACGACGTCGCCGACGTCGCTGAGCCGAACCGGCGAGCCGTTCTTGTAGGCCACGATCAATGTCTTGTAGTCGCTGGCATTGCGGATCTGGTCGTTGGCGTTGATGGTATAGGCGCGCATCGCGCCGTCGAAGTTTCCCTTCGGCACGTTGATATTGGCGTTGCCAAGCGTAGTGCGCAGATCGTCGATGTTCAGATTATAGGCGGCGAGCTTGCGAATGTCGGCGCGAATCCGCACTGCCGGCCTTTGACCGCCGCTGATGCTGACCAGTCCGACTCCCGGAAGCTGCGAGATCTTCTGCGCCAGCCTTGTATCGGCGAAATCTTCGACTTGCGTCAGCGGTATCGTTTTCGACGTCAACCCGAGCGTCAGGATCGGCGCGTCGGCCGGGTTGACCTTGGCGTAGATCGGCGGCGCCGGGAGATCGGAGGGCAGCAGGTTGCCCGCGGCATTGATGGCGGCCTGTACCTCCTGCTCGGCGACATCGAGGGAAATGGTGAGGCCAAACTGCAGCGTGATGACGGACGCCCCGGCTGAACTCACCGAGCTCATCTGGTTGAGATTCGGCATCTGGCCAAACTGCACTTCCAGCGGCGCCGTGATCGACGAGGTCATGACATCGGGACTGGCGCCGGGATAAAAGGTCTGTACCTGGATGGTCGGATAATCCACTTCCGGCAAGGCCGCGACCGGCAGGAACCTGAACGCCAACATGCCGGACAGCATGATGGCGATCATCAGCAAGGTGGTTGCCACGGGCCGCAGAATAAACGGCTGCGAGGGGCTCATTGCTTTTGCCCGTTATCCGGCCGGCGCTTCTGACCGGCCGGCTTGTCGGGGGCCGCCGGCGGCGTGCCGGCGTCGGCTTCCGCGCGTATGTTGACCTTGGCGCCTTCACGCAGCTTGTCGGCGCCATCGATCACGATGCGATCGCCGGGCGCGAGCCCGGAGCGGACCTCCACGCGTTCGCCGTCGGTCACGCCAAGCACCACCTTGCGGACAAAAACGGTGTTGTCCGCGTTGATGAGGTAAACAAAGGTGCCCGGCACGCCACGCTGAATGCCCGCGGTCGAGATCGTCGTCACGTCCTTGTGGGTGTCAACCAGCAGCCGGATGTTCACGAACTGGTTTGGGTAAAGCGTCTTCGCGTCGTTGGCAAATTGCGCTCGCGCCTTGATGGTTCCGGTGGTGGGGTCGATCTGGCTGTCGAAAGTCTGCAGAGTGCCGTCGGCGATCTTGCTGGCGCCGCTTCGATCGTAGGCGGCGGCGGGCAATGTCGCGCCAGCCTGCATTCGCTTCAAGACGGCCTGCAGATTGTCTTCCGGCAACGTGAACAGCACGCTGATCGGCTGCAGCTGCGTGATCACGACAAGGCCATTGGTGTCGCCCGGTGTCACGTAGTTGCCCTGGTCGACCTGGCGCAAGCCGACGCGGCCATCCAGCGGCGAAACGATCCGGCAATACTGCAGGTTGACTTCGGCGGCCTTGACCGCGGCGCGGTCGGCTTCCACCGTGCCCTGGTCCTGCGCGACCAGGGCCACCTGGGTATCGAGGGTCTGATGCGGCACGGCATTCTGGGTCGCCAGCGTCTGATAGCGGGCGAGGTCGACCTGGGCGCCCTTCAGCAAGGCTTCGTCGCGTGCCAGGTTGCCTTTCGCCTGGGCCAGCGCGGCCTCGTAGGGCCGCGAATCGATCTCCGCGAGAAGATCGCCTTTCTTGACGTCATCGCCTTCCTTGAAATCGATCTTCTGCAGATATCCGCTGATCTGGGTTCTGATCGTGACGGTGGCGAGCGAAGTTACCGTGCCGAGCGCATTGAGGTTGATTCCGATGTCGCCCTTGGCAACCGTCTCGGGCACGATTGACATCGGCGCGGCATTTCTGCCGCCGCCCGCCGGCTGCGGTGCGCCGCCTTGCCTGGTCCACCAGACCGCGCCGGCGAGGACCAGAACGGCCAGAACGGATATCCAGACCATGCGGCGGCGTGGCCTGCGCTCGGTGATTGGCGGAGCGCCGATCAGGGGAGCTTCCTTCAGTGATTTAATCGGTTGGTTCATGAACGTGCCATCGCCGAACTTTGGTTCATTTGCAGGCCCCTTTTTGCGTGACCTGTCGAGGTGTGAAGTCGTTCAAACCAGCGGTGACGGGTCAGCCATTGTAGGCTTTTTGAACAATGATCCGCAACAGCCCGTCGGGCAGCGGAGCTTGGCAAGGGCATGGGCGCAAACTCGAATCGTTAAGATGTCTTGGGCATTTCGGACCGCTGCATTTGAATGCATTTGAGCGCTTCCGGGCCGGGTTGTCGTGTTAACAATCGGAAAGACGGGCTTCTCATTAAAATGAGGCAAGGATTGTAGTCCGGTCCGGCGGAAGCCGCCAGCCGATCAACATTTCGTTTGCGCGGATTAGTGGCCATGCGATACCCAAAAAGCACAATTTCGGCTGGCCAGAACAGGGTTCCAGCAGGTCCGGGCCGACCGCGCTGCACGTGCCACCGCGCAGACTGACAGCCTCGGTTTGAGAAAATCTGGCTCCGCAAAGCCGTAGTCGTTTCTGAACGGATCGAGGTTCAGCGCGACATCCGGGGTTTCATTCACTTCGTAAGTTTCTTCCAGAACTTCAGCGCCGGCGGACACCCAGCAGGCGAGCAGCCGCCTGGTGTCGCGGTGGTCGCCTGACCGGTCGGCAATCGAATCCTCGGAGGCCTTGTCGGCGCCGCGTTGGCGGATGACTCACAGCGCCGGTTTGATGACGAATTTTATTCACGATGCCGATCATGAGCAGTCCGGTCATCGTCATCATGATCAAAGTCGAAGGCAACCGCGGCTGGCAGGCGCCATCGGACCACCGAACATGCTGTCGCGGCAAGCAACAGATGACGTGATGATGAGCTTTCGCATTGCAGCCTCCTCAGGAAAGTCGCCCCGTGCGAGAAAACGCTGGCGCGACTGCCCGTTCCGAGAACGCCGAGCCGATCGGAAAGATCGGCGTGAATTGACGCATGAGGTTTGGCTTCACGCGCGGGCTCAAACGCAACGGCCTAGCCCTGGTCCGCGCCTGCTTCGCTGCGTTGCGGCGGGCCGGCGAACGGTATCAGCAAAAGTCCGAGCAGCGCCGCACAGGCCAACAGGGCCCAGGCCTCGTTGGCGCTGAGCGCAAGGGCGGCTTTCTCGACCATCGGGCGAACATAGGCCTCGACGGCGGCATCCGAAACATTCGCCGGCCGGTGGGTAAACAATTGCAGGTCAAGCCCGATTGCCTGTGCCGCCGCGGTGTCGCCTGCGATCAGGCGGTCACGCAGCGCCTCGGCGTGTCCGCCGGTGCGCCCGTATAGAATGGTGTCGACCAATGCGATGCCGATCGCCCCGCCGAGGTTTCGCATCAGATTGAACAGGCTGCTCGCGTCGGGCACCTGCGCCCCGCTCAGCGAGCCCAGCGCCAGCCGGGTCGGCGGCAGCAGGCAGAACATGATGGCGACGCCGCGTAGCAGTTGCGGCCAGAACATCTCGTCGAAATCCGCAACGCGGCTCGCAAACGCACTGCACCCGAGCCCGAACGCGAACAGGCCGAATCCGGCGGCCGATAGCCAGCGCGAATCGAGCCTTTGGTCCAGCGCACCGGCGATCGGCGCGGCCACCAGCTGCGAAACACCGGTCACCAGCATGATGGTGCCGATTTCGAACGCGTCGTGACCCCGCACATAGGCGAGGAACACCGGCAACAGATAGACCGAGCCGAACAATCCGACGCCGAGACAAAAACTCAAGGCGCAACCGATCGCAAAGGAGCGCGTCCGCAGCGTCGACAGCTCGATCACAGGATCGGCCGCCTTGAGTGTTCTGACCGCGAACAAAGTTGCAGCGACAGCACTTAGCAGGAACAGCAGAGAGCAGCGCGGAGCAAGCCAGCCATATTGCGGTGCCTGCTTCAGCGCTATCTCCAGGCTCGCCAGCGCGATGGCCATCAGCAGCAGCGAAGATCGGTCGAGTGTCGCCAGATCGGCAAAGCAGGGTTTGTCGCGCGGCAGCAGCCAGGGTGTGACTGTCGCGGCGAGCACCCCCGGCAACACGTTGATGAGGAACAGCCAGTGCCAGGACCAGGTTTCTGTGATCCAGCCGCCGACCACCGGCCCGACCGTCGGAGCCAGCACCGCCATGATGCCGGCCAGGGTGGTGGCGACCGAATGCAGGCGGACCGGAAACAGCAGGAACACCGCCGAGAAAACCGCGGGAATCAGCGTGCCGCCGGCAAAACCCTGAAGCACCCGGAAGCCGACCAGCGCCGCAAAACCGCCGCTGAACGCGCAGCCGATCGAGGCGAGGGTGAAAAGCGTGATGGCGCCGACGAACAGAAGTCGCAACGTCAGCGCGCGGGTAAGCCATCCGGTCAGGGCAATGGCGACAATCTCGGCGATCAGGTAGGCCGTTTGTATCCAGCTGATTCGATTCGGCGAGATCGCCAGCGCGTGCTGGATCGCGGGCAGCGATGTCGCGACCACCTGGATATCGAGGATCGCCATGAACATGCCGAGGCACATCAGCACGAAGCCGAACCAGGTGGCGGGATTGGCCCCGGCGGCCTGCGCGTTCATGGCGCACGCGGCATGGTCGGGCCGGCCGCAGCAAGCGCGCGGTTTTCAGCGCGGATGCGGATCGCCAGAACCGCTGCGTCAAGAACCGTGAAGACGACGGCGAGCAGCGCAAGATCGAGGGCCAGCGGCAGCACTGCGATCTCGCCGGCAACAACCGCATAATTGGGATGCGACAGCCATCGATAGGGTCCCGCCGACACCAGCGGTTGCCCTGGCAGAATGATGATGCGCGTGGTCCATCGCGCGCCAAGCGTCCGCAGCACCCAGCAACGCAGGCCCTGCAGCATAACATAGCAGGCCAGTGCGGCGAGATTCACCGGTTGCTGGCGTCCGAACAGCCACAGCGATATCAGCCAGGCGGCATGCAGCGCGACGATCAGCGGATAATGTTCGCCCGCCACTTCGACGGCGCCGCGCGCCATCAGTCTGCGCGTGTTGTGGCGCGACACCACCAGTTCGGCGGCGCGCTGCAGCGTGACGGCCGCAAGGAGGACTTCGGCCGACGTCAAGCGGCGTGCCGCAGCGTGACGCAGCTTGCGGTGAAGCCGGGCCCGAGCGCTGTCAGCAGCGACCGTGCCGGCAGCCCTCGCGCGCGCGCGGCTTCGAGCACGAACAACACCGTGGGCGCCGACATGTTGCCGTAGTCGGCCAGAACCTGGCGTTCGTGGTCGAGCGTGCCCTGGTTGAGCGCCAGCGCCGACTCCAGAGCGCTGACCACCCTGGCGCCGCCGGGATGGCAGACAAACCGGTCGATGTCCGCCATCGAGAGCTGCATCGCGGCGAGAATCTGCAGCATGGCGGGGTTGAGCTGGGCGGTGATGAAATTCGGGATGGTGCGCTGGAAGATGACGCCGAAACCTTCCGGATCGACATTCCAGCCCATGATGCCAAGTGTATCGGGCCAAAGGTACTCGCCGGAACTCTCGATCTGCGTCGCGCCGCCGTCGCCGGCGCGCAGGATGATCGCCGCCGCGCCGTCGCCGAACAGGCTGATGGCAATGATGTTGGCCTTGGTGAGCTGGTCGTGGCGAAGCGCCAGCGAGCACAGTTCGACCGCCACCAGCAGCACATTGCTGCCCGGCCGCGCCTGGGCGAGGCGCGCCGCGATCGACAGGCCCGAGACCCCGCCGGCGCAGCCGAGCCCAAACACCGGCACCCGTGTGACGTCGGAACGGAATCCCATGACGCCGGCGACCCGTGCGTCCAGGCTCGGCGTTGCAATTCCCGTCGAGCACACCGTCACGACCGTGTCGATATCACAGGCCTTGAGCTGCGCGCCCTCAAGCGCCTTCCGGGCGGCATCCACGAACAGCGCCTCGGCGCCGGCGAGAAAGGCCTCGGTACGCTCCGGCCAGCCGCGCGGCTCGCGATACCAGTCGAACGGCTTGACGCCGTGACGCTTGATAATTCCGGTATTGCCAAAAATGCTCGCGAGCCTTTCGAATTCCGGAAAGCGGGGCCGGAACACTTCCCATGCCGCAGCCAGAACATCCTTCTGCAAAAACACGTGGGGAGGCACCGATGTCGCCAGCGAGACCAGGGCGGCCTTCGAGGTCAGCTCAGGCTCGGGCATCGCGTATCGCTCCTGTTGATTGTCACCAGGAACACCAACATTCACGCGGCGGCAATATTTCGAAGGCCATAAAAAAACTGGTTCACCGATAGGTCACTTAAAGTTGAAGCTCACCAGGCGTTTGCAGGGCCGCGCCGCTTGCTCTGGCGCCGGCCTTTTGGTCCACAACGAACGCCGCGCGCTGTTTCGCCGTGCGCTTTCCCTGTGAGCTTCAACTGTCGCACTAGCCGGACGGTGACCGGCTGTGCTTTGATGCAGGCTGACGAGCATGCAAAACAGGCCGTGCAAAACGGCGATCGACGGCGCGCGCTGTTGGCGATGATGGTCGAAAAGAGGAGGATATGCCTTGGACAAGCCCGGCCGGACGCTGTTGGCCAAGATCTGGGACCAGCATGTCATCGCCCGCCTCGGCGACGATACCGATCTGCTCCACATCGACCGTCATTTGCTGCACGATCTCGGCGGGTCGCGCGGCCTGCTCGATCTGAAGAAGCGCAACCTGACGGTCCATAATTCGGAATTGACGTTCGCGACTCCGGATCATGCGATTTCGACCGCGCAGGGACGGGCCGGCACCCTCAAGATCGGCCAGGAATTGCTGGCGGCCCTGCGGGTCGAAACCTCGGCTGCCGGCATCGAATTGTTCGATATCGACCAGCCCGGCCAGGCCATCGTCCATGTCATCGGGCCCGAACTCGGTTTAAGCCTTCCAGGCTGCATCATCGTCTGCGGCGACAGCCATACCTGCACCCATGGCGGCCTGGGCGCGCTGGCATTCGGCATCGGTTCCAGCGAACTGACCCATGTGCTGGCGACCCAGGCGCTGATCCAGCGACGGCCCAAGACCATGCGCGTGCGGTTCGAGGGCAGGCTGTCTGCCGGCGTCAGCGCCAAGGATCTGATCCTGGCGTTGATCGGCCATGTCGGCGCCGCCGGCGGCACCGGCTACGCCGTCGAATATGCCGGCAGCGCGATCCGCGACCTGCCGATCGAAGGCCGGCTCACGATCTGCAATCTGTCGATCGAACTAGGCGCCAAGATGGGCCTGATCGCACCGGACGAGAAGACCTACGATTATATCCGCGGCCGCCGCTACGCCCCGCGGGGCGAAATGTGGCAACAGGCGGTCGCGGCGTGGCGTCAGTTGCCGAGCGACCCGGATGCGGTGTTCGACCGCGAGGTGATGATCGACGTCGCGACCATCATTCCGCAGGTGACCTGGGGCATCAGCCCGGAACACGTCGTTGGCGTGGATGGTCACGTGCCGGATCCGCAGGCGATTGCCGATCCGGCGCGCCGTGCCGCGACCGAGGCGGCGCTCGACTATATGGGCCTGAAGGCGGGCGCGCCGATCGCCGGCACGCCGGTCGATTGGGTCTTCATCGGGTCCTGCACCAACAGCCGTTTGAGCGATCTGCGCGCCGCCGCGGAAATCGCGCGTGGCCGGAAGGTTGCGCCCGGCGTCCGCGCCTGGGTGGTGCCGGGCTCGGAAGCGGTGAAGCGGGACGCCGTCGCCGAAGGCCTGGACAGACTGTTCACCGAGGCCGGCTTCGAATGGCGCGAGCCCGGCTGTTCGATGTGCCTGGCCGCCAATGGCGAAACCGTCGCGCCCGGCCAGCGTTCGGTCTCGACCTCCAATCGCAATTTCATCGGCCGCCAGGGGCCGCGCGCCCGTACCCATCTGGCAAGCCCGGCGATGGCGGCGGCGGCGGCGATCGCGGGCGCCATCGCCGACGTGCGGACCATGGAGCGATAGATGCCGCAAGCCTTCACCAGACTGACGGCGATGGCTGCGCCGATCATGCGCGGCAACATCGATACCGATGTCATCATCCGCATCGAGCGCCTGGTCGGAAACGCCGTTCGCGGCACGCTGGGCAAATGGGCGTTCGGTTCGCTGCGCTATCTGCCTGACGGCTCGGAGAATCCCGAATTCATCCTGAACCGCGAGCCGTATCGGCGGGCGGAAATCCTGGTCACCGGGCCGAATTTCGGCTGCGGCTCATCCCGCGAAGGCGCGGTGTGGTCGCTGCAGGAAATGGGCATCCGCGCCATCATCGGCTCGGGCTTCGGCGATATCTTTTTCGCCAATTGCTTTCAGAACGGCATTCTCCCCATCGTCGTCGACAAGGAGATCGTCGATGGCCTTGCCGCGGAGATCGAGGCCACGCAGGGCTCGGGGCGCATCAGCATCGATCTCGAGGCGCAGACCATCCTGTCGCCATCAGGCCAGCAGCATCACTTCGAGATCGATCCGCGCCGCCGCGCCGGCCTGCTCGAAGGTCTCGACGAGGTGCTGCTGACCTTGAAGCGCGACCACGAAATCCGGGCCTTCCAGGCCGCCGACCGCGATGCGCGGCCGTGGATCCATTTTGCAAGGACGCAGGCATGAGCAATCTGTCCAACATGATCAAAATCGCCGTGGTCGGCGGCGAGGGGATCGGTCCGGAAGTGACCGCGCAGTCGCAGCGCGTGCTCAACTGGTTCGCTGTCCGGCGGAAGGTTCCGATGGTGCTGCGCGAGGCGCAATACGGCCGCACTCCCTATCTTGCGACCGGCAAGGTGTTGCCGCCGGACACCGCCGAGGCAATGGAGGAGGCCGACGCTATACTGTGGGGCGCAACCGGCGGCCCGGAGACGACCGAGGTTCCGGCTGCAGCGCGCAAGGCGGGCAGCCTGCTGTCGCTGCGCAGCAAATACGATCTCTATGCCAATTTGCGGCCCATCGTGGCCAATCCGGCGCTGGCCGATTCGGCGCCGCTCAAGGCCCGCGTGCTCGAGGGCGTCGATTTCGTCATCATCCGCGAACTCACCAGCGGCATCTATTTCGGAGAACCGCGCGGCATCGAAACCCTTGCCGACGGCCAGCGCCGCGGATTCAATACCGAGCAATACACGACGAATCAGGTCCACCGCGTGGCGCGGACCGCTTTCGAACTGGCGCGCACCCGCAAGGGCCGGGTCTGTTCGGTGGACAAGGCCAATGTGCTGGAGACCAGCGTGCTATGGCGCGAGGAAGTCACCGCGTTGCACGTCGCGGAGTTTTCCGATGTCGAACTCAGCCATCTGTATGTCGACAACGCGGCCATGCAGATCGTGCGCGAACCTTCCCAGTTCGATGTGATGGTGACCGGCAATATCTTCGGCGACATCCTGTCCGATTGCGCGGCGATGGCGTCGGGTTCGCTCGGCATGCTGCCGTCGGCCTCGCTCGGTCCGGTCGACCGCTTCGGCCGCCGCAAGGCGCTTTATGAGCCGGTCCACGGCAGCGCGCCCGATATCGCCGGCAAGGGCATCGCCAATCCGCTCGGCTCGATTCTCAGCGTCGCCATGATGCTGCGCACGACGTTCGACCGCCCCGACGATGCAAAGCTGCTGGAACAGGCCGTCGCTTCCGCCTTGGCGGGTGGCGCGCGGACGGCCGATATCGCAGAGCCGGGCGCGAGCCGAATTTCGACCGAGCAAATGGGCGATGCCGTGCTCAGCGCCCTGGAGCAGGTCGCCGGCGCGCAACTGGAGAGCGCGTGACGGCAGCGAACGTCGCGCCTCGGAAGGCGGCCCGGACCATCGTTATTGGCAAGCCACGTGCTGGTGTATGGTCGGCGCGATCGTAAGATAATACTCGCCGAACTCGGCAATATGGTGATCCAGTTCGTCTCTCGGGATGTTCAGGGGAATGCCGCAGATCGCCGCATAGTCGCGTCGGGTGGTTTTGATACCGCTCCATCGCAGCGGCAGCCGGGGCAGCGGTTCGCGGCGGGCCGCCAGCGACGGAGCCAGGGTCCAGAACAGATAGCACAGACGCGCATAGGCCATTCCTTCGAGGCTCGCGACGCAAGCGTCCGGCGGAATCCGGAACGTCTGTACGCCCACGATCGGGCCTTCGTCGACCCGCGCGGCCATCACATGCGCAGTGGCGCCGAACTCGGCGGCGCGCTGGTAGAATGCGAAATGCGCGGGCGCCCAGCCCGGATAGTTCGGCGGCCCCGGGTGAAAATTATAAGCGCCATAGCCGAGTCGATCGAGCACCCTTGCCGGTACGATGACGCTGGTGACGAAGGCGATCAGACGCGCGCGCGCCAAGACGTCCGGCGAAAGGGCGTTGACGTCTGCCAATGTCGCCACCGGGATGACCGTCAGGCCCGGATTGTGCGCGCAAAGGACCGGTGCGAAAATCGGCGGCTCCAGCGCGCCGCTCAGCAGGATGATGGTATCAAACATCGCATGGCTTTCGACGATTCCGCGGCACTGTGCCCGGCCGTCGTTAAAATGTTATTAACCATATGATTGCGGCCATCCTCCGGCGCGTTTGCGGTCCACGCCATCGAGCCGCGGCACAGCGTGCCCGCCGCAACGCCGCCGCGATGGCCTCGCCCGGGCAGATGCGGCGTGGCATCGCCAGGATCTGCCGGGGCAGTGGACCCTCAAAATGGTGACGATTCACAGGCCTGAATATTGCTCAACATTGCTGAAGCGCACTGGGCGTCATCATTCGTTTGGTTGTCGGGTGGACTCGGCTACAACGGACCTCGTCTGCAATCAGGCATGAAACTACCGTTCGAATATGATGGCCGTGAAACGAGATCCTCACATCCTGATCGTCGATGACGATCTGGAAATCCGCAATCTGCTCGGAAAATATCTTGTGAGTCAGGAGTTCAGGGTTTCCCTGGCTCCGGACCTCAGGAGTTTCAGGAAGGTCATCGCCACGAGTGCCATTGACCTGGCTATTCTGGATGTGATGCTGCCTGATGGTTCCGGTCTGGATTTGTGCCGTGACTTGCGCGCGCAGAAATCTACGCTTCCGATCATCCTTCTCACGGCGCTCAAGGAGGACGTCGACCGCATCGTGGGACTTGAGTTCGGCGCCGACGACTATCTTGGCAAGCCCTTCAACCCGCGGGAACTGGTCGCCCGGATACGCGCCGTGCTGAGAAGAAAGCAGGATATCGAAGCAGCGCCGCAGGACAACAAGACCTACAAATTTGCCGGCTTCGAAGTCGAAACGGTGCGACGTCGCCTGACCAACGGCAACAGACAGGAGATCAACCTGACCGGTGCCGAATTCGAGCTCCTGCATGTCCTGCTTTGCCGCCCCGGGCGTCTGCTGTCTCGCGAGCAATTGCTCGACCTGACCGGCGGACGAAATTCCGATCCGTTCGACCGCTCGATCGACGTTCTGATGAGCCGAATTCGCAGGAAACTGAAAGATAACGGCGGCGAAGGTGTGATCAAGACCGTGCGCAATGGCGGCTACCAGTTCAGCGCCCCGGTAGAGGTCTCCGGAGGTCAGTCGTGAATAGTTTGAGGGTTCGTATCGCCTTCGTATTGGTCGTCTCGATTGTCGCGGTGGTGGGGCTGGCGACTTCCGCAACCGTCTTCGTGCTTGGCCCGCCGCCGCCGGGGAAATTTTCCCGGCCGACAGTGCAGCAGATCCAGATGCTGATACCGCTTTATGAAAGCCTGCCGTCGGACGCGGGTTCGTTGGGGCCGACGGCGCTGCGCAATGCGCCCTGGGATGGCGCGGTCCGCGAGCGATTTACTCGATTTCTGCAAAAAGATCTTCGCGACGCGGGAATCTTCAACAGCGTCGTTGTCACCAGACCCGCCGACAGCGACCTGGCGGTGGTATCGGTCGAACTGCCCGGTCGCGGCTGGTTTGGCCTGCCGATCCCCGACGAACCGCCCTCCGGCAGGGCCGGGGCATGGGTCGCCCTCGTCAGCTGGATCAGCCTCATTGTGGCCGGCGCGGTGGCTATCGCTCTCGCCGTGGCTCATCGGCTCATCCGCCCGCTTGCGCTGTTGGAGAGCGTCGCCGGCACGATTTCCCAGACCGGGAAAATGGCGGTTCTTGCCGAAACCGGCCCTGCCGAAGTGAAAGCTACCGCACGCGCCCTCAATCGCCTGACCGCAAATCTGAAGGCCGCGATGGAAAGCCGAATGCGACTGGTCGCGGCGGCGGGACATGACTTGAGAACGCCGATCACGCGGATGCGCCTTCGCGCGGAATTTTTGCCGGATCAGGAACAATCCGCATGGCTTCGAGATCTGGACGAGCTTCGCCGCGTGGCAGATAGCTCGATCCAGCTGGTCCACGAGGAGGTCGAAGGCAAAAGCGGCGATTCACTGCGGCTTGACCAGCTGACGGAAAGCGTCGTCGAAGAGTTGAGCTCGATCGGCCTGGCAATCGAGCTTGTCGGATCCACCCCGGTGCTGATCCGCGCCGCGCCCCTTGCCATCACCCGGGTCCTGAGGAACCTGATCACCAACGCTGCGACCCACGGCAACAATTGCAAGGTCGTGGTCGAGGTCCGAGAACGGCATGCGGTGGTGGTGATTGAGGACAGCGGACCTGGAATCCCCAACGCCGTGATTGACCGGGTGTTTGAACCGTTTTTTCGGATTGATCCGGCGCGGAAGCAGTCCATTCCGGGTGCCGGCCTCGGACTTGCGATCGCCAAGGAAATTGTCGGGCGCTATGAAGGCGAAATCGTCCTGACCAACCGAGCGGCCGGAGGCCTTCGACAGGAAATCAGGCTTCCGAAGTGCCTCGAGCTGCAACCGCAGTTGGCGGCAGCGCCGACCCTCCGAGGTGCCGCATGACGGCGGACCGGACCCCAATTATCTTGCTTGTTTGCAGGGCGATAATTGGGGACGCTCGGCGAGCCGGTCAGGACTGATAGTTTACCAGCAGCGCGCTCACGGAAGCCGACGTTGAGCCGCTTTGGCTGTAGGTCGTGCCCGATGATTGTGAATCCTGCAGAAGCTTCAGAAAATCCTGCAGAAGATTGCTGATATCGCTCGATACGCTGCTCGAAGACGTCGAGCTGTCGGTCGATGAGGAACTGGCCGTTGACGAACTGCTCGTCGACGAGGCGGCGTCGGACAGCAGGTCGGCGATCGTGAAGCCGCTTGCCGACGAGGACGACGACCCGCCCGATGGCGGCGGGCCGGGCGGCGGCCCCGGGGGTGGTCCGCCCGCGCCCTGGGCGCCACCTTGCCCACCCGAAAAAGTGTTCGTGAACAGGTTTTGAAGCTCGGTGGCTTGAGCGCTCGTCAATGTGCCGTTGCTCACCTCACCCGAAATAAGGCTGCTGATCTTGGTGTTGATGGAGCCTGGCGAAGGTGGCTGACTATTTGACGATTGGCTGGAAGATTGACCGCTGGTCAGTGCCGAGTTGATGTCGGTTAGCGCCGTCGACAAGGCGCTCTGATCGCTCGAACTGATCGTGCCTGCCGATACCTCCGACTGCAGCTCCTGCTGCAGCCTTTGAAGCGGAGAATAGGATGTGCTGCCGGATGTCGCTGAGATCGAAGTCATGATGTGCCCCGTTTGGTTGGACGAGGCGACCCTAGGATTGCATCGTTAATCAGACCTTTCCGTTCCGGTGCAGATATATTGAGATAGCTTGCGGCGGCGCCTTCAGCAACATTCAGAGATAAATCTCCTTGACACTTGGTCGCCGCAGCGTGTTCATTTCCGAAAAATTGCGGCTTTCTGACACGACGTTAGAGCAGAGAATGCACCCATCGCGGTCCGAATCGGCCGGTTGGCCACAAGCTGCCATGATTGATGCCGGAAACCATGTCTCCAAAACAAGCCCTGTCTTCAAAACAAACCGGGTCTCCAAGACAAAGATCCCGTCGCCAGATCTTGAACGACGAATGGTATGAGGCATCGGTCCTTCAAGAACTGAAGAGCGAAGACACCTGGGTCGAGCTTTTCATTCGCCGCCTTGCAGCCGCGGTCCGCAACGTCGGTCGAAAAAAATGAGCGGGCGCGAACCGGCGATTGCCTGCCGATGCTGCCTTGGCCACACGTGACGGATTCAGGACTCGCTCAGGTCGGTGCGGTAAGCCAACGCGAACGTCGGGCCTGGACACTGGTTTGCTGGCTAGGATTTATCAAGATTGGCCAGGCCGGGAAGCGGGACGCCGGGCAACGCTGCATCGGGGAGGCGATGGATGGTCTGCCCGATATGGCCGATCTCCCGGGACATCACCGCATCGCACCAGATCCGGAATCCGGCCTCGCGCGCCCGATCGCAAAATACATAGTCCTCGCCGACGATGGCGCCATTGGCATCGGTCTCAAACCGGAAATGCGGCTTCGAGAGTTTTTCGAAGACCGCCATGTTGATCAGCAGGCAGCCGGTCGGGATACGCTGCATTTCCAGCAGGTCGCCCGACAGAACGGCGGGCTGCTCGGCGAGCTTGGTGCCGAGGACCTCGAATGGCGCCACACGCTTGGTGTAGGTTGCGCCGACGATGTCCTTCCTGTGGAGCAGCAGACGAAAGAGCGCGGTCGGCGGAAAGATCATGTCGCTATCGAGAAAGAAGATGAAGTCCGCGCCAAAATTCCTCGCGAGTTCGACGCCGTTGTTGCGCGCCTGCGCCACGATCGACGATTTGACCGTAATCAGTTGCAATTGCAGTCCGGCCGATGCCATGCAGAGCTGCGCATAGGCCATGGCAAAGTCGGCATGCACCATGTCACCCGACGGCACGGCTATTGCGACACGAGGCAGCGGCGGCGAATCCATTTTGACATGATCCATGGCTTGCGCTGGCGGGTCAATTGTCTTCCGGCATCTTCGCTGCCGTGAGGTGAGCCCCTGCTTGACCCAGCAAAGTTGGGAAATGAAAATCCCGCGGCGCCGCCCACGGCGTAGTCACACAAAATTAACCATTAGGCCGACAGGATGGATCGTCACCGTAGAACAAATGGGGGATCGGCCTTGTCAAGCATCATGAGCATCTTGTCGTCGAGCTATGCGGCTGGCTCGCCGAGCCAGAGCCTGATTCCCACCGGCGCCAAGTTTGCCAATGTCGACCCGACGCAATATCAGGGGAAGTGGACCGGCAAGGACAGCACGGGCCAGCCGTTTTCGCTCTCGATCACCAATGTCAAAGGCTACCGGGCCAACGTGACGTTCCAGAGTTCCAGCGGCCTTCAATATGCCAAGGTCTTTATCACCACCAAAAGCTCGTTTCGAATTGGCAGTTCCAGTTTTGTGCTGACCGGGACCGGCAAGGCGAATGTCAATACGGTGGTAACCGACCCCACCACCGGTATTCAAAACGTTGAAACATCCGCCGCCACCTTGTCGACCTAACGCGGGGGCGATACCGGGCGCTGTTATTTCCTAAAGTCCTTGATCCGGTTTGCGCGCGCGTGAGCTGTCGTCCTTACGCCGACGGCGACAGCTCCGCGAGCAGCGGCGCCAGGAACGGCTCGTAGGCGCGCCAGCGCCCGATCGAACTTGTGTAGATCGGCCGCCGCACCTGGGTGGCGCTGGCGGTGCGTACTACCCTCTCGGTCAGATGGAAGTCCAGGCAGCGCGGATCCCATGGCAGCCCGCAATAAGCGAGGATACGCCGCGCCGAACCTTCGAGATCGGCGACCGTATCCTCGTAGCTCACGTCGAGGATGCGCCCGCAAGGCAGCACGCGGTGCCAATGCGCCATCAACGCCTGGTAGCGCCGGTAGTAGCGCCCGAGTTCGCCGAGGTCGTGGGTCTGCGGATTGCCTTCCGTGAACAGCCTGGAAAAACAGGAGATGCAGGTATCGACGGGATCGCGGACGGTGTGAATGATCACTGCATCGGGCAGCGCCAGATGGATGAGGCCGATGAAAAGGAAATTCGTCGGCAGCTTGTCGGTGACACGGCAGGACGCCGGCGCCAACCGCTGGATCCCGGCAAGATAGCGCGCGCCGAGTTCGCGAAAATGTTCCTGCTTCATGCGCAAGGCCAACTCCGGATAGGCCGGTGCCTCCTGCATCAGCGAGCGAAGATCGCCGACGGCGCGTTCGAACAAGGTCAGTTCGCCGGCGCCACGCACCCGGGGGTGACTTGCCAGAATTTGTTCGACCAGGGTGGTGCCCGAGCGCGGCATTCCGACGATGAAGATCGGTTTGGACGACGGCTCGCCGCCGCCCTCCGAGGCGCGCATGAATTCGGATGTAAACACCTGCCGCGTGCGATCGATTTCGCCAAGAGCCGCAACTTCGTCATAGTCAATCTGCCTGCGCTTGAGCGCATGGCCCGCCAGCAATTGCCGGAATTCGTCCTCCAGCCGGCCGATGTCCGCATGCGCCTTGGCCAGCGCAAAATGCAGCTGCACTTGATCGTCGATCGAAAGCGCAGCCGTGTTTTCCGCCAGCGCTTGCAACGCCGTGAAATAGCAATCGTCGGCGGAGTATCTTCTGACCTCGCCGAGCTGGCGGAAATAGGCTGGCCGCAGCGGCGCCAGCGCAATGGCCCGTTCCGCCGCCTGCCGGGCTTCGGCCAGGCGGCCGAGTTCCATCAGGGCCACGCCGAGATTGTGGTGGGCCCCTGCCAGGTCCGGATCAAGCGCGACGGCACGCCGGATGACAGTCTCGGCCTCGTCGGAGCGGTCGAGCTTGATGAGGGCGGTTCCGAGATTGTGCAGGGCGGTCGCAGAATTCGGATCGAGCGCAAGAGCACGCCGCAGCGCGGCCTCGGCCTGATCGGACCTGCCGAGATCGATCAGGACGCTTCCGAGACTACAATGGGCTTCGGCGCTGTCCGGATCGAGCAGAATGGCGCGCCGAAACATCTGCTCGGCTTCGTCGGTTCGATGCAATTTCTTCAGCACATTGCCGCGGCCGTTGCAGGCAGCGGCGTCGTCGGGGCTCAACGCCAAAGCGCGGTCGTAATCCGCAAGCGCCTCGTCGGCCAGGTCCAGTTCATTCAAGACGGTGCCACGATTGATGAGCACGGTGACCAGGCCGGGATCCAGCGCCAGCGCCCGGTCGTAGCTCGCCAGCGCATCGTCGAGCCGATGGATCTCCTTCAGCACGACGCCTCGGTTATTGTGGGCCTCGACAAAAGCGGGGCTCAACAGCAACGCCTGGTCGTAGCTCGCCAGCGCTTCGTCGGGCCGATTTAGCGATTTCAAGGCGACGCCACGGTTATTGCAGGCCTCGGCAAGGTCAGGGTTCAGCTCCAGCGCCTGCTCGTAGCTCGCCAGCGCCTCATCGAGCCGGTTCATCCTCTGCAGAATATTGCCGCGGCTAACCAGAACTTCGGCAGTGGCTGGCCCGACCAGCAGCGCCCGATCGTAGCTTGCCAGCGCCTCGCCGAGCCGATCCATCTCGCCCAGAACGGTGCCGCGATCAATCAGGACACCAGCATGGTTCGGATACAGCGCCAGCGCGCTGTCGTAATCGGCAAGCGCTTCGCCAGTTCGTCCCAATTCCTGCAACTGCCCAGCGCGGCCCTGCAGCGCCTCCGCACAGTGCGGGTTGATTGCCAGAGCCTGGTCGTAACTCGCCAGCGCCTCGTCGATTCGACCCAATTCTTTCAGAACGTTGCCACGGTTGCTGAGCGCCTGAAAATCGTCGGGCTTACGCGCGATCGCCTGGTCGAAGCTTGCCAGGGCCTCGTCAAGCCGGCCCTGGCGCTCCAGCGCCAGGCCGTGATCGGAAAACCAGGCCGGGTCTGTGGTCATTCTGCTCCATCGCCCTGGCTGTCGGCTCGGCAGCAACGCGGCACGCAGTTCGCGCTATCGATCAATTGCGGGGCAGGCGGCAGCCGACATCGAAATCCGGCGACGGCCCGAACCGACCGGTAGACCCGAGCAAGCCCTTCCCACTGTCCGGACCGAAGGTTCAGTTCGCCTTTTCGATCAGGCCTTCCAGCAGGCGCTTCAATTCCGCCGTCGCCTTGTTGCCGTAGCTTTCGGCGATGTGGGATTCCTGGCTCAGCGCCAGCGAATTGAGGCGCTGTGTCAGCGCCTTGCCGCGGTCGGAACTGAACATCAGTACCTTGCGCCGGTCTTCGGCATCCTGCACGCGGTAGACCAGGGCGTCGGACACCATGCGATCGACCATCTTGGTCAAGGTCGGATGATTGAGCAGCACCGCATCCGCAAGCTCGCCCATCGAATGACCCTTGCCATCGGATAGCACCTTGAGAATGCGCCACTGTTCTACCGGCACGCCCGCGGTTCGAAAGCGCGCGTCGAGCTGTCGGTTGATTTCCCGGTTTGCCTGCGCCAGCAGATAGGCCAGGTGCTCGGTGATGGGTTTACTAGCCGGTCTAGCCACGGTTTTGGACTTTGTCTGTGAGTTTCGCGATGAATATTGAGCCGTTTTGCTTGTTCTGTATGCACGCGAATCGTTGAATATTCAATATTTTCCACTAGGATAATTCGATTGCGGCGATAACTTGACCTGGCGCCGACCCGCGGAAGCCGAAAGGAGAGCGAAATGCTCTCAGCCACGCAACTTGTAAAGCCCGGCGGCTTGTCGATGCCGCCAGACTGGCTGCTGAAGGGCCTGCCTCGGTCGGGCGGCCCAATATTTACGCAGACGCCGCGACCGGACGGCTTGCGGCAGCGCCGCGATCGCAGCAAGCTTCGGATCGCCAACTTCATTGCGCTGACCGGTCCTGCCGGCATCTGGGGACCGGCCAGCACCAACAGTACGCTGCTCGCCACTTCGGAGATCAACCGGCGCGGCGGCATCCTGGGACGCGAAATCGAACTCGTGTTCCACGACGCCGGCGGCAGCATCGACGATGTGGTCCGCGCCGCGTCCGATGTGGTAGCCTCCGATGACGCGGATATTATCATGGGATCTCACATCAGCGCCGTCAGGGTCGCGCTTCGGAAAGTCGTCGGCGGCCGCATCCCTTACGTCTATACCCCGGTTTACGAAGGCGGCGAGAGAACGCCGGGAGTGATGGCAATCGGCGAAACGCCGCGGGCGCTATCCCGGCCCGCGATCGAGTGGCTGGCCCACGCCAAGAACGCGACGCGCTGGTATCTGATCGGCAGCGACTATGTCTGGCCCTGGCTCTCGCACCGCGCCACCAAGCGATATATCGCCGGTGCCGGCGGCCATGTGGTCGGCGAAGAGTTCGTCCGGATCGGCGAGCACGATCACAGCGCGCAGCTGGCGCGGATCCGCGCCGCCAAACCGGACGTGGTTCTGATTTCGTTGATCGGCACCGACAGCATTGTTTTCAACCGCGCCTTTGCCGAGCAGGGGCTGGCGTCGAAAATGCTGCGTCTGGCGGGCGCGATGGACGAAACCGTGCTGCTTGGAATCGGAGCCGACAACACCGAAAATCTTTTCTGCGCTTCCGGCTATTTCGTCGATCTGGCGTCGCGCGAAAACGATGTCTTTCGCAGCCGATACCAGGCTTCTTTCGGCCGTTATGCACCGCCGCTTGGCTCGGTGGGACAGTCGAATTATGAGGGGCTGAGGTTTCTCGATACGGTGGCTTCGCATGCCGGATCGCTGGCGATCAAGCCGTTACTCGCGGCTGCACTCAACATCGACTATCACGGGGCGCGCGGCCGCGTCGGCATCCGCCGCGGCAGTGCTTCGATGCCGATCTATCTTGCCGAGGCCGATGGTCTCGATTTTCAGTTGATCAGGAAGTTCTGACCACCCGCCGGCAGGATCGAAGCGCTCGCAAAATAATACTTGAAAAGGAAAACATTTCCGTTTCTAGTGATTCAAGGCTCAATCTGCGTTGCCATCGTTCGTCGCCGCATCAGGTCTGCGCGCTGCGAACGCCGATCCGGTACTGCAGGCGACCTAGAAACAGGAGAACCATGGTGTCCGTAACGCTTCCAACTCCCGATCAGCTGCGCGCCGTCGCAGAATCCTGCGGCCTGGCATTGACCGATGAGGATGTCAGTTCGTTTCGCGGGCTGATGCAGGGTTCGGTCGATGCCTACAACGTGGTCGCCGCGATGCCGGACGAAGTGCCGATCGTCAAGTATCCGCGAACGCCCGGCTACCGGCCGGGGCCCGAGGAAAACCCGCGCAATGCCTGGTACCGCAAGTCCACCGTCAAGGGCGCCGCGACCGGCAAGCTGAAAGGCAAGGTGGTGGCGCTGAAGGACAACATCATGCTGGCCGGCGTGCCGATGATGAACGGTTCGTCGACGCTAGAAGGCTTCGTTCCGGATTTCGACGCCACCATCGTCACGCGCATGCTTGACGCCGGCGCGGAAATTGCCGGCAAGGTTCATTGCGAGTCGTTCTGCATGTCCGGCGGCAGCCACACCAATTCGACAGGTCCGGTGCACAACCCGCACAAGATGGGATACTCCGCCGGCGGGTCGTCTTCCGGCAGTGCGGTCGTGGTCGCGCTCGGCGAAGTCGACATGGCGATCGGCGGCGACCAGGGCGGATCGATCCGGATGCCCTCGTCGTTCAGCGGCACCTATGGCATGAAGCCGACATGGGGCCTGGTGCCGTATACCGGCATCATGCCGATCGAGATTTTCGTCGATCATACCGGTCCGATGACCGCAAACGTCGCCGACAACGCGTTGCTGCTCGAGGTGCTGGCCGGCGATGACGGCTACGATCCGAGAATCAAGGCACCCGAGGTGCAGGACTACACCAAGGCGCTCGGCACCGGCGTCAAGGGACTGAAAATCGCCATCGTCAGGGAAGGTTTCGAGCAGGCCGGCGCCGAGGCCGCGGTGAGCGAAAGCGTCAGGGAGGCGGCGAAGCGGCTCGGCAGCCTTGGCGCCAGCGTCGAGGAGGTCTCCATCCCGATGCATATGGTGGCGCCGGCGATCTGGATGCCGATCGGCACCGAAGGGATGACCCAGACCATGATGTATGGCGACGGCTATGGCCTGAGCCGTTCGGATCTCTACTCGACCTCGCTGATGGATTTCCATCGCGGCTGGCGCGGCCAGGCGGACTCGCTGTCCGAGACCACCAAGATGATGCTGATGTTCGGCACCTACATCAGCAATAATTTCGGCCCGCGCTATTACGGCAAGGCCTTGAACATCTCGCGCCGGCTGACCGCAGCCTACGACAAGGTGCTGGCAAGCTACGATCTGCTGCTGATGCCGACGACGCCGATGAAGGCGACGCCATTGCCTGCTCCGGGGGCGAGCCGCGAGGAGCAGATCGGGCGCGCCTTCGAGATGATCACAAATACCGCGCCGTTCGATATCACCCACCACCCCGCGATGTCGCTGCCATGCGGCATGGTGGATGGACTGCCGGTCGGCCTGATGCTGATCGGCCGGCATTTCGACGAGCCTACGATCTATCGTGCCGCGCATGCTTTTGAACAGTCCGGCGACTGGAAAACGATGTAGGGTGGGGAGGGCTGCGGGCTTGCTGGTGATGCTGCATGGATAATCTGTTCACCGCCTTGTTCGAGATCATGAGTTTCGCCTCGATCGTCGTTCTGGTCGTGTTGGGACTTGGCATCATCGCCAGCATGATGGGGATCTTCAATTTCGCCCAGGGCGAATTCGTTCTGCTCGGCGCCTACATCACCTATATCGTGCATGATGCGGGGGCTCCGGTCTGGGTCGGAATGGCACTGGCGCCGTTTGCGGTCGGAGGCCTCGGCTTTGTGCTCGAGCGTCTGGTAGTGCGGCGGTTCTACGCGGCGCCGATTGTCGCGATGCTCGGCACCTATGCGCTTGGGCTGATCATCCGCGAGATCGTGCGCGGCCTGATCGGCGGTCTGTATATCTCGGTCCCGGAACCGATCAGCGGGTCGGTCAGCATCGGCGCGATGCATTTTTCGTCGTGGCGGCTGGTCATCATCGTGATCACGGCACTGGTAATGGTGGGAAGCTATCTGCTGCTGGCCCACACCGCATTCGGGTTGCGGATACGGGCCTCGCTGGAAAACCCGGCGCTGGCGCGCGCATCAGGGATTTCGACCAATGCGATCTACGGTGCCACATTCGCATTCGGCGCCGCGCTGGCAGGTCTTGCCGGGGCACTGATCGTGCCGGTGTTCTCGCTGTTTGCCGATCTCGGCCTGCGCTTTCTGATTCAGGGCTTCGTGGCCGTGATGGTCGGTGGCGTCGGATCGTTTGCCGGGCCGGTGGCCGGCGCCGGTGTGATCGGGACGCTGGCCGCCGCGCTGCCCTGGGTCATTCCGCCTGTGATCGCCGACGTCCTCGTGTTCGTTCTCGCAATCGCGTTCATCAAGTTCCGGCCGCAAGGCCTCGTTTCGGGAAAAGGAGTTTAGTCCGATGTCCAGCAACCACAGCCAACTGAACCGGCGCCGCTTTCTGTCTAATTTTGCCTTCGCCAGCACCGCGCTCGCGACCGGCGTCGGCAGCTGGGTGATTCGCCCCGATTGGGCCAATGCCGCCGCCGATCCCATCAAGGTCGGTATCGCCACCGATTTGACCGGTCCGATCGGTTACGCCGGCAACGCCGACGCCAATGTCGCCAAGATGGTGGTGAAACAGATCAACGACGCCGGCGGATTGCTGGGCCGGCCGCTGGAATTGTTCATCGAGGATACCGCATCGAACGAGTCGGTGGCGGTCGGCAACGTTCGCAAGCTGATCCAGCGCGACAAGGTCGACCTCGTGCTCGGGGGCATCACCAGTTCGATGCGCAACGCGATCAAGGACGTGATCGTGGCGCGCGGCAAGACGCTGTATATCTACCCGCAGCTTTACGAGGGCAAGGAATGCACGCCCTATCTGTTTTGTACCGGTCCGACGCCCGCGCAGCAGTGCGACGAGTTCATTCCCTGGCTGATCAAGAACGGCGGCAAGAAGTTCGCGCTTCCGAGCGCCAATTACGTCTGGCCGCACACGCTCAACGTCTACGCCCGCAAGGTGATCGAGGCCAACGGCGGCGAGGTGGTTTTCGAGGAGTACTATCCGCTCGACCAGATCGATTTCAGCGCGACGGTGAACCGGATCATCTCCAACAAGGTGGATGTGGTGTTCAATACCGTGATCCCGCCGGGCGTCGGCCCGTTCTTCAAGCAGCTTTATGAAGCCGGATTCCTCAAGAGCGGCGGTCGGCTGGCCTGCGTTTATTACGACGAGAACACCCTCGCCATCAACCAGCCGGCCGAGATCGAGGGACTTGCCAGTTGCCTCGACTATTTCAAGGCGCTGGTCCCGGAAGATCCGGTCAGCGCCAAGATCCAGGCGGAATACGACAAGGAATTTCCCGGCACCTTCCTGTTCGCGGCGGGAAGTGCCGCCACCGGCACCTATCGCGGCCTCAAGCTGTGGGAGGCTGCGGTCAAGGAGGCGGGCAAGGTCGACCGTGACGCGGTCGCCGCGGCACTCGACCATGCCAAGATCGCCGAGGGCCCCGGCGGACCCGCCGAAATGGTTCCGGGCAAGCGGCATTGCAAAATGAAGATGTACACGGCGGTTGCCAAGGGCGGCAACTACGAGATTGTGGCGCGCAGCGCGGGTCTGGTCGATCCGAAGGAATGCTGAGCGTAGCGCAACGGCGACAAGCGGCGTTGTGACCTCCGGAGCTAATGTGCTGGCAACTTGATGACAGAAACGACACCGGCCGTCCTGAGGCTCAACCTTCGTGTTCGTCGTTTTCGCCAATGGCGACTTCTGCCATTGATGGAAGTCGTGGTGCTGACAATCGGCGTCCTGCTGCCGCTGGTGCTGCAGGACTATCTGACGATCTACGCCACGCGGGTCCTGATCCTCTGCCTGTTCGCACTCTCGTTCGATCTGGTGTGGGGATACGCCGGCATCATGAGCTTCGGGCAGGCCGTGTTCTTCGGTTCGGCCGGCTATGGCGTGGCGCTGATCGCGCGCGATCTCGGCGTGACGTCGATGCTGCTGGTGTTGCCGGCCGGGATATTGATCGGGTTCACCTTCGCGTTGCTGTTGGGAGGGTTCCTGCTGCTGGGGCGGCATCAATCCAGCGTGATTTTCGTCTCGCTGGGCACCTTGACCGGATCGTATGCCGCCGACCGGCTGGCGCGGGGCTGGTACTATCTGGGCGGCCAGAACGGCATCCCCTCGATCCCGTCGATGAGCCTCGGCAGCTACGACCTGGACGAGGGCCCGGTGTTCTATTATTTCGCGCTGGCCATTCTCTTGCTGGTCTATCTGCTATGCCGGTTCTTGGTCGGCTCGCAGTTCGGACTGGCGCTCGCCGGCCTGCGCGAGAACGAGCAGCGCATCAAGTTCTTCGGCTATCGGGTGCAGCGCCTCAAGGCGATCATCTTCTCGTTCGCCGGCGCCATCGCAGGATTGGCTGGCAGCCTTTTTGCTTTCCACGAAGGCTTCGTCTGGCCGAACATGCTGGGCGTGGTGATGTCCACGCAGGTCGTGCTCTATGTGCTGTTCGGCGGCGCCGGGACCTTGATCGGGGCTGTGATCGGCACCGTCGTCATCGAGGCGGTCAGCTTCTGGCTGTCGAACAGCTACCAGGACATTTGGCCGATCATCCTCGGCGTGCTGCTGCTGCTGGTCATTCTGTTCCGTCCGGCCGGGCTGATCAGCCTGATCGTCAGCGAGCGCGAGCGGGTGGGTAATTTCGGTCGACCGCCGAAGGAGCGAGCTCATGGCCCTTCTTGAAGCGCGCGGGCTCACCAAGATATTCGGCAAACTGACGGCACTGAATGGCGCCGAACTCACCGTCGAAGAGAACGAATTTCATGGTCTGATCGGGCCGAACGGCTCCGGCAAGAGCACGCTGATGAAGTGCATCGCCGGCGCGGAGGTGGCGACCGCCGGGACGGTGACGTTCGGCGGTCGCGATATCACCCAGGCGCCGCCCGCGGAGCGGGCCCGCGCCGGCATGAGCCTCAAGTTCCAGATCACCAGCGTGCTGCCGGCATTGACGCTGTACGACAATGTGCTGCTGGCGCTGCAGGCCCAGACTTCCTTGCCGAGCCTGCTGTTTTCCCGGACCCGCGGCGTGCTGCATGATCGCGTCATGGCCATGCTCGAACAGTTCCGCCTGGTCGATCAGGCGGCCGATCCGGCCGCCGCTCTCTCGCATGGCCAGCAGCAATGGCTTGAAATTGCCATGGCGCTGGCTCCGGAGCCGAAATTGTTGCTGTTGGACGAGCCGACCGGCGGTATGAGCCTGGAAGAGCGACGGGTCACCGGCGAACTGCTGCAGCCGATCAAGAAGCGCTGCTCGCTGGTCATCGTCGAGCACGACCTCGACTTCATTCGCGACATCTGCGACCGGCTGACCGTGCTCGATCAGGGTAGCGTGCTCGATTGCGGCTCGGTCCGCCACATCCAGTCGAGTCCCAAGGTCCAGGAGGTCTATCTCCGCCGTGCCTGATGACAAATACCTCGATATCCGCAATCTCGACGCCGGTTACGGCCGCAGTCAGGTGCTGTTCGACGTCACCATGAGCGTGCCCTGGCGCGGCGGTGTCGCGGTGCTCGGCCGCAACGGCGCCGGCAAGACCACGCTGATGAAGGCCATCATCGGCGAGCTGCCATTGCTGGGCGGCTCGGTCAGCCTGGACGCCCGCGATGTCGGGCGGCTGCCGACCGAGCAGCGCATCGGCATGGGGTTCGGCTATGTGCCGCAGGAACACTCCGTGTTCTCGCGGCTTTCGGTGCGCGACAATCTCGCGGTGGGCGCGCTGACCAATCGCGACAGCCAGGCCGTCAATCGGATCCTGGAAATATTTCCGAAACTCGGCCAGCGGATGGACCAGATCGCGGGCACGCTGTCGGGCGGCGAGCGCAAGATGCTCGCGATCGGGCGGGCGCTGCTGTCGGACCCGCGGGTGTTGTTGCTGGATGAGCCGACCGAGGGTGTCTGGATCGGCGTGATCGAGGAGATTACCGAGCGGCTGATCCTGCTGGCCAAGGATATCGCCGTGGTCATCGTCGAGCAGCATCTCGATCTCGCGCTGCGGGTTGCCAGCCGCGCCTATGTGCTGGATCGCGGCAGGGTCGCGCTCACGGGATCGGCACAGGACGTTCGCAGCGATCCAAAGCTGTTGCAGTATCTTGCGCCCTGAGGTCTGCAGACCGATGCTGACGCCGGGCGGGCGTTGCCCGGCGCGGGTTGCCCGCTAGAGACCGAGGCAGGGCATCTGGCGACATCGTTCCGCGACGTGCCCGTTCGCCAATCCGTCGCGGTATGGCCAGCTTCTCGGCGGATCGTCGAAACTCCGGGGCTCCGCGCCAGGCTTCGCCGCTTGTTCCATGCCCATCTTGCGCTGCGGAGCAGGGTCCGTGATCTGCAAATGACCGGTAGACGGTTCGATTCCAGACCCGGCCCCCCCCCCCGCCCGGGCGATTTGAGTTTCCTCCGATCTCACGTAAGGTCTTTCCCGTTTCACGAGAATGGTGGTCTAAGTCATAATCATGAGTTTCAGCGAAAACACCGGTGATCCCTGGCGCGTGGGGGTGCTGTTCTCACAGACGGGAGTTACTTCCGCCGTCGAGCAGTCACAGCTCAATGCGACATTGCTCGCCATCGAGGAGATCAATTCCGGCGGCGGCGTGCTCGACCGCATGGTCCAGCCGGTGATCTACGATCCGGCGTCGGACCCGAAGCAGTTTCGCGGCCTCGCCGAACGCCTGTTCCAGGTCGACCGTATCCGGCTGTTGTTCGGCTGCTATATGTCGAGCACCCGCAAGGCGGTTTTGCCGGTTGTCGAAAGCCACCGCGGCCTGTTGTTTTATCCGACGCTGTACGAGGGATTTGAATATTCCAGGCACTGCATCTACACCGGTGCGGCGCCCAACCAGAATTCGCTGCAACTTGCAAAATTCCTGCTGGCCACCTACGGCAATCGCTTTCTGCTGGTGGGATCGAACTACATCTACCCTTACGAATCCAATCGACTGATGGCGGATTTCGTGGTGCAGGCCCGCGGCAAGGTGCTGGACGAGATCTATGTTCCGCTCGAGGCCGGTTCGCGGGATTTCGAAAAGGTCATCAACCGGATCAAGAAGACGTCTCCGGATGTGATCTTTTCGACGGTGGTGGGCCGCAGCACATCGGTGTTTTACGAGGCCTATCGCAAGGCCGGGTTCGATCCGGCGAAGATGCCGATCGCCAGCCTGACCACCAGCGAGGCGGAAGTCGCGGAGATGCATCGCGAGGCCGCCGAAGGCCATATCACCGCGGCACCTTTCTTTGAAACCTCTTCGTCGCCCTCTGCCCGTCGTTTCGTCGAGAGTTTCAAGGCCAGGTACGGACCCGACGCGCCGGTGACGGCGGCGGCGGAAGCGGCCTATTTCCAGCTGCATCTGGCGATGCGCGCGTTGGCGCGGTGCGGATCGGACGATCCGGAGCGGGTGCTGAAGGAACTGCGCGATTCTGAATTCGACGCCCCGCAGGGACGCGTCAGGATCGACCCGGAAAACAACCACACCTATCTCTGGCCGCGGATCGCGCGCCTGGACAAATTCGGCCGGTTCCAGACGGTCTGGAACCCTGGGGTCCGGATCAAGCCGGACCCCTACTGTGTCGTACAGAGCCTTGACGACTGGTCGGCTGACGACCTCCAGACCATCAGCCACTGAAGTTCTGAGCGGGAGCAGTCGGTGGCGATCCAAATCCTTCGCGATCTTCGCGGCCTACGCGTCCAGGTGGTTCATCCGCCGGACAATGAGCGCGTCAGGCTGGTCGAACATCTGCGCCGCATCGGCTGCATGGTCGAGACGCAATGGCCGGTCCCTGAATGCTGGAACGACAGTTGCGATGTGATGCTGCTGGCCGTCGAACATGATGTCCGAAGCGACATCCAGCGTCTTCTGAAGTCAAGCGACGGTCCGCGCCCGACCCTGATCGCCGTGGTCGGCTACGAAGACCCCTCGACCCTTCAACTGGTGCTGGAGGCCGGAGCGGTCGCCGTCATCGAACGGCCGATCCGGCCCTTTGGTCTGCTCACCAACCTGACGATTGCGCGCAGCATCTGGCTCGAAAAGCGCGAAACCGACAAGCGCATCCGCAAACTGGAGCGCAAGCTTTCTGGTCTGCAGCGAATCCAGAAAGCCAAGGCGGTGCTGATGGATGGCCAGGGATTGAGCGAAGCCGAAGCTTACGAAAGCATTCGCCGCCAGGCGATGGCGAAACGGTTGTCGATGGACGACATGGCCGCTGCGATCATTCACGCAAATGAACTCTTGCAGTACCGCGCGAAAGATGTTTAATTCTGCGCCTAACTGCGGTCGAACAAAAATGTTCTTGCCGGAGTTTTTGCTGGACCACCAATGATGTTGGTACGGCTTGGCTAGGTAGCCCGAAAGATCCGCGAGGATCTGTCGGGCTTTTTTTGTTTTGGCGGCCGAGAATCGGCACGGACCTGACCGGGTCCGCCGGCCTCGGGGGACTCTGGAATTTTTTCAGTTCGAAATGACGCGCTTCGGCGCGAACTGAACCGGCTTGGCTCTGGTTGCGGGGCGGCCACAAGGGGAGTGTCACGATGTCGATTGATCGGCGTAAGTTCTTGAAAGGTAGCCTGCTGGCGACGACCGGAATGGTCGCGTCGCCTTACATCATCAGCAGCCCGTTGCGCGCTGCCGGAACCGTGAATGTCGGCGTGCTGTTCTCGCTAACCGGGGGTCTGTCGATTATCGAAAAATCGCTGCACGACGCCACGCTGATGGCGATCAGCGAGATCAACGCCGCCGGCGGCGCCAAAGGCATGATGATCAACGCCGTCGTCGAGGACGGCGCGTCCGATCCAAAAACCTACAACGAAAAAGCTTCCAAGCTGGTGATCCAGGACAAGGTGCCGACCGTGTTCGGTTCCTATACCTCGGCGAGCCGCAAGGCCGTTCTTCCCGTGTTCGAGAAGCGCAACAATTTGTATTTCTACCCGACCTATTATGAGGGTTTCGAGTGCTCCAAGAACGTCGTCTATACCGGCGCCGTTCCCAACCAGCAGCTTTCAAACTTCATCCCCTGGATCATCAAGACGCTCGGCAAGAAGAAGTTCTTTATCGTCGGCTCGAACTACATCTACCCGCGCGAAATGGCCAAGGTATCCAAGATCCTGATCGAGAAAAACGGCGGTGAGTGGATTGCCGACGAATATCTCGAGCTCGGCCATTCCGAGTGGGGCTCGATGGTCAACAAGATCAAGGGGTCGGGTTGCGATGTCGTGCTGTCGAACGTGGTCGGCGACTCGGTCGTAGCATTCTATCGCGAATACAAGAACCAGGGACTGACCCACGACAAACTGCCGATCTGCGCCACCGTGACCTCCGAAATCGAGATCGCGGCGATGGGGCCGGAATACGCCGTCGGAAGCTTCACCTCGTTTCCGTATTTCCAGGCGATCGATACCGACCGCAACAAGGCGTTCGTCGAGCGTTACCGCGCCTTCGTCAAGGATCCGAAGGCGGTAACCCATCACGCGCTCGAATCATCCTACTTCCAGGTCTTCCTGTGGAAGCAGGCGGTGGAGAAAGCCGCGGAAGTGACGCCGACCGCGATCCGGGATGCCGTCAAGGGGCAGGAATTCGACGCTCCGAACGGTCACGTGAAAATCGATCCCGACAATCTGCACACCTATCTGACGCCGCGGATTGCGCAGTGGCAGGCGGACGGACAAGGCAAGATCATCGACGCCTACAAGGAGCCGACGATCCCGCTGCCTTACGTGGCCTATGGCGAGACCGAGACCAACCTGTTCTGCACCGCCAAGGGGCTCGATACTTCGAAGCTGAAGATCTGAGATCGACATTGCGACGCCCTGCCGCGCGCTGGCGCGGCAGGGCCGGCGAGGTTTTGCTGAATGCTCGAAGTTCTGTTCATCGGACTGAGTCTGGGCTCGATCCTGTTGCTGGTCGCGCTCGGTCTTGCGATCACCTACGGCGCGATGGGCGTTATCAACATGGCCCATGGCGAGATGGTGATGATCGGGGCCTATGTCACGGTGCTGTCCGGCATCTGGCTCGGAGCCAACATCTTCGCCGCCATCCCGATCGCCTTTGTCGTCACGGCGCTGATCGGGTTCGGCATCGAGCGCGTCATCGTGCGGCGCCTGTACGGGCGCCTGCTGGACACCCTGCTGGCAACCTGGGGCGTCGCGATCCTGATCCAGCAGGCGGTGCGACTGGAGTTCGGCCTGTCGTTCTTCGGCATCCATGTCGCCGGCCTCGGGCCCGGACTGCAGAACGTCAGCGTGCCGGAGGCCTTGCAGGGAACCTTCATGCTGGGGCCCGCGGAGATCAACCGCTATCGCGCCTTCATCATTGTCGTGACGGCGGTGCTCACCGTGGTGACCTGGCTGATCATGTATCGCACCCCGATCGGCACCCAGGTGCGTGCGATCATCCGCAACCCGAAAATGGCCGCCGCTTGCGGCATTGACGTCGCCCGGGTCAACGCCCTGACATTCGCGTTCGGTTCCGGCCTGGCCGGCATCGCCGGCGTGATGATGTCGGGCTTCAAGACGGTTTTCCCGGATATGGGGACGCCGATGGTGGTGGACGGGTTCATGGTGGTGGTGATGGGCGGCGTCGGCAGCCTGCTCGGATCGGTGTTTTCGGCCGGCATCCTCGGTGAGATCGACGGGGTGGTCGCGGCCGGCACCAACGACATTCTGGCAAGGGCGGTGGTGTTCGGAGTGGTGATCATGATCATCATCCTCAAACCCAAAGGCCTTTTTTCGCTGAAAGACCGCTGAGCATGCCCGCCAAACGTCGCATCGAAATAGCAATCTATCTGGCGTTCTTTGCGCTGATCATGTGCGCGCCGCTGCTGCTCGATCCGTTCTGGCTCAACCGCATCGCCAAGTATCTGGTGTATGGCATGCTGGGTGTCGCGGTCGCGCTGTCGTGGGGCTATGCCGGTATCCTCAACCTCGGTCAGGGGCTTTTCTTCGGCGCCGGCGCCTACATGATTGCGATGTCGCTGAAGCTCGCCAGCCCGACCAGCCTGCAGCAAGGCTCCGACAAGCCGGTGCCGGATTTCATGCTGTGGAACGCGGAGCCGGGAGCGCCGACGGAACTGTGCTGCATCAACAAGGCGTCGTTCCTGTGGCTGCCATTCCAGAACCAGTGGTTCGGCGTGGCGATGGGCCTGCTGGTTCCTGTCGTGATTGCGACCATCATCGGCATCATCGTATTTCGCAAGCGAATCTCGGGCGTGTTCGTCTCCATCATCACGCTGGCGCTGGTGCTGCTGGTGCGGCTCGTGGTCATCGATGCGCAGCCCGTCACCAACGGTTTCAACGGGCTGACGGATCTCGGATGGTTCAAGGTCGGAGACTTCGTGTTCGATCCCTATATCGTGCCGACCTATTATTTCGTCGCCGTGGCGCTGTGCCTGGTGCTCGCGGCGGCCCGACTGCTGATCGAAACCCGGGCCGGCCTCATCCTTCAGGCGATTCGGGACGATCAGAATCGCGCGCGCTATCTCGGCTTCGACGTGCCGCTCTATCAGACCTTCTTCTTCGCGGTCTCGGCCGGGATCGCCGGCCTCGCCGGGATGTTCTACGTCGTGGTCTCGGAGTTTGCCTCTCCGACCTTCATGGACCTTACCTTCTCCATCACCATGGTGGTATGGGCCGCGGTCGGCGGACGTTCGTCGATCCTCGGCGCCTGCATCGGCGCCATCGTGATCAACATGATTTCGGCGACGGTCAGCGAGACCGAGGGTTTCGCCGAGGCGTGGAAGGTCATCATCGGACTGATCTTCGTGCTGGTCGTGCTGTATCTGCCGCGTGGTTTTGCGGGGCTCGCCCACGATCTGATCGATCATCGGCTGCTTGGCCGGAAGGGCTCACGGCAACACGCAGCCGAGGTTTCCGACGCCTCGCAACTGGCGGAGTGAGCAGGATGGCCCAGGTCGCGTTGACGATCGATGGACTTGGTGTCGACTTCGGCGGGTTCAAGGCCGTCAACGGCGTGACGTTGACGGTCGACGAAGGCGAACTGCGCGTCCTGCTCGGCGCCAACGGCGCCGGCAAGACCACCTTGATGGATCTGATATCCGGCAAGACCAAAAGCACCGAAGGCCGGGTGTTTCTGCACGACACCGATATCACCAACTGGGAAGAGCATAAGATCGCGCGCGCCGGCATCGGACGCAAGTTCCAGATTCCGAGCGTCTTCAAGGACCTGACCGTGCGTCGCAATCTTGAAGTCGCGAGCTGCCGCAATCCGGGCGTGCTGCCCAATCTGCGCTTTGGCTTCAGCGCCGAGGCGCGACGGGATGTCGACCACGTGCTCGATCTGATCGGGCTGACCGCGGAATCCGACCGGCTCGCCGCCTATCTCAGCCACGGTCAGACCCAGTGGCTCGAACTGGGCCTGCTGATCACGCAAAACCCCAAGGTGATCCTGCTCGACGAACCGACCGCGGGCATGACCCAGGCGGAGACCCACAAGACCTCCCAGATCGTCAACAGCCTGAAGGGCAAGCACACGCTGATCGTCGTCGAGCACGACATGGCGTTCGTGCGCGAGATCGCCGAGCGCATCACCGTCCTGCATCTCGGGGCGGTTCTGGCGGAAGGCAACGTCGAGCAGATCGAGAAAGATCCGAAAGTGCGCGCGGCCTATCTCGGATCTCGGGGGATCAGTTGATGCTGAAGCTGACCAACGTCGACAGTTATTATGATCGCAGCCACATCCTGCACAAGGTCTGCCTCGACATACCGATCGGCGAGGTCACGGCGGTGCTCGGCCGCAACGGTACCGGCAAGACCACGCTGCTCAAGACCTTGATGGGCCTCACCGACCGGATGGAGGGGCAGATCAATCTAGACGGCAGCGAGATCGGAAAGAATCCGACCTTCCGCCGCGCCCGGGCCGGCATCGCCTACGTTCCCCAGGGCCGCGAGATCATCCCTGATTTCACCATCCGGGAAAACATCCTGATGGGCGCTTTCGCCCGCGCCGACGGCAAGCGCCAGATTCCGGAGCTGGTGCCGGAGCTGTTTCCCTATCTGATGGACAATCTCGAACGCGCCGGAGGGGTGCTTTCCGGCGGCCAGCAGCAGCAGCTCGCGATCGCGCGCGCGCTTGCCGCCGATCCGAAGATCATCCTGCTCGACGAGCCGAACGAAGGAATTCAGCCCTCGATCGTCGAGGAGATCGAAGCCGTCATCATTCGCCTCAACCGGGACGTCGGCCTGACAGTCGTGCTGGTTGAGCAGAATGTTTCGTTTGCGCGCCAGGCATCCCACCGCTTCGCCATGATGGAGAAGGGCCGGGTTGTCGCGGCCGGCGCGATCGCCGAACTTAGCGATGAAATGGTCCACCGGCACATGGCGGTGTGATGCGGATCGTCGTAGAGCCCGGTTCAATGACGTGCCGGGAAGAAACAATTCCATCTGTCAACCAGCCGCAAGGAGAGCAACATGCTGCACGGCGATATTTCTTCGAGTAATGACACGGTCGGCGTCGCCGTCGTGAACTACAAGATGCCTCGCCTTCACACCAAGGCGGAGGTGCTGGCTAATGCCAAGAAGATCGCCGACATGGTCGTCGGCATGAAGAGCGGCCTGCCCGGAATGGACCTGGTGATTTTCCCGGAATATTCCACCCACGGCATCATGTACGACTCCAAGGAGATGTATGAGACCGCGTCGGTGGTGCCCGGCGAGGAGACCGAAATTTTCGCGGAAGCCTGCCGCAAGGCCAAGGTCTGGGGCGTGTTTTCGCTGACCGGCGAACGCCACGAGGAGCACCCGAAGAAGGCACCCTACAACACCCTGATCCTGATGAACGACAAGGGCGAGGTGGTGCAGAAGTATCGCAAGATCATGCCGTGGGTGCCGATCGAGGGTTGGTATCCGGGCAACTGCACCTATGTTTCCGATGGGCCCAAGGGCCTCAAGGTTTCGCTGATCATCTGCGATGACGGCAACTATCCCGAGATCTGGCGCGACTGCGCCATGAAGGGCGCAGAACTGATCGTCCGCTGCCAGGGCTACATGTATCCGGCCAAGGATCAGCAGGTCATCATGGCCAAGGCCATGGCGTGGGCCAACAACACCTATGTGGCCGTTGCCAACGCCGCCGGCTTCGATGGCGTTTATTCCTATTTCGGCCACTCCGCGATCATCGGCTTCGACGGCCGCACGCTCGGCGAATGCGGCGAAGAGGAATACGGCATACAGTACGCCCAGCTTTCGAAAATGCTGATCCGCGACGCGCGCAAGAACGGACAATCGGAAAACCATCTCTTCAAGCTGGTGCACCGCGGCTATACCGGGTTGATCAATTCCGGGGAAGGCGACCGCGGCCTGGCGGCGTGCCCCTATGAATTCTATTCCAAATGGATCGCCGATCCCGAAGGCACCCGTGAAATGGTGGAGAGCTTCACCCGAAAGGCCGTCGGAACCGAGGAGGCTCCAATCGAGGGCATTCCGAACAAGGTGGCTGCGCATCGCTAGCCCAAAACCTGGAACTCCGCGCCGCCGTGACGCCTTCGGCGCGGAGTTTGACGGAGCATGATCCGGAATGGCGGATCATGCTCGAGCAAGAGCTGGGGGCGTGGTGCCGTTCCGATCTGAAAGCATCGCGCTCTAAGCGGCCTTGCTGGATCCAACTGATGAAAGGCCTGGCTCGATGCTGCGCATCGATCGTGTCTTGGGCAGCCGACTGGAATCCGCGTTCTCCGAGGAAATCCACCGCCTCGAGCATCGCGGTGCGGTTGATGTCGTCAATATCCCGGTCGCCGACCTGGCCCGCCACCGGCTGCTGGCGACCACGCGCGGCGGCGAGGAACTCGCGATCGCGCTGCCGCGCCACCAAAAGCTGTTCGATGGGGCGGTGCTTCTGATCGACAGCGCGCGCGCCATCGTGGTTCGCGCCGCCACCGAGCGATGGATGCGTCTCGAGCCGCGCTCGATCGGCGACGCGATCGAACTGGGCTACCACGCCGGAAATCTTCACTGGCGGGTTCGGTTCCGTGGCGAAGTATTGTTTGTGGCGCTGGAAGGCCGGCCGGAAGACTACACCGCTCGTCTCGCCGAGATGATTTCGGCAAACCGCATCGCGGTCAGCATCTTGGACGAGGAAGAACGCGGCGACGTCGCCGAAGCCGCCGATGCGGATCCGCATGCGCAGGGCGATTCGAGGGCCGCCAAGGATCCGTTTCATCACCATGGTGGCCGCTAGCGATGCTGATGGTGCTGCAGGCGATCTGGCAGGCCGACGGGACATTTCCGAGCGGGACGTTCGCCTTTTCCTACGGCGTCGAGGGCGTGGTGGCCTTGCGTCCGCGATGGGATGAAGCCGCCCTTGCCGAATTGACGGCCACGATCCTTCGCCAGCGCTGGGCGACGTCTGACCGGGTGGCGCTGGTCCGGGCCTTTCGTGCCGGTGGTGACCTCGATGATCTCGCCGGTATCGATCAGGCGGTGGAAGCCGCCACCTTCGGCGACAAGGCGCGCGAGGGCTCGCGGCGCAACGGCGCGTCCTTCCTGGCGGCGCATTCGAGGCTCGGCGAGCCCACGGCACTGCGGTTGCGCCAGGCGGTCCGGTCGGGCGTCTGCCTCGGCCATATTGCAGTGATGCAGGGCGCCGTCTGGCAGGGAATCGGCCTTGACGAAAAACTGGCGGAGATGGCTTCGGCGTACGGCGTGGCGTCCGGGGTCACGGCGGCCATGGTGCGACTTGGCGCCATCGGCGCGCTGGATGGTCAGAAAGCCCTTCGCGGAAGTCTTGCCCTGATCGAAAAGCTGGCGGCGCAACCGGTTCCAGGCGATGCGGAATTGTCCAGCTTCGCGCCATTCATCGAGATCGCCGCGGCGCGGCACGCGCGCGCCGAACTTCATCTGTTCGCCAACTGAAAGGTTGCCTGCGATGCTGCTGACGCCGACCGAGCTTGAACGTCTGACCATCTTCACGGCGGCCGAACTGTCGCGCCGACGCCGCGCCAAGGGACTCAAGCTGAACTACCCCGAGGCGGTTGCCATCATCACCGATGATATTCTCGAAGGCGCCCGGGAAGGCCGATCGGTCGCGGATCTGATAGGCCATGGTTCCACGATTCTGACGACCGACGACGTCCTGCCCGGCATCGCCGCCATGATGAACATCATTCAGGTCGAGTGCGTGTTTCCCGACGGGACCAAGCTGGTGACGGTGCACGAGCCGATTCGCGCGGCGCCCGGCGCGGAGCCCGATTCCGAGCATCCCGGTGTCGTTACTGCGCGCGACGGCAGCATCGATCTGAATGCGGGACGCCGCGCGGTAACCTTGAAGGCCCGCAACACCGGCGACCGGCCGATCCAGATCGGGTCGCATTTCCATTTCTTCGAGGTCAACAAGGCGATGGAATTCGACCGCGCCGCCGCATTCGGCATGCGGCTCGATATTCCCGCCGGCACCGCGGTACGGTTCGAGCCCGGCGCATCGAAGGAAGTCACGCTGGTCGAGTTCGGCGGCGACCGGCAATTGACCGGGCTCAACAGCCTGACCAATGGATCGGGCGTCGACGCCGCGGTACGTGACGCAGCCCTCGGGCGGGCGAAGGCGCGCGGTTTCAAGGGAGCGTAACATGGTCAGCATCGATCGCCGCGATTACGCGGCGCTGTACGGGCCGACCACGGGTGACGCCGTCCGGCTCGGCGACACCGCGCTGATCGCGGTGGTCGAGAAGGACCATGCCGTCTATGGCGACGAATGCCTGCATGGCGGCGGCAAAACCCTGCGCGACGGAATCGGGATGGCCGGGATCACCAGCGCCGAGGGGGCGCTGGATTTCCTGTTATGCAACGTCCTGGTGATCGATCCCGTGGTCGGCATCGTCAAGGGCGACCTCGGCATTCGCCATGGCCGCATCGTCGGCATCGGCAAAGCCGGCAACCCGGCCATCATGGACGGCGTCGACCCGCGCCTGATCGTATCCAGCGGGACGACGGTGCGCGACTGCGAGGGCCTGATCGCGACGCCCGGCGCCATCGACGTTCACGTCCATTTCGACAGCGCCGGCCTCGTCGAGCATGCGCTGGCAAGCGGCATCACCACCATGATCGGCGGTTCGCTCGGACCGATCACGGTGGGTATCGATTCCGGCGGTCCTTTCAATACCGCCAGAATGCTGCAGGCCGCCGAAGCGTGGCCGATGAATTTCGGCTTCCTCGGCCGCGGCAATTCGCACCAAATGCCGCCGCTGGTCGAGCAGCTCGAGACCGGTGTGATGGGATTGAAGCTTCACGAGGACTGGGGCTCGATGCCGGCGGCGATCGATACCTGCTTGCGCGTTGCCGACGCTCATGATTTTCAGGTGCAGATCCACACTGACACGCTCAATGAATCCGGCTTCGTCGAGGACACGCTGGAGGCGATCGGCGGCCGTACCATCCACATGTATCACACCGAGGGCGCCGGCGGCGGTCATGCGCCCGACATCATCCGCGTTGCCGGCGAAATGCACTGCCTGCCGTCATCGACCAACCCGACCAATCCCTTTACCGTGAACACCTTCGACGAACACCTGGATATGACGATGGTGTGCCACCACCTCAATCCGGCGATTCCCGAAGATGTGGCATTTGCCGAGAGCCGGATTCGCGCTCAGACCATCGCGGCCGAGGATGTCCTGCACGATATCGGCGCGATCTCGATGCTCGGCTCCGACAGCCAGGGCATGGGCCGCATCCATGAGGTGATCTGCCGGACCTGGCAGCTGGCGTCGAAGATGAAGCAGCAGCGCGGCGCGCTGCCGGAGGAGACCGCAGGCTTCGGAGACAATGCCCGCATCCGCCGCTACATCGCCAAATATACCATCAACGCGGCGCGGACGTTCGGGATCGCAGACCAGATCGGCTCGCTGGAAGCAGGAAAGCTCGCCGATATCGTGGTGTGGCGGCCGGCCTTTTTCGGAATCAAGCCCGAACTCGTGATCAAAGGCGGCTTTATTGCATGGGGGGCGATGGGCGACAGCGCGGCCTCGCTGATGACCTGCGAGCCGATGCTGATGCGTCCGCAATGGGGCGCGTTCGGCAGAGCGCCGGCGGCGTTGTCGGCGTGCTTCGTGCATCCCAAGGCGATCGCGCGCGATCTCGCCGGCACGCTTGGCCTCTCCAAGATGCTGCTTCCGGTCGGCGGAACCCGCGGTCTGTCGAAGCAGGACATGCTGTGGAACGATGCCTGCCCCAAAATCACCGTCGATCCCGAGACCTTCGATGTGTTCGTCGATGGCGAGCTGGCGACCTGTGAGCCCGCGCGCGAAGTGCCGCTGGCGCGACGTTACATGCTGAGATGATGCCATGAAGGATCAGCTAGGGGGCGCGGCGGCCGCAGTGGCCGCGGCAACTTCACCGGCGGCCCGGGTTGGAATTGGCGGACCGGTCGGGTCCGGCAAGACGGCGCTGATCGAGGCGCTGATCCCGGAACTGCAGCGTCGCGGTGTCGATCTTGCGGTGGTGACCAACGATCTCGTGACCCGGGAAGATGCCGAGCGCCTGCGCCGTTCCGGCCTGATCGACCCTGCGCGGGTGTCGGCGGTGGAAGCCGGCGCCTGTCCGCATACCGTGATCCGCGAAGACCCGACTCTGAATATCGCGGCTGGCGACGATCTCGAGGCCCGATTTCCCGGCGTCGAGCTGATCCTGTTCGAGTCCGGCGGCGACAATCTGGCTTCGACCTTCTCGCTGGATCTGGTCGACTGGTGGATCTTCGTCATCGACGTCGCCGGTGGCGACGACATTCCGCGCAAGCGGGGACCGGGGCTGTTGCGCTGCGACCTGCTCGTCGTCAACAAGATCGATCTTGCGCCGTATGTCGGAGTCGATCTGGCGCCGATGCTGGCCGAGGCCGAACGCGTCCGCGAGGGGCGACCGGTGATCGCCACCAATGCGCGTTCCGGAACCGGAATAGAGGTCGTTGCCGATGCAATCCTTGCCGCTGTCCTGTTCCGGGTCTGAGGCGCGCTGCGAATCCGAAGCCCTGCTGGTGGCGGAACTGGCCGGTGGCCAGACCGTGCTGCGGCGCCAGCATGTCGGCTATCCCTTGCACGTGACACGCGCGTTCCGGCTCGACCGGATGCGTCCCGATCTCACCACCCTCTATCTTCAATCGGCTTCCGGCGGGCTCTACGCCGGCGACCGCGTGAGGCTCGATCTGGTTGTCGGCGCCGGCGCCGCGCTCAACCTCACCACCCAGGCATCGACCGTGGTGCATGACGGACGGGGCAGGGGTTCGAGGACGCATCAATTGGTGACGGTGCAGGACGGCGCCTTTTGCGCGGTTGTCTGCGATCCTTACGTGCTTTTTCCCGGCGCCAGCCTCGACATCGGAACAACCGCTGTGGTCGCGGATAGCGCGGTTTTGATCATGGCCGAAGGCTTTGCGGCGCATGATCCCCATCACCGCGGCGGAACATTCGAGCGGTTTTCGACGACGACGAGCATCACCCGGACCGACGGCAAGCGGGTGGTTTTCGACCGTGGCAGCGTCGGTGGCGACCAACTCGCGGGGCGCTGTGCGGCGCTTGGCGGCATGGCCGCGGCAGCTTCGGTTCTGGTGATCGCCCCGCCTGACCGATTGGCCGATAGCGCGGAACTCGAGGCGGCCGCCGATCGCCGCGGATGCCTTGCGGGCGTAACCGCCGCCCCGAACCGCGCAGGACTGGCGATGCGGTTGCTGGCGCCGGATGGCGGCACGCTGGTCCGTGGCATCGAAGCGGCGTTCCACATCGCGGCGCGCGCGGCGCTCGGCGTCGATCTTGCGGCTCGTCGCAAATAGGCATCGGGTCTACCGCCGCGCCAGCCGAAAATAGAGTTCGGACAATCGTGCCGGCAGGTCTTCGACCCGCGGCACCAGCATGGTGTTGCCGCGACCGAAAATACGCGCCGCGGAATTCATGGCTCCCGATCCCAGCACCACACCGAATCCGTCGATGCCCCGTGTCCGCAATCCGATGGCGGCCCGGCGCGCGTCTTCGACGAGATCGAGCGGGTCGGCGACGTCGACGTCGGAGGGCTCGCCATCGGTCAGGACGATGATCAGCTTACGGAAGCTGCGGGCGTGGCTGATCAGTTCGCCGGCGTGACGAAGTGCTGTGCCGAGCCGCGTCGACAAGCCGGATGACAGCCCGGCCAGCCGCCCGACGCAGCCACGGTCGTAGGCTTGCTCGAAGGCCTTGACGGTCGTCATCTCGACATCGTCGCGGCCATTGGAGGCGAAGGCGAGCAGGCTGAACGGATCTCCCAGCGTACTCATGGCTTCGGCGAGAATTGCTACTGCGAGACGTTCGACCTCGAGAATCGAGGCGCCGGACGCCAGGCGGTCGCGCGTCGATTCCGAGATGTCGATCAGCAGCAGCACCGCGAGATCGCGATGCTTCGAGGTCGTGGCCCGGAATATCCGCGGGTCGGGTTCCCTGCGCATCCGCAACGCGATGCCCGCCTCAAGCATGGCGTCGACGTCGAGGTCGTGACCGTCGAGCTGACGTTTCAGGCGGATGGAACGGCCGACCCGCACGCCGCGGACCAGCCGCCTGATCCGGTTGCGCAAGACGTCGGCGCGCTCGAGCGCCGCTTCCACCAGCCGGGGCTCGCCGGCAGGAGCCGCAACTTCACGGACCGTGGTCCATTCCGGGCGTTCGACGCCGTGGGCGCGGTCCCATTCCGGATATTTCGCGATCACGATGCCGCGCTGGTCCGGCGCCACGGCCCGGGCGCGACCGACGCTGCTGTCGTCCTGGCGCAGATCGGGACGATGCAGGTTCTGATCCGGCTCGTCACGCTGCTCGAGGCGTGCCGCATCCACGGCAAGATCGAGCGTTTCCCCTGACGCGGCTGCGTCGTCGCCAAAATCCCACAGCCCAAGACCGTCATCGCGATAGACCGGCTCGACGACATAGGTTTTGGCGTTGAATTGAACGCGCATCTGGCCCAGGTCGTTGCCGAGCAGCATGCCGATCTCGCGGCTGATGGCGGGGTCTTCGAGCCGCGGCAGCCGCGCCTCGAACATCGAGCGCCCCTTGCCGACAAAACCGTCGTCGTCGGCGTAAGTTGGATCGAACAGGGCTCTTGCCAGCCGCGCCAGCAGGCTCGGAGCGGTCGCCACACCGGCTGGCACCGCGACATGGTAGGGCGACCATAATTTGCGCAGGCCCGGAAGCTGACGCATCGCGATCTGCTCGATGCGCGCGTCCTCTATCAATGTAACCAGCGCAATCTGCAGCGGCTTCAGGGACCCTACCGGGAATCGAGGCCCGCCGAGCACCAGATGCGCCTGGGCGTGGGCCGCCGCGGCCCGATACAGGGCAAAGGCGGCTGCGCCCTGCACGCCGCGATAGATTTCGGGCAAGCGGATCAGCGGCCCTGCGATTCCTGCACGGCGCTGGGGCGCCTGGCTGCTGTCGACTGGAAAACTGCGCAATAGCGGCGGCCGTCCCCAGAGCGAGGTCACGAAGGCCTTGGTCTGGCGTTCGGTTTCGGCGAATCCGACGCCAGCCGACGCACGCTCCAAAAGCCGCCTGGCGAGCCCATCCTGCAGCGTGAAGAAGGCCAGCCGTCGCCGCTTGTCGCCGGCCGCCAATTTCAAACCGGCGGCAACGAAATTCTCGAAGGCAAGAATGTTTCCTCCCGACAGGATATCGCCCATCCGCGATGCCACCGCCTCGACCGATTCGGGCGCTTGCTGCGCAAGACCGTCCATGCTGCGCCACCAGCGCGCCAGGCCCGGACCGTCGCCCAGAATTTTGCGCGCGACAGCGACAGCGACAATGGTGGCGGCGGCCGCGTTGGCGCCGGCATGGCGGCAAACATTCGCCGCCGTGTGCGCGGCTGCGATCAGCGATGCGACACCTGCTTCGGTCGGCTGACTTCGGCTGATCTCCCAGAACGCAACCAGGCAGGACGGACCGGCATTGACGTCGGCCAGCGCCAGCACGCCCGCCGCCCAGCCCTCGAGTTCGTCGGGATCAAATCGAGCGGCGAGATTGTTCCAGGCGATGCGGAACAGCGGCCTCAGTGTCTCGCGTTGCCGCATCAGCAAATGGACGCGGCGGACGGCTCCGTCCGGCGGCGCCGTAATCACCCGTAGCGACGCCGATCGGATCGCCGCGCTCACGGGATGCAGGCCTCGATCGCCGCACTGAGCGCTTCGCGAATGTCGTGATTGTCGGTAATCGGCAGAACGATGCTTGAGCGGACGGCGGCTTCGACCGGCAGGCCGGCGCGCACCAGCCGACCGGCATGAATCAGCATCCGGGTCGAGGCGCCTTCTTCGAGGCCGTGGCCCTGGAGGTTGCGGGATCGTTCCGCGATGGCGACGAGGGTGGAGGCCAGCTCGACATCGGTTCCGGCCTCGCGCGCCACGATGGCCGCTTCGACCGCCGGCGGCGGATACCCGAAATCGATGGCAAGGAAACGCTGCTTGGTGGATTCCTTCAGATCCTTCACCGCACTCTGGTACCCGGGGTTATAGGAGATCGTCAGCTGGAAATCGGCGTGGGCCGGCACGATCTCGTTGTGCTTTTCCAAGGGCAGGATCCGCCGTGTGTCCGTCAGCGGATGGATCACGACCGTGGTGTCCTGTCGGGCTTCGACGATTTCATCGAGATAGCAGATCGCGCCATGCCTGACCGCCATGGTCAGCGGACCATCGTGCCAGACGGTCCCGTCCGGTTCCAGCAGGTAGCGGCCGGCAAGATCGGAGGCGGTCATGTCTTCATGGGCGGCGACGGTGACCAGCGGCCTTGCGAGACGCCAGGCCATGTGTTCGATGAATCGGGTCTTGCCGCAGCCGGTCGGCCCCTTCAACATCACGGGGAGGCGCTCGGCGAAGGCGGCCTCAAACACCGCGATCTCGTCGCCGACCGGTTGGTAGAACGGTTCCAAGAGGATTCGATAGGCATCGAGAGTCATGCGCATCTCCACGAATGCCGCGTGGGAAGGTCCGCCCGCCAAAGCGAAGCCTTCCTCCCCTCCGCAGCGGGTTCGGCAAGCATCGCCTTATGGGCGCGCCACAGCCTCGGGGCGCGCAAGCAGGCATTTTCGAAAAATGCCTCGATCATCATTAGATCGCGGATTGCTCTTTTATACAAGTGACCCGGCGATTCCGGTCGGCCGCCGTCGGCTTATCGCCGGACCAGCCGCGAGGCCGAGGTCGCTGCCTTGGTCAGGTCCCCGGCGATGATGTCCATCACGGCCGACATCGCCGCCGACAGGCTGCGCCTCGGATTCGTCACCCAGGCCACCGAACGGACGATGGAGGGATTGCGCAGGCGGCGGGCCCTGATGCGGCCGGCGGCAAGCGTCGAATGCAGCGCGATGCCAGGCAGGACGGTCAGCAGATCCGTGGTCGCAACCACCTCGCAGATGGCCGAGAGGGTGTCGATCTCGAGCCGGGGTTTCAGGCTGAAGCCGGCCGCGGCTGCGGCATCGTCCAGTATTCGCCGCAGCCCGTGGCGCCGCGAAGGGATGACGATGTCGAGGCCTTGAAGCCGATCGAACGACATCACCTTGGGCAGCGGCAACTGGTTGCCGGCCGCGCAGGCGAGCATCATTTCTTCATCCAGAATGTGCCGGGAGGTCGGCGCGAGCCGCGGCACCGGGGTGTTGACGATGGCGATGTCGAGTTGCCCGGCCGCGACCCACTCCAGCATGGTCTCCGAATAGCCTTCGCAGACCAGAAGATGGATCTCGGGATATCTGGCCGCAATCGTCGCCGATGACGCCGGCAACGTGCTCTGCGCCGCCGACGTGATCATGCCGATATTCACCCGGCCCGACACCTTGCCGTCGAGCTCGGCGATTTCGTCGCGGGCGCGGTCGATGTCGGTGATGATCGGGGCAATCCGCTGTGCCAGGGCTTCGCCCGCGGGGGTCAGCGACATGCCGCGGGCGGCGCGATAGAACAGCTGCTTGCCCAGCGACTTTTCCAGCTTCGCGATCTGCATGCTCAGCGCCGGCTGCACGATGTTGAGCTGGCGCGCGGCGCGCGTGACATTGCCTTCCTGTGCGAGGCAGAGGAAATATTGCATCTGCCTGAGGTCCATGCGGCATCTCCGATTGAGGCGTCGGCTCCGCCCCTTCATCATCATTATTGATGATGATAGTGATAAAAATCAATTATTTGTTCTGATCGGGCGGGCTGCCTACGTTTTCCCTGCCTCGATCCGACGGCCGATCAGGGGAGTGCATTGCAGCAGAGATGGAACACGCCGGTGAAACCCATGGACTCAGTTCGACAGCGCCTGATCGTCGGTATTTCCGGCGCCTCCGGAGTTGTGTATGGCGTCCGCCTGTTGCAGCTGTTGCGCAATGCCGGCGTCGAGACCCACCTCGTGATGTCGAAGACCGCGGAGATAACCTTCGCCCACGAGACCGCGCTCAAGATCGCCGACGTCAGGGCGCTGGCCGATATTCATCATCGCATCGACGACATGGCGGCATCGATTTCCAGCGGTTCGTTTCGCACCGCCGGCATGATCGTGGCACCGTGCTCGATGCGCTCGATGTCCGAAATCGCCAGCGGCGTGACCACCACGCTGCTGACCAGGGCTGCCGACGTCACCCTCAAGGAGCGCCGACGCCTGGTGCTGATGGTGCGCGAAACCCCGCTGCATACCGGTCACCTGCGGACCATGACGGCGCTGTCGGAAATGGGCGCGATCATCGCCCCTCCGGTGCCGGCTTTCTATTCCAAGCCGGAAACGCTGGACGACATGGTGGATCATACCGTCGGTCGCGCGCTCGACCTGTTCGACATCGACGTCGGCGTCGTCAACCGCTGGGGCGAGCGCGGTGAACCGCGCGTTCGTCCGGTCAAGCGTGAAGAAGTCTAGGGCGTGAAATTGCGGGCAGGGTGCCAAACGGAGTGAAACATCATGGAACCAAGCCGGGCCAACGCGGCGACCGCCGGCTACAACAGCCATCCCGACCTGCGCGGCTGGCTGCAGCGGCTGGTCGCGACCAACCGGCTGGTTGTTGCCAGGCCCGGCGTTTCGCTGATCGATGAACTGGCGGCGGTGGCCAAGAAGCTTGAACGGGAGCGCGCCGTGCTGTTTCCCACGCCAGGCCAGCATGACATTCCGGTGGTCGCCAACCTGTTCGCCGATCGCAACTGGATCGCGGATTCCCTCGGCGTGCCGACCGCCGAGCTGTTGTCCCGTTTCCAGAACGCGGTTCGCTACCCGCTGCCCTGGGTCGAGGTGACCGCGGCGCCGGTGCACGATGTCATTCATCGCGACATCGATTTGCTGCGGCAATTGCCGATCCCAAAACACAACGAACACGACAGCGGGCCCTATATTACCGCGGCGTTGCTGATCGCTCGAAACCCAAAGACGGGCATTCAGAACGTCTCTATTCATCGCTGTCAGGTCAGCGGCCCGGACCGCATCGGCGTATTGCTGCTGCCTCGCCACACCCGGCATTATTTCCGCATCGCCGAGGAAGCCGGGGAGGCGCTGGAGATCGCACTGGTAATCGGCGTGCATCCAGCCTGCATTCTCGCCTCGCAGGCGATCGCTGCGCTGGATGACGACGAAATGGCGATCGCCGGCGCGCTGCTCGGCCAGCCGGTGGAAATGGTCAAATGCCGAACCAACCGGGTTCGCGTGCCCGCATACGCCGAAATCGTGATCGAAGGTCGCATCCTGCCAAAGGTCCGCGAGCCGGAAGGCCCGTTCGGCGAATTTCCGCAATATTACGGTCCCCGCGCCGACCGTGAGGTCATTCAGGTTGATGCCATCACGCACCGCCACAACCCGATCTTCCACACCATCGTGGGCGGCGGCATGGAGCATCTCCTGCTCGGCGGCATTCCGCGCGAAGCCACGCTGCTGGACCACCTGCAACGCAGCTTTCCATCGGTGCGCGACGTGCGCCTGACCCGCGGCGGCACCTGTCGCTATCATCTCGCGGTCAAGATCGAAAAGGCCAGCAGCGGCGAGGCAAAGAACATCATGATGGGCGCCTTCGGCGGCCACTACGACATCAAGCAGGTGGTGGTCGTCGACATGGATGTCGATATCGACGATCCCAGCGAGATCGAATGGGCGATTGCGACGCGCTTCCAGGCGGACCGTGACCTTGTCGTCGTCCCCGGTGCGCAAGGCTCGAAGCTCGATCCGTCGGCAGACAATGGCGTCAGCGCCAAAATGGGGCTCGATGCCACCAAGCCGATTTCAACCGAACCCATGGAGTTCAAGCGCATTCACGTCAAGGGCGTCGAGAACGTCGACCTCGGCCGCGTGCTTCAGGACGATCCCAAGGCTGCCTTCGCCCGGACGGTCGCTGCCTAAAGCGGTCACCGGCCGATTGGCACCGGGAATCTGGCTTCAAAAAATAACGACACTGGCCCAAGCCAGGACCGCAACGCGCAAACGGGATGAACGGCCGCTCGCCGCACAGGACAGCCATCGATCGATGGTGCGACGTGCGAACCGGGCATTACACTCTGGGAGAGATTGCTATGTCGACAGCGCTGCGAATCGCGCACGGGACCTTTGGCCGGGTCGCCCTTCTCGATATGGACCGGCCGCTGGTGCGACACGCCCACCCGCACTGCCATGTGCTCTTGAAGGTGGAGGGAGCAGACACCCAGTTCGTCGTCGGAGATACGGTGTATCCGCTGACCGATGCGACGGCGGTGCTGGTGAACGGTTGGCAACCGCACTCCTATGTCCACGATCCGGAGCGGCCGCGCAGCGTCATTCTCGCGCTCTATATCGAACCGGAATGGTTGACGGCGTTCCGGCCGGGATGGGCCGCGAGCGGCGCACCCGGTTTCTTCAGTCATCCTTCCGGCGGCGTCTCGCCGCGCATCCGCGGTCTGGCGATGAATCTGGCGGCCGACATGATGGCGCGCCCCGAGGCTCGGGGCGCGCATGAATCGACGCTGTCCGATCTGATGATCGCGGTGATCGAGCGCTTCACCCCGTGGCGAAGTTTTCCGGCTTCGATCAGGGAGATGCACGCCCGCTCCGGCGACTGGCGCATCCGCCGGGTCGCCAGTTCGATGCGATCCGATGGCGGAAGGGATAGGGACCTCGATGCGTTCGCCAGGGAGGCTGGATTGTCGCGCGCGCACTTCTTCCGGCTGTTTGAGTCCTCGACCGGCGTGCCGCCGAAGGTCTACCTGAACGTCGTGCGCATGGAACAGGCTGTCGATGCGGTGCTGAACCGGTCCGCGAGCGTCTGCAACATCAGCGCTCAGCTCGGCTTTGCCGAGCCGGCGCATTTCACCCGTTTCTTCCGCAACCACGCCGGCGTCAGTCCGCGCGAATTTCGAAACGTCTCCCGGCTGGCAAGTTGATGTTGCGTTGCACACTGCGCTGAAGAAATGAGACGGGATGGTAAGTCCCGAGATCGCCCGGTATTCCGGGCCGGGACGTTACTAATTTAAGGTCTCCCAACGCATGCGAAGTGCGAGGGAGGACGTCGGATGGCGGAAGGCGCCAGCCACCCAATTGCCGATCGTGAACCGGGCTTGCCGTGGCTAGGGCGGTCGATTCCGCGCGTCGAAGACGCGGCGCTATTGGCCGGACGCGGCCGCTTTATCGACGATCTCGGGGTACGGCCCGGCACGCTCCATGCAGCGTTCCTGCGCTCGCCGCACGCGCACGCGGATATCGTCTCGATTGAATTGTCCGCAGCAAAGCTGGCGCCCGGTGTCGTCGCCGTCCTCGACGGCGAGGCTGTCAAGGCGCTGACCGCAAGTCTGGTGGTCGGCGTCAAGGCGCCAGTGGAATGCTGGCCGATCGCCGTCGGCCGGGTCCGCTATGTCGGCGAGCCGGTCGCCATTGTCGTGGCGACCAATCGTTATTTGGCCGAAGACGCCGCCGATTTGATCGAGGTCGAGTACCGGGCGCGACCTGCCGTGGTCGATCCGCTGCTGGCGCTCAACCCGGACGCGCCGGTCCTGCACGACGGCTTTGCCGGCAATGTCGCCAGCGATCGAAGCTTTCGCTACGGCGATCCGGACCAGGCCTTTGCGTCGGCGGCACACCGTATCAGCATCGACATCCGCTATCCCCGCAATTCCTGCACCCCGATCGAAACCTATGGCGTGGTCGCCGACTACGACGCGGGTGAAGACGCCTACGACGTGCTGGCTAATTTTCAGGGCCCCTTCAGCATCCACGCGGTGCTGTCGCGGGCGCTGAAGGTCCCGGGCAATCGGCTGCGGCTCAGAACGCCGCCGGATTCCGGCGGCAGCTTCGGTGTCAAGCAGGGTGTCTTTCCCTATATCGTGCTGGTCGCCGCGGCAGCGCGCGCCGCCGAACGCCCGGTCAAATGGATCGAGGACCGGCTCGAACATCTCGCCGCGTCGGTTTCCGCCACCAACCGGGCCACCACGCTCAGCGCAGCCGTTGCCGCTGACGGGAGGATCCTGGCGCTCGATTGGGATCAGGTCGAGGACTGCGGGGCGCATCTGCGCGCACCGGAGCCGGCGACGCTGTATCGCATGCACGGCAATCTGACCGGTGCCTACGACATCCGTCATCTCGCGGTCCGCAACCGAGTCGTCGTGACCAACAAGACGCCGACCGGATTGAACCGGGGTTTTGGCGGCCCGCAGGTCTATTTCGCGCTTGAACGCCTGGTGCAGCGCATCGCGGTCGAACTTGATCTCGACCCACTCGAAATCATCACGCGCAATCTGGTTGCCGCCGGGGCCTTTCCGTACCGCACCGCGAGCGGCGCGCTGCTGGACTCCGGAGACTATCAGGAGGCGATCAGGCGCGGCGTCACGGAGGGCTCGCTTGCAGAACTCAAGTTGCGGCGCGATACCGCGCGCGCCGAGGGACGACTCTACGGTATCGGCTACACCGCGGTGGTCGAGCCGAGCGTATCCAACATGGGCTACATCACCACGGTGCTGACGGCGGCCGAGCGTCGCAAGGCCGGCCCGAAAAACGGCGCCCAGGCCACGGCGACGGTGGCGATCGATCCGGTCGGCAGCGTTACCGTGCATGTCGCCTCAGTGCCGCAAGGGCAGGGCCATCGCACCGTGCTGTCGCAGGTGGTGGCCGATGTCTTCGGTCTTGCCCCCGGCGATATCAGGGTCAATACCGAGATCGACACCGCCAAGGATGCCTGGTCGATCGCTTCCGGCAACTACGCCAGCCGCTTCGCGCCCGCCGTTGCCGGCACCGCCAAACTTGCCGCCGAGCGCATCGCGCAACGGTTGCGGCGGATCGCGGCGAGCCAGTTGAACACCGATGTCGACGATATCGCGTTCGCTGCCGGCAATGTAGGCTCGAAGCGTAATCCCGACAACAAGGTATCGTTTTCGCGGCTCGCGGCGCTCAGTCACTGGTCCCCCGCCGCGCTCCCCGATGGCGTCGGACATACCATCCGTGAAACCGTTTTCTGGAGCCCGCCGGAGCTGACCGCTCCGGACGAAGACGATCATATCAATTCTTCGCTATGCCATGGCTTCATCTTCGATTTCTGCGGCGTCGAGGTCGACCGCATCACCTTGCAGACCCGGATCGATCGCTATGTCACGGTGCATGACTGCGGCACCATCCTGCATCCGGCCATGGTCGACGGCCAGATTCGCGGCGGCTTTGCCCAGGCGCTCGGCGCCGCCCTCTACGAGGAATACGCCTACGCCGCCGACGGCAGCTTTCTGACCGGAACGTTTGCCGACTATCTGCTGCCGACCACGGCGGAAGTGCCGGAGCCGCTGATCCTGCATCTGGAGACACCGTCGCCCTTTACGCCGCTCGGCGCCAAGGGCGTCGGCGAGGGAAACTGCATGTCGACGCCGGTCTGCATCGCCAATGCGGTCGCCGATGCGCTCGGGGTCAAGGACGTCGAGCTGCCGCTGGTGCCGGCGAAACTCGCGCCCATTGTGCGCGGCGCCGAGCCGGCGCCGCCGGCCGGTGGCGCCGCCAGGACGATCGAGCCACGCAGCGGCGACCGTCGCCTGTGCGGCGAGGGTGAGGCGATGGTCGGCGCGCCGGCCGAGCGCGTCTGGGCCATGCTGCTCGATCCCGCGACCCTGCAATCGGTGATTCCGGGCTGCCACAATGTCGTAAAAATCTCGGATACGCATTTCCGCGCCGACGTGACCATCGGCATCGGGCCGGTGAAGGGACGATACCGCGCCGACGTAAAACTGTCCGATCTCGATCCGCCGCGCGCGGTCACGCTCGGCGGCTCCGCCGAAGGCGCGCTCGGCTTCGGTGGCGGCGAAGGCCGCATCACCCTCGTCCCACTCGAGACCGGCGGCACTGCGATCCGCTACGTCTACGAGGCGGCAATCGGCGGCAAGGTGGCCAGCATCGGCAGTCGCCTGCTCGACGGCGCCACCCGGGTGATCATCGGCCAGTTCTTCGCCGCGCTGGCGCGCGAGGCCGGCGGCGGCCCGCTTGGTCGAACACCGGGCCGCCGGTCCCTGTTCGTGCGGCTGCGCCGCCTGTTCGGAGGGCGCCCGTGAAACCTGCCGCCTTCGACTACATCAGGGCCGAGCATCTCGACGAGGCGCTCGAGGTGCTGCGCCGGGAGGGGAGCGAGGCGCGTATCATCGCCGGCGGCCAATCGCTGATGGCGATGCTCAACATGCGTCTGGCGAAGCCCAAAACGCTGATCGACATCATGCGGCTGCCGGAACTGGCGCGCATCGAGAATAGCCGAGGCGCAATTACGGTCGGGGCCGCCGTCCGCCAGGCCAGCCTGCTGCAGTGGCCGGAGCTCGGCCGCAGTCTGCAACTCGCCGCGCTGGCGTTGCCATGGACCGGTCACGCCCAAACAAGAAGCCGAGGCACCGCCTGCGGTTCGATCGCGCATGCCGACCCGAGCGCCGAATTGCCGCTGGTGCTGCAGGCGCTCGGCGGCGAAGTGCATCTACGCAGCGCCAAACGGCGCCGCCGGGTGGCGGCGCGGGATTTCTTTGCCGGCATGATGGCGACGACGCGCGCCGACGACGAGTTGATCGAAGCCGTGTCGTTCCCAGCGGACCGCGACCGCTGCGCGTTTCGCGAAGTGGCGCGGCGTCATGGCGACTTTGCCATTGTTGCGTGCGCCGCCGTGAAAACCGGCGACGGCGCGCGCCTTGCGGTCGGCGGCGTGGCGGATATGCCGGCGGTGCGTGATTTTCCACGCCTCGAAGGCGGTGCGCTTGACGACGCCCTGAACCGCTTTGCCTACGAACTCGGCGCCCGCGACGACGTCCACGCGACCGCGCGCTACCGCCGGGATCTGGTGCGCATGATCGGCCGCGATCTGGTGCGTGAGGTGCTGCAATGAGCCGATTGCAGGCCGGTCAGCGCCACTCCGTCCGCTTCTCGCTCAACGGCAAGCCTTGCGTCGGCGAGGCAGAGCCGCGGCTGTTGCTGACGGACTTTCTGCGGCATGAGATCGGGGCGACCGGCACTCATGTCGGCTGCGAACATGGCGTGTGCGGCGCCTGCACCGTCGGCATCGACGGACAGCCGGCGCGCGCATGCCTGACGCTTGCGGCGCAAATCGACGGCTGCGAGGTCCGGACCGTCGAAGGCCTCGCACCGTCGGCCGGCCGTCTCGGTATTCTGCAGGCGGCCTTCAGGCGAAATCACGCGTTGCAGTGCGGCTTCTGCACCGCCGGCATCCTGATGTCGCTGGACTGCTTCCTGCGCCAGCATCCGCGCCCGGACGAGGCCGGGATTCGCGATTTGCTGAGTGGGCACCTGTGCCGATGTACCGGCTATACGCCGATCGTGCGTGCCGCGCTGGAAGCCGCGGTGGAGCTGGCGGGTGATTTGAGCGGAACAAAATCAGATGCTTGATCTCGGAACCAGCTTTGTCGCGAGCGTGGCGCGCGATCCCCATGCTGTGGCCATTGTCGATGACGGCGTGCGCCTGACTTACGCGCAATGGCACGCCCGAATCTCATCGCTGGTTGCCGGCTTCGACCGCATCGGTCTGAAGCCTGGCGACCACCTCCTCACCATGCTGCAGAACTGCGAACCGGCCGCCACGCTGCACTGGGCCTGTCAACTCGCCGGCATCGTGATCACGCCGATCAACTGGCGCGCCAAGGCGGAGGAGCTCGATTTCTGCATCGAGAATTCCGAGGCTTGCGCGCTGGTGTATCAGGACGTCTCCGCTGCTGCGGTGGCCGGATCAACGCGCGCGCCGGCGCTGCGGCGCATCTGCGTCGGCGGCGGCGAGCTCGCGGGCGGGTCCGACTTCGAGCGGCTGGCCGCGGAGGCCGCAACCGAGGTGACGCCGCGCGTCAGCGCCGAAGCCTGGTCGATCATGCTCTACACCTCCGGCACGACGTCGAAGCCGAAAGGCGTGCCTCGGCGCCAGCGTGCCGAGCGCGCCGCGGGGCTGGCGCATGTCGCGCAAAATCTTTATCGGCACGGCGAACGTACGCTCGGGGTAATGCCGCTCTACCACACCATGGGGGTACGTTCGCTGATTGCGATGTCACTGATCGGCGGGACCTTCGTCTGCCTGCCGCGCTACGACACCGGCCGGGCACTGGCGCTGATCGAGCAGGAACGGATCACCAGCCTGTATCTGGTGCCGACGCTTTATCACGATCTGGTCCACGCCAGGGAATTCGCCGCGGCCGACGTCTCCAGTGTCCGCAAGCTCGGCTTTGCCGGTGCTTCGATGACCGACGGGTTGCTGAAGCGGCTGAATGACGCGTTCCGGCCCGAGCTGTTCGTCAACCACTACGGAAGCTCGGAAATCTATACCTTTACGATCAATCAGAACGCACCGGCCAAGCCGGGATCCGCCGGCAAGGCCGGGATCAATCAGCACGTGAAGGTGGTGAAATTGAACGCCCGCTCGGGCGCCGACGTCGCCCCGCCTGACGAGGAAGGCGAGATTGTCGCCCTGCTGGCGGGCGACGAGGCCTTTGAAGGCTACTGGCGGCGGCCGGACGCGGACGCCAGGTCGCTGCGCGGCGGCTGGTATTTCACCGGCGATACCGGATTTTTCGATCGCGACGGCGAACTGTTCGTCACCGGCCGCGTCGATGACATGATCATCACCGGCGGCGAAAACGTCTCGCCGATCGAGATCGAAAGCTGTCTGTCGCTGCATCCGGCGGTGCTCGAGGTCGCCGTCGTCGGCCTCGCCGATGAAAAGTGGGGCAAGGTGGTGACCGCCTTCGTCAAGCGCGGGGCGCCGGTCTCCGAGCAGGATCTCGAGCAGTTTTGCCGGGCAACCGGCCTGGCCAATTTCAAGCGTCCCCGGCGTTTTGTCTTTGTCGATGCCTTGCCGAAATCTCCGGTCGGAAAGCTGCTGCGTCGCTTGCTGGTCGCGGGCGAATACCAGCCCGAACACGCGCCGCCCTCGAGTGCTGCATAACAACCATCAGGAAAGGAAGTTACATGTCGTCATCCTACATCTTTGCGGATCCCCGGCTCGGCAAGCTCGACGGTTTCCAGGTCGAGATCAATGAGGGCAGCGAGCGCGCCGACATCATCCTCAACCGGCCGCCGTATAACGTCGTTTCGATGGCGCAGCGCGACCAGCTGCGGCTGGTATTCGAGACGCTCGACGAGGATGCGCGCGTGCGCATCATCGTGATCCGGTCGGTCGGCGAACATTTCTCCAGTGGCGGCAACATCGGCGGTTTCATGGAAGCTTCGCCGGAGACGGTCTCCAGGCTTGCCTGGAATATCGCGTCGCCGACGCGCTGCGCCAAGCCGGTCGTGGTGGCGAACCGCGGCTATTGCTTCGGCGTCGGGTTCGAATTGTCGCTGGCCTGCGATTTCCGGATCGCCTCGGAAACGACGCTCTACGCACTGCCGGAGCAGAAGCTCGGCCAGATTCCGGGATCCGGCGGCTCGGCGCGGCTGCAGAAGATGATCGGCATCACCCGCACCAAGGACATCGTGATGCGCTCCAAGCGCATTACCGCAAAGCAGGCGCTGGATTGGGGCATCGCGACCGAATGCGTTCCCGACGCCGAGCTGGAAAAAGCCACCGACCGGCTGGTCGACGAGCTTCGCGGCTTTGCGCCGCTGGCGCAGCGGACCGCCAAGAAGCTGCTCAACGACACCGAGGATTCCACGCTGACGGTGGCGATCGAGCTGGAGGGCCACTGTTACAGCCGGTTGCGCCAGTCCGATGATTTCAAGGAGGGGGTTGAAGCCTTCAACGCAAAGCGTCCGCCGAAATTCGTCGGACGCTGAGCACAAACAATTCTTGGGGCGAAACGAGGAGGGGTGAAATGGCAATCGTGAACATCGACCGCGCCGAGGTGGCGACGCCGGCTGCAAGCCGGCAAATGAGAAATGCGATCGTGGCGTCGGTGCTGGGATGGTCGCTCGATCTGTTCGACCTGTTCATTCTGTTGTATGTGGCGCCGGTTGTCGGGGCGCTGTTCTTTCCATCGAGCGTCCCGACGCTTTCGCTGGCTGCGGTTTACGCCTCCTTTGCCGTGACGCTGCTGGTGCGGCCGGTGGGTTCGGCCGTGTTCGGCCATTATGCCGACGTTTACGGCCGCAAAGGCGCCATGCTGATCGCGATCGTCGGCGTCGGAGTAAGCACCGCCGCGTTCGGTTTGCTGCCGACCATCGCCCAGGTTGGCATCGTCGCGCCGGTGCTGTTCCTGATCCTGCGTCTGGTTCAGGGCGTATTCGTCGGCGGCGTGGTGGCCTCGACCCACACCATCGGCACCGAATCGGTTTCGCCCAACTGGCGCGGGGCAATGTCCGGGCTGGTCGGCGGCGGCGGCGCCGGCATTGGCGCGCTGCTGGCGTCGTTCATTTTCCTGCTGATGTCGTCGATCTTCCCCGGGGACGCATTCGCGGTGTGGGGATGGCGCTGCATGTTTTTCTCCGGGCTTCTGACCTCGTTGCTGGGATGGTTCATCTTCAATAACCTCGAGGAATCGCCGTTCTTCAAGGCGCATCTGCAGATGAAGCTCGCCGGCAAGGTCGCGGCGACCAGGGCGCCGGTGAAGACCCTGTTTTCGAGCCGCTATCGCAAGATCCTGCTGCTCAATTTGTTGCTGACGTTCGGTGGCGGCGCGGGTTACTACCTGACCTCGGG
>Ga0182030_10000114_pt1 | contig 124069 bp, 135 predicted proteins | sample 812S3MmetaG_FD_121299 | JGI IMG/M metagenome (GOLD analysis project Ga0182030, IMG submission 121299) | Permafrost microbial communities from Stordalen Mire, Sweden - 812S3M metaG (Illumina Assembly) | ecosystem: Environmental > Terrestrial > Soil > Wetlands > Permafrost | place: Sweden... | reverse complement strand
GTACGCATGCTTGGAATCGCCCGTTTCAATGGCAATGGGATATCGCACAAAACCTCACTTCAGGCCTGCCTGCTTTCGAATTGCCCGCACTAAGCCCCGACCTAAATCCTTCTTCGGATGCGGGATCGTTACCGTGCCCGGCTTCGTCGGATGCACGAACTGGTGGTGGCTTCCGCGAGTCCGCTGAAGTCGCCAGCCATCCGCTAGTAATAGCTTGATCAGCTCGCGACTTTGCATCGTGTGTATTATACACACTATGTACCGGTCCATCGAGTGCGGTGTCCGGAGATGGTCAAGGATTGCCGGTCGCGCTCGGGGGCCCCGGCGGGGGTCCTCATGTTTCTAAGGTGAGCATTTCTGCAATAAAATTAGCAGCTTAGGATGAAAATGTGAGGACTACACGGCCCACCATCCCAAGGACGTTCCAGGGCGGCAAAGCACACCCAATCCCGTGAGAAAATCGTGAGGATTCGTCTGAAATCCCCACCATGAATTGATTCTTTCGCTTCCATAGACGTCCGATGCCGTCCTGCGGCAACCAACCTTTGGTGGGGGCATTCTTGAGGGCATCGTTAGGAGGCAAGACCGGGCTGTCCCCGAATCTTGACGTTGGTAGAGGCACGGTTCCGGACTGTTTTCGTAAATTCTGTGGTACACCTGCGAAGTTGGATATGGGTGTTCGCCTCGAAGAGATCGAAAGGCAGGCTCTGGCATTGGTCGCGAAGAAACGTGTTCAGCTCGCCGAAGCATTGCTAGTATCTTTACACGTGTCGGTTTCGGACGTCGAAGCTACGTGGGCCCGCGAGATCGAGGACGGTGTTGCCGCGTTCAACGGCGGCGAAATGCCGGCATTTCCTGCAGAAGAGGTCATTGCGGAAGCACGACGCTTATCCGACTGAGCCGGGTTCGCTTTGTCGCCGCTGCGGGGAACGAGTTTCGGGTGTGCTTATGTTTCGTCGGTCAGAAAAGCGAGTGGGTGATTGGATCGCTGTCGTTGAGGCCGGATATTCTCTGGACGGTGACGACTCTGCCTGGCTTGCAAATTTGCTCGAGCGCGTTACCTGTGAGCACTGGCGGGATCGGAGCTCCGCTGCGTTCACCTTTGACCTGAGCGCTACAGGCTTGGCAATAAGGGACGTGACTGTTCATGGCCCCCCTGAGATCCATGACCATCTCCGAGGCAGCCTAGCAGTCGCTTCGGCAGAAGCACTCGATCGGGCATATGGCAGTACCAGCGTGGCTGTGGGTACGGTAAGCGAACTTATTTTCCACCTTGGCGATAACGAGGCGATGTTCAAGAGGGTAAATTCCGGTTTTACGGCGGATGTCCTCCGCATCACCGCACATAGCGGCACCGGACGCGGGCTCGGGCTCACGCTCTTGCTCGACGAAGTGCGGAAGAGTACGCCAGCGGAGCGGCGGCGCTGGGCGCGATGCGCCGCCCATATCGGGGCGGGATTGCGCTTGCGCGCAATGGCCCCTCAGCTGGGAAATCTCGAGGGTGAACCGATCGAAGCGATCTTCGACGGCGGTGGAAATCTCCACGAGGCCCGCAATGCTGCCACCAGCAAGACCGCCCGCCAGCTACTGCGCGCCGCCGTTCGTCAAGCGGAAAGCGCACGTAGCGCCAAAGGCCGAAGGATCCCGGATGAGGCCTTAAACGCGTGGGAGGCACTGATTCACGGCCGATGGTCGTTGGTTGATCGTTTCGACAGCGATCAACGCCGATTTATCGTGGCAGTACGCAATGACCCACGCTTCCCTGATCCCCGGGGACTGTCACTGCGCGAACGGCAGGTGGCCGCCTACGCCGGACTGGGCCGTTCAGCAAAGGAAATCGCCTATCTATTGGGTGCGCCCGCCCCCTCGGTTGAGAACAGTCTGCGCCGCGTTCAAATCAAGCTTGGCCTAAGATCGCGAGTCGAATTAACGCAGTTCTTTGCTCCGCAGAGCCTGCGTGCGGAGATGGCCGAAATCTCGGTGGGCAACGGCACGTTACTGATCGGATCGGCACCACGCCTAGAAGAGACGAAGCTCGCTGGGCTCAGCACCGCAGAACGGGCGGTCCTAGGGCTGCTGATCGCCGGATCCACCAATCGCGACATCGCCATGCGTCGTGCCACCAGCGTACGCACGGTTGCCAACCAAGTTCAAGCTATCTTTCGCAAATACGGTGTTCGGTCTCGCAGCGAACTGATTTCGCGTTTGAGCAACCTATCACCGATCAGCGTTGGGAATTGACTATGTACGGTGAACTCTCCGCCATACGTTAATAGAAGCCAATGGCTGCGCCAGGACATGGCACTAGTCGCGCCGCAGCTCGACCCCGAAATTGGCCTGGCGAGGAGCACTGTGCATCGCGTCATGACGCTGTTTGAACTGCAACCGTCACCGTTCAGGAGCGTTGATCAACACGCACAGGTCGAACGGATTTTGTTTACCTCATCAAGAAGACCTGTGAAGCGCCTGGCGAAGGTGAGGCCGACACTGGCAGCAAGCTATTGACGCAGTCCCTAAACAGAAAATAGGAGAGAAAGATGAAAAGCGAACCAAGACTCATGTTGGTCATCGCTGCTGCCGGGGCCATCGCCGGCTTCGGCGGCTCTGTGTCGATCGCGCAAACAACCACCAATTACACGGTCATCGCAACCGGCTTGAATGCCCCGCGCGGCATCAAGTTTGGTCCCGACGGCGATCTGTATGTGGCCGAGGCGGGTCAGGGCGGTTCCAACCAGACAACGGCCGCACAGTGCGCTCAAGTGGATGCACCGGTTGGACCGTATACCGGCGGCCCGACCGGGAGCATCTCGAAGGTCGATCGCAGCGGCAAGGTGACCGTCGTCGCATCCGGGTTGCCGTCGGCGATAGGTGGGGGCGGCGCACTGCAAGGCGTTGCGGACGTGGCGTTCTTCAATGGCGAGCTGTATGCGCTGCTCGCCGGCGGGGGTTGCTCGCATGGCAACCCGGAAACCCCCAACGGCATCGTTAAGGTCGACACCGCCACCGGAAAGTGGCGGCTGGTCACGGACCTGAGTGCCTTCACCAAGACTCATCCTGGCGCGTATGCGGCGAACGATGAGCATGATGGGGACTGGTACAACATGATCGTGTTCGAAGACCGCCTCACGGCGGTGAATCCCAACGGCGACGTGATCGTTAGGATCGACTCAAACTTCAATCCGCATTTGCTCATCGACGTTTCGGCCTCGCAGGGACATGCTGTCACTACATCTCTGACCCATCACGATATTGATCTCTACGTGGGCACTTTGTTTCATTTTCCGATCCAGCCGCTGCAGTCTCGCGTGCTTCGCGTTTCCAAAGATGGCTCCATTGGCGAGGGCCAAGTTCCCGGATTCGAACAGCGTACGCCTTACTATGTCGCCGACTCGAAGGCGGGTTTCACAACGCTGCTGAAGGTGGCTTTCGGTCCTGACGGACTGCTCTATGCGCTCGAGTTTTCCGACGCGGCGGGTGACCCTGCCCCCGGGAATGGCAAAGTCGTGCGGGTGAACTCGAACGGCACCATCGAAGAGCTGGTCAGCGGGCTCATCGTCCCGGGAGGCATGACGTTCGGGCCGGACGGCCGGCTGTACGTCGCCGATGGCAGCGCGATTCCTGCGCCCGCATTTGGCAAGGGGCGCATTCTGCGAATCGACTTGCCGCCGGGCAGTTGATCACATCGATGACCTGTTGATCATGTGCCGGCGACGCGCGTGAGGTCGCTTGGGCAAGCCGCGGGGATGACGCGTTTGGCACGCCATCCCCGCGCGTCTACTACCTTAACGTACTGAAACTCGCGCGCAGTTCCTCTGAAAAGGATTGTGGCTGTTCCCATGCCGCAAAGTGGCCGCCTTTCGCCATTTGGTTGTAGTGAATGAGCTTAGGGTAAGCTCGTTCCGTCCAACTGCGGGGAGCCGTATATAGCTCGTCCGGATATGCGCTCACGGCGACGGGTATCGTGACGCCTGTCGGGGCGAAAAAGGCGATTTGTCTCGTTGGCACGTCGTGGGCCGTTTCCCAATAGAGGCGCGACGCTGAGACCGCTGTATTGGTCAACCAGTAAAGCGTGATGTTGTCGAGGATGTCGTCACGCGTGAGGCCGTCCTCCTGACCGGCGAAGGCGCGCGCAATGAGTTCGTAGCTGCGGGCGTCGTGGTCGAGCAACCAGGCGGCAAGGCCGACCGGCGAATCGTCCATTGCGTACAGCGTTTGTGGGCGATGGCTCATCTCCTGGGCGTACCCCAGGCCATTGTCATAGAAGAACTTGAGTTGATCGTAGGCGCGATTCTCGTCGGAAGAGAGGTTGGACGGGCGCTCGTCGGACAACAGAGCCTTCGCAATGTTCGCAGGGACGGCGCCGGGCATGTTGGTGTGAATGCCGAGCAATCCGGGGGGCGCGATCAGGGCCATTTGCTCCGTGACCGCATTGCCCCAATCGCCGCCTTGGGCGACATACCGCGAATACCCCAGTCGATCCATCAGCGCGATCCAGGCGCGCGCGATTCGTGCAGGATTCCAGCCGATGTCGGTGGGTTTCCCTGAGAACCCGTGGCCCGGCAAGGAGGGGATTACGACATCAAAGGCGTCCGACGTCTTGCCGCCGTACGCCGTGGGGTTTGTGAGCGGGTCGATGATCTTCATCTGCTCGATGATCGAGCCCGGCCAACCGTGGGTGATAATGATGGGTAACGCATTGGGATGTTTCGACCGAACGTGTATGAAATGAATATCCACGCCGTCGATCGTCGTGACGAACTGCGGCAACGCATTGAGCCGCTTCTCGACTTTGCGCCAGTTGTAATCGGTCTGCCAGTAACGTGCCAGCTCACGCGTGGTCGCGAGTTGCACGCCTTGCGATGCATCGTTGACCAATTCGGGAGATGGCCACTTGGTCGCCGCAATCCGCCGACGCAGGTCCGCAAGTGCCTCATCAGTTGCGTGAAAAGTGAATGGCCGGATCGTATTGTCCTGAACGCTGCCTTCACTCGACGTTGAAAGCGGCCTGCCAACATTAGCAGATGAAACCGCCTGGGCAAGACAGGGTAGGGCGAGCAAACCAAGGCTAAACGCGCGCACGGTCTTCGACATTGAAATGAAATAATTCCTAATCGATGCTGATGCAATAACTGGCATAACTGTTCTCCGGTTGCTTATGAATAAGATTCCCAACATCCGGCGTGCATCAGAACAGTTACCACGCGTCCAAGAAATTCAACCATGGTTGGGCATACCTTGGTCGCGGGTGAATCGAGCGAAGCGCCGCTGTCTCGGCCGGCGGTGTGGTGGGGAAACTTTCGTTGTGCCTAGCGGACGCCTGAAACCCCCAACCAAAGTAGGGTGTACGCTAATGGCTGACTGGTGCATCCTCTGACCGCGGCTATGCCCGCAAAAGGACCGACATGGATAACGATCTCGGCCAAATCCTCGATGCGCTACCCGGATTGGTCTGGACGGCCCACCCGGATGGAGGCGTCGAATTCCTCAATGCGCGATGGCTCGAGTATACCGGTCTAACCCGGGACAACGTCTCCACACTCGGCTGGAGGAGCGCGATTCATGCCGACGATTTGGGCGAGCTCCTCACCGCTTGGAAATCGATTTGCACGAGTGGCAAGCCGGGGGAGATGGAAGCGCGTTTGCGACGTCATGACAGTCAGTACCGATGGTTTTTGTTCCGTGCCTCGCCCATCCTGAACACATCGGGTGAAGTGGCCCGATGGTTTGGCATCAATACCGACATACAAGACCGGCGAGCGGCCGAGGAAGCCCAGTTCGCGACTGAAGAACGGTTTCGAATGACCGTCGAAGAACTCCGACAATCCGAACGACAGCTTCGGACCATGATCGACTCGATTCCCGGTTACGTATGGCGCACGACGCCGGATGGGACGGTCGATTTTCTGAACCAGGGTTGGTGCGATTACACGGGTATCAGCATGGCGGAAGCGCTTCGGACCGGCTGGCAACGAACCGTCCATCCGGACGACTACGCAGGTGTCATGGCGTATTGGCGAACGCCGCTCGAGACGGGAACGCCAGGCGAGTATGAATGTCGGCACAGGCGGTATGACGGCACCTACCGGTGGTTTGTCGGCAGGGCAATTCCTCTGCGCGACCAAGACGGTAACATCGTGAAGTGGTTTGGGCTGAATACCGACATCGAGGACCGCAAGCGTGCCGAGCTGCTGCTCGAAGGGAAGAACCGGCTTTTCGAGATGCTCGCTGGGCACTTTCCGCTCGATCGCATTCTCGTGGAGCTCTGCAAGCTGGTGGAATCCACCATGCCGGGTGCGTTCTGCACCGCCATGCTGGTCGAGCCCGGTTGCGCGTCATTTCAAGGTGCCGTAGCCGCAAGCCTATCGCCAACATTCATTGCCTCGGTTGAGTCGACGCCTTTGACGCCCGAGTTCGGTCCCTGTGCCATCGCGGCGTGCCGCAAACAACAGGTTGTCATACCAGACTTGCCTTCGGAATCTCGATGGAAGGATGAATCGTGGTACCAGCTTGCTCTCCGAGATGGATTGAAGGCCTGTTGGTCGACACCCGTCATGTCGACGTCCGGGCAGGTCCTCGCGGTATTCGCGGTCTATTACCAAGATTCCAAGGTTCCCAATTCATTGGAGCAGGACTTCATCAAACAGTTTGCGTAGGTGGCCAGTATTGCCATCGAACGGATTCAGAGCGACGCCGCACTTGGCAAGGTTCGATCCGAACTGGCCCGAGTCGCCAGAGTCACGAGCCTCGGTGCTTTGACCGCATCGATTGCTCATGAAGTTAATCAGCCCCTCTTTAGCCTCACGACCAATGCCAGTACCTGCCTTCGAATGTTGGGAGGTGAGCCTCCCAATTTGGAAGGTGCGTGTGAAATGGCGCGCAGAATCATCCGGGATGGCAATCGGGCTTCCGATGTCATCACGCGCCTGCGCGCGATGTTCGTGAAGCGCGAACCTACCGCTGAACCAGTGGATCTCAATGAGGCGACGAAAGAGGTCGTCGCGTTGTCGATCGGGGAATTGCAGAGAGCTCAAGTCACTTTACATACGGATTTGGCCGAGGATCTTCCTCGAGTCACGGGCGACCGTGTACAGCTTCAGCAGGTAATTCTAAATCTGTTCCTGAACGCCGCGGATGCAATGAGCAGCGTTGAAGACCGGCCACGAGAGCTGGTCATAAAGACCGAAAGAGAAGGCGGGGATCACGTGCGGTTGAGCGTAGAGGACACAGGCGTGGGATTCGAGCCTGAGCGCGCCGAGTCTCTCTTCGACGCCTTCTACACGACCAAGCATGGCGGCATGGGTATCGGCCTGTCCGTCAGCCGCTCGATTATTGAAGGACACCGCGGCCGTTTATGGGCGACGCCAAAGAATGGTCCGGGTGCGACCTTTGTTTTTTCCATCCCGCTTGACCCAGTTGCCGCTTCAGTCGTCAGCCATTCGGCCCATCGCCAAGCAGGCGAAGCGGCATTGAGGAATGCATGACAGCCAAGCGATCACTCGTATCGGTTGTGGATGACGACGCCTTCGTGCGCGAAGCATTACCCGACTTGCTCAAGGAATTGGGCTATTCGTCGCAGGCCTTCCCCTCTGCGCAAGCCTTTCTCTCATCGCGCGTTGTCGGCGAGACACGCTGCCTCATTCTCGACGTCTCCATGCCGCACATGACAGGCCCCGAGTTGCATCGGGAGCTCATCCGTCGACAGCAGGACATCCCGGTGATTTTTGTCACTGCGATTAGAGACGAAGCATTGCGACCGCGGCTGATGGCGGAGGGTGCGGTGGATTGCCTATTCAAGCCCGTCAGTGAGCAGGCCCTTATCAATGCGCTTCATAGCGCGCTTCGCGTGAATTGACGACATGCAAAGCGAGCTTCCAACCCGTAGGATAGACATGAATAGCAAAGCACTTCGGACTGCATCGAGGCCATTTCCCATGCGCTCTGCGCCGCCCATCGTATTCGTCGTGGATGATGATCTTTCGGTGCGAGAGGCACTAGAATCGCTGATCGTTCAGGCGGGATGGCGAGCGCAAGTGTTTGAATCCGCTCAGGACTTTTTAACCTTTCCGCACCCTTCAGCCCCTAGTTGCCTGGTATTGGATGTGAGCCTGCCGGGTCTGAATGGACTTGAGCTGCAATCATTGATTGCGGGCGACCGGATCGAGATGCCGATTATTTTTATCACCGGGCACGCTGATGTGCCAATGTCGGTCAAGGCCATGAAAGCCGGCGCCGTGGAATTTTTAACCAAGCCCATTGCGGAGGACGTTTTGATAAATGCCATCGGCAGTGCCATCGCACGCAGCCGAATAACACTCGATCAACAGAGCGAGAGTCAAGCACTTCGTAGCCTTTACGCGAAGCTCACGCCTCGTGAACGAGATGTCATGACCTTGGTGGTCCGCGGGCAGTTGAACAAACAAGTGGGCGGCGAGCTTGGCATGGCTGAGATCACCGTGAAGGCGCATCGTGGACAAATCATGCGCAAGATGAAGGCGGCGTCCTTCGCGGACCTCGTGAATATGGGGGCAAGGCTGGGGTTGGCTTCTGCGCCAAAACCTTCGCGCAACAAGTAGATTCCGTTGCCAATGGAGTGCAGGCGGACTCCCGCCGTCTGCGTCCCCTACCATGGTTCAATATGTTTGCTGGCAGGAAACTGTTGTGATGTCGGCTCGCTCCCGCCAACCATCCAGGAGACACTCGTGAGACCGATCGGATATATCCTTACTGCTGTTATCTTGCTTACGGGCGCAGGCGTGAACATGAGGCTCGCGCCGGCGCATGCAGACGGCGCGGCCACGCCGATTTTCGACATCTATCAAATGCCCGCCGGCTATCGCGATTGGAAGGTCGTCTCTGTGGCGCACGAAGCAGGGAACCTCAATGATCTGCGCGCCGTCCTGGGGAATGACATCGCGATCAAATCCTATCGTGAAGGGAAGCTTCCGTTTCCAGATGGGGCAATCATTGCCCGGCTCGCCTGGAAGTACGTCCCTTCTGAGGAGAACAACAAAGTGTTTGGCCGTGAGCAGTCGTTCGTCGCGGGAGACGCTACCAACGTGCAGTTCATGGTTAAGGATTCGAAGAAATATGCAGCCACTGGTGGGTGGGGATTCGCACAGTTTAACGACGGCAAGCCGGTCGATGCCGCCGAACTTGTCGGCTGTTTTGCCTGTCACGTACCTGTCAAAGAGCGTGACTTCCTGTTCACCCGTTACGCTCCTTAGCCGAGCGAGCGGGTGAGGCCTCCGATCCGCGGATTGAATTGTCAAGATCGCGGCACTCGGGGCCTCGCCCTATGATTACATGATGCGCGAAATCCCGCGCGGCCTTATTGGCGCAGCTCGCGATGTAACTCACCTAGACCGCGCTCGATCTCGGGCAGATCCACCGCGCCGTAGCCAAACACAAGTCCCGCGCGCGCCGGCTGCCTCAAATGGTAGCGCGAGAGCGTATGAATTTTCACTGAGCGACCCGCAAGGGAATGAATTGCAGCGTCCAGATCGACGCTGTTCCGTGCCCAGGCGGCCACATGCATACCGTACAGTGAGGGGATCGGTTCCAGCCACTCGGAAAAGTCTCGCCTGAGCCGCGTATACAGAAGCTGGCGGCGCTTACTATAAATCTGGCGCATCTTACGGACGTGATGCGCCAGATGGCCTTCGGTGATGAACGCCGACACGCCGGTCTGCAACGGCGTCGAGCAATGCCAGTCGAGACCGTTCTTCGCCGCGATCAAGGTACGCCGTGCCCAATCCGGCACCACGACGAAGCCGAGGCGAAGGGACGGCAGCATGCACTTCGAGAAGGTGCCGACGTAAAACACGACATCCGCCGCATCGTTAGCGCGAAGCGATTGCAGCGAGTTGTCGCCAAACCGAAACTCGCCGTCGTAGTCATCCTCAACGATGACGGCTCCGTTCCGGCGGGCGAAGTCCACCAATGCGACGCGACGGCGCCTCGACATGGTGATGCCCAACGGAAACTGGTGCGATGGACAGACGCAGATGACTCCAATGCCTGCCGGCAAGCTGTCGACGACCAATCCCTCTTCGTCTACTCGCGCCGGCGCGATCCGGGCGCCCGCGGCGGCAAAGGCGACACGCATCGGTGGATAGCCGGGATCCTCGACTGCTACCACCGTCTCGCCCGGCGTCACCAGGATGCGGGCCAAGAGATCGAAGGCCTGCTGTGCGCCCGCGGTGACCACTACGTCGTCGGAGCGACATACGACTGCTCGGGTCAGGCCGATATGGTTGGTGATGGCCTCTCGCAGGTGAAAGTTGCCCTGATTTCCTTGCGGACTTTTGTACGCAGGGGGCTTTTTCTCCAGACCGCGCAACTGTTTGGCACTCACACGACGATAAACGTCAAACGGGAACAGTCTGGGATCGATCAAGGCGGGACGAAAGTCCATCGCTGTCCCGGCGCGCCGGACGAGCAACGGATCCTCGCGCCAGAACCCAATGGCGGTGGTCACATCCTCTTGAAGCCAGAAGGGATTCAGCCGGTACGTCGCGGCCGGGGATGGTAGCGATGCGGGTTCCGGCGGTAGATCGGCCACATAGGTGCCCGAGCCGTGACGGGCAACGACGAGGCCCGCAGTCGACAATCGGTCATACACCTCGGCCACGGTGTTGCGCGACAGGCCGAAGAATGCGGCTGATTTGCGGCTCGCGGGCAGCTGGGCACCGGCAGCAAGCCGGCCATCGAGAATGGCGGCCTTCAATTGACAAAAGAGAAAGCGGCCCGCGTCCCGGGATCCAGGGATAGGGCGGTCCACCTCGATCTCGAAAAGCGGATCCATAAAGTGGCCTATATCTATTTTCCAAAAGTGACCCTGTTTGCACGGGCCACTTACAGAATACCGTAGAAATCTGCGCTGACAAAACCGAGGTGGATCCAATGAAATTGACGCTTTCTGCTGGCCTTTGCGTGCTTCTGTTCGCCGGCGCCAGCCTCACCGAGGCGCACGGACAGGCCGCTAGTTCCGTCCCCAACGCCATTGCATCGGCGGTTGCCGATCCCGCACGGCCACAGAGTGATCGCGACCGCGACGCGGCGCGAAAGCCCGCCGAGTCGTTGCATTTCTCAGGGGTCAAACCAGGCGATGTGGTCGCAGACTTCAATGCCAATGCCGGGTACTTCACGCGTCTGTTTGCGGACGTCGTTGGCAGCCGCGGCCACGTCTACGCCATCGAGCCCGTTGAAATTCAGCAGTACATCGCAAAGGCGACCGTCGAACTGCAGGCGTACGCAGCCGACCATCCAAACATCACCGTGTCGACCGCCAGTGCCCTCGAAAGTCTGAGTGTTCCGAGAAAACTCGATCTCTTCTGGATCTCGCAGAACTACCACGATCTGCATAACACGTACTTTGGGCCGGTCGACATCGCCGCGTTCAACAAAGCCGTGTTCAATGCCTTGAAGCCTGGCGGCTCGTACGTCGTCCTCGATCATACTGCTGCACCCGGTGCCTCGGCTGACGTCACGGAGACTCTACACCGCATCGATCCCGCCACAGTACGTCGCGAAGTGGAGGCCGCAGGTTTTGTCTTCGACAGCAAAAGTGAAATTCTCACGAATCCCGCGGATCCCCGCACCATTAAGGTGTTTGACAAGTCCATCCAAGGCCACACCGATCAGTTCATCCTCAAGTTCAGTAAGCCACGGTAGTCCGCAGTGCCTCAGCGACTCATGCTACGGCGGCTTTGGAAGAGCGCGCTGACACTCATCATTAATCTGAAGGACAAGAACTTGAATCACATGATGCAAACGGCAGTTGGCATGGGATTGACCGCGATCATTGGACTTTCCTATCCCTGCGTGAGCCATTCGCAAACCCCCGCGCCGACTCCTGCGGTGCACGATGGGCAGCACGACTTTGATTTCAACATTGGGGTGTGGCAGACCCACATCAAGCGAGTTCTGGATCCATTTGCGAGCAGTTCGGAATCGGTTGAGCTAAATGGAACCGTGACGGTGCGCAAGGTGTGGGATGGCAAAGCACAACTGGAGGAGATCGAAGCGGATGGGCCGAAAGGCCACTGGGAAGCTCTCACGCTTTTCCTGTACAACCCGAGTGCACACCAGTGGAGTCAGTCGTTCGTGAATAGCAAGATAGGGACATTGTCGTTTTCGTCTACGAATGTCGGAGAATACAAGGACGGCCGAGTCGTACTGGTGGGTCAGGACAACACCGTCAGTGAGAAGACGATCCTGGTAAAGGCAGTTTGGTCCGACATCAAAGCGGATTCGCACCAATACGAGGAGTGGTTTTCAGAAGACGCCGGGGCGACGTGGGTACGGTCGTTTATCGCCAACTTGACGCGATTGAAAGAGTGAGCACGGCACTTCGCCTCTAGTGGTCCATCGTTGCATCGACCGCCGTCTGTTTGACCCGAATCTCATCATGCGCCCTGGACACTTCGCGCGAGCATCCAGCACAGCAGCAATCCATGCGCGGTAATAATTGCAACGCGAAGCCAATGTGTCGTCATGAGTAAATGGTAGCGCTCAGGTGAGAGTCCCCCATCAGGAGCTTGGATATCTGCCATCAATGGCCCCCACCAGGCTGCCGTACCGAGCACCAGTCCAATCTGGAGTCCAAATCCGAGCCACAAACACCACTGAGGGATGCCCGGCCCGTGCCAGCGCAACATCAGGGCCGTGCCGATGAATACCAGTACCGCCGGCCCCAGCACGACGCCCCAGATACTGCGCCACCAGACTACATGGTAAGCCCCAAACTCGTGCTCACCGACATAGGCCCAAAGTCGATAGCTCGACAGCTGCACCAGCCATACCTGACCTACCCCGTATATGCTCAATGCAGAAGTGATGAGCAACAGCCATTGACCTGGGGTCATCCGAACCTCTTTCCCCTGCCCGGCGCGGCGCCCTCATTGGGTCGGCCACGCTCTACCTCGCCGATGACTTGCTCCAGTATCAGGGCCAGCCGGGCCTGGATTTTTGGGCTCACCGACACCAATCCAAGTTCATATTCCGAGGATCGAGCGATCTCGAGCTTGCGCAACAATGCGCGTGCATGTGGCGTCACGACAATTATCTTTCGGCGACGGTCGGCCGCGTCTTCCGTGCGACGGAGCAACCCCTGTCGAACGAGACGCTCAATCATCTGGCTCATCGCTGGAGCTGATACATTCGATCGTTCGCTGAGATCTGAATGCGAAGCGGAACCGCATCTCTCGACGTAGCTAACAAGAAGTACTTGGGGAAGCGTGACTGAGCAGTCGTCCATGACCGCAAGCACCAAGCCCGAGCGATGCGATACCAGGTCGACGAGTCGGCGTAGACTGTCTCCCGCTCGATTCCTCATCTTCGAAGTCACCGCTCATCCTCGGTATCGTTGCCACTGCTTAAGTCACATTAATATATAATACGCATTACATACATTCAATGATGCGTCTCGGTGTCGTGTTTTCAGATCGACACCCGGCTCGCGACGCAGTCTAAAGCAGGCGCAGGACGAGGCGACATTTGTCAGCGCAACAGAAACCGGAATCAAGGAGGCCAGCATGACTCAGACTCAACAAATTCTGCGTCGTAGCTTGATGGCAAGGTGGGCGAAATGGATCGGACTTACCTTGGCAGGAACTATCATCGTTGCAACCTTGTCCGTGGTAATCGCAACAATCTCCTTGAGACTTCCCGGTTCAGAAACTACTCCCGCCGGGTTTCAGCAAAAAACCTCGATATACATCAAGATGCGCGATGGAGTCGAAATCGCCGTGACAGTTCTCATACCGCCCGATCTGAAACTTGGCGAGCGTGTACCCGTATTGATGCGGACAACCCGATACTGGAGAGGTCAACAGACCGGCTGGGGAATGCGGGCGATGGTGGCGCTAGGGCTCGTCGATGCATCCACACTGGTGGACGAGGAAGGAGCCTACTTTAATCATCGCCGATTCGCTGTCTTGCTCGTTGACGCGCGGGGAAGCGGCGCATCCGGCGGCCGTCGTCCAATCGAATACGCACCAGCGGAGATCAGCGATATGGGTGAAGTGGCGGCCTGGAGCACGCAGCAGCCCTGGTCGAACGGGCAGGTGGGAACATTCGGTGTCTCCTACGACGGCAATGAGGCGGAGCTGGCCGCCGCAGCGGGACAACCGGCGATCCGTGCGGTGATGCCCCTGTACGACGACTTCGATTCTCAGGCATTGGTCCAGCCGGGCGGAGTTACTCTGCGCGGAGTTGTGGGCCAATGGGCTAGGCTCGTGGCGGCGCTTGACCGAAACGATGTATGTGGCGCCGACGACGCGAAAGGATGGCAGTGCTGGAAAGATCGTCAGTTAAGTTATGGGGCCGAACGCGTAGATGCTGATCAGAATGGGGCGCACCTTACGCAACTCGTGCGCCACCGTGACAACATCTCAATTGCAAAGGTGCTGGGCAGCGTGGAGTTTCGGGACGATTTGCTGACTACTGATCTTGGGTCCATCCGCTTCGCGGATATCAGCCCATACGGGCTGAAGAAAAAAATCGAAGCATCGCAGGTGCCCATGATGGTGTGGTGTGGCTGGCTGGATGCGAACTCCTGTGAAGGGGCGCTCGACCGATACCGCACCCTCTCCAATCCGCAAGTTCTGGTGATCGGCCCACTCTCGCATGGCGGGGACTACAATGTGGATCCGTTTGCTGCAAATCATCTACCGCCAGTGCCGACCCGGCAGGAGCAACTCAAAATGGAAGCGGACTTCTTTCAGCAGGTTCTTGGGGGTACCTCGCCTGCGGATGTCCCGTCCTCCATCCGCTACTACACGATGGGCGAGGGAGCATGGCACACGACCACCGTCTGGCCGCCGGATGGAATTTCGAACGAAACACTTTTCTTATCCGAGGGCAGCACGCTCGCTGCAACTGCTCCTACGAAACCGGGTGGCGCGGACACGTACAAGGTCGACTTGACGGCGACTAGCGGAGACCGCACCCGCTGGCATACGCAACTCGGAGGCGGGGACGTCGTGTACGGCGATCGCGCGATGGCGGACGAGAAGCTGTTGAAGTACACAAGTTTACCGCTCGACAGCGACCTCGAGATCACTGGTTCCCCGGTGCTTACACTGCAACTCGCCTCTTCGACCAGTGATGGGGCGGTCCACGCTTACCTGGAAGATGTAGCGCCAACCGGCTATGTAACCTATATTGATGAAGGCGTGTTCCGAATCATTAATCGAAAGGAAACCGACCCTACGAGTCTCCCCTACGCAGCGCAAGGCCCCGCACATAGTTTTCGCAAGGAAGACGCCGAGCCTCTGCAGCCCGGCGTTCCAGCTTCGATTCGCTTCTCACTATTGCCAACCTCCCTGCTTTTGCGGAGGGGGCACTCGATACGCTTAGCGCTTGCGGGCGCAGATTCAGGCCTGTTCCAGACATATCCGGCGAGCGGCACACCCGAGTGGACGTTGTTTCGTAACGCGGAGCGCTCTTCGTTCCTGGTATTGCCCGTGAAGAGATATCATTAACAATTGCGCGAGTTCAGTAACGTCGCCCTTCGACTTCAATAGTCAATGTGACTTGTCGACCGTGGCCTGCACGCGCATTTTAACGATGCGTCGAATCAGTGGATATGGAATGCGCTTGTCCAGTGGAAACCGCAAATTACCTTTCGGGCCCGCATAGGGTTTCACGGCTCGTATAAGATCGACGTTTCCTCGCACCGGTGGAAAGAGACCGATGTGCTTTTTGAATGCCGCAAAGTAGACCAGTATTCCGTTCTGCTTAAATGCGGGTATTCGGTAGCTCAAGGTTTCCTCGGCCTCCGGTGCGGCCGCTTGGATCGCGTGGCGTATCTTCTTCAGTACCTCCTGAACCTCGGGCGAAAAGCGCGCGATATATTCGTCCACAGTTCTGGGATTGGGTTTCTTTGCCATAGGGGGAACCTCGATGTTAGATGCCTGACGCCAATCCTTTCTCGGCCATGCGCTTCAGATCGGCCAGCCCGCTATCAAACGTTCCGCCAATGATCTTATCCATGCTGAAAAGCGCGCCGAATATTCGATTGAGGTAGGGATATGGACCCGTCATTGTCCAGGAAACATCCGTCGCGTCGCCGTCGGTCTGAAGCGCGAACACCACGTTGTTGTGTCCCTCCATCGGTTCGAGGATGTCGAGTTTCATGCTCACGGTCGCCGGCGCGTTGGATTCGATAATTTCCAAACTTCCCTTGCCGGCCTTGCCGGTTCCTTCCCAGTCGAAGGCTGCGTTGGGACCGCTCACCGGTCCCCGGTAGATGGTCTTCGTGCTGGGATCCATCTTGGCGAATGGGTTCCATTGATTGAAGGATTTCATGTCGTTGATAAGCGGGAAGACCTTCTCCCGCGGTGCCTTAATGTGGGTCGATCGCGAGACACGAAAGTCATTCGGTAACATCGCTGCGCGCACCAACACGAATGCGACTGCAGCGGTCAGTACAAGGCCGACGAGGGCTAGAAGGTTACTCATAACGATCTCCTAAAAAATTGATTTTGCATCCAGAGGGCGGATATCACACCAATCGTACATCGCATGCCCGCATCTCCGCAGTTGTGATGCAATACGGGTGCTTACATAGCCCGCACTTCCATCACCTGTATGGACGATTGGGGAATCGTGAGGTGTGGATGGTTCGCGAACGCCTTGGCGGCGACCTCGTGCGTTGCCGCCTCAACAATCGAATACAAAATGATCTCATTCTTGGTGTCATGGATAGCCGCGGCAGTGACCGCCTTGGTCTTGCCGGCCGCCTCCGTGAGCGTGATCAGCTTGGCGTGCTCACCCATCCAGCGACCCCACTCGGCTTGCATCTTTTCCTCAGCGGCCTTTTTGGTTGCCGGATCGGTCTTGGCCCATTCCGCCATGACATCAGTCGGGACGAGATAAAGAATTAAGAATTTCTTCAGCGATGAGTTCGTCATGTTTTCTCCATGAGGGTTGCAATGGTTTCGTATAGGGTGTGTAGGCCGGATTTGAATATCTTCACAGAGAACGACGAACGGCGACGGTGGATCTCGACACTGGCGGTGCCACTGCCTCCGCGGGTGGACGTCGGGTCCGATCCCGAATTCGGCGCCAAAAACGCAATGATTAAATTCAGTTGACAGGGGTCTGGTCCGAGATCCAATTGGCTTCCCAGTGCGTGCCTCCGTCGTTCGAGTACAATTGCTCGAAATGTGGCGATTTGGACATCATCGCTGACCAGTCGAACTTTACCAGGACGTTTTTGTCATCGAGTACGTCCTGCGCGTAGAACTCGCCATGACCCGCCTTGAACTGTCCGATTTGCGGCACTACCACGAGTCCGTCCCTGCTGTTGGCCCAATACAGGCGCCACTCGTGCGTCTTCGGATTGAAGAGCCGCACTGTGAGACCCTCGATGTGCTTCGTGGGACCCTCCAAATCGATCGTGTCGAGCTGGGCGCGGCCGTGCCACAGCGGCGTGCAGTTGCCGAACCCCGTGAAGTTGACCCACTGGGTTGAGCCGCTGAGAGCCTTCCGAACCTTCAAGTGAAAACTTGAGCGCCCCAACAGCGGCTCGAAGTCGCGTTGCCCAGGCTGCTCATCGACAGTTCCCGCGCCCGACGAGGTCGCGTCCTCCGCATCGCCGATGCGCACCATGTCCGAGCTCCAGTCGACCTCCCAACTCCTGCCACCATCCTCCGAAAACGCCTGCTCAAAATGCGCAGAGGACGGTGTAATTTTGGACCAGACGTAGCGCACCAAGGTGAACTTGCCGCCCGAGTTGTCCAGCGCATAGAAATTGCCCTGCCCGTGATCGAACTGGCCCACTTGCGCGCTCGACAGGATTCCGTCGCGACTGTCCGCTCGATACTGACTCCACAAGTGCGTTCCGCCGTTGTAGGTACGCAGAGTCAGTTCTTCCACGGGATCGTTCGGACTTTTGATGAAAAACTCGTTGAGATTGGCGCGGCCACCCCAGACTTTGCGATAGATCCCGTAGCCCTCAGACTCCGTCCAGCGGTCTGTTCCTGGCACCTTGCGCTTCAAGTGCACCTTCCAGCGTCCGAAGAGAAAGTCGAAGTCGTGTTGGCCATCCCGGGGCAAAGATCTTTTCGGAGCATCATGATTGGTCGTGGCCGCAGCTTGGGCCCTACTCAGGCCGGTTTGAGAAGATAGGAGTGCTACCGCGGCGATCGCGCAAAGCTTAACCTGTCCGCATGTAGCTATTGTCCTCTTCCTTAATGTATTTCGATTGGCATCCGCCGAACGGGATGCAGGAACCTTCAGCGTGGAGGTCGTCATGGTTTCTCCGGGAGTGTTGCGGTGGCTCGCATAGGGTAGGGTAGGCCGCTTTTGAGTGATCACAGAGCTACGACGAACGGCGACGGCAGATTTCGACACGGGCCGTTCCACTGCCCCAGCGGATGGCCGCAGACTTCGGTGCCAACAACCTGCAATGGCTGTCGATCATCCGGGGCCTCGTTCGTCGTATCAATTGAAAGAGCCGGTTAAATCGGTCTTCCAAGGGAAGTAAAATTCGTTAAGGTATGATTTTTGGAGGTTACGATATGAAGGTCATCGTTTTTGTCAAGGCCACTACCGAGAGCGAGTCTGGGGGAATGCCTTCCCAGGAGCTCCTGACCGCCATGGGTGCGTACAACGAGTCGCTGGTTAAGGCCGGCATCATGCTTGCGGGCGAAGGACTGAAGCCGAGCCGATACGGCAAACGGATCCATTTTGCCGGCGAAACCCGAACGGTGACCGATGGCCCGTTCGCCGAGACCAAGGAACTGGTAGCCGGTTTTTGGATCTGGCAGGTACGTTCAATTGAAGAGGCGGTCGAATGGGTGAAGCGTTGCCCAAATCCGATGTTGACGGACTCGGACATCGAAATCCGGCCGGTTTTCGGACCTGAGGATTTCGGCGAAACGCTGACCCCTGAACTCAAGGCCCGTGAAGCTGACCTCCGACGCCAGGCCGACGTGAGGCAATAACAAGGAGTGAGCGAATGGCTTACATGCTGCTCGTAATGGAGAAGCCTGGCGATCGCGCTGCTCGATCGGAGGACGAGGGGGCAGCACGCTACGATCGCATGTTGCGTTACAGCGCCGACCTCAAAGAACGTGGGCTGCTGACGATGAGCCAATCCCTCAAGACCGACGCGACTGGGGTGCGGGTGACCGGACAGGGCAACAAAGCGGTCGTCCGCGATGGCCCGTTCGCAGAGGCGAAGGAAATGGTCGGCGGATTCTTTCTCCTCACCTGTGAAACCCGAGAGCAGGCGCTCGACATTGCAGGATCCTGCCCTGCAGCCGAATGGGCCGAGATCGAAGTACGCGAACTGGGTCCGTGCTTTTAGTGACACTGCGTTGCCCTTAAGGAGGAACCGTGAATCGCAGCTCCATCGAACGAACGATCGAGGCTGTCTGGCACATGGAGGCGGCCAAGATCATCGCAAAGCTCTCGCGAATGCTGCGCGACGTGGGGCTCGCCGAGGAGATTGCGCAGGACGCGTGGGTCGCAGCGCTCGAGCAGTGGACCCAAGCGGGTATTCCGGAGAACCCAGGTGCGTGGTTGATGACCACAGCGAAAAATCGGGCCATCGACCAGTTACGACGGCGCCAACTGGTGGAGAGAAAGAGCGCTCTTATGACGCACAATCCTGATCTGCACGGCAGCGCCACGGTCGACGAGGAAAATGCCGATTCGATTGCTGACGATCTATTGCGATTGATCTTTGCGGCCTGCCACCCGGTGCTTTCCATGGAGGGGCGTGTCGCCCTCACCCTGCGGCTGGTGGGTGGCTTGACCGCCGCAGAAATTGCCCGAGCATTCCTCACCTCGGAGGTTGCGATCCAGCAGCGCATCGTGCGCGCGAAGCGGACTTTAAGCGAAGCGCGCGTACCCTTTGAAGTCCCCGGCGCCGCGGATCGCGCCGAGCGGCTCGCTTCCGTGCTTGAAGTGATCTATCTTATCTTCAACGAAGGCTACGCCGCGACTTCAGGCCAGGATTGGATGCGCCCCGCGCTTTGCGAGGAAGCAATGCGCGTGGGCAGAATCCTCGCCGAAATCGATCCGACGGCGCCTGAGGTTCACGGCCTGGTCGCCTTGATGGAATTGCAGGCCTCTAGAACGCCGGCGCGAGTGAGCGCATCGGGGCAACCCATTTTGTTGCTTAAACAAAATCGCACTTTGTGGGACCAATTGCTCATCCGCCGCGGATTCGTGGCGCTGGATCGTGCTCAGAGTTTTGGCGGTCCCCTCGGCCCCTTCACGCTCCAAGGCGCCATCGCGGCTTGCCATGCCCGCGCACGCACACCAGAGGACACGGATTGGCCACGAATCGTGGCGTTGTACGATGCGCTCGATGAACTACAGCCATCACCCATCGTGACTTTGAACCGAGCCGTCGCGGTGTCGATGGCTTATGGACCCGCGGCAGCTTTGGAAATCGTCGACACGTTGCGAAGCGAATCGCGGCTCCGCGACTATCATCTGCTGCCAAGCGTGCGAGGTGATTTGCTCGAACGACTGGGCCGATTCGAAGAGGCGCGCGCTGAATTCTCACACGCGGCAACACTGGCGCAGAACGCGCGGGAGCGAAGCCTCCTGCTCATGCGGGCCGCAGATTGCGCCCACGAGTCCAAAGCTCCAAACTAGGGGGCGGCAACGTCGCGAGATTTCGGTCTTGAGTCCGTTGCACCAACGCGACGATTGACGGGTTCACTGTGGGTCAATCTTTCAACTGATTTCAAAGTCTTGACTCGGCATAAGTCGGTATACTGCGGGATAAGTCGGCGAGGGTAAGTACAACAATGAGAGATCCATCTCAATGCAACTCGTCGAGGCGGTGCCGCTTGCTCCGAGCACGGATTTAGATGCCGGCTTGGCAGGCGCTCCTAAAGCGCATGTCGCGGTGCAGAGCGGATCCGTGATCGGCAATGTCGTCGTCACGGTCAATTGAGCCCGGCTCCGTCCGGAGCAAGCACGGTGCATAAGACCACATCGGCGGCGCGCCTGGTGCTGCTGGTTACCGGGGCCGTCTTCATCAACTACATCGATCGCGGCAACCTGGCAACGGCCGCGCCTCTGATCCAGGACGAGTTGCACTTGAGTGCGAGTCAGTTGGGCGTCCTGCTTTCGGCGTTTTATTACGGCTATGTCGTTTGCATGCCCGCCATGGGATGGCTCGCGGAGCGCTATGGTGCCAAACGCGTGCTCTCGGCGGGGGTCACCATTTGGTCGCTGGCAACATTGACGACCGGCTTCGCAGGAAGCTTTCTGACCCTGCTGGCGCTTCGCGTGCTGCTCGGCATTGGCGAGAGCGGCGCGTTTCCATGTGCATCGAAGATATTGGCGCATGCAGTCGAGGTCAGCCGTCTCGGGATCGCCAACGGCATCCTGAGCTTCGGCTACCTTTTGGGGCCTGCTGTGGGGACCCTGCTGGGCGGCTATCTGATGACCGAGTTCGGCTGGCGACCGGTGTTCATCGTCTTCGGCGCGGCCTCGCTGCTATGGCTATGGCCCTGGAGTCGCGCCAGGGTGAGCGCGCCGCCGTCCTCAGCACCGAAGCAATCCGCCGCTGAGTCACAACCCTCGTTTCCGGAGATTTTGCGCCGCCGTGAGTTGTGGGGCGCATCCCTGGGGCACTTTGCGTCGAATTACGGCTACTACTTCATCGTATCGTGGCTGCCGTTCTACCTGGTCAAATCTCGCGGCTTTTCCATGGGCTCGATGGTCGCCATCGCATCCTGGGCCTACCTGCTCAATGCCCTGAGCGCGCTCGCCATGGGCTGGCTTGCGGATCGGTGGCTTCGTGCCGGACGCAGCCCTACGATAGTCTATAAGTGCATCATGGCCGCCAATCACCTGGCCGGCATCGCCTGCATGATCGGCATGGTCATGCTGCCGCCGGCGGGATCGATCGCGGCGCTGTTCGTGTTCGAGATCGTGAGTGGATGCTCCTACCCCGGCTTGTTCGCGATCCCGCAGATCCTTGCCGGTCCGCGCGCGAGTGCGCGCTGGGTGGGCGTGCAGAATGCCGCCGGCAATGTAGCGGGTCTCATCGCACCCGCGATCACCGGCGTGCTGGTCGACAAGACGGGGCTCTTCGATGTCGCGTTCGCTCTCGCTGCCGGCGTGAACGTGCTTGGCCTGATTGGCTGGGTGCTCATGCTGCGAAAGATCGCGCCTATTCAGTGGGTGCCCGCGACCACTTCTGCCGGCGCAACGTAGCGCCGCTCCTCCAACGTATATCGAGAAGCTCCATGACCAAGACTCAAATGATCGAGTTCAAGCTCCAGGGTATTCGGGCGCTGGTGACGGGCAGCGCATCGGGTATTGGCCGCGCGACGGCCGAGCGACTCGCGAGGAGCGGCGCACACGTCGCCATGAACGACTTGCCGACGGAGGCGCTCGCCCGGGTCGTCGGCGACTTGCGGAGGCAAGGCCTCTCGGTCGAAGCGGTACCGGGGGACTTGAGCGATTCGGCGAACGCGTGCGATGTGGGCCTGAAGAGTTTGGAGGTGCTCGGCGGGCTCGACTATTTGATCAATAACGCAGGCGCGCCCTATACGCGTACACCGATTCCTCCCTCGGATCTCGACGCATTGACGGATGATTTCTGGGACCGGATCCTGCGGATCAATTTGTTAAGTGCGTTCTGGATGACCAAGACAGTCGCTGCGGAGTTGATCCAGTCCAAGGGTGCGGTGGTCAATACCGCGTCGCTGGCGGCGCTCGGCGGCGGCGCGAGCAGCACTGCTTACGCCACGGCCAAAGCCGGGCTTGCGGGCTTGACCCGGGAATTGGCTCGCGGCCTCGCTCCGCACGTCCGCGTCAACGCTATTGCGCCGGGATATGTGAATTCCAATTGGGAATGTTCGTTCGGCGACATGGAAGCGACGGCCAAGGCGACGGTGCCGCTCGCGCGCGTGGGCCAAACCGAAGACTATGCAGAGGTTATCGTGTATCTCTGTGCCGGTGCTTCGTATATCACAGGTGAGATCGTGCCGGTAACGGGCGGTGCTCGAATATAGCCGCAGGAGGATATTTGCCTGAGCATGCGTGCTTTGACCCACTGTCTACTCATCACGTTTTTGGTGCTGGGGTGGGCGCCGGCCGCCACCTCGTCCATCGGCTGCGGCAAGACGTTCGCGAGCGGCACCTATCGGATCATCGACCAGCAAGTCACGCGCACGTACCGGGTTTTCGTGCCTTCGCGCTACCAGCCCGGCACGGCGTACCCGCTGGTGGTGGTGTTCCACGGATGGGGAGGTGATGAGAACGAGTTCCTCGCCGACGAGAACGTCACCCAACTCGCGGAGGAACGGGGATATATCGTCGTAGCACCTCGAGGGCTGGGTTCATCGGGTCCCGATTCAAACCCCAACTCCTGGTCCTTTCGAGGATCGACGACCGGTCTTGCAGGAAGCGCCCAAGACGAGTCGCGTACGGCGGGGTCCGCAGCCGCATCCATCTGCGATGTCACGCGCACGCGCAATTTTACCTACCCGTCGTGTAAGCCGGTCGCGCGAAACACCTGTTCGTGGACCCAGTGTCAGGCCGATGACGTGGCCTTTACCCTCGCTCTGATTCACGAGATTGAATCGAAGCTCTGCGTGGATAGCACCAGAGTGTTCACAGCGGGGGGGTCGAACGGCGGAATGTTCTCCTGGGAACTGGGCCAGAACGCGGCAAGTGCACCGACTTTTCGAGCGATCGCATCGATCATCGGTCTCCCGCACCGGGGGTACCTCGCGCCGCCGGGGAAAAGGGGCGGTATGCCCGTGTTGGTCGTCACCGGGACGCACGATACAACGGTACCCCCTGGTCGCTGGGAGGACCCGCAGTACACCACCACAAGTGACGGCGAGGCCTACTTCTACACGGGCGCGACCGCCATGACCCGCGCTTGGGGAGCCGCCGACGGCTGTCCCTACGGCGGGACACCGGCGACCTCTTTCGATACGGGCACCAAGCAGGCCGATTGCCGAACCTATTGCGGACAAAGGGCTGCCGGATGGTCTGGAGGCAACGCTCGCGCCGGCTGGCCGAAAGTGCTCGACTGTCGAATTCCTATGGGGCACACCTACAGCTTCGATTGGTCCTGGAAGCTGATTCTTGATTTCTTCGACGCACAAGGCCAGGGTAGAAGATAAATCCGCAAACGTCAGTGATTGACGGAGCCAGCTCGCCTTGGGCAATGGAACCTACAGCATCACCTTTACCAAAAACGCCAACGGAACCATTACCACCAACAACACGGACAACGGAACCTATACGGCGGCGGCCGAAGGCACCTTGACGCTCACCGACTCCGAGGGCAACGCGTGCGGCGCGAGCGCAGCCGCGCCGCACGAGGATAACCAGTAGTCCCTGATTCAGCGCGCTTTCTCCAAAAGAGGGTGGTCACAAGGCCTGAACCGCCTTTGGAAGGTCGCCCAGCTGACCCGCTTCGATGCGCCTGGCAATCCGGCCCTGCGCATCGGCCAATACAATCGTCGGCGTGTCCCTCACACCGAACTGGCGGAACAATGTGCCGGATTCGTCCAGGGTCAATGGGATGCTGATCTGCTGTTTCACCTGGTATTCGCGAAGATCGTCCGGCGTGGCCCAGAGGCCCGAGGCAATACCCAGCCAGCGGACGTGTGCGCTGTGCTCCAGCATCGCGACTTGTTCACGCGCCGCGCGGCAATTGGCAGACACCGTGGGCCGGGTTGTCGCCAAATAAGACTCGCACCAGGGCGAGAGAAACAGAATGGCGGTTGGTTGTCCGTGCGTGCCTTCGTTGATTTGAAATGTATGCCCCTCGAGCGTTCGAATGCTCTGTGACGGCAGAGGCTCGCCGACGCGAAGTGCGTGGCTCGAGTTCGTCGGCGTGACCGCGCCGCCTTGGGCCACGTCCGTTGGATTGGCGCGAGCGGCGCGGAGGGCAGCATCGAGCGGCGCGTCGGCCAAGTGGCCGACGTATTGGATCCGGCCGTCTCGGCCGATGACGATATGTTGAGGCGTCACGCGCAAGTGCAAAGCCGCCGCCAGTCGCCCGTCGTCCAGCACAATGGGCATGGTGATGCCCAGCCGTTGACGATATTTTACGATCTCCTCGACCGAGTCATTGAAGCCCGCGTTGACGGCTATCACCGCCAGGTCGGAGCCGGCGGTTTCATAGACGTGCTGAAAATGGGGCATCTGCTCTCGACAAGGAGTGCACCACGTCGCCCAAAACTTCAAATACACGGCTTTCTTGCCATATAGAGCGCCAAGATCAATGACCTGTCCGTCAATGGTATTTATCGTCATGCGCGGCGCGGGCGAACCGATCAGATCGCTACCCGCAGCGATCGCACGCTCCTGACCAGAAAGATCCCTGGCATCCGCGATGATCGCGAACGCGGTACCCACCAGAATCCAAGCAACCCATCTGAGTGCAGTGTCCATACCATCTCCTCAAGGGGCCACCGACCGGGAACCCGGCCGGTTCTTGTCCTTGATCATGACGACCAGAAATCGCGCCGGCGCTTTGTCGCTGGCATTGGCTGAGACGACATGAATATCGCTCGGCAACTCATAGAAGGTCTCGCCGGGATGCAGTGTCACGGCCGCCTGTCCTTGAACCTGCATGGTCAGTGTCCCTTCAAGTACATACACGAAGACCTGGGCATCATGTCGGTGCGGCGCTGAAGAGCCGCCGGGTGGATAGGTGACGGTCAGCATCACGACTTCCTTGCTAGAGTCCGCCGTCAAATCCTGTCTCAGAAGCTGCGCGACAGCGGTCGGCGGCTCGCCCGACTTCGAAGGCGCGGTTTCGGCTGGCTCAGCCCGTTCAGTGCAAAGATACGTCATCCACGCGGCGATGCAGCCTGTGACAGCGAGCCGATTCATGCGGCCCGCTCCATCCCGCGAGAGTCGGGCGAGACGGCCGCCAAGTAGCGCGCGATCGAACGCTCGGCTGCCGCTTTCCCATTGCCGATGATATTGCGCCCCCAGGTGAAGCCATACACGTCATCGAAGTCGAGGTCGGCGATGCTCTGCGCAATGTGCTGCACCGCATTCGGCGACAGCGGGATGAGATTGGGGTAGCTGTACATGAAGCTCACGTGCCGGCGATCCGAAGTCACTTGCAGCGCATCGCCTGGAAAGAGGGCGCCCCCACCGCGCGGTCCTTCACGCCAATGCAAAACGCTGCTACCCGGGAAATGACCCCCACAGCGGATGAGCTGCAATCCTTCAGCAAGTTGCAGGCGCTCTTCATGCCATAGCTCGATGCGAGAAGAACGACGCGCAATCCACTCCGAATCGGCTGCGTGCAGCAATATCGGTACGCTGCCCAATGCCTCGCTCCACTCCACCATCGCCGCATCGAAATGGGGATGCGAAATGGCGATCAGATCGATCCGTCCGCCGGCGAGGATTGCGCTCACGGCAGCGGGCGTCACCAGACTCGTTGTCTCCCACATCATGCGTAGATGGGATGTGGTCAACACCAAGGCGCGCTGGTCAATCGCAAACGTCGGAGTGGTGCCGATGCCGAGCAGACCTGCGTCCATCTCGATGCGGGGTGCGTGCGATTGAGCGAGTTGCTCTAGGGTGACCCACCGCTGGCCATTGCGTCCCACATATTGGCGCTCATCCGTACAGACGGGGCAAAGAGTGGGGGGTTCATGACCTGATTCAAACTGCAGGCCACAGGTTTCACAAATGTAGCAGTTCATCGGTTCGACCGAGGCCTCCGTTATCTTGGCATCAAGATAATAAATAGATATCTTGGCGTCAAGATATATTTGCTACCATTCGGGAATGAGAAAAAGGAAAGCGGCGGCCGACACTTCCGGGGGCCTAGTCGATCACGTGGATCGGATACATGGCCAGTGGAAGCAAGAGTTACCGGAAATTGATTTGGATGGCAATCGCATCATGGCTCGTGCCCGACGCATCACCTTGTTGTCTCGGCCCCAAATTGAAGCGGTGTTTTCACGCCACGGGATGGACGCCGGAGAATTTGACGTGCTGGCGACTTTACGGCGGAGCGGGGCCCCTTATGCTTTGCGCCCGACTGAGCTGTATCGATCGCTGATGATCACCTCGGGCGGCTTGACGGACCGCCTCATGCGCTTGGAAGAACGCGGGTTGGTGCGCCGAAGAGTGTCCCGTGAGGACAGAAGAAGCCTGCTCGTCGAACTCACGGCAGCCGGATGTACTTGTGCGGAGGCGGCTTTTTGCGAGGATATGGTCGTCGAAAACGCGTTTGTCGCAAGGCTATCAGCGCACGAACGGGACGAGTTGGCGCGGTTACTGCAAAAACTAGCTTTTCTGATCGAGGAATCGATCCAAGCACCTTCGGCAGAATCAAGGTGAGCCACCGTCGACGGTCTCGTCCCACGCAAGACCAGGAGAGTGTGAATCTATCAATTGCAACCGAGGCGCTGAGCCTTCCTCAATGATGATGCTGGGGGTGTATCGCACAATACGGATTGGTGCAAAGACTGACTAGAATGACGGCATCTCTGAGATTAATGACGCCATCGTCGTTGAGGTCGCGCGGATCCCCGGGACCGACTTTTTTGCCGTAGGCCTCAAGTACGGCGATGAGGTCCAGAATGTCGACTTGACCGTCACCATTCACGTCACCTCGCAGCGCTCCCGCACTCACGTCAAGGTTCACCGCGGAGCCCGTCACTACGCTGACTCCGGCGGCCGGATTCTGGCTGATGACGCTGCCCGCGGGAACCGACGAGCTCGACTGGTTGGTGATGGTGCCGACGATTAGGCCTGAGGATTTTAAAGTTGTTGTAGCGGCGGCGACCGTGTCGCTCACCACCGAGGGAACAGTGACTACCGCGGGGCCGCTGCTGATGATTAGATTCACCGCGGAGCCTGTGACTACGCTCGTGCCCGCGGCCGGACTTTGGCTGATGACGCTGCCGGCGGGCACGGTCGTGCTCGACTGACTCGTGGTAGTGCCAACCACCAAGCTAGCGGCGGATAAAGTACTGGTGGCGGCAGCCAAAGTTTGACTCACTACATTGGGCACGGTGACTTGCGGTCGGCCGGTGCTCACCACCAGATTCACCGCGGAACCCGACGCAGCGCTGGCACCCGCCGTTGGATTCTGACTGATGACGCTGCCCGAGGGCACGGTGGCGCTCGGCTGCATCGTGGTGGTGCCGACGACCAAACCCACGGCGGTAAGCGCGCTAGTCGCGTCGGCGAGAGTGTCGTTTACCACATTGGGGACGGCGATTGCGGTGCCGACCAATACGCCATTCCTGAATTGGTAATAAATATCGGTGAGCCCAGGCACTGCCGTGGGGGCGATTGACGAGCCGGACAAATTTACGGTGTTGGCGACCGAGCCCAAACTAAAGCCAATGACACCGTACTGTCCGCCGGCGGCGGTACCGGTGTCGTAGACGGAGTCGTACTCGAAGCGCAAATCGAAGTCGCCGTCCTTGGTGGCGCTAGTGCCATCGTAACGGTCATAGATGACAATTCGCACCTGCACGGGATTCGTGGGGAATACCGTGCAGCTGGAGTTACTGCTGCCTACAGGACATTCGAACCACGATGCTTTGAATGCCAGTACGTCTCCCGTGATGTCCGGACTTACTCCTACATCGGCTCCGGTTGGATTTGCCAAGCCACGCCCATATTCAGCGCCGCCGTTGAAACCCATATCCGCGGGATTTTCAGCCGGGGGGATGCTGAGGGCTGCGGTACCGGGATAAAATGCCGCAATAAAAGGATTGCCGGCGCCGACGACCGTTTGAAGAGAGGCAAAGTCGGTCACGGGCGCAAATGTGCCGAGCGCGTTCAGAAAGGTCACGACGCCGTTTTGATTGACGTGCACCTGTTTGTAGGTCACGCCGTTAAGATTCACGTCGAATCCCAAGGATACCGGACCGCTCGACGTTGCCGCAGCAGTTGACGTGCTGAAATCCAGGACGCATCCGACAGCCGACGATCCATCTTGGTCCAAGGGGACGCAGGTGCCGGGAAGGATTTGCCAGGCTTCGCCGTTGGCATCGTTCATGCTTCCGGCGAATCCGAAGTCGATGAGAATGTGCCTTGGGCCTCCTCCCGCGTAGCTCGGTGCACTGGATAGTCCGAGCAGAACAAGCACGGAAGCTACCAGCGCTGCGGTGCACAGCGCCCTGGCGGACACGCGGTTAACCATGCTGTCACCCCCTTTTTGTTTATAATTTGGCAAAGAAAATACAGTTTGTGTGAAGAATAAACAAGGCAGCGGTGACAGGGGCGTCGATTCTGTTGTTAACATAACGCCTTGCGGTAGACAGGCATCGCAGCCACCGCCATCGGCGCGCAGTTTCACGCGGAGTAAACCACCCATATGCCCGAGGTGCGAACAGACAGCGGTGATTCCGCAAAACCGCAGCGATACGCCGCATTTATCAGCTACAGCCACCACGATCGTAGCTGGGCCGAGTGGTTGCATCGCGGAATCGAGAATTTCCGCATTCCCAAAGACCTATTGAGCGCCGCGCCGGTGGCCGGGTCGGCTTCGTCGACCTTGCGCCCGGTGTTTCTCGATCGGGCGGAACTGCCTTCCTCCTCCGATCTCGCCGCGTCGGTACGTTCTGCTCTGGAAGATTCCGCCTTTCTCATCGTGGTCTGCTCCCCTGAGGCCGCGAAGTCGCGCTGGGTGAATGAGGAAATTCGCACCTTCAAGTCGCTCGGTCGAGACATGAAAATTCTCTGTCTGATTGTGTCGGGCGAGCCGTCGAGATCAGCCACCGGAGATTCGCAAGCTGACGAATGTTTTCCGGCCGCCTTGCGATTCAAAGTGGAAAACGGACAAGTCACGAGCGTCCGCGCTGCCGAGCCGCTGGCGGCCGACGTTCGCTCCGGCAATGATGATCGACAATCCGCGCGACTAAAAATCATCGCGGGACTGCTCGGGGTGTCGTTCGACCGGCTGCGCCAACGAGAACAAACGCGGCGGCAACGCCAGCTCGCCATCATTGCAACGGCTTCGGCCGCCGGCTGCATTGCCTTCGGCGTTCTTGCGACCGTGGCATTGTTCGCCCGCAATGAGGCGAATCGACAGAAAATTGTCGCCGACCAACAATCGCTCACCGCCCGCCGTACGGCGGACTTTCTCAAGTCGCTGTTCGTCGTGTCCAATCCAAGCGAGGCGCGCGGCAATTCGGTCACCGCTCGCGAAGTTCTCGATCGCGGTGTGCGCGAGGTGGGCGACCAACTTCATGACGAGCCGCTGGTGCGGGCGGATCTCACGGCGACGCTCGGTGATGTCTACACCAATCTCGGACTATTGAAGGAGGGAGAGGAGCTGCTGACAGAGGCGCGTGCGGTTCCGTTGCAGTCCAAGGAAGTGAGCGCCCGGGAAGCGTTATCTTTGGGAGAAGTGCAATATCAGCGTGGAGAAAACGACGCGGCGCTTGCCTCCCTTCAACAGGCGCTCGCGCTGGTGGAACAGTCTTCGGTCCGCGACCCGCTGTTGCGCGCCAAAATACTCTGTGCATTGGGCGATGTGTATATCGGTACGCAGGATTATGGTGGTGCACGGCTTTATATTCAGCAAAGCCTCGTCATTGCCACGGGGCCCTCACCAGCAGAACGGGAGATCGTCGCGCACTCATTGGAGAGTATGGCGCAGGCAGACTTCTACGATAATAAGCTCGACAGGGCGTCAACGGAATACAAGAGGGCACTGGATGCCCGCATCGCGCTGTCCGGCGAACTGCACCCCGCGGCATTCGAGATCACCGACGCATTGGGAAGTCTCGAATATATGCGTGGCCATTTGGCCGCCGCAGATGATTACTATCGCAGGACGCTGCGTGCGGAACGGCGGGTTCTCGGCGAGCGTGATCCCGAAATAGGCGCGACGTTGAACAATATCGCTCGCATTCTTCTCGAACAGCGAAGATTCTCGGAGGCCCGCCCGCTGCTTCAGGAGGCATTGAGCCTTCAGTCTGCGCAGGTCGCCGAAACTGCCGACGCTCTCGTGTTCATTTACGCCAATTTGGCGCTGAGCGACGAAAAGCTTGGAGACCTTGCAGAGGCAGAGTCGCTGTTCAAAAAGGGTCTGAGTGCCGCAGTCGCCAGCAAGCATCGCTTGCAAGGTCCCATCCTCACCGACCTGGCGGAGTTGGAATGCCGCACCGGCCGCGTCGATCAAGGCTTGGCCCAGCTCGATGAAGCACGTCCGCTGGTCGTCAGCACCTATCCCGACGATCCTTGGCGTGCCGCTCACGTCGACAACGTGCGCGCCGGTTGCCTCACCGTCGCGAAGCGATATCCCGAAGCTGCGCAGTTGATCGAGTCGAGCGATCCGATCGTGCTGGGAAAATGGCCCGGCGGTAGCCTCTATGGCTACGATGCGATCCAGCGTTCGATTCATCTCTATACCGCGATGGGAAGCGGCGCAAAGGTCTTGGAGTACCGCCGCCTGGCAGAAAAAAAATAACGCGGGCTCGAATGGAGCGGCTTTTGCCACATGGGGCGACCCATCATCTTTTCCGCGAGCCGCTGCCCGGCGAATTCCCCACCATAAAAAAGACGGACCCGGCCGCACCCAGGGATGCCAGCGCGCAAACCACGGCAGCGAGGTGAAATTCCGATACGAGTTTCTCGCCCGCCGCACCCAGCACTCCACCCAAAAGGGCCGTCGCAACCAAGCCTCCGGTTCGCGCGACCGCATTATTAAACCCTGAAGCCGATCCCACGTGGCCCGCATCGACGGCGGTCAAAACCGCCGTGGTGAGCGGCGCGACCGCACCGGCCATGCCGAGGGCGATCACCAACAGAGCCGGGAAAATCGTGGTCCAGTACGCGCCCTGTTGGCCGATCCTGAGGGTGAGCAAAAAGCCTATTGCGACGACGAGTGGTCCGACGATCAATGGCAGACGGGGCCCGATTCGACCCGATAGCTTTCCAATCGTCGGCGAGAGCAGGGCCAACACGAGCGCGAGGGGGAGCAAGGCCGCTCCGGCGGCCTTGCCGGAATAGCTCGCGGCACGAATCAGCACATAGGGCACCAGCACCACAAGGCTTCCAAGGGAGCCATAGAGCAGCAACGTCAACAACGACAGCCCAACGAAGCCCTTCGAGGCAAACAACGCCAGCGGCATCATGGCTTTTTCGCCGCGTTTTTTTTCGATCCAGACGAAGGCCGCAGAAAAAGTCGCGCCGATGATCATCGAAAAAATCGCCGGGATGGTCCAGCCGCCATGCCCGGATCCGACCGTCAGTCCCCATGTCAAGGAACCCAACGCAACGGTGGCAAGAGTGCCGCCGACAATATCCAGCGGCTGGGCTTTTTTGTCCACGGCCGATTCGCGAACATATGCCAAGGCGAGCACAATGGCACCCAATGCGAAAGGGATGTTGATGCCAAATATCCACCGCCAACCTGCAGTGTCGATCAGCCACCCGCCGAGAACAGGAGCTGCGGCGCCCATGACAGCCCCCGTGGCGGCCCAAATCCCAATCGCCCGCCCGCGAGCTTCGCCGGAGAAAGCATTGCCGAGGATTGCCAGGCTGTTGGGCATCAATGCGGCAGCGCCGAGGCCTTGTACTCCACGGGCGAACAGCAAAGCACCCAAGGTTGGGGCGAACGCGCAGGCGATCGAGGCTGCACCAAAGACCAGGGTGCCCGTCACCAGAAGACGAACCCGCCCGAAACGATCACCGGCTGCGCCACCGAGCAGTAGCAGAGCACTCAGCGGCAGCAAGTAGGCATTGATCACCCACTGCATCTGTTCCGCGCCGGCGTGCAAACTCGCGCCGATCGAGGGCAGACCGACGTTTACCACCGACCCGTCGATGAACGCAAGACTTGACGCCAGAATGGTGGTCGCAATAACCAGTTTCGGGAATTTCGTCTGCATGCGGGAGAGAGGTGCCGATCTCGCCGATCAGCCCATTCAAACGTGCCTTCGCTGGACTCTAGCTCATCGGCACCTTGAAGCAACAGTTAATCTGCTGAAATTCATGGTCATGACGGTATCTGCGGGGGGTGTGGCGGATGACTTTGATTTACACTAGTGGCTCCGGATGCGGCGCAGATATACAAATTTGTAAACAGGAGCGATGCGTGACCGGCGAAACGACTCCACCATGAGAGTCCTTGTGATCGAAGACGACGCCGATACGGCAAATTATCTGGTGCGGGCGTTGCAGGATGAGGGACATGATGCGCGGTCGCAACACAACGGCCGCGATGGGCTCCGGCTCGCGCTTGCCGAGCAATGGGATCTGCTCATCGTCGATCGCATGCTACCGCAGATCGGCGGGATCGAGGTGGTGGAATCATTGCGCCGCAGCGGATGCGCCTCGGCGATTCTCATGCTCACGACTCTGGCCGGCGTCGATGATCGCGTCCAGGGATTGAACGCGGGTGCCGATGACTATCTGGTGAAGCCGTTCGCGGTCGCGGAACTGCTCGCGCGGGTGGCGGCGCTCGGACGGCGCGCGGAGCGGTCGGGAGCGGCGACCTCGTTGAGCTACGCGGATCTCGTCATCGATTTGCTGTCTCGCACCGTTACGCGCGCCGGAAAGGCCGTTGAGCTCTTGCCGAGGGAATTCAGTCTGCTCGAGTACTTGATGAAGCACGCCGAGCAGGTCGTCACGCGCAGCATGCTGCTGGAGCATGTCTGGGATGTGCATTTCGATCCCCACACCAGCGTCGTGGAGACTCACGTCAGCCGGCTGCGAGGCAAGATAGATCGCGGCAGTGCAGTGCCTCTCATCCACACCGTGCGCGGATCCGGATACACGTTGCGTGCAGCCAAGTAGAATCTTTCGGACCTCGAGCTTTCGGCTCGCGCTCTTCTACGCGGCCATGACCGGCCTGAGTTTCATCGTGCTTTTCGGCGTCATTTTGTGGTCGACGACGCACTTCATGCGCCACCAAATCGACGATAGCGTCGCCAACGAGATCGCAGAGATCCTCACCGACCCGCAATCGAGGGATCCCGCGGGGCTCGCGACAGTCGTTAGCGGTCTCGCGCGTCATGCCGGCGGTTTTTACTATCTTTTGCAGAATTCGGCCGGCGAAGTTCTGGCCGGGAACATGCGCGGCCTTGATCCGAAACAGGGCATCCGCGAGTGGGCCGATGGCCCACGCTCCGAAACGCCGCGCGGCAGCACCGTGCGGGGGAAGGGCGTGGTCGTGAAGGGCGATTACCTTTTCGTCGGTTGGAGTACTCACCAACTGCACGAGATGGAAGAAATGGTGACCCGCTCTTTCGTATGGGGCTTGACCGCCTCGGTCGCATTTGCGCTGTTCGGGGGAGTGCTGGCCGGCCGCCGGATCATGCGCAGGATCGAGGCGGTCAGCGAAACCACCCGCGATATCGTAGCGGGGGATTTGACGCGACGGGTCGTCTCGAGCACCACGGGAGATGAATTCGATCACTTGTCCGCCAGCATCAACAGCATGCTCGACCGCATTCAATCGCTGATGGGTGGGTTGCAGCAGGTCACGACCGATATCGCCCATGACCTGCGCACGCCCTTGAGTCGGCTCCGGCAGCGGGTGGAAAGCGCCCAGCGCCCCGATGTGTCGGCGGCGCAGCTGCGCGAGGCGATTGCGGGCACCGTGGAGGAGATCGACGGCATTTTGGGCATCTTCGGCGCGCTGCTGCGCATTGCGCAGATTGAGAGCGGTGCCCGACGCGCCGGCTTTGCCACCGTCGACTTGACGGAACTGCTCGGCACGGTCGCAGAGCTCTACCGTTCCAGTGCGGAGGAGAAGCGGCAACTCTTTCTTCTCTCCGTTCCCGATAATTTGCAAGTCCGAGGTGACCGGGAGCTCTTGCTTCAGCTCTTTGCAAACCTGGTCGAAAACGCCATCAAGCATTCGCCGCCAGAGTCGACGATCACTTTGTCCGCCTCAGCAGAGGCGGGCCGAGCGTGTATCGTGGTTGCCGACAACGGTCCCGGCATTCCCGAGCACTTGCGCGCGAAAGTATTGCAGCGATTCTTCCGCCTTGAAAGCAGCCGTACGACGCCGGGTAGCGGGCTGGGGCTGAGCCTCGCACACGCCGTCGTCAAGTTGCACGAGGCGAGCTGGGTACTGTCGGATAACGGGCCGGGGCTGAAGGTGACGGTATCGCTCCCGGAGATCGTTCCCTGAGATGGGGCGGACCGCGCTCAGGGCTCCCCCTTTGCGGTATTCATTGTCCCGGTAGATCGATTCGAGAGATGCGTAGTCGGATGTTGCGGGGCTGGTTTTACCCGACGACCACGGGACTTCCGACCGGCAACGTAGGCGTGTACCCTGGCGCCGCTGGCGTTCTTCGCGTACAGCGGTGACGTCTGCAGTGCTTCGTTCCATGCGCCGGCGTAGTTGCCGCTATTCAGGTCGGCGATGGTCTGCTGGGCGTACGGCTGGATCGCATGCCGGCGGCTAACAGATCACGGTCACTCTGCTGTATGTACGGCACTCTGCTGCTCCCATTTGCGCTTGCCAGGGCGGGGGTGCAGCGTCGAGGACGTGTGCGGCGCCAGCGGCTTCGAGATAACCGAGCTGCAGTGGGACGTGACGACCACTACTCCCAGCCCGCCTACCGTGTGGTCAATGCCGGGGTCCGACTCGCGGTGTCCCGCTTCGAGCTGAGCGGACACATCTCGAATGCGTTCAATGCGCAATACAACACGGCGTTCATCAGCGCCGCCGAGGTCGGTGCGCCGTTCAATGTGGCGGGCATCGGGCGACCCAGGCTCTATACTTTCAAACTGACTTACCGCTTTTAAAAGTTCTTCCACAGGACGCAGCATGCGCCGCTCTTTTCGTTCCGATGTCACCAAACGCGGCATCACGCGCGCGCCCCATCGCGCCTTCCTTCGGGCAATGGGCCTCAACGATGCCGACATCGAGCGTCCCTTCGTTGCCGTGATGGGCCCTCGTTCGATCGTGCGACGCCGCGCTGGCACCCACCGGCGGTATTTTGGTGCTGAAAGGCAACCTCTGCCCCGAGGGGGCGGTACTCAAAGTAGCCGGTCTCAAAAGCCGCCATTTTCGCGGGCCTGCGCGGGTCTTCGAAAACGAAGAGAGCTGTGCCGCGGCGATTGAATCGCAGCAGATTTTGCCCGGATGCGTCGTCGTGATTCGCAATGAGGGACCGCGCGGCGGGCCCGGGATGCGTGAAATGCTGGGCGTCACTGCCCTCATTGAAATCGACGCCATCCAAGCGATGCTCGATCTCAAGGTGTCGGAGGTTGACCTCCGGGAGCGTCGCGCAGCGCGGAGACCTGCTCATCCGCCGGTCGGCGGCCTGTTGGAAAAGTACGCGCAGAGCGTGCGCTCGGCGAGCATCGGTGCTGTGACGCACGGGGGCGCGGTACAGTGGCCGCAGGACCCGGCCGGTACGAGCTGAGCAACTCGGCGGAATGATGGGTGCCGGGTGGCGCGCGGTGGCACGCGATACAGAGGGGTCAATGCAAATGATTCAGTGGGACATGCGGCGATCTTTCGCGCTGGGCGGCCTATTCGCTTTGTGCGTCACTGCCGTGGCCGAGGCTCGGGATCCATCCGTCGATTGCCAAGCGCAGCAATTCGACATCAGTTCGCTCTACGATTGGCCCAGCAAACAAAATGTTTTCTTCGTCCAGTCTTCGGGATTCATCGCTGACCGCACTTTCATGGCCGTTTCGGTCGCAAATGGTCCCTCTGCGCCCGCCAAGGCTCTCGCTTCATGGCTGACGATTGCTGAAAGCTGTCCACTGCAAATCACCGTGGCCGGAAAAAGCGAGCCGAAAACACTAAGGGTGATAAAAGACGCGTTCGATCTTATTGGCAAGGTGGATTTGGGTGCTTTGGAGTTTACGTTCGTGGGGTCTGCTCAGGCCGCGCCCGGTGTGGAGAAATTGGTGCGTGCGGTCGGCGGGACATTCCACACGCGGCCCAGGTTGGACGAATAAAGCGATCGCATGGAGGCGGGCTCGGACGGGCAATGCTGGGCAAGATGAGTGCCGTCGAACAACTGCCCGGTGAATGCGATCAATGGAGTTACGGGAGACATGATTGACAAACAAGATGTGGGGTTTTCTCATCAACAAAGCTTTGTTTTTTTCTGCTGTGATTGCTGCCTGGGGATTAGGCATGCATGAGAGTCAGGCCAGCGCTGTCGTCAGCTGGCCAACGCATGGCTGGCAACAGGTGTCCGCGGCCGACGTTGGCCTTGATGAAGCGACGCTGCTCGCATTCGATGCGGATCTGGCCGCGGGCAAGTACGGGCTCGTCGACAGTTTCCAGGCCTTCCGTTGCGGCCAAGAGGTGTTCGCGCGACAGTACGAACATGACTATGGAAGCATCTACAGCAACGAAGCCAAGATGAAGGGACCGCTCAACGCGCGTCTGAGCGGGCCGTATAACTATTTCGACCCTGCGTGGCACCCCTATTACCGGGGCAGCCGCTTGCACACCATGCAATCGGTCAGCAAGACGGTCACGTCCATCATCTTTGGGATCGCCATGACGCGTGGTGACTTCAAGGCGACCCTAAATACACCCGTGCTGAGCTATTTTGACATCGCCCGGATCAAGAATGTCGACGATCGCAAGCGCCGCATGACGCTCGAAAATGTGCTGACCATGACCACCGGCCTCGATTGGGATGAGGACGTACCGTATGACGACCCGCGCAGCGACTCCAGCTTGATGGAGGCTACCGACGATTGGGTGCAGTACGTCATCGACAAGCCCATGGCGAAGGAACCCGGTGCTGTCTTCAATTACAGCAGCGGAGACACGGAACTGCTGGCTTACATTTTCAAGAAGCAGACCGGCGAGGACATCGATTCATACGCCGAGAAGCATCTATTCGTACCGCTCGGCATTAAGCACCACTGGAAACGAACGTATCTCGGTGTCGTTGATACTGAGGGCGGCTTATATCTCAGCGGGGCCGATCTAGCAAAGCTCGGCTACCTCTATCTGCGCGGGGGCGTGTGGGCGGGGAAACGAATCGTATCCGAGGAGTGGGTCAAGCGATCCACCACGCCGCACATCGAGACCGGAATCCCGGGCATGCAGTACGGCTTCAAGTGGTGGCTGTACCACAGCAAGAATGGCGATCAAGCGGTGTGGATGGGCCTCGGCATTGGCGGACAGCGACTATGGGTCTTCCCGGACACCCAATTGGTCGCCACAGTGACTGGTTGGGACATCCTCAAAGCCCCGTCGCTGCAAACCGAGCTGGAATTGGTGAATCGGCTCTCGTCGGCAGTGCGCGCAGGGACCTGTCGAGTCGATGCGCACTGATCGATCGAATCCCCGCAGCGTGGGGTGCGAATTCGTTTTCCCACACAGGCGTTCAACCGCGGTTGATGACGAGGGCTCCCGGTTGCTCGGCGTCGACTAGGGTGCCCAGCCGGATCCATTGAATTGGGACTGGGCGGCGCAGCGATAGCAGGGAGCTTGCAACGGCTGCGGCGCGTACAACCCATTGGCGACCGCCATCGGATCGGGATCAGCGGAGGCGTCGAAGTGCGGGAACACTCGCAATCCGAAATTGGGCGTGTACATATCGGATACGTAATCGCGGCCCGCGCATCCGGCTAGCAGGCCCACAGAAACCAATAAGGTGCCTTGGATGCAGCGGAGAAGCGAATGCATGGTGTCCTCCAATGGAAAGCACTCGGACGAATCGGCAAGGTCGATTGAAACTAGCACCCTTCGGTAAAGCGGGCAAGAAACCGGCCAAGCCTCATCGCGGTTGGTCAAAAACAGGGAGCCGAGCAATCCTCCTCCAAGCCCCCATCTGACGCTGCGACAACTGCAAATCTTCTGCACCGTCGGTCAAGTTGGGACAACCGCCGCCGCCGACGCGATCTCGCCGTTGCGAACGGACTGGGGATTACCTGTCTCTCGCGTTGCATCGTCACCTTAACGTTCCACGTGGCGGCCGCCCCGCTTTGCGCGAGGCGGCCGCGTCAGCTTCAGCTCAAGATCCCTTGTTAGGTGAGATGGGCGACGCCAGCAGCATGACTTTCCGAAGCGATGCCGAGCTGCTGAAATGCGAAGCTACTGCTTGAGGTAAACCGCGGTGGTTTTCTCCTGCTCCTTGCCCGGGTTCCAGTTCAAGTCGGAGAAGGAGCGTCCGTCCGCGGCAAGGGTCTGTTCGCCGATGTTATCGGTCTTGCCGTTGATCTTCATCACGTACTTCATCTTGGTGGGCGAAAGCATCTCGAAGGAGATGGTCGTTCCAGGCGGCATATCGGAGCCCGTCAGGGGATTGTCGCTTCCGTCGGTGCGGCCCTCGGCGCTCGCCTTCATGTCGGGTACCTCGTAGTGCAGCACGCCGGGGGCAGGCGAACTGATCACGAACTCGCGGGGGCCGTTGGGCTCGGAGAGCTTGACGGAGCGCCAAGTGCCGACCAGGCCGGAGTTTCCGCTGACGCGCGCAAAGACCTCTTCCTCGTGGAAGGGTGTTCCGTCGGGGCGTGTGCCCGTCGAGGTGATGGTGAAAGTCTTGCCGTCGGTGGAGAGCTGGCGATGAGACTTGGTCAGAACTCTGCCGTCCACCTGGGTCACGGTATCCCAGGCGTTATTGCCGGAGGGGGTCCAGGTCGTCGTACGGTTGGCCCAGGTCTTGTACTCTTTTCCGTCGACACCAAAATCATAATTGGCTGTACTGCCGTCGGAGTAGTGCAGCATGGTCCCTCGCCCCTGCGTCAGCGTGAACGTATCGCCTGTGAGGTGGCTCTGTGTAGGGTCAAGTTTCCAGGTGCCGCTCCAGGGGCTGTCGGCGGCGAGGGTCGAGGCCGTCTGTAATGCAAGCGCTGAACAAAGAATCAAGTGCATCTTCATGATTTAGCTCCGGGTAAGTTGCAGGTGGGTCGATCAAACGTTGTGTCTTTGGTGCGTGCGCACTCAACGGCGCGCATCAGAGCGGCCTGTCGGTGCCGTCAGGCGTTACGATCAGGAAACTGCCGCTCCAGAATCTTTCGTAGCGCTCGCTCTGAATGAAGTGGCGCCACGATCCTTCGTAGTGCGCTTCGCCGGGACGAATCTCGATGGTCACCAGGCCCCCGCCGGCCGCCTTGATGACACCCGCATGCACTGCGGCGGCGCAAATAGTGGAGCCGTCCGTATAGGGCCCGCTGCCAATCACCTGTCCGGGCCTTGCCTTTCCGGAAGGACACTGGAAGCGAAACCGCTCCCCATTCAGGCCTCGAAGGTTCAGATCAAGCGGGCTGGTGTCCCAGTCGACCTCGTGTACCGCCGGTGCGGGCGTAAGCGGTGCCGCCCCTGCCGATAGCGTCAGCAACAGGCCGATCAAAACGCAAAGCCCCGCGGGCGGTCGCGGCCGAATGCGAGGTAGTGCTGCCATGACTGACTCCTTTGGCCCCATGCAACGGTCATTGATCGCCCGGGCGGTGGGCTGGCACCTTGCGTGAGAGTGCTGCGCAGGTCCTAGGCGTTTCGCTGGTATTTTTCTGGCAAACTTGTCGCAAGTCGCCCGATCCACGGTAAGTTCAGGAAAACATTGGCAAAGCGCGTTTACCGATTCAGGGACTTTCAGCTCGAGCCCGATGAGCACCGGCTGTCGGAAGCTGGAAAATCCATCGCGCTGACACCCAAGGTCTTTGAAACGCTGGTGTTGCTGGTCGAGCGTTCGGAGCACGTCGTCAGTAAAGATGAGTTGATGCGGCTGCTTTGGCCGCGCGGCTTCGTCGACGAATCCAATCTGACCAAGCACATCTGGCTCATCCGCCGCGCCTTGGGCGAGGGCGATCACGGATCGCAGTTCATCGAGACGGTTCCGAAAGTCGGTTACCGGTTCGTGGCGCCGGTGACGACTGTTGACTCCCCGGCGCCGCTTGCCGAGGGGGCACCGGCCGCGCCGTCGTTGCCATCCGCTGCGCCCTCGCCGACAAGTCCCGCCCCCGTTATTTCGCCGGCCGTTGCACCAGGCGCGCGGCACCCCCTGAATGGCGTTCCTAAGGGTCGTTTGACGCTTCGCAGCCATGGATGGCTTCTCGGCGTCGGCCTCATCGGAGTTATGGTGCTCGCCCTCGCTTGGCGAGCCACCACGCGGTCGACTGCAGAGCCGACTACCGGCCGGCCACTCCGTACCGTGGCGTTTGTCGGATTCAGCAATCTGTCCGGCAACGCGAAGGATGCCTGGATTGCGCCGGCACTTATCGAAATGCTCGGCGCGGAGTTGAACGTAGCGGAGGATCTGCGCGTGGTGCCGGACGAACTGGTGCGCGATGCCAGTACCGACCTCGCGCCGCCTGCGGCGGCAGGTTATGCACCTCAGACACTCGCGCGGCTGCGCCGGCGGTTGGATGCGGACTATGTCGTCAGCGGTAGCTATCTGGTCAGCGGAGCTGACGACAACGCGCCGCTGCGTATGGACATCGCGCTGCAGGATGCGCGAAACGGGGCTTTGCTCGCGTCTGTAACCAATCAATCGGGGCTGCGGGAGCTGACTGCACTCGTCACCAAAACTGGTGACCACCTGCGCACCCAGCTGGGTATCCGCCCTCCGCAGGGAGCAACCCTCGGCCAGGTTGCCAACGAGCAGCCGCCCAACATGGATGTCGCACGTCGCGTCGGCTTCGCTCTTGATGCGTTGCGGAACTACGATCCGGCGCGCGCCCGCGACGAATTGCTCGAGGCAGTGGCGCAAGCTCCGGGTTACGCGCCCGCGTACATTTACCTCGCCGAGGCATGGTCCGCGCTCGGGTATCGTGACAAGGCGCTGGCGGCTTCAGGGCAGGCTGCCCAGAACGCCACGAATCTGCCGCCCGAACAGCGTCTCCAAGCCGAGGCCGTGGTGGAGTCCGAACGCAGTGATTGGGCCAAGACGGTCGCCGCCTGGCAAGCGCTTGCCAAGCTGAAACCGCTCAATCCCGAATATCGCCTTCGCCAGATCGACGCCCAAGTCGCCGCGGGCGAAGCGCGCCAAGCTGAGCTCACGCTCGCGGAACTGCGCCTGCTGCCAGAGATGGCGGCCGATGCGCGAACCGAGCTGGCCGCGGCCCACATCGCGGCCGCGGAAGATGATGCGAAAGGCGACGCCGAGCATGCGGCCAACTCGCTGCGTCAGGCGCTGCAGCATGACGCCACGGGACTCGTGGCGGAGGCACGGCTCGAACTCGCCGCCGCGAAAACACATCTCGGCCAGCGGGAAGAGGCGCGCACCGATATCGTCGCAGCGATCGAGGCCTATCGTTCGATCCGAAACCCGCGCGGCGAAGCAGGCGCACGCAGGGCGCTCGCGGCGGTGCTCGCTTATCTGAACCGCGGGCAGGAGGCCCGGGAAGAGTATCAGCGTGCTCTGGCACTTGATCAAGGTGTGGGCGATGCCGCAGGCGTGGCGCTCATATACCGTGATCTCTGTGAGCTGTTGTGGGTGAGCGGAGACCGGGACGGTGCGCAGACGGCCGCGCGCCATTCCCTGGAACTCGCGCGCGAGACGGACAACTTGCCGCTGCAGGCTTGGACGCTGCGCGCGCTCGCGACGGTTGCCGCCGATGAGGCGGTGAGCGACGAGGTCATGCAGGAATATCGCGAGGTCACGACATTGACCGAACGCAGCGGCAATCGAGGAGGCCATGTCTGGTCGCTCGCCACGTATGCCGATGCGGAGAGGTTGCGCGGTGAGCTGCAACAGGCGCACTCCACCTGCGAACAGTCCAACGCGGAGGCGGCGGCACTCAGCGACCCGCAATTTGCGGTGTACAGCGGGTTTACCTGTGCGCTCGTTGCTGTGGATCGCGGCGAAACCGATGATGCGCGCCATGATCTGCAGACGGTCGTGCGCCAGGCTTCGAGCATGGGCGATGCCACGAACCTCAATAGCGCCCAGATCACCCTCGCACAGCTCGACATGGACGAAGAGCACTGGGCGGATGCACGAGACAAATTGCGCGTGGCCAGTCGGGGCTTCGCTGCGGCCGAGCTGCGCACCGGCGAGGCGGCCGCTCAAGCGTTGCTCGCCCTATGCGCCGAGGCACTCGGAGAGACCGCTGAACGAGATTCCGCCATCAAGCGTGCGCGTACGCTGCGGCAGTCCATGACCTCGCGCCAGGAGGTGTTCGTGGTGGACATCGCGCTCGCGCAGGTCACCCCCAGCGCACGCCCGGATGGAGCGGCGGTGCAGAAGCTGCTTGCGCTCGCGGCCGACGCTGAGCAGCGGCGTTTCGTGCCCTGGGCGCTGGAATCGAGGCTCGCAGCCTGGCGGATCATGCAGGCGCAGGGTGGGGGGGCGCCCCAGGCCTTGCGCGCCCAAATCGAAACAACCGCGCGGCGCTACGGGTTCGCCAGAATCTTGAGGCTGACGCGTCGTCATGCTCCCTAGTCCCCAAGCTCGATTCAGGAAAAGCCTGAATCGGGGTGCACACGCTCACAGTTACCTCTATGGGGCCTTTGGTTTCGGAGTGTCGTGCCGACCTTGTTTCGGTGATGGAATTTTGGACAGGAGCCAAATTAAATGAGCAATGCAAGGTCGGACGACTATTTTGCCTTCATGGCGGCGAAGCAACGTGGCACGAGTGCGGAGCAGGTTCGCAGCAACGCATCGGTGCAGGGCGCCTTCACCGATTCGGATGTGATTGAATACATCGAGGAACCGCAGATCGAGGTGACGGAATCGTTCGTCAGCGACACCATGATCCAGCGGATATTCGGACGCTTCAGGGAACAGCTTCCGATGGCTCTCGAGGAGGGGTGACACGCGGCCTCAGGGCATTGACGGGGATGTGTTCGTCAACCTCACAGGGTCCAGGTAGAAGGCGTGCTGAGCCATACAGGCGCGGAGAAAGCTCCGCGCGCTGTAACCGCCTTCTCGCAAAACCGCATGGTGGGTCAGCCACACAATGATGGCAGCACTCGCGAGCAATGCCTGATGAGCCAGGCGCATCAGGGCCCGCAGCGTGCTCGCCCGGTCCGCCCGCAGCCCGAGCAGCAGCTGTGACTCGAAGCCGACGTGGGCAAGTTCATCGGCCACCAGCACACGACAGAGCATCTTGAGGCGGCGGCAATCGGTGGTCGCTTCGAGTGCCCGGTAGTACACGATCCCGATCAGCTCAGCGCTGATTAGGATATATAAGTATAGCTCGAGACCGGCGAGTCGCCGTAGTAGTCGAAACACTCGATCGGTCCAGTCGGTCCTCTTCAGTGCGATCTGATGATCTTCCATGAAGGCCCGGAGAAGTGCCGCGTGGCGCTGCTCCTCGCGGATGAAAAGCTCGGTGATCCGCGCCAGCGCGGGGACGCGGCGTCGGTCGGCGAAACGTTTCGCGGCTTGCAGCAGCCCGCGTCCGTCCGATTGTTCCCCCAGCTGAAACGTTGCAAGGGAGCTCGCAATGAGGCGCCGCTCGTGCGGCTCCAGAACATCGGAGATGCCGTGGGGAACGCCACGCGGATGCTGCGCGTGGTATTCGAAGTGATTCAGCCAGATCTCGAAATCGACTTGAGACATGCCGCCTTCTCCACATACCCCTGATTGGCAGCAGTGTGCAGACCGCTTCGGGCGATTCGGTGGGGGGATTCGGGCAAATTCTGGCAGCGGGATTTTTTCGCCGGCAGGCGTCGCCGGGGCGCGACCCCCGGGGGAGCGGCTGTGATGGCGGCTGCGCCGATTGCAGCCCTGCAGCTCAAGTCGCCCCGATTCGAAGTCCCGCCCCGTTGTATGTCAATATCGTGCGCACGCATGAAAATCATCGCGGTCACCAACATCAAGGGCGGCGTCGGCAAGACAACGACGGCCGTGAATCTTGCTTTCTTGTGCGGGGCAAGTGGACGAAGGACCTTGCTGTGGGACTTGGACCCGCAAGGTGCTGCCACCTACATCCTGCGGTGCGGGCCGCAGGAGAACGCGTCGGCCAAGAAACTGGTCTCAGGCAAACGCGAGCTCAACGAACTCGTCGTCACCAGCGCGCACGACGGGTTGGACGTTTTACCGGCGGATTTTTCCTATCGTCACTTCGACGTACATCTCAGTTCGCGAAAGAACCCAACCGAACGACTGCTGCGCATGAGCCGCAATCTGCGGGAGATCTACGACGTGCTGTTCCTCGACTGCCCGCCCGGCATCTCACTGCTGTCGGAGAACGTGCTGCGCGCCGCCGACGCCGTGGTGGTTCCGCTGATTCCGACCCCGCTGTCGGTCCGGATGCTGGTGCAGCTGCGGGATTTCCTGGTCGCCAACGCCTGGGTCGACATGACGCTGCTGCCGTTCTTCTCGATGGTCGATCGGCGCAAGGCATTGCACCACGAGGTCATGGCGAGCACGCGCCTGCAGTTCCCGGGGATGCTGCAAACAGAGGTTCCGTACTGGAGTGAGATCGAGCGCATGACATTGCGGCGCGCGCCGCTGCCGGCGTACGCGCCGCGAAGCGACGGCGCCGATATCTATGCTGCGCTGTGGTCCGAGGTTGCGCTCAAGCTGAAACAGGCCGCTTTTACGCGCGCGGTGCCGATGTCGTTCACGCTGCCTGCGGCGCCTCTTGCACGCGACGCAGCGGCCGAATCCCCTCCAGCGTCATCGCGCTCAGCGGGCCAGCGCTAGTGCAAGCTCATCGCCGGCCTTGAGTTCGATCGGCTTGCCGCCCTCCGGTGTAAGGAGGCAACGGCCTTCGAGAAAATGACAGTATTCCCAGTCTTTGTAATCGACTTTCCATACCCCGGGCGAGGACTTGCGACTCGCCATGATGGATTTCGTTTAAGAGAGGGGCATCCAGAGTTGGAGAGAGGGAAGCCCCGCGCCATTTAATATATCATTACAATGAATTCCCATGCTCGAGCGCCTCAGGAGGTCCATGAACGCGCGACGATGTCCCCTCTGCCTGCTGTTGTGTCCTCTCATGATGAGCATTGCTCTCATGATGAGCACTGCAGTTCGGGCGGCCGGCGCGGAGGACACGCTGCGAACGCAACTGGCGGTGGGACTCGCGCGTGGGATGCCGAGCATCTCCATGGCCATCGCCACTCGCCAGGGCGTGATCTGGTCCGACGCGGTCGGCTATGCCAGCCTGTCGAGCCGCAGTCTCGCCCATGCGGGATATCTTTACGGCATCGGCAGCATCACAAAAATGTTCGTGGCGTGTGTCATCGAACAACTGATCGATGAGAAGCGCTTGAGTCTCGATGCGACCGGCGCCGAGTTGCTGGGCCCGGCGGTGGTCGCAGGAATTCCGAACGCGGATCGAGCCACCGTCCGCCAGCTGCTCGACCACACCAGCGGCGTGCCGAGTTGGGAGTTCGATCCGGAGTGGATTCGACATGGCAGGGGGTCCGCCATGGACGTATCGCACGTCTGGGGCAAGACCGAAGCGCTCGAGTATCTCAAAAGCGGTCGGGACCGCGCGACCCATGAGCCGGGATTGGGGTATGGGTATTCCAATTCCAATTACACGCTGCTCGGCCTGATCATCGAGAGGGTGACGGGTCACGAGGCGGTGCTCGAAATCCACGAGCGGTTGCTGGCTCCGCGGGGCTTGACGGATATTCGCTTTGAAGGATTCGAACCGATCGATTTGGCGCGCGTGCCCTCCCGCTATCATTTTGGTACGGCCGATTTCGTGCGCGATGCGGGGCTGCATCCATCCTTTCAACGCATCGGCGCTCGTCTCATCGACGTGTCGCGTTCGAATCTCTCGGCTGAATGGACTGCCGGTGCGGCCCTTGCGACGGCGCGCGATCTCGCGCTGTTCGTACGGGATCTGCGAGACGGCGGGGTGGTGAGTGCCGCCGCCCTTCGGCGCATGGCGGCGTTCCGGGCGACGGACGACCCCGACGAGGACATGGGCCAGGGGCTTGCGCTCGACCGGTATGGACACGAGCAACTCATCGGGTACACAGGCAACGTGTTGGGATTCGGCGCGGCGGTGGGCTGGATCCCGGGCGAGGATGTGGTGATTGCATTGCTGACCAACGTGGGTGCGATGCATGCCGGCAATTCGGCGTACTATCCGGAAAAGCTGCTGAAAGAGTCGGGGGTCATCGCTGCAGCGCGCGCGGTCGCGCGCGAACGTGCTCCGAAAAGCCGGGATTCCATGCCCGTAGCGCCGCCGCACTAAGATCGGCGTTTAGCAAGATCCGCCGCACCCGCCCTGACTGCGCAACTCCAGGCTTGGGCGGCGAGGGGACGGACGCGCTGCGCCATGATCGCAGCCTGCGTGTTGGACGCATTGCCGTCGACGATGCGTTTGCGGATGCCTTGAACGATCGCCATCAGCCGGAATAGATTGTAAGCGAAGTACCAGCTCAGATCGGGCACGACCCGTCTATTCGTCGCGGCGGCGTAGTGACTCACTGCTTGTTCGAGCGTAGGAATCCCCAGTGCGTCGAGATCGAGGCCGGCGATCCCGGCCGTGCCGTCATGGGGCACTTCCCAGTTCATCAGCAGATACGACAGATCCGCCAGCGGGTCGCCAAGGGTGGACAGCTCCCAATCGAGGACGGCGAGCACACTCGGCTGATCGGGCGCGAAAATCAGGTTGTCGATCCGATAATCGCCGTGCACGATGGATATGCGTTCCTGGGCCGGCACGGTTTGCGGGAGCCAAGCGATCAGGTTCTCGGCGTCCTCGATGTGTTCAGTTTCCGAAGCCCGGTACTGCTGGGTCCAGCGGCGAACCTGGCGTTCGAAATAGTTGCCGGGTCGGCCGAAGTCCCCGAGTCCCACCGCCGCCGGGTCGATGGAGTGAAGCTGCGCCAACACATCGAGCATCGCTGCATAGATCGAACGGCGCTGCACCGTGTTCAAATTCGGCAATGCGCCATCCCAGAAGCTGCGTCCCACAATCATTTCCATGACGTAGAAGTCGGCACCGAGGATGTTCGAGTCGGTGCAAAGCGCGAGCGGTTTCGGGACCGGAAAGCCGGTGGGATGAAGAGCCTTCAACAGACGGAATTCACGGTCGACGGCGTGGGCGGAGGGCAACAGCGCGCCGAAAGGTTTGCGGCGCATCACGTAGATTCCAGACGCCGCGTCAATCCGATAGGTCGGGTTCGATTGTCCCGCCGCGAACTTGGCAAGCGCAGCCGGGCCGCGGTATTGCGCCACATGACGGTTCATCCAACCGTCCAGCGCGGCGACATCCAGACGCTCCTCGAGGACGGTTCGAGATGGATCAGTCAAAACGCAAGCCCGAACAATGAGTTTCCCTCGTGGCGCCCGACCATGATGCCATAGGGCTCACGGGAGCGCTCTCTGTGCGGCGGAGCGCTTTCGAGGCTGATCGAGTTTTTTGCGAATATGGAAGGCGGCGTCGAAAGGCGGCTTTTTCTTACATACACCAGGGCGCGATCGCGACATTATCGAACACTCTTCCTGTTGTTGCGGTCCAAGGCTGAGGGATGGGTAGCCCCGGGTTCGCTTATGGGGTGCAAATGAGGTCCGATGCCACGAATGAGCCCCCGCCTGACTCGCGTCAGGCAGGAGAGGCTCCTGAAAAGTCGCTGGTCGGCGACAGCGCCCCTGTGTGCGAGGGAAGTGCCCCTGTGGTCGTGGGAACGGTTCTGCGCGGTCGATACGTTTTGCAAGCAAGGCTCGGCACTGACGGCCAAAGCACCGTGTTCAAAGCACTCGATCGCTTTCGGGCCACTCTGCCGGAGGCGCATCAATTTGTGGCGCTGAAGGTATTGCACGCCGGAGCAGATTGCCCGGCGCACGCATGCGCGAGCGTGCGTCTCGGGTTTCACTGCGCACAGGTCCTCTCACACCGGAACATCGTGAATGTTTACGAGCTGGATCGCGACGGCGATGTGATTTTCTTCACGATGGAGCTGCTCGACGGCGAGCCGCTCGGCAACCTGCTGGAACGTCTGCGTCTCGGAGCGCTGCAAAAAGCCCAAGCTTGGGAGCTGATCCGCCAACTCGGCGAAGGGTTGGCACACGCTCACGAGCGCGGGATCGTTCATGGCGGCCTCAGCCCGCAGAACATCATGATCACGTCCCAAGGCGAGCTGCGCATCCTGAACTTCGGCGCAGCACACGGGTTCATGGCGAACTCCCCAGCCGACCGTGCTGAGTCACCGCTCAGTTCCAATGCGCGGGCCTACGCGAGCTGCGAGCAGCTGGAGGGCCGGCGTCCGGATCCTCGGGACGATCTCTATGCCCTTGCTTGCATCAGCTACGAGCTGTTGGCGGGCATTCATCCCTTTGGTTCGCGGCCGGCGACGCTGGCCCGGGATTACCGGGTGAGCTTGGTGCGTCCTAAGGGGCTGAGCGGGCGGCAGTGGAGGGCTTTGCAGAAAGGGTTGTCCTGGCATCGAGGTGGGCGTTCGATCAGCGTGCGTTTGTGGATGCATCGCTTGGTCAAGGCCGACGCCCAAGCCTATGCGCCGACCCCGCTTCAGGAGCTCACGCAGCCAGCTCCGGTGCGCACCAACATGCCGTGGCGCGCCGCCGCCTTGTTTCTTGCCATGGCCATCACCGTTGCTGCGGTCCTCACCGAGCTGAAGTCGACCGATGCGTCCACTGCGTCCAATCAGTCTAATGCGTCCAAGGCGGTCGAGGCGCCTTCTGCGGCGCCGCCGGTCACGGCAAATCAAGAGAGCGGCACTGCCCAAACCGAGGTGGCGCCGGGGGAGCCTGTGGTCGTGACGCCGGCGAGCGAATCGGCAAGAAAGCCCATTGCGTCCCGGGCCGCGACGGTGTCAAGGGCGACAGCGCCTGCGATTTCGGTTGAGCCGACTCTGGTGAAATCGGACGATCACTTCGCCGAGATTCGATTGCATCGGAACCTGCTGCAAAAGAGCGGCTCGTTCACATGGTGGACCGAATCCGCCACCGCGAAGCCGAACGTTGACTATGTTCCTGAGGCGGTGGCGGTCCAGACCTTTCCCGCCGGCTACCTCACGACGCGCCTGTACGTTCGAGTATTGCCGCGGTCATTGCGATCGCGGCGCTCGTATTTTTACATCGCGATTGCCCAGTCCGGTCAACAGCACCCGTCGGTGATCCGGCGGCAGGTCTGGCTCCCCACGTCGTCCAGTCTGCAAGCCCGGCGCTAGCGTGGAGCACCACCGCCGCTCTAGCGAATCATGTCCTTGTACGCATGCCATGTCGCATGCCCGAGCAGCGGGCCGATGATCACCAATCCGAACAGCAGCGGCGCATAGCCGATGACGGTCAGTACGAGAATCAGCCCACTCCAAACGACCATGGCCGGAATATTGCTGAATGCGGCGTGCAGGCTCGTGGCCATGGCCCGCCCGGGAGTGGCGCCCTTGTCGATGATGAGCGGAACGGAGACCACCGAGAGAACGAAGACCAGGGCAGCGAGCGAGCCACCCACGGCAAAATACGCCTCCACCTGATCCCGATTCATCTGGTCGATGAACCCCCGATACAAGGTCTCCCGCATGCTCGGCGCCGCCACATGAAAAACGGTGTCCAGCATCACTGCGGAAACCGCGAACCAAATGACGGCGCACAGTGCAAGGATGGCCCCGAACGCGAACAGTGATCCGGGTCTGCGCGCAAAGGCAGCGAGGGAGTCGTCGAAAGTCGCCTGCTCGCCGGCCTCATAGCGACGGGACATTTCGGCGAAGCCGGCCGAAATGATGGGAGCCCCCAGGAGAAACCCCGAAAAGGCCGCCGCAACATAATAGGGATGCGTGCCGCAAAAAATCAGCACCGTCCAGCCGAGTCCGACGATCAATCCTCCATAGCCGAGGCTCGCACCCCAGTTGCGGCGCATGTCCATCCAACCCTGGGACAACCAGGTGAAAGGGCGGCCGACCGATACGCGCGACACGCTGACATGCAAATTTCGAACTTCGCCGGTAGCGGGCATGGCTGTCATGGCAAACCTCTGATTATTGTCGTCCGTCGTTCCCCGGGCTCGAGTGTACTCCGGGCGTGCGGCCGGATGATACCGAAGCGAGCATCAGAGCCGCCGTCGAGTCGCGCTTTGTGGCGCCAAGGCGACGGCAGCGTCGACCAGCGCGAGCGCGCCCACTACTTCTTCTCCTGCGTGTCGGACTCAGCTGGGCCGGACTTATGCGGATCGGAATCGTTCTCCTTCTTGTCTGGAGATTTCTTTTCGGGCGCCTTGGGCCCCATGGCTACGAATACCACGGCCAGGATAAATAGGATGAAACCGATTGTTTCGATCATGCGATGTCCTTCGAGACATCGCGAGCCGTTCTTTCGTCCCGAGTCCCGTGTGATGAAAGATTAGCACACCGATCGCAGAGCGGTAGAGGCCGGAAAAGGCTTCAGATCGCGCTCTGGATACCCGGGTGCAACCGTAGTAAGCTTCGATCGCTTCTGGTGGGCCCGACGTCGCTTCAAGTGCGGCGCGGTGTGAAGCGTGGGGAGAGGGTGCGCAGGATAGGGAGATTAGGATGAAGGTTATACGTGCATTTATGAATGAAATGGCGGTTGCTTCCTTGCTGGCCGGCATGGTGTTTTTTTGGTCGCACACAACTCACGCCAGCGAGGCGGGAGTGGGTGTGGAGCCGGACGAATTGTCCGCAGCGTCGATCGCGCGCGGCAAGGCGATCTTCGAGAATGGCAAAGGCGATGCAGTCACCGCTTGTCAGACTTGTCACGGCGCCACTGGCTGGGGCCTGGATGCGATGGGAGCTCCCCGGCTAGCGAACATCGGTTATCCCTATGTCGTCAAACAGCTGTCCGACCTTGCGACCGGCAAGCGCGTGCCCAGTGGTGCGGGTGCGGTCATGGTGGTCTACGCGGGAGGCCTCACGGAACAGGATCGGCGCGATGTGGCGGCCTATGTCAGCACCTTGGACGGCCCCCCGGATTTCTCCGATCTGAATGCCTTGAAGGAGGCCGGAACCTCCATCGGCGAGCGATACCAGGGCGAGTCCATCGTCAAGTACGGTGTGTTGGGCAAAGTGTCGGCCTGCTCGTCCTGCCATGGTTACAATGGGCGCGGTGCGGCGCCGTTGTTTCCGAGAATCGGCCAGCAGAAGTACGTTTATCTGACCAACCAGCTGAAGAACTGGCGCGATGAGAGTCGTGCCAACGATCCTTATGGAATGATGCGCAAGATGGCCAAGAACCTGACCGATTCCGACATCGATAACCTTGCCACCTTTTTGGCGATGGCCCCGCCCACCACCGTGGGGGACGGCCGCGTTCCTATCACCACTCAGTGACACGTTGCCTTGGGGAACGCCGAGCCCTCCACCCGGTCTACTCCTGGGCATGCGATTGCATGATGGCGGGTGATGGGTGGCGCGGAGGGTCGGCGGAAACACGATGAAAAGCGGCGGCTTGCGGTTGGGCGAGAAAGTCCTGTTCGGAATCGCGGGCCTGTTCGTGGTGTTTGCGATCATCAGTTTCATCGGAATGGAGATTTACCGCGCGCATTCGGGCAAGAAGATGTACGCCTCCGCCGCCCACTTCGATTTCACCGCACAGGGACGGGCCGGCTCGGAGCGATTTCGCGAGTTGGGCTGCACGAACTGCCACCGCGCGGTGCGCAATGGCACCAATAACGGGGTCAGTTTGGACGGCATCGGATCGCTTCGCAGCATGGATTACCTGGTCGCCTTTCTGCATCGCCCCGAGAGCGTCTACCAGGCGCAAACCATGGAGCATGGGCTCGGCAAGCCGGCGGGCTACGTGGCTGACTTGCCGGAGAATGACCTGCATTCGCTGGCCATCTTTTTGTCGGAGTTGAAGGCGACGCAAGGATCCCCCGATGCACGTCTGCCGGCCGAATCGCACTCCGGATTCATCGATGAAATGGTGAAGATTTGGGCACCGTCGAGTTGGAAGACCCAGTTTCATGATGTGAGGGACGAGAACCCCGCAGGGGTCCCGTTGGGTGCTCCCCCCGCATCTCACGAGGTTCATTAGCATGTCCGCGACGATTATTGGAATGCCCGCGACCGCAGCTCCCGCGGCCGCGATCAACGACAGCGAGTACACCCGCATGACGCTGCTGTTCGTCTATGCCTGCATCGTGTACGCCATCATCGGCTTCTCCTGGGGCGCCGTGATGGGTGGCGTGCCGGTGCTACGCATGTTCGTCGATACCGCGCCGCACGGAAAGCTGATTCTGCTCGCCCATGGGCACATCAATTTGCTGGGATGGGTCGAGATGGCCATATTTGGTGCGATCTATTATTTCGTACCGCGCTTGGTCAATCGTCCGATCTACAGTCTGCGTTTGGTCAAGGTGCATTTTTGGATGCACAACATAGGGCTCGTCGGCATGGTCGGGCTTTTCACCTTGGCGGGCGTCATCGGGGGATACGATCCCGGTGAGCAAGTCGAACGCACGGTTTCACACCTGATGGCCGCCGTCGGCTCCTTTGGCACGCTGGTCTTGTTGGCGAACATCATCTGGGGCTACAACATCTACAAAACCGGCCAGGGTCACTAGCCATGGCGGGGCGGACGGCTCGGGCATTGGTGTGGGCGTGTCCCATCCTGATGCTGGGTGCCTGCGGCGGCAGCCAGCAATCGCTGAATTTGTCGATGAGTTTGAAGACGGGAGAGGTGGCACCGCGAGTGCACACCAAGACCCTTGCTGATGTGGGCGGCGATGTCTCTCGCATCACCACGTACCGACAGCCCGACGAACGCATGTACGAGTACTCGGTGGATCAAGCGATTGCAACCGGCAAGCCGGTGTTGCTCGAGTTCGCGACTCCGGCGCACTGCACCCCCTGCGATCGCCAATTGCAGATGATCAAGTCGCTGCTGCAGAAGTACCAGACAAGAATGATTTTCGTTCATTTGGATCAGTACGTCGATCCGGAGGCTTACAAGGCCTATCAGGTACCCGGCGATCCGTGGACATTCGTCATCGACCGCCAGGGGGTCGTTCGGTATGAGCAGGCGGGTTCGATGCTCTATAACGAACTCGAGAGCGCCATCCAGAGCGTCCTCTAAAGCGCGCCGGCAACATTGCGCGCATTGCGTTTAAGCTCTTCGGCCGGTTGGCTGTTGCTGCCTTGGGCGGTGCTGGTCGGGTTCGCGTTGCGCGCCGGTCCGTACGGGTTGACCGAGGAGGGCTCGAAGGCGCTGCTGCTCGCGTGGTCCATCGCGGATCAGGTTCCAAGCACGGCCATCACGCTGGGTGCGCCCGATATTCGGTTGGTCTTTTTTCTGCCGCTCGCTGTTGTGTGGTCGGGCCAGGTGATTGCCGCGAAGTGGCTGACGTTGCTCATCATGGCGGCGGCAGGGGCCATGCTTTATTCCTGGCGCGCCCGGGACGGGGAGGGGGAGGCGGCGCTGCTCGCGACGGGCTTGTTGCTGATCGCGCCGTTGACCGTCAACAGCATCGACTCGCTGTCGGCCGCGCCGTTCTTGTTGGCGATTTGCGGAGCCGCTACCTGGCTCAACGGCAAGTTGAGCCGCGAACGCGGCACCCTCGGCGGCTGGTTCTTTGCGCAGATGGTGTTGTGTGGCGCCGCAGTCAGCCTGCATCCCGCGGGTCTTGCGTATCCGGTCGCGCTCATCTGGTACTGGTTGGCCGAGCCGAAAGAGCGGCGCGACCGCCAAATTGCGCTGACCGGTGTTCCGCTGATCGTGGCGCTTGTGCTGCTGATGCGGGTTGGCTGGAGCGGCACCGTATTCGGGCAGAATCCGCTGACCGCTGCAGCCGCGGTGTTCAGTGCAGGCCGACCGGACGTTCCGCTATCGGTGGCGGCATGGCTTGGCGGCTTTGCGCTGATTGCACTGACGGGGGCGGTGGCACTGCACGAGCGCAAGCGCTTGATGGGAGACCTCACGGGCGCCACTTTGATGCTCGGTGTGCTGTTCGGAGTGGTGGCTGCCGACAAGACGTGGGCGCTGCTCCTGTTCGCGTTGCTGCTCTATGCAGGATTTCCGTGGTTGCTGCGGGTATGCGCGCCGCTCAAGGGACGAGGGTTGCTTTTGCAGCGCGGCTGGCTGTGGGTGCTGTTGGTCGTGATCTGCACCGTCTTCATGCGCACCAACCGAGCGGACTTCGAAGTGGGGCGCTTGAGTTTACTGTCCGCCGAGGATGACCTCATCCGGGAGCTCGCGGTCGGCATCAACGGACTCAAGCCGACCGGCACGGCAGGGGCCGCGCCGGGCGCCGCCGCGCGGGCTAGCGCCGCACCGGGTGACGCCGCACCGGGTGACGCCGCGCCGGCTAGCGCCGCGCCAGTGGCCGGCGACGGGGCACCGATTCTGGTGGCGAGTCCCTGGCCGGCCCGCACCTCGATCGCGTGCCGGTGCGGGGCGCTGCCGCTACCGCCCGCTGCCAAGGATCCGGAAAGCCAGCTGGCCATGATGCGCGGCGTCACTTATGTCATCCTGGCGGACAGCCTGGAAAGTCGGGCATTGGCCAATAACTTTTCACGGTTGGGCGCGCGCGTCGAAGTGATGTCCAAGCAGCCGGGCGGGGTCATATTGCGCCTGCAGCCGCCGCGGGACAGGTTGTAACGCCATCAGCCCATGCTAGTATGAAGGGTATATCTCCGCGGGCACGGCTGGCTTTGCGTGACGCGTGGTGGTGGGGAACTATCGCGATCAGGAGTCGAAGATGAACTTAGGCTATATGTTGATTCCCGTGGTGCTTTTCGGCTGCGGCATTTGGGCATCGTCCGCACTCTTCAGCCTCGGCATGAAGCGGGTTGTGGAATAAAGCAGGCGGCGCGCGGTTCATGCAATCACCCGCTGCCCGGTTAGGGGTGCTGACCGGCGGTAAGCCGTGGGACTCGCAATCCAAGCCGGCGGACTCCGTGAAGGCCAATCTTCTGGCGCGCCATGGGACGCCCGACGATGGCGCCTATCATCCCTATTTGGTCAAGTTCCTGCTGATCTCTGCGCTTTCGCTGCTCATCGGCACCATGCATGGCATGCTGCAGGTGATGCCGCCGATCAGGGCTTGGCTCGACTCGATCGGCAGCCCTTACGGCGGTCCGGGTCACATGATCGATCCGCTGGCTCATGCGCATATGAATCTCGTTGGCGGCGTGGTCATGCTGATCATGGGCGTCACCTATTATTTGCTGCCCATCTTGAGCGGCCGTGCGCTTTACTCGCTGCGCTTGATCCAGCATTCATTCTGGTTGATGACGGTCGGGGTCTACGGCTTTTACGCCATCCAGATGACCTTCGGCATCTGGGAAGGCAGCTTGATGCTGAGCGATCCTGCGGCCATGTCCGCGGTCCATCACTGGTACGGCCGGTTGGTGGCGATTGCGGGGACCATGATGGCAGGCGGGTTTCTGGCCTATTTCTTCAACATCGCCCTCACGATGCTGCCGAGGGCGCTCCCGGTGGCGCGGGTTTCTGAATAAGCGGAATTCGCAACACCGTCTCGCTGCCCTCGGCCTGGATCCGCACCTGCAGCACTGAATGTTCCTGGTCGACTTGGGCGGCTCGGCGATAAACGCCGACGCGTCCGTCCTCGATCGCCTGTTTCCAGGCATCCGCGTCGGAGGTTCGAAGATCTATGCGGCAATCCCACGCCGGAAGCTCTGCGCCTCGGTTGACGAACACGAGCAGCTCGCGCATTCCCGGCACCGCACTGTAACTTCGCGTTTCGACGTGGATCCGCAAATCGCGCCAGTACTCGGTGGGCGAGTCCTGCGAGGCGCCGGTGCATCCGCACAGCATCATCGCCGCAACGGGGATCACAAGCCACCCGGAGCGGGGCGGACCACCCGGCTTGCGCTCAAGCGTCACTGATCGATTTCGTGAGTTTTTGCGTTTTCCGGGTCCGAGTCCAGGCGACCGGCTTTTTGCGAGCCGTACATACGCACCATGTACCAGACGAAAGAGCCGGCGACGGCAATGTACACGAGCGCGATGAGGAAGCCCCAGTCCAGCCAGGGCCGCGTATCGCCCGGCCGAAGACCCCAGAACGGAAAGCTCAAGCCGACGCCGACCAGCAGCACCACGCCGATGATCGCAAAGAACCAATAGGGCACCGGCTTCTGCGATTCCGGAATTTTCTCCACCAGTTCCCAATCTTCCAGGCCGCGCTTCAATTTGCGATCTCCATCGGACGCATAGCCGAAGTTCGCAGCGTCCGCCGCGCCCCACTTCGACTCCACCGTGCCCAGATCGGCGGCGGCCTTTTCCTGATCGTTCATCGCGGCGCCCTCACTCTGCAAGATGTTGAACCGCAAACCGGTCGTGCCAACCCGGCGCCGTCACGTCCACGGCGAAAGCATGTAGTCCGTGCGACAGCTTGTCCGAGAGCGACAGCATGACCGATTCATGTCCGGCTGCCGGCAAATCGACCTCCGCGGCGCCCAGGGTGTAATCCTCGGGCGCCAGCCCGGTCACGCGCACCCTTACCTTCCGGTCGTGATAGAGCTTATTCGAAATCGCGATGCGGTAGTCGCGATTACCCGAATGATGCTGCACCTCGGCACGATAGACGACCACGTGCAGCGGTTCCCAGGTTCGCAGCCCCCAGACGAACAGGGCGGCACCGAGCGCACCCAGCGCGAGCGTCCATTTGCTGCGGGCCGCAAGCGAAGTGGCATTGTCGCGAAACCGGGCCCGGGATTTTTTCTTGGCTTCCGGCTCTCCGAACTCGAACTTCAAAAGTCCCGGCATCGCTGATTTTTGGTGCATGCGATTGCACGCATCGACGCATTCGCCGCAGTTGATGCAGCTGTCATAGGCCGCAATTTTGCGCGGATCGATCTCGATGAAACAGGCGCTCACGCAGTAGCTGCACTTGCTGCAGCTATCCGCCCGGCTGGCATCGTAGCGCACGTGCAGCGTCTCGCGGGTGCGGAAACTGTGCTGCCAAACCCGATACACGCAGGCAAAACGGCACCAGAAGTGGCGGATCAAGGCCACGTCCAGCAGGATGATCAGCACGAAAACGAAATAAATGTAATGCAGGGATCCGGCGAGTCGAGGGTCCGAGCGCCAGGTCAAGAAGGACCAAACGGTGCCGGGCGCGTAAAAATAAAACAGCGGAACCACCGCGATGATCAGCGAGGCGGCGAGCAGAGATGCCCCCAACAGCGCCCAGTTGAGCGCTTTGTCCTTGGAACTTGCAACCACCGGAGCGCTGCCATCCATGGCGACTTTCGCGCGCCGGCCCAGAAACTTGCGGGTGACGAAATTACCCCACTCCGCGAGAATGTTCTGCGGGCACACCCAGCCACAAAACACAGTTCCGGCGACCGAATACAGCATGACCAAGCCGCTCGCGAGCATGATCCATAGCCCGGCCACCAGAAAAAAATCTGCAAACCAGATCTGCCGGTCGAGGACCACCAGGGCGCCGGCGCTCGGGTCGATGCGGAACAGGCCGGACGCGGGTACGAGGATCGCCAGGGCGAAGGAGATCGCCTGCACCAGGCGGCGGCGGCCGTGATAGCGCGTGGCATTGGCAGCCGCGGGAGCGGTACTGTCGGGAAACCCTACGGGGGGTGCTCCGGGCGCAGTCGCCGCAGCACGGGCACGATCGATCAGATGCATTACAGGGAGCGCCTCTCGGCTTTGGGCTGCGCGCCAAACGCAATTCACCAACGCCTAATAATAGCATGGCGCGTGATCTGCCGGCCGCGGCGCTCGTCCGCTCCAACGTCGCGAATCTCCGACAACCCTTATTGACACCTACACACGCCCGGTCTAATAATCAAAAAAGCGGCGCCGTGGCCGCCAAGTTTTAAATCACAGGCTTCGAGGGGGTTATTTTAATGGACGATAGAGCAACACATTCACGTCGGAAAGTGATCAAGGCGGGCGTGACGGCCCTCGCGGTCGCGCCTCTCGTGGGACTGAGTACGGAAGCCTTTGCTACGCAAAACGCCGCGGTCCGTACCGCGCTGAAATTTCAAAATACCCCGAACGGCGACAAGCAATGCAGCAAGTGCATCAATTTTGTCCCGAACAAGGACAAGCCGCACAACGATGATGCGGTCAACGGCTGCAAGTTGTATCCGGGCGACACCGAGATTTGCCCGCACTGCTATTGCAACGGGTTCGTGCTCAACCCCAATCCCCAGCCCTTCTGAAGATCGAACACCGGGTCCTAAATCCGGGAATTTGAGGGCGGGAGTCGTCAAGTAGCCGGTCGCGTCACGTGACGCGACCGGACTAGTCACTAGTGGCCGCGATTTAGCGAAGGGGACACATACGTGAATTTACCCGGGGGGATCAGCCTGCTTAAACCTGGCCGAGCGCGCGTCTGGCTCTGCGCGGCATTGGCGGTTCCTTTCGTTTTCGGCGGCCTCGCCGCCCTCGGCGAGGCCTTCCAGCAGGGCGGCCCCATCGGCAGCCAAACCAAGGACGGCTATAACGCACTCGGCCCCGTGGTCACTCAGCCCATTGAGTTTCCCCACTATATTCACGTGCAGCAGATGGGCGTCGATTGCCTGTACTGCCATACCTATGCACGCCGCAGCGCCGTGTCGGGCATCCCGCGCCTCGATAAATGCATTGGCTGTCACAACGCCATTCCCGAGGTGAGGGACAAACCGCGGATCAAATTGCTGTTCGACTACTGGGACAAGAAGCTGGCCATTCCCTGGAAAAAAGTCCATGACTTGCCCGACTTCGTGCGCTTCAACCACGAGCGTCACATCCAACGCTTCATATTCGATCAGGGGCGTCCGACCCGTGAAGTATGCGGCTATTGCCACGGCGATGTGGGAACCATGACCACCGCGCGACGAGTCAAGGCCATATCGATGGGCTGGTGTATCAGTTGCCATGAGAAGGACCACAAGATCAACGCAGTAAGCGAAGTGACGAGCCACGGACCGAACGATTGCTGGCAATGCCACAAGTAATTCGCGACGCGTCCAAGACGGGGGGAATTCGATGAGCGGCAGCGGCTTGAGCCGCCGGGATTTCATGCATATTGTGGGCCTCGGCGGCGCCTCTTGGGCGCTCACCGGCTGCGGCCACACTTCCATCGAATCGGGCGTTGAGTTGGTTGAGTCTTATGTTCAACCGGAAAATTTCGTCGTACCCGGCGTGGGCGTCTACTACGCATCGACTTGCACACAGTGCGCTTCGGGCTGCGGAATCATGGGCCGCGTGAGGGAAGGGCGGATCCTGAAGCTGGAGGGCAACCCGCTCTCGGCCAGCAGTGGCGGAAAGATCTGCGGCCTGGGTCAGGCGGCGGTCCAGCAGCACTACAATCCGGACCGCCTCACGTCGCCGATGATCAGGCAAAACGGTGCTTTGAAGCCGGCGAGCTGGGAGCAGGCGATGGAGCTGTTGGGCGCAACGCTCACTCCCGGCGAGCAGCCGGGGCGGCGTGTGTTGTTGACGGGACCGACGAGCGGTCATCAGCAGATCCTGCTGCGGGCGCTGGTGGAGAGCGGCGGTGCCACTGATCATGTGACTTACGATGCGTTGTCGACCGGCGTCGCGGCATCCGTCAACCGCAAGGTCTTCGGCGTGGATGATCCCGTCACCGTGATTGACCGCGCGGGCATGATCCTGTCGTTCGGTGACGATTTTCTTGGCGCGGGCGATTCGCCTGTCGCCGCCGCGCGCCAATACGCGCGGTTTCGCCGGGGGGCACGGCGCGGGCTGCTGGTGCAGATCGAGCCCAGGATGACGCTCACCGGTGCCAACGCGGATCGCTGGATCGTGATTGCTCCCGGGACGGAAGGTGTTTTTGCCTTGGGTCTTGCGCGCGAACTGCTGCAGCGCAAAGAGGCCGAAGGCACCTTGTCGCCCGCCTTGGTCGCGCTCATCGAGCCCTACCATCAGGCGGAGGTGAGCCGGATCACCGGCGTTCGCGGGGATCTCATACCACGCGTCGCCGCCATGCTCTGGGAACATGCGCCGAGCTTGGTGCTCGCCGGACGCTACCCGCAGGGGCACGCGCATGGATCGCAGAATACGGCGGCCATCGCGCTGCTGAACGTCGTGCTGCAGAATCAGGGCAAAACGGTGATGCGAGGGGCGGAGTGGCCGTTCCCCCAACTCGCGCCCACGGCGGGTGACACGAAGTCGTTGCTCCAATTGAACCAGGCCATGGCCTCCGGGCAGGTTCGCTCGATCCTGATTCACGGCACCAATCCGGTGTACAGCGCGCCCGCGTTCACGCAGTTCGCCGACAATTTGCAGAAAGTGTCCTTCAAGGCGGCATGGGTGACCCAGTTGGACGAGACCGCCATGCACTGCGATTTGGTGCTGCCGTTGCTCTCGCCGCTGGAGGACTTCGGCACTCACATCGCCGCGAACCAGTCCGACGGAACGGAGATTTCGATTCAGCAGCCCTTGATGGAGAAGCTGCACGCGGACAGTCGCTCATTCGGCGATGTCGTGCTCGATCTTCTGAAGCGAGCCAAACCCACCGATTACAAGTCGTTTCCGGATTACTACGGCTATTTGAAGAGCGCTGTGATCAATGCCAAGCCGGCGTACGATCCAGGGGCCCAGGACGAGGATTTCTGGGAGAACACGTTGAGCACGGGGGTTTTGCATCGTGCAGGCTCCCTGCAGCCGCTGTCCGTCGCTGCCATCACGCCGGCAATGCTCGAGCTGCCGCCGCCCGCCGGCACCGATTTTGCGTATCCCTTCCACCTGATTCCGGCCGTCAGCGCGAGCCTGCGCGATGGGCGGCCGGCCAATCTGCCCTGGCTGCAGGAGTCGCCGGATCCGTTGACCACCGTGGTCTGGGATAGCTGGGCGGAGCTGCATCCGAGCACCGCAAAGGCCATGGAGATTCGCGAAGGCGACGTGTTGCTGATCGCATCGGCACACGGCGCCATCCGCGCCAAGGCGTATCTGATGCCCGGCATCCATCCGGGCTCGGTGTCGGTGTCCATCGGTCAGGGACATGAGTCCTACGGACGCTACGCCACGAACGTCGGAGTGAATCCCCTGAAGATCCTGGACCCGGTCTTCGACCGCGACACCGGTGAGCTCGCGCTATACGCCACGCGGGTCTCCGTCAGCAAAACCGGCCAGCACGAGCGCATGATCAAGGACGAGGGACCCACCAGCCTGCAACAGGACAGAAAGTTGGTCGCGACGCTGGCGGCCGACCAGGTGGACCTTACCAAGGAGACGCCTTTTGTCATTAGATAATCTGTCTTCCAATTGGTCGAAGCTGCGCACCCGCCGTCCGCAGCCGGATCAATACAAAGACGCTCCCTATAAATGGGCCATGGTGATCGACCTGGACGCCTGTACCGGCTGCAACGCGTGCACGACGGCGTGCTACGCCGAAAACAATTTGCCCGTCGTCGGCAAGGAGCGTTTTGCGAAGGGTCAGGCGATGCATTGGCTCAGGATCGAGCGCTATTGGGGGGAGGGCACCGAATTCACCCAGGAGTTTCCCGAACAAGGCGCGCAGTTTCTGCCGATGATGTGCCAGCAATGCGAGGCGGCGCCATGCGAGATCGTGTGTCCGGTGGGCGCCACGCACCATACTCCGGACGGGCTGAACTCCCAGGTGTACAACCGCTGCGTGGGTTCGCGCTACTGCTCGGCAAACTGCCCCTACAAGGTCCGATATTTCAATTGGTTCAATTACCCGGAAACCGCGTGGCCCAGCCCGCTCGAGCTGCAGCTCAATCCAGACGTGACCGTGCGCAGCAAAGGCGTGATGGAGAAGTGCACCTTCTGCATGCAGCGGCTGACCGAGGCCAAGTCCAGAGCGCGTACCGAGAAGCGTACCGTTCGGGACGGCGAAGTCCTGACCGCCTGCGCCCAAGCCTGCCCGACCTCCGCGATCCACTTCGGCAACCTCGCCGACAGCTCCTCGGAAGTCGCCAGAATGTGGAAGGCACAGCAAGTGGAGTTGTCGGCAGACAAACAGAAGAAGGACGAAGAGCGGGAAAAGGACCAGGAATTGGCGAAGCCGGACGAGGTGCTGCGCGGCTACCGGGTCTTGGAGGATCTGCGCACCTACCCGTCGGTCGTGTATCTCGAACGCATTCGATCCTCCGAAGCGTGAAACCCATGGGCACAACGATCAGCTCGAGAGAACCGCGATCATGAACGAGGCGCTACTGGAAGAAAAAGACGTTGCGGTCGAGCGGCGCTTCGAGCCGAAGGCCAAGGACATCGACGATGAGATCTCGTGGGCGCAGATCAATGTCGATGTGCTGCGCAGCTTGGAGCGGCCACGGTTGCTCTACTGGGTGATTTTCTTCGGGTCCCTGGCGTTGTTCATGTACGGGGTGTACTGCGAGATTTACCAGTACCGGAATGGTCTCGGCGCGGCGGATTTGGAAAACCCCCAGGTGTGGGGGCTGTACATCGCCACCTTCATCTTTTGGATCGGCATGAGCCACTCAGGGACGCTCTTGTCCGCGATCCTGCTGATCATGCACGCGGATTGGCGCAAGCCCATCTACCGATTTGCAGAGGCGATGACCACATTCTCGCTGATGACGGCGGGCCTTTTCGTGTTGGTGCACCTCGGCAGGGTATGGCAGTTCTACTACGTGGTCGCCTATCCGAACGAGCGCTGGACTTGGCCCAATTTCAGCTCGCCGCTCGTCTGGGATGCCACGGCGATCGGCAGCTACCTCACCACCTCGGTGATCTTCCTGTTCTTCGGCATGATTCCGGATCTTGCGATCTGCCGGGACAATGCCACGGGATACCGGCGGACCTTTTATCGGCTGATGTCCATGGGCTGGAGGGGCACCGATCGGCAGTGGTCCAATTTCCGCGTCACCTATCTCACGCTGGCATGCCTGTTGATTCCGCTGGCCGTGTCGGTGCACTCCATCGTCGCCACCGATTTTGCGGTCTCCCAGCAACCGGGCTGGCATACCACGTCGTTCCCGCCGTATTTCGTCGCGGGTGCGCTGTATTCGGGGTGCGCGGCCATCATCACGCTATTCATCGTGCTGCGCTATACGTTCCGCTTCGAGAAGTACATGACGATTCCCATTCTCGAGAAGCTCTGCAAGCTGACGTTTGCGATATCGATGGTGTGGACGTATCTGAACTTGATCGAGTACGCCGCAGTTTGGTACGGCACCGATCCCGTGGCCAAACAGGCGCTGGTCTTCCGGGCGACCGGAACGTACGCGGGATGGTGGTGGGCGATGAATTTCTTCGCGTCGGTGCTGCCGTTCACGCTGACCTGGAAGCGGTTGCGCACGAACATTCCCATCATGCTCGTGGTCTCCGTGCTGCTCAATTTCGGGATGTGGGATGAGCGCTTCATGATCGTCACGCCCACGTTTGCCCACGGGTACTATCCGTGGACTTGGACTCAAGGCTGGTGGCCCAATTGGGTGCAGCTCGGCATTGTCATGGGCAGCTTCGGGTGGTTCAACATGCTGTTCATGCTGTTCTGCAAGATTTTCCCCTCCGTGTCCATGTACGAAGTCAAGGAGATGGTGTATCACCGCCGTGAGGCCCGCAAAACCATCGAATCGCTGCAACCGAGCCTCGATCCATGAGCAAAAGATCCCATATTCTCGCGTTGTTCGGGGATTTTGATAAGGCGACCCACACCATTGAGGCATTGCGGGATGCGACCATCCCGGGCTTCAAGATGCGGGATGTGACCTTGAAGTCCCCCATTGATCACCCCGAATGCTCGGACGCGTTGGGGCGGCGACCGGTGTATATCCAGATTTTCTCGCTATTGGGCGCCGTACTCGGCAGCGGTCTCGGATTTCTTGGTATCTCCTCGGCGCAGGCCAATTTCCTGCGGCAGCAGCGCGGCTTTTTCCCGATCGTTCCGATCCCTCCCGACATGGTGATCACCTACGAATTGTTCATTTTGGGTGCGGTGTTCTTCACCATCACGGCTTGCCTCGTCATGTGGCGGATTCACCGCGTGAAGACCGACCTGTACGATGTGCAGATCTCGCTCGACAAGATCGGAATTCTGGTTGAAGCCGATCCCCAGGCCATCGCGCGCCTGCGGGAGATTTTCACCGCGCACCACGCGCTCGAGATATCGGAGACCAACTGAATGTCCGCTTCACGGCAAAACCGATCCGCTCGCGCGGCAAGTGGCGTTGCACTGATCTGCTTGTCACTCACACCACTCCTGGCCGGTGCCTGGCCTTGGAGCCGGGACATGGCCAATCAGATCAGCGTGAAGCCCGAACACGGCCCGGATTCCATCCGTCTGTTCCCGCAACGCTCCGTGCCCATGCCGGGCACCAAAACCCTGATCCATGTGCACGACCGTGACCACGCCATGGCGTTGGTGAACCCGAATGCCGCCACGGATGAATCGATCGGCCATGGGCGCAAGTTCTTTCAGATCTTCTGCACCCCCTGTCACGGTCAGTCCGGCACCGGCGATGGTCTGGTGGGGGCGAAATTCATCATCCGTCCTTTTGATCTGACAGCCGAAAACGAACAGAAGACGGTTCCCGAGGGGTACATTTTCGCCATGATGATGTTTGGCGGTTCGTTCATGCCCTCCTACGGCAACGACCTTTCGCCGAGCGAAATGTGGGACGTGGTCAACTATGTCCGACACGGCTTGGTCGCGGACGGCGTGAAGCCGAACAGCGTCGCGAGCAACACCCCACCCCGAGCGCCCCGATGAGTATTTCCTTCGCCAGCTGGTCGGTGCTCACCGTGGATTTTCTGGTGGTGCTGCATCTCGCCTTGGGAGGGGTGACGCTCGCCGCGTTGCTACATTTGGTGAACGCCAAGTGGCGATTCGAGATTCGTTATCTAAGTGTTTGTTTCTTCGCTCTTTTCCCCTTGGCGTTTTGCCTGTTGCTGATATTGCTCCTGAACGGCGCGAGGACCTTCCCGTGGGTGGGTTCTTCCATGGCGATGCCGGGTTGGCATAACTTCGGGTTTCTCGCGGCGCGCGAGATTGGAGGCTTTTGCGTCGTCGGGGTCTTATACGGGCTGTTCGTCAAATTGCAGCCTGTGTCGACGCTGAGCCCGGGCCAGGCGCGCCTGTTCCGCAATGTTGCGCTCCTCATCCCGTTCGCGCACGTGTTGTTCTGCACCATGGTGGCCTGGGACTTCGAGATGACGTTAACCCCCGGCTGGTCGAGTGCGATTTACGCCATGTACCACTTCGTCGGCTCCTTCGGCATGGTGCTGTCGGTGATGGTGCTTACCGTGATTGTGCTGATGCCCAAGTTGGTGGAGCCGCCGGGGGCATACGTCATCAACTACCTCGCGCAGATGATGCTCGCCTTCACGATCCTCTGGATTTACACGTTCTTCGCTCAGTACCTGATCATCTGGTATGCCAATCTCCCGGACGAGACCAACCGGTTGTTCCACAATCAAGACGGTCCGTTCGGAAGCCTCTTTTGGCTGTTTTTCATCCTGAGATTCCCGATTCCATTCGTGGTGCTGATATTCCCCCAGTCGCGCCACAGCCGCAGCGTGATCACGTTCGTCGCCATCTCGATCATCACCGGCTACTGGATCGAACGTTATGTCTGGGTCGCAGGAAGTGCGGCGGACTCCCCGGCGCCCATGTTTTCCCTCTTCGCCATCGCCGTATCGATAATCATTTTCACTACGGCGTTCTTCATGGTGCGCGGTGCGATGCGCAAGTACGGCCTTCTACCTACAAATGCAGGGGTTGGCGGCATTGCTTTGCGCGGCAAAATGGATTAGCTTTCGGCGTCAAATCGATTAGCGCGTGGCGGGAGACTTAAGTCCAGGCGCAAAAAGAGAGGGGCCTTCGCCGCGCTGCAGAGCTAGCAGCCCGCGTTAACGGCGAGTGGAGTTAGGATATTTTATCCTCAGGGTGGGGTGGGGGAGTCGCGACCGATGTTTAAATACCTTTTTGCCAAGAACGACGATATTCCGGCAGGTTCTGCTGCAGTCTATTTCGGCTTCTCGGCCATCGTGTGGTTCGTCATCGGAACCGGTCTTGGGGCATTCAACGCCTCCAAGCTCGCCTTCCCCGATTTTGTCCACGGCCTCGAGTTCGTTTCATTCGGTCACATGCGCCAGGTGCATGTGCATGCCGTCATCTTCGGCTGGATCTCCATGGCCTTCGCCATGGCGATGATGTACATCACGCCTGCGCTCGGCAACACCAAGCTGTGGTCGGAAAAACTCGGCCTGTGGAATTGCTTCCTGTGGAACATCGGCCTGTCGTTGGGTCTCACGGTGCTCTGGGCCGGACTTACCTCCGGCCGCGAGTACTCGGACTTTCCGTGGTTCATCGACATCTACATCTCGTTGTTCATGGCGATTCCGCTGGGCGTCAATGTGTGGATGACGATCATCAATCGACGCACGCAGGGCATTTACACCACCAACTGGTTTTTTGCCGCAGCGTCCTTCATGTTGATCGTCGTCTTCATCGTCGGCAATCTGCCGGAGTATCTGCACCTCACGGGACTCACCGAGGCTTATCTGACCTGGTGGTTCGCTCACAACGTGCTGGGTCTGTGGATAACCCCGGTGGCCGCGGCGATCGCTTACTATACGATCCCCAAGGTGACGGGCAATCCGCTGTATTCTCACCGCATCGGACATCTGCATTTCTGGTCCATCGTGGTGTTCTATTCGACTCCGGCGGCCCACCACTTGATGTCGGCGCCGCTGCCCGAGTGGCTCAAGTCGTTCGCCTCGGTGGAGGGCGTGCTGATCCTCGTTCCCGCCATTGCGTTCGTGTCCAACATCCTTCTCACCATGGAAGGGAAATGGCACATGTTCGTGGAGAATCTGGAGGTGCGCTTCACGGTGACGGGCGCGCTGCTCGCCATCCCGCTCAACATGCAGGGCGGCTTCCAACAGACGCGGGCGATCAACTGGTACATTCATGGCACCGGCTGGATCGTGGCCCATGCACATCTCGCGCTGTTGGGTTTTTCGACCTTCATGGAGGTTGCAGCGGTGTATCTGGGTCTGCAGATCATTCTCAAACGCAAACTCTGGTCGATCACCCTCGGAAACATTCATTACTGGTCCTTGCTGATCGGGTTCACGATCTACTGGGTATCGATGACGATCGCCGGCCTGATTCAGGGCGCCGGCAAGATCTACGAAGTCCCGTACATCGACGTGGTCATCGCCGAGCATCCGTACATGGTTGCCCGCTGGCTCGGGGGATCCCTGGTATTCCTGGGCAACTGCGTCTGGCTGTTCAACATGTGGAAGACCACGCGGGTCGGTACGGTGGTACCGAAGGGTCGCATGCCGCATGAGCTGGCCTACGAGCGTTAAATTGCCGAGCGAGACCGGAGACTCAAGATGAACTTTAGAGAATATAAAATCGGCAGTCGCATGTTCGCATTGGCCCTCGGCGGCTCCATGTGCATCACGCTTCTGCTGCCGAGCCTCGATATCGCGAGCGTCAAAGCGACGGAGGTCTCGATCGATAAGCAATTGACCGCCGGCTACGAGACCGGTTGGAATGTCTACGATCCGTTGATGCTGGGCCAGAACAAGCCGATCAAGGTCCAGTTGAAGGTGGATCCGAAGAGCGGCCAGCCCGCCGAGCCGATGTACGCCTACGTGTATCAAAGCGGCGTTCCATTCCCGAGCGGCATCAATCATCCCGACAGTCTGGGGGCGGACTCGAAGGGCCTCAGCCTCGAGATGGGCAAGATCAACGAGGCGCGCAGGGATCAGGGTGCGGTCTTCATCATCCGGGCGAACAACACCGGTCCGTACATCGAGAATGCCACAGCCACACGCGGCTGGCAGCCGGCGGAAGTGTTGAAGGCGGCCGGTGATGAGAATGCGGTGCATGCCGGCGCGGGCAAGACGCTGTTCGTGCGCGAGGGGTGCTGGTGGTGTCACACGCTGCTTCCCGAACAGACACAGGACTGGCAGGTGTTCGGCGCTCCGCCGATGCTGGGCGACTTCAACGGCGAATCGCCGACGGCCTTCGGTTCGGATCGCAAGGCGCCGGATCTATTGCATGTGGGTTCACGTAATTCTTCCAAAGAATGGATGATGTTGCACTTCTGGAATCCGCGGTTGGTGCAGCCGCATTCCATCATGCCGCGTTTCGACTACCTCTGGGGCGAGGTGGATGCCGATGGCAAGAAGATCGACTACGCCAAGTGGAATGAAGAATTCGATGCCTACCGCGAGGGCAAGAGGGATCTTCCGCCGGACGTCCCGACCTTCGCCTCCAATAGTGAGGCGCGCTGGCTCATCGATTTCGTTTTGAACATGAAATAATCCTGAAGGCTCAGGGACGAAGCGGAGAACGAGAATGGCTTGGACTTTCAATACACCCATGGCGACCTTGAGCGATGCGCCCACGGTCCAAAACGCGGAGCAACTCTGGGAGAAGGAATCCTTGGGCGGGCTCACCGAAGATAACAATCCCATCCCGGTGCCGGTGGTGTGGTTGGTATTTCTGACGGTCTGCACCGCATTTTTCGTGACCTTTCCGCTCTGGGGACAGCGGCCGACGGCGGCGCTTTATGCGCCGTTTGTGCAGGCGATGTCCGATCCCAGCGTGACGGCGGCCAAGGACGACACCGAGGCGATGAAAGCCATTCAGAAGCTGGTGCCCAACTCGAGCAGCAAGGACACGCTGCTGGCCCGCCATCCGCTGTCCATGGACCAGTTGCGTGAAATTGCCCCGCAGATCAAGGCCCTGGAGACAAAGCCCAATATTGATTTGAAGGACTACACGGTGGTGGGAGACACCGTGGTGCTCGCCAATTTCGAGGGTAATTACCGCCCCGATGGCACGCGGATCCGGCAGCAGCCGTGGTGGGACAAAGGGTATACTATCGATGTGTTCTATTTGTCGGCGTTTTTTCTCGGCGTGTTTCTCGTCGTGAAGCGCCTGCCACCGACCGATTGGCAGCCCCGGCATCATTAGCGCGGCGATCGTTGAACCGGAGAAAGCGACATGATTGATTTCGACTATGGTCCGATAGCGCTTCTGATACCCATCAGCCTCGCATTTCTGGCGCCGTTCGTTTACAGCTTCTTTGTCGACCAATACGACAAGAAGAATCCGCAGATCAGGCCGCCGGCGAGGACCAAGGCTGATCATTGAGCCTGGCTCTCAGTTGGGTCGATGGTGATGTTAGGGCTGAATGCGCCCGGTTCGCGGCTGGATCTCAGCATCGAGGGCATGCATAGCCAACGCTTCGGGGTTGGCGTATTTTTTCTGCTGCTGCTGGGGATCGTGCTCTTCGCCGGCATCGTCGCGGTAGTGCTCAAGGGCTCGGGTGACAAAAAGGTCACACGCACGGGCGAAAAGTGGATGTTTGGGGCCATCATTCTCGGGGTGGTCGTTGCCGTGGTGTTTGCTTCCCTGCAAATGTTATCCGGCGTACTCTTCTGATGGTTGATGGCTTTGATGGAGGGTGAACTCTATGGGTTATCTCGAATCGCTTGGTGACGGGTGGTCCATCTATCTCTGGCTGATCGTCGGAGCCGCGATCATTGTCGTCAGCCTCTTCGCCATGCGGTGGGCGTGGAACAATGAACAGTTCGACGAGGATATCAAGTACCTGGTGTTTACCGAGTCCGACGAGGACAAGATGACCCCGGCCGATTACCGCCATAGCCGCGAGGTGTTGGCGGCGCAAGAGGCCAGTCGCGAGCGGCATCTCAAAGAGCTAGCGGAGACGCGTCGAACCTCTTCATGAAGCGGGGCGAAGTGGTTACTCTGGCGGTGATCGGAGTGGTGGTCGCCGGCCTGATAGCGCGAAACATCATCAGCCTCCGCTCCCAGAGCCAGCCGGATCTCGGCATTCCGTTCTACAGCACCGCCGATCCGTCGCTGCTGCGACAGGCCGGCGATCTTTACCGGGCGAACAATTGCCGCCAATGCCACTCGTTGTGGACCGTGAAGAGCGTCTTTGAATCCGTTCCGGCGCCGGTGCTCGATGGGATCGGTTCGTTGCGCAGCGAGGAATGGTTTTATCAGTACTTTTCCGCCGCAAACCCCCAGCAGATCCTGCCCAGCCGGCTGCTGCCGGAATATCACATGCCCTCGTTGGCTGCGCTGCCGGAGGAGGACCGGCGTGTGCTCGCCAAGTACATGGCGAGCCTGAAGGTGAAAGACTGGTATCTCGAGAGCACGCGGGCCGCCGAATATGAAAAGCTCACGGGGAAAGAGTATTCTCAATCGCATGCGCAGAAGTAATCCCGAGCGTGTTTACCGCGGGGCGGGAGCGGTCATTCTGGCTTCCGTCTTCATTCATTTCTGCGATCGGATTCTGGGGGTCCAGATCGAAGCCTTTACGGGCGGCATCGGCTATTTCAGTCCGTGGTGGGTGATCGACGTGTTCCTCATTCCGTTCCTGGCGGGGATCATCGTCTCGCTGATTTTTGGCTTCGGCGGAAAGTGGTTGGCGCACCTGCCGCCGTTGATCGTGCGCTCCGTCAGTTATTTCGCGCTCGCGCAGCACATGACAACCATTGCGCCGGGCTCGTCCCTGATCCCGATTGGCTGGTGGGGCTTTTTCCTTATTTTGACCGTCGAGTTCTGCGCCGTCGGCGGCGTCATCGGCGAGGTCATGGTGAAGCGCACCTATGGGCGCTCTGCGCTGCACAAGCCGGTCGAGCCTATCGGACCGGCGCCAAGGTAGCTTTCACATGGGCCTGGCCTCGTTTCGTTCCTCCGTACTGTCCGAGCGGGAACGGCAGCAGCGCCGCCGCTTGTTGTCGATGACGCTGCTCACCTGTTTGGTGCTGGCCCTGATCGGCGGCACGATCCATGTCGTGATGTTGGGGAAGCTGCGCCTCGGCGATATGCGTCGCATGGCCACCTACGACCTCAAGGAGGAGTCCGCCCGGGTTCGCGCCGCCGGAGAAGATCTCGTGCTGCAGCGAAAGCACGAGACCGAGCACGCTCAGGCTCAGATCTACTCGGTGGTCGAGGCGCAGCGATTGGTGGGCCGCGAGCAGTGGGAGGATCTCGATCGCATGGTGGCCATCCCGGCCGGACCTTTCATCATGGGCACCGACCTCGAGCGCGCCGACGAGCAGGACAAGCCGCGGCACGAGGTGACGTTGCCGGCTTTTTATCTCGACAAGTTTCTGGTGACCAACGCGCAATATGCGCGCTTCGTCGCCTCGACCCAGCGCCGGGCGCCGCTCAATTGGAAGGATGGGCGGATTCCGCAGGGCGAGCTGTTGAAGCCGGTGACCATGGTGACCTGGAACGATGCGGCAGACTACTGCGCCTGGGATCACCGGCGACTGCCGCATGAAGCGGAATATGAAAAGGCGGGGCGCGGTACCGATGGGCGCCGCTGGCCTTGGGGAGATCAGATGGATCCGACCCGCCTCAACACGTACTACAACGTGGGGTCCTCAAGCAATGTGACGGCCTATCCGAAGGGCGCGAGCGTTTACGGCGTCTATGATTTGTCCGGCAACGTGGCCGAATGGATGGCGGATGATCTGCAACCCTACGAAGGATCCAAGGCGGGGCAAAATTTTGCTGGCGTCAACACGACCGCTTCGCAGAGCGGGAACTACAAGGTGCTGCGCGGTGGATCATGGAAGGGTGATCCGTTTTCCACATCGTTATACCACCGAAATTTTGCGTTCCCCAATCATGCCACGGATTTTTACGGCTTTCGTTGTGCGAGCAGCGTGGAGCCGACGGGCAGGGAACAACCATGAGAGCCGCGCTCACCGCGGCCGCGTGCGTGCTCCTTTTAGTCCACTCGCGAGCCGGGTTCGCCATCGACAGCTATCGATACCTTCACGTCAGCATCGAAACGCCCTGGCTGATCTTTATTTTCTTGCTGTTCGCCATTTTCATTCCTTTCGTCTTGATGTTGGTTCTCATGTGGCGGCGCCCGATGCGTGATTCGAGCGCTGCGCCCAAGCCGAAGATTTCGGACGATGAGTAGCGGGCTGCGCGCGCTCTTGGCGTGGCTTTTGGTGCTGGCCTGTTGTCCGCTCTGTCTGGCCGATTCGGAGCCGCCGGCGACCTCGAATCCCACGAAAATTCTGGAATCATTCGGCCGCCAGCAGCCACCGCATCCCGCCGGTGTGACCGTCGTCGGGGACCATGAGAAGCAGGTCATCATGTTCTCGATCGGTACGGTGCTGCTCGCGCTGTTGATCGGCACCGCGTCGGTGGGCATCGCCGTGGCCGTATTCGGCAAGCCGCTGTTCCTCGTGCACATGATCCTCGCGGGCCTGACCGTCACCGTCGCGTTGATCCATGTCGTCGTCGGGGTGGTCTGGTTCTTCCCGTTCTGATCGGCGACCCCTTCTAAGATGAGCTCCCGAACCCTTGCGCTGCTCGGCGCCCTTTCCGGCTCGTGCGCGCTGGCCTACGAAATCTTGTGGGCACGCATGCTGGGTATTCAATTCGGCGTGAGCGCTTTCGCGGCCGTGGTCACGGTGAGCGCATTCATGCTGGGACTGGCAGGCGGAAGCGCGTTAATGGCCGGGCGCGCGGGGCGCTCCTTCAGGCCGCTGCGGATCCTCGCGCTGCTCGAAGCCGGAATCGCGTTGTTTGCGCTGTTGCTGCCCTTGGCGGTGCGGCTGGCGACGCCTCTCATCGATGCCTCGGCGCGCTTTCTCGCGCCGCCGCAATGGCACTCGCTGCTGGTGCTCGCGGGCCTCGTCTCTCTGACGCTGCCGGCGGCGGCGATGGGCGCGGGCTTCCCGCTGCTGGTGGAGGGGTTTGCGCGGCGCGGGGGGTCGATCGGTGCCGCCTATGGCAGCAATACGCTCGGCGCGGCACTCGGCGCTTTGTTGCCGCTGCTGCTGCTGCCGAGCGTCGGCTGGACGAATGCGGTGCGCGCAGTCGCCGCCCTCAATGTGATCGTCGCTGTCGGTCTTTACACGCTGGATCGGTTTGGGCAGAGCGGGAGGCTCACGAGCACCGCCCGCGCGCGCGCCGCCGAACCGAGGCCATCGGCCTTGCTGCTCTTCAACTACGCCCTCATCGGAGCCGCGAGCCTGACGCTCGAGATGGCGTGGCTCAGGCTGTTCAGCCTTGCCATGCTGCGCACCGAGTATGTGCTCGCTCTGATCCTCGCGGTGATGTTGCTCGGCATGGGATTGGGAAGCCTCCTCGCTTCGCGCCGGACCGATGCCAGGGTGCTCGCGGCCTTACCCTGGTGCGCATCGGGCTACGCGCTCGCCGGCCTGTGGCTGCTGCCTCACGTCTCGGCGCTGCTCGAGCGGGCGAGTTTCGGCTCGATGGGTGCCGCCTTGGGAGCGCAGGCGCTGTTGCTGGTGGCGTTGACGCTGCCCGTCACCCTATCGTTGGGAGCGTGGTTACCTGCCTTGACGGCGCGTTTCCACACGAATGGCACGTGGCTCTACGCTGCCAATTCGCTCGGTGCTGCGCTGGGCGGCCTTATCTACGTGATCCTGACTCCGTTCATCGGCAGCGCGGGCGCGCTGGCTTTGGCCGCCCTCCTGCTGTTGTTGCCGGGACTCGTTCTCAGCCGCTCGCGCCGAGCTTGGGCCGCGGTGCCGCTGGTGATGGCCGCGGCGTGGTCGGTTGCCGTGTTGCCGCCGGTGAGCCAATTTCTGCCGCAGGCGATGGGCGGCAGCCGCGATCTGTATCGCTACGAAGATGCCATCGCCATCACGCAGGTAGTCGAGCAGCCCGACGGGCAGCGCGTGCTGCTCACCGATATGCGCCGCCAGGATGCCTCGACCGACCCGACCGCGGTGTTCGTGCAAGCCAACCAGTCGCGGCTGCCCTTGCTGCTCGATCCCGAGCCGCGCAAGGTGCTGTTCATCGGTATCGGCACCGGCATCTCGCTGGCGGGCTCGTTGCCGTTTCCCCATCTCGAGCGCAGTGCCGTGGAGCTCTCGGCGGGGAGCATCGAGGCTGCGCGGCGGCTGTTCACCGACACCAATCGGGACGTATTGCAGAGCACGCGGGTCCATCATGACGACGCGCGTCATTTCCTTGCCGCAACCGCCGAACTTTACGATGCCATCATCGGCGATGTGTTCCATCCAGATCTCGCGGGGGCGGGATCGATGCTCGCGGTGGAGCAATTCGAGCGGATACGCGCGCGCCTCGCACCGCAGGGAATCTACGTGCAATGGCTGGCGCTCAATCAATTCGATGTGCGCACGTTATGCGTCGTTTTGCGCAGCTTCCGGCAGGTGTTTCCCGAGAGCCAGCTGTTTCTTGACGGCATGCATCTGGCGTTGGTGGGACCGCGCGATCACTGGGCCGGCGGCGCGGCCATCACGGCGCATTTGAATTCATTGAGCGGCGCGGAGCGAGCCGAGGCCTCCGCATCCGAAGGCGACTTGGAGTGGCTGGGACGCTATTGGGGTCCGATCCCACCGAGCGTCGGGCCCACGCAGCACGAATGGGCTCCCATGATTGAGTTCTTGATCCCGAAACTACATTACGACCCCGCGCGCGACGCCGCCTCGCTTGTGCGCTGGTTGCTGGCCGCCCGGCCGACCATCGGGCGAGCGATCGAGCTCTTGGGTGTATCACCGCCGCAACAAGAAGATTTCCGGCGCGCCTACATCGGGACCGAGCTGTGGGTACGCAGTGAACTCGCGAGTTGGCGCGGCTCCACGATGGAGGCCGACCATCTGCTCGGGCTTGCGTTCGAGGCCGACCCCCGCGACCGGTGGATCGCGTATGCCGTGTCCGATCGGCTGCTCGCAAGCATCGACGCCGCACCCGAGCGGGGACTCACTCGCGAGCAGTTATTGCGGAAGATTCTCGTTATCAATCCCTGGTCGCTCGAGGCATGGCGCACCCTTTGGGTGCTTCAGCGTGCGCGCGGCGATGCCGATGCGGCCGCGAGCCGTGCACGAATCCTCGAATTGAGTCCCTTGGATCGCGAGGCATTGTCTGCGAATGATCGATAGGTACTTATCACGTTGCAACAATGAAAATCTTCAAGTACCATCGGCCCGGCAAAGTGCCTAGATTTGAGGTATTTTCGCAACTCCGGGGAGTCTGAGGGCAAAACACGTGCAAGAAAAATCATTAGCGGCTCGTTCGTTTTGGATCATTATCATTGCCGGCATGGTGACCGGCATGGGCAACGGCAGCGTATTCGGCGCCGCCATGATGTGCTTTCTGGGTCGCGGCGAATTCGCCGACTGGGGCGGATGGTTCCCGGTCGATTATGAGCCGCAGACGTTCACCGGCTTCATCGACTGCTGCATGATCGTCTTCGGCGTTGCCTACATCGGCATTCTCTGGATCGCCTTGAAGCGCCACGGTGCCGAGGAAGCCGCGGTCCGGCGTTAGCCAGAACCGCGGGGACGGACAGGCAGTGCTCAACACCACAAGCGGAACTTAAAAAATGCTACCAATGATCGCGGCCATATTCGGTCTTTCGCTGGCTTTTTCCAGCATGTTGCTGTCTTGGTACATCTTGATGCCGCGCGGCAAGAAGAAGCTGCCGCCGGCGCACGCGCCCGAGATGCCGCGATAGGGATGTCTTTCGCGCCGGCATACAAGTCGGGGCGCACTTCGGGATGCTTATATTTTGGGCGATTTGATATCGAGTCACTGCGGCGCTTGGCGATCGGCAGGCGCCGTGGGTAGCGGACAATTAAATTGGGGGTTGCAGAGTTATGCATAATTTCAACCGGCTTCGAATCAACTCGTGGTGCGGACGGGGCAGTGCCCTGGCGGCACTTCTGGTGATGGGCGTCGTCGCCTCCCGCCCTGCAGGGGCGCTGCCCTTGTTCGCGCGGCAGACGGGCGAGGCGTGTGCGGCCTGTCACACGGTCTATCCGGAACTCACGCACTTCGGCCGCATGTTCAAGTTGAACGGCTATCAGCTGGACAACGGACGCGATATCGAAATGATCTCGGACGAGGGCAAACAGGTGCTGTCGTTGCCGGCGGTGCCGAATTTGGCGCTGTTCATCATGGCGGATTGGGTGTCGTTCAAAAAGGCGGTCCCCGACAGCCAGACCCCGGGTACCAATTCGCTCAGGGACAATATCGATTTCCCGTATCAGGTTTCCTTGCTGTATGGCGGCAAGATTGCGCCGCATTTCGGCGCCTTCGCCCAGGTGACCTACAGCAACGGGGCCGACACGTTCAACATCGATAACACCGACTTCCGCTTTGCGAACACCATCGTCCTGCCGAACAAGCAGCCGTTGGCGTACGGCGTGTCGATCAACAACAATCCGTCGGTCGAGGATCCGTACAATACGACCCCGGCATTTGGCTTCCCCTATCTACCGCCGGCAACCTTCATTCCGTCGCTGGCAGCGCCCATCGTGGAAGCTGGGCAGGCTTATGAAGCGGCGGGCCCGATCGCCTACCTTCTGTGGAACGAGCAACTGTACGTCGCGGCCGGTTTTTACCGCGAAGCGAGGACTGGATCGAGCTCGCCCGGCAACCCGCTCACCGGAAATTTCGGCCCGATCGACTCGACGACCGGGGGCGTGCTGGCCGGCAACAATCCGTACTGGCGGGTGTCCTATGAGTATGACATCGATCGGTACGCGCTGATGGTGGGTGCCTACGGACTTCGGTTCAAACTCTATCCCGGCGCCAACTTGTCGCCCGCGCTGCCGCTGTCGGGAGCGACCGATAATTACTCCGACGTGGCGGAGGACTTTCAGTTTCAGTTCATCGGCGATCACAATACCGCCACCCTGAAAGGTACCTACGTCAAGGAGAATCAGTCGCTCAATGCAACGAGCGCTGTCGGCGCGGCGAACGGCCACGATTGGCTGAGCTATGCCACCGTCGACCTGACCTATTGGTGGGAGAGGCGCCTTGGATTCGACGTGGGCTTCGTCAACATCCATGGATCGACGGATCCCTTGCTGTATCCCTCGGCGCCCACGCAGTGCATCGCCGGATCCGGTGGGACCTGTGGTGCTGGTCTCGGAACCCCCGGGGTCGGCGGCGTCTATAACGTCGGTGTCACCAACAGTGCCAACAGCAACCCAACGACCGATGCGGGAATCGCCGAGATTTCCTACGTACCCTGGCTCAACGTGAAGTTCACGCTGCAGTACACGCACTACACGAAGTTCAATGGCGCCACGACCAACTATGACGGCAACCATCGGAACGCGTCCGACAACGACACGACGTTCTTTTACCTCTGGTATGCGATGTAACCCAAGGAGAATCATATGAACACTAAACAACTGATTCTCGCGACCGCCGCTACGGCAGCCATGTCCTTCCTGTCCGCCTCGGCAGCGCTGGCTCAGGACGCCTCCGCGGCGGCCGCGCTGGACGCGGCAGACGCCTCGCAGGGCCCCCAACCCAACACTCCGGCCAGTGCCGAATGGGCTGAAAAGAAGGCGGTCACCACCTGTCAGTGGTGTCATGGACCCCAGGGACACAGCGTCTCGTCGATCTATCCGGCGCTCGCCGGGCAGAAGGCCTGGTACATCATCGAGCAGCTGCATGCGTTCCGGGCCCGCACGCGCGGTGACCCGTATGCGCGTGCCATGATGTGGGGAATGGCCTCGCAACTGACGGACAATCAGATCGTGGCGCTGGCCGATTACTTCAGCAAGCAGACGCCGTTCTACAGCGAACCCGCACCGGCGTTTGACATGCCGAAGGCGGCGGTGATCGATCAGGGCAAGGACATCTACAATAACGGAGTGGCGGCCACCGGCGTTCCGCCGTGCTCTGCCTGCCATCAGGCCGGGGCCGAGGGCTCCGACCAGTTCCCGCGCCTTGCCGGTCAGCATGCCTCGTACCTGACCAAGCAGCTGATTGCGCTGCATAACGGCACGCGCGAACAGATCGTCATGAACGGCGTGGCCGCACCGCTCACAGTGCCGCAAATGAAGGCGGTGTCGGTGTACTTGGAGTCTCTGCACTAGAAGCCAAGTCGCACGGTGGGCCCTGTTCCACCGTGCGACCGTTCGGTTAGGATTGAGCCATCTGATGTCGACTGGATGGCTGTGGACGCCGAATTGACCCAACTTCGCGAGCGCGTGGCGGAACTTCAGGCCTCGCTGCCCGTACCGGGCGCGAACTACGATCCCCTCTCGATGACAGGTGAGCTGCAGCAGCTGCTGAGTTCTGCACGATCTCGTTCCGATGCCCGGCCCGAATTGCGGCAACTCCTCATTCTGCTGGGGCGGGTGGAGTTCAAGCGCGGCGAGCTCGCCAAGGCGCGCGATTTTTTGATTCAGGGGTTGGCAATGGATGCCGGGACCCGAGCCGACGCCAACCAGCTGACGCGAGATCACTATTTCCTCGCCGGCGTGGCCGGCGACCTCAAGAGCTTTCAGATCGCCGTCGAGCACTATGGCAAGGCGATTGAGGTTTCCAGGACCGCGACGGATTTCGACGCCAACCAGAAGCTCGGTATCCGAGAGCGGTTTGCCTTTGCGCTGCACGAAGCGAAGCGCTACGACGACGCCTGCGCGGCCAACCTGGCCTTGCTCGCGGATGCAGAACGGCTTTTCGGAGCCGACGATCACCGCTTGAGCACGGTGCTCATCAACACGGCCCAGAATCTGTATGCGCTGAAAAAGCTGGCCGAGGCGCAATCCTATCTGCAGCGAGCGCTCGCGATCGCGCGCACGCGAAGCGACATCGAGCGCGAGCAGGACCTCCTCTATCAGCTCGCGGTGCTGGCGAGCGAGCAGGGAAGGGCGGGCGAGGCCAGGGGTTATCTGGCCGAACGCGTCGAGCGGCTGGCGAAAAGCGGCCCGAGCGCGCTCGAGGAGGCCGCGCGCCGGAGCCTCGAGCATTTCGATCGGAACCGGGCTCGAGCGAGCGTGAAGCCCGGCGGTCCGCCTTTAGCTTGAGAACCGGTTCGACAGATACCGATAGGTTGCCGTGGCGCGCCGATAGAGCTGGATCGAGACCTCCGCGAGGATGGGCAGCCAGACGAACATCATGCGGAACAGCACGACCGTGAGCAAAAACACCATGCAGCTCCATTTGAAGCCCTCCCATTCCTTGTAGGAGGCTTGCGAGGCCGCCGCCAGGTTGAGGCCACCCAAGAGGATGCAAAACAGCCCGAAACCGCGGTTGATCCAGCGCCACTCCCGGTTCGCCAGTACGAAGTAGTTACCCAGGATGATTTTGGCCGGGTAGCCGCCGCCGAGCGGCGGCACGATCAACATGATCGCGGCGAGCGTCCAATAAGCGACGGTGGGCTTCCATAGGTCGAATCCTGGAGGCTCGGAATGGGCCAGGACGTGGAACCAGAGCGGCCCGGCGCCCAAGACGCCAAAGGCGATCAGCAGCACCCAGGCGCTTGGGGTTGCTGCCTGGGGCGGTCGCCAGCGCCAGGCGATGCCGAGCACCAGGACCCACGGGAGGAGCGCCGCCAGCGCGCTCATCCTGCCCACCAGAAGGCGATGAGCAGGCCCACGATCCACAAGATCTCGAGCGCAATGGCGTTGCGCGTCGAGATGGGCGGGGGCGGCGCCAGCTGTCGAAGGGTGAACAGCTGAGCTTGCGCCAAAGCGGCCTGGAACGGCGAGCTATGGGTTTGACGCAACGATCGCCGCACGTACTTCAAGGTGCGGGCCGGCGCGGCCTGCACGCGTGCGACGAAGCTTCGGCGGCGTACTTCGGCGCCTGCGATCAGCGCCTCGCGCAGGCAGGTGGGGCAGGGTCGGTCCGAGAATCGAAGATGCCCCTTCTCGCAGGGCGAGATCTGTCCGCTGCGCTTGCTGGCGTAAATCGTCAGCGCATCGACCCATTCGCGAACGCTCGGCCTGGAGTGACCGCTGGAGGCGAACGCGCGGTCGAAAAGTTGCCTCAGGTCATCGGGAAAGGCCTCGTGCACGCTGGCCGGTACCTTGCGTACGCTCTTGTGAGCGACCTTCCCATAGGGGTACAACCCCTGCTTGATGCGGCCCGCGAGCTCCAGCGGATACTTTCCGTGGTCCGAAGCCACGCCCGTGAAGGGGTGAATGCCGTAGTTCAGCAGCCGAAAAATAATGGTGGCGAGCGCAAAGCTGTCCTGGGCCTCCGGATGCATCACGACCTTGTCCTGAAATTCCGGTGCGACGTACTCGGGCGTCACCTGAGGCGCGTCGTGGCGAAATTCCTCGGTGGCGATGTGGAAGCCGTCGCAGTCGAGGATCGATACGTACAGCTCCGCCTTGTGCACCTTCACGTTCATCGGCTTCAAGTCCACGATGGCGATGTGCTTCTCGTGCAGGCATTGGATGACGGAGGCCAGATTGAAGCAGACCGTCAGCAGCTTGCCGTAATCGGCGTCGAATCCCTCCTGCGCGGCCTGCCGGCGGTTCAGCAGATAGTCGAGCTCGAGCGTGCGCTCGAAGGTGATCTTGCGCATGGCGAAGCCCGCGAAGCGCGAGCGGCGCAGAATCAGCGCCTCCGGCCACGCGAGCTGCACGATGTCGTGGTACTCGGCCGGGATCTGCGGGAGCGCCGGCTTGTGGTCCATCATCCACTGGATCTTGTGACGATATTTCGCGAGGACTGCCTGCGATGTCGTGGCGTGATAGATCTTGGCGACGAACCCGGGCATGCCCTCGATGGAGAAGATCTCACCCGCGCCGCCCGATTTGCCGGTGGCGGCGAGTGTCACGAGCTCCGAGCGCTGCCCGGGCCAGACGAGCTGCGCTATGTGGTCAGGCTTGCGTTCGGCTGAGGGCACAGAATCGCTCCGGAGGTGTGAACACCGCTTTAGAGCACAAAGGCGAGCAGCAGCGTCTTGTCGTCGGAGGAGATCTCGCTGGCTCGAGGGCTCTCCAGTAGATTGCGCAGCGCTTCGTTGCCGGTCGTCGCCGTGGCCTCGCGCAAATAGGCGGCTACGGGATCGATGAAGGGCCGAAAAAATCCGCTGCGTGCGCGGTCGACGGCGAACGGTGCCGTGCCGTCCGACATGAGCCCGATCAGGCAGCCGCTGCCGGGCGCAGGCAGAGGGGTGAGCCGCAGATGATCCTTCCAGCTCTCATCGGTCACAAAATAGGTCTCATCGGCATATTCGCCGTTTTCCGGGAGCGACAGCAGGGATTCCCCGCCCGCACGCTGCACGATCGCAAATCCATCGCCGACATGGAACAGACACCCTCCGCCGGCCGACGCCACGCATCCGACGAGCGTGCAGGCATAGTCGGGCAGTGAAAGCTCGCTCGAGGCGGCGAGGCCGGCCAGGCGCCCACGCACGGTCTCGATGGCCTCGCGCACGACTGCCTCGAGACCCGCACTGCCTTGCGCCTGTATCTCGAGCAACCCTGGGTCATCAGCGAGGAGGCCCGATAGTCGTTCAGCCAGCTCGTGCGCCATGCAATTTGCACCCGTGCGGCCTTCCCGCGCCGACCCGGCGCCATCGCACACCACGGCCACCAGCACATCGCCGGTGACCAGGCTGTGGCTTGCATCCTGTCCGGCCGCACCCTGGTCCGCATTGCGTTGTCCGGTCGCCGAGGCAGAGAACACTCTCCACATCTGACGACGGATCTTCAGGTGGACAATTGCGCCCAGCTGTCCACCGGGTTCAGCTGGACCGTGCCGCCCGTGGGAGCCCGGGAGACCGCGCGAATGCTGCGGCTCAGCCAGATAAAGAGTTCCTTGAACTTCAGGCCGCTCAGGTTGAGTGCGCCCTTGTTGCTGAACTGCCCCAAGGTATCTTTGTTGGCCGCATCGCCAATGGCAATAGCCATGATGTTGACCTTATGCGCGGTCTCGGCGCTCTTGCATTCGGCGGCGACCGCGCGCCATTCGTCGGTGGGTTCCCCATCCGACAGCAGCATGATGATGGGACGCTTGTAGGGTACGCCTGCGCTGCGCATCTGGTTTTTTTGCGACTCGATCTCATCCAGGGCGCAGCGCATGGCGGCGCCGAGCGGTGTGAGTCCGCCTGCCAGGAGCTGTGGCGGCGTGAAGTCCATGGCGTCGGTCCAGTCGCCCATGATCTCCACGTTCCCATCGCCGCCAAAAGATATGACCAGGACCCGGCCGCAGCGCGCGGCGACCGGGTCCGCTTTCAGATCGGCGGCCAGCGTCTTGAGTCCGTCGTTGAGCAGCTGGATCTTGTTCTCTTCCTGCATGCTGCCGGAGCAATCCAGCACCAACGCGAGCGGTGCGCGTTCGTCGCTGTTATCGATGAGAGCGACGTCTGGAATGACCGTGTTCATGCTTTACTCCGGGCGTCGAAGCTTTATGAATAAACGAAAAATCCACCGACGCCGCCGCGTGGGCGGGAGCGCGAGTGCGTTCGGCCATATTAGGATGTTTTGGGGGTGCGCGCAAAAAACCAGTAGCTCGTCCCGTGAACTCAGGTATGAGAGGCCGGCCTGCCTCCACGCGGTTTCGATCGAGGGTGATGTTAGGATTAGGGCATGATCAAATCGCGGCGCTCCAAAGAGATCACCGCCATCGTGGTTTGCCTGGGGTCCGCCGTGCGCGGCTGGTACGACCTCAAGCAGGGCGCCCCCTTCGGCATCGAGATTGCAACGCTCGCGCTCGTCTGGGCGGTTGCATACTGCTGGCTCACAGGCCGCTGGCTGCCGACCCGTCTGCGCCCCCGCCTGATCGAAAGCACGGGCGGTATCGCACCCGTTCCGCGCTCCCCACGCCGTCGCGATACGCCCCTGGAGGCCGTGCTGTCGTGGGGCGTGTGGGCTTTTTTCCTGGCGCTGGTGTTGTGGATCGCAACGGGCGCTTGGGGCTAATCCGGCGCTCGGCCTTGGTCCGCAAATCCTGATGCGGCAACCTGCAAATGCCACTGCCGGATCTGCGCCAAGTCGATGCGATCCGATGCCGCACCCGCGCTCGCGATCGGCGGCTGCCATCCGGTACGGCTCGCGAGCGAGGCTCCCACCGCGAGCGCGCCCGCAACCGGTTGCGAGGCGAAATAGACGCTGCGCGTGACGATGACAGGGACCCCGGCCGCACGCGCCGCGGCGACGCCTGCGGGTGAGTCCTCGATCGCGAGTACCGCACCGGGAAGCAGCTCGAGCCGCTCCAGGGCCAGGTGGTAGGCTTGCGGATCCGGCTTCTTGCGCGGAGCCTCCTCGGCGGTCACGATCACCGTGAACGCCGACTCCCAGGCGGCGCCGAGATGCGGGGCGAGCAGTGCGCCGACATTGATGCGGCTGGTGGTGGTCACGATACCCATCTGCACGCCCTCGCGTGCGCAATCCTCCATGAGCTCCGCGACGCCCGGCCGCAGCGGCAGCGCGCCCGTCGCGACGATGCGGGCATAGCATTCATTCTTGAGCGCGTGCAGGCGCGCCGCCAGCGCTTCGCGTTCTGCGGCTGCGCGCGGCGCGAGCGGCTGACTCTGCATGTCATGCAGCAAGCGCTCGCGTCCGCCGGTGACTCGAAGCAACTCCCCATAGCGTTGCTCGTCCCAACGCCACGGTACGCCCAATGCCTCGAAGGCCTGGTTGAACGCAATCCGGTGGCCATCGCGCTCGGTCTCCGCCAGGGTTCCGTCGACGTCCCACAGAATCGCCTTCAGCACCGGTGGCGCCCCGCCGAAAGGGTCACTGATAGCGCGTCGCCATCGAATCCAACGGAAGCGGATGGATCTTGGCCGCCTGTCCCGCGCATCCGAACGCTTCGAAACGTGCCTTGCATACACCCCGCGCCGCTTTGCGCGCGGCAGTAATGGCCTTGCGCGGATCGAATTCGCTCGGGTCTTTGGCAAATGCCTGGCGCATGGCGCCGGTCATCGCAAGGCGGATGTCGGTATCGATATTGACCTTGCGCACTCCGCTGCGGATGCCGCGCTGGATCTCCTCCACCGGCACGCCATAGGTTTCCTTGATGTCGCCGCCGTATTGGCGAATCACCGCAAGCCATTCCTGCGGCACGCTCGAGGAGCCATGCATCACCAGGTGGGTGTTCGGCACGGCCGCGTGAATCGCGGCAATGCGGTCGATTGCGAGGATATCGCCGGTGGGTTGGCGGGTGAACTTGTAGGCGCCGTGACTCGTGCCGATCGCGATCGCGAGTGCGTCAACGCCGGTCTTCGCCACGAAATCCTTCGCCTGCACGGGGTCGGTGAGCATCATGTCATGCGTCAGCTTGCCCGCGGCGCCCACGCCGTCTTCCTCGCCCGCCTCCCCGGTCTCGAGCGAGCCCAAGCAGCCGAGCTCACCCTCGACCGACACGCCCACCGCATGCGAGGTCTCGCAGACGCGGCGCGTCACCTCGACGTTGTACTCGTAGCTCGCGGGGGTCTTCGCATCCTCCCGGAGCGATCCGTCCATCATCACGCTGGTGAATCCCGACCGCAGCGACTGCACGCAGACCGAGGGCGTCGCGCCGTGATCCTGATGCAGTACGATCGGAATGTCCGGATGGGATTCCACCGCGGCCAGCACCATGTGCCGCAGGTAGGCTTCGCCCGCGTACTTGCGTGCGCCGGCCGAGGCCTGCAGGATCACCGGGCTGTTGGTCTCCTGAGCGGCCTCCATGATGGCCTGGATCTGTTCGAGATTGTTGACGTTGAATGCGGGCACGCCGTAGCTTTGCTCAGCGGCGTGATCCAGCAATTGACGGAGGGAGATGAGTGACATGAAAGGCTCCTGATTCGAATATTCAAACTCGCGCAAGCAGCGCGCGCGCACGCGCGACCACCGCCTGCGTCGTGAGGCCAAGCACTTCGTAGGCCTGGGGGCCGGGCGCCGATTCTCCAAAGCGGTCGATGCCCACCACGTCGCCCGAGAAACCGGTGTAGGCACGCCAGAAATTGGTGACCCCCGCTTCGATGGCCAGCACGGGCACATGGCGCGGCAGCACCGCAGCACGGTATTCGGCGCTTTGCCGGTCGAAATCGCTGCAACTCGGCATCGACACCACGCGCGTCGGGATGCCCGCTCCTTCGAGCACGGTGCGCGCCTGCACCGCGAGCGCCACCTCCGAGCCGGTGGCGAGCAAAGTGATCGCCACCGCGCTCGAGCCCGCGGCCGCCTCGATCAGCACGTAGCCGCCTTTGCGGATGTCGCGGATCTGCTCCGCGGAACGCGCGCAATGCGGCAGGTTCTGCCGCGACAGGATCAGGCAGGTCGGACCGTCGCGACGTTCGATGGCGGCGAGCCAGCTCACCATGGTTTCGACCGAATCGCAGGGTCGCCAGAGCGCGTTGTTCGGGATCATGCGCAACGTCGAAACGTGTTCGATCGGTTGATGCGTCGGCCCATCCTCCCCCAAGCCGATGCTGTCGTGACTGAACACGTATATGACGCGCAGCTGCATCAGTGCCGACATGCGCACGGCGTTGCGGCTGTAGTCGGAGAAGGTCAGGAATGTGCCGCCGTAGGGAATGTAACCGCCGTGCAGGGCGATGCCGTTCATCGCGGCGCTCATGCCGAATTCGCGCACGCCATAGTTGATGTAATTGCCGCCCTTGCCCCGGCGCACGGGCACACTCGCCTTGCCGTCGGTAAGGTTCGAGCCGGTCAGGTCGGCCGAGCCGCCGAGCAGTTCGGGAAGCAGCGGCTGCAGCGCGTTGATTGCGTTCTGCGAGGCCTTGCGCGAGGCAATGGTCTCGGCTTTCCCGACCACTTGGGCCAATGCCGCCTGCGTGGCCTGCGGCCAATTGGCGGGGAGCGCCGTGCGTGCCACGCGCCGGTCGAATTCGGCGGCGAGCTCTGGAAATGCGGATGCGTAGGCCGCATAGCGGCGCTGCCACTCCGCCTGACGCTGCGCGCCGGCCGCCCTCGCATCCCAGGCCGCGCGAATCTCCGCCGGCACTTCGAAGGGCGCCGAGCTCCATCCGAGCGCCTCGCGGGTCGCGGCGACTTCGGCCGGCCCCAATGCCGCGCCGTGCACATCGTGCGTGCCGGCCTTGTGCGGACTGCCCTTGCCGATGATGGTCTTGCAGCAGACCAGCGTCGGTCGTTCCCCGGCGCTCGAGGCCTCGCGCAACGCCGCCTCGACAGCCGCCTCATCGTGGCCGTCCACGCCGCGGATCACGCGCCATCCATAGGCCTCGAAACGGCGCGGCGTGTCGTCGGCGAACCAATGCTCCACATGCCCGTCGATGCTGATGCCATTGTCGTCGTACACCACGATCAGCTTGGACAGGCCGAGCGTGCCCGCCAGCGAGCAGGCTTCGTGGCTGATGCCTTCCATCAGGCACCCGTCGCCCACGAACGCCCAAGTCCGATGATCCACGATCTCGTGGCCCGGACGATTGAACTCCACGCCCAGCAGATGCTCGGCAAGTGCCATGCCCACCGCGTTGGCGAGACCCTGTCCGAGCGGGCCGGTCGTGGTCTCGACACCCGGGGTCACGCCCACTTCCGGGTGCCCTGGCGTCTTGCTGTGCAGCTGTCGGAAGCGGCGCAACTCCTCGATCGGCAGGTCATAGCCCGTGAGGTGCAGCAGCGCGTAGAGCAGCATCGAACCGTGGCCATTGGAGAGCACGAATCGATCGCGGTCCGGCCAGTGCGGGTCGGCCGGATTGTGTTTCAGGAATTGACGCCACAGCACCTCGGAGATCTCGGCCATGCCCATCGGCAGACCGGGATGACCGCTCTTCGCGGCTTCGACTGCGTCGACCGCGAGCATGCGCAGGGCATTGGCCAGCTGGCGGCGCTGGGGCGTGGAAACTTCGACTTGTGCATTCATGGCGGTTGTAATACTCCGTGAAATCCGCTCGAAGGAGCGCCTAGGCGGCGCGCCGCTTGCGATCCATCAGGCGCAGGATCATCGGCGTGAAGATGCACTGCATGGCGAGGCCCATCTTGCCACCGGGAACGACGATGGTGTTCGGACGGCTCATCCACGAGTTGTGCAGCATCGACAAGAGATAGGGAAAGTCGATGCCTTTGGGATTGGCGAAGCGGATCACGACGATGGACTCGTCCGCCGAGGGGATGTCGCGCGCGATGAACGGGTTGCTGGTATCAACGGTCGGTACGCGCTGGAAGTTGACATGAGTGCAGCTGAACTGCGGACAGATGTACTTCACGTAGTCAGGCATGCGCCGCAAAATGGTCTCGATCACCGCTTCCTGGGTGTAGCCGCGCAGGTTGTGATCACGGTGCAGCTTCTGGATCCACTCCAGGTTGATGATCGGCACCACGCCGACCAGCAGATCGACATTCTTGCCGACATCCACGTCGCCGTCCTTGAAACCGCCATGCAAGCCCTCGTAGAACAGCAGGTCGCTGTCATCCGACATCGGCTCCCATTCCGTGAACGTGCCGGGCTCGCCGCCCAACTGCTTGGCCTCGGAGGCATCATGGATATAGCGGCGCACCTTGCCGCCGCCCGTGGCCCCGTAGGTGGCCATGGTATCGGCGAGCTCGCCCAACAGGTTCGACTCCGGGCCGAAATGACTGATCTGCGGACCCTTGCCCATGTCCGCCGCGCGCACGCGCTCGCGCATCTCGACCCGGTTGAAGGAGTGAAACGAATCGCCTTCGATCACCTGCGCCTTGATGTGCTCGCGCCGGAAGATGTGATCGAAGGCCTTCATCACGGTCGTGGTGCCGGCGCCGGACGAACCGGTCACCGCGATAATCGGATGTCTGATGGACATGCTGTTTCCCCACTCAGTCAATCTGTTGATCTAACGAATCGAAGCCCCGCTCCCAGGGCGCAAAACCATCAAGCGTCGGGTCTGAACATCGAGCGCTCGCTGAACAATGGCGAGACGTACGGGCGGTCGATGCCCTGGGCGTGCTCGCGGTGATAGCGCTCGATGCGCTCCACTTCATTGCGCGAGCCCAATATCAGCGGCACGCGCTGATGCAAATCGGTCGGCACCAGATCGAGCACGCGCTGGCTGCCGGTCGTCGCGAGACCGCCCGCCTGCTCAACCAGCATGCCGATCGGATTGGCCTCATACATCAGCCGCAGCCGCCCGGGTTTGCGCGTGTCCTTGGTGTCCTTCGGATACATGAACACGCCGCCGCGCACCAGGATGCGGTGCACTTCGGCCACCATCGAGGCGATCCAGCGCATGTTGAAGTCGCGGCCGCGGTCGCCGGTCTTGCCGGCCTGGCATTCGGTCACGTAGCGATGCACCGGCGGCTCCCAGAAGCGCGCGTTGCTTGTGTTGATGGCGAACTCGCTGGTATCCGCGGGGATCTGCATGTTCGGATGCGTCAGGATGAAATTGCCGATCTCGCGGTCCAGCGTGAAGCCATGCGTGCCTTTGCCGACGGTGATGACCAACATCGTCGCCGGTCCGTACAGGGCATAACCGGCGGCGACCTGCCGCCGGCCCGGCTGCAGATAATCGGCGGCCACCGGCGCTTCGCGCTTGTCATGCCGCAATATCGAGAAGATTGTGCCAACCGAGACGTTCACGTCCGTGTTGGACGACCCGTCGAGCGGATCGAACACCAGCAGGTAGGGGCCGCGGGCGAATTCGGGCGGTATCGCATGGGGCTCTTCGAGCTCTTCCGAGACCATGCCGGCCACCAGGCCGCCCCACTCACAGCTCTTGATGATCACCTCATCGGCGAGCACGTCGAGCTTCTGCTGCGTCTCGCCCTGCACGTTGGTGGTGCCGGTCTTGCCGAGGTATTCGCCGAGCGCTCCTTTGGCGGTCATGGCCGAGATCGCCTTGACGGCGGCGGCGACGTCGACCAGCAGGGCGCCCAAGTCGCTGGCGCCCTCGATCCCGGTCAATTGCTGGATCAGAAACTTCGACAGTGTGGTGCGTCCCAGATGCATGATCTACTCCTTGGCGCCGGGCTCGGCCGGCGGCGTTTGGGCGGCGAGCGCAAACACGCGGCTCGCCCGGATGTCCGATTCGGCCAGCGTGGTCAAATCCTCGGCGGTGAATTCCCGGTCGCGGTCGGCGAACAGCCGGCTCGCCTGCCGCAACCGCGCGCGATCGAGTGCGTTGCGGACGCTGCGCGCATTGGCGAAATGCGGCTGCTCGATGCGGGCGGCGAGATACTCGGAAAAGCTCTGGCGCGCGCCAGCCCCGAAACGATAATTTTGCGCCGCCAGCATTTTGTCCGCGATCGACAACAGATCCCCGATCTCGTAGTCCGGAAAATCCAAATGGTGCGCGATGCGCGAGCTCAGACCGGGATTGGAGCGGAAGAAGGTGTCCATCCGATCCTTGTAACCGGCCAGAATCACGACCAGATCCTCGCGCTGATTCTCCATCACTTGCAACAGGATCTCGATTGCCTCCTGGCCGTAGTCGCGCTCGTTTTCCGGACGGTACAGGTAGTAGGCTTCGTCGATGAACAGCACGCCGCCCATGGCTTTTTTCAATACTTCCTTGGTCTTCGGTGCCGTGTGTCCGATGTACTGACCGACCAGATCATCGCGCGTGACGGCGACCAGATGGCCCTTTCGCACGTAACCCAAGCGGTGCAGGATCTCCGCCATGCGCATGGCGACGGTGGTCTTGCCGGTGCCGGGGTTGCCGGTGAAGCTCATGTGCAGCGACGGCGCCTGGGCCTGCAGTCCGAGGTTCATGCGCAGCTTGTCGATCACCAGAAGCGCGGCGATATCGCGAATGCGGCCTTTGACCGGCGCGAGACCCACCAGGTCCTTGTCGAGCTCATCGAGCACATTGCCCGCCTGGGAGCGGGCGAGCACGGCGGCGACGGTGCGCGGCTCGGGCTCGCCGGTGGACGCGCTCGCCGATGTGACGGCCCCGGCGGCCGGAGGGCCGGTCGCGGCCGCACTCGTCTGGCCTGGAATGTTATAGGAGGGCGATGCCATCAGGCCGCCTTCGGCGTGGGCGACACCCGTTTCAATTCCATGCGCATGGCATCGACCACCTTGCGGTAGTCGGGTTGGCTGAAAATTGCGCTGCCTGCGACGAACGTGTCGGCGCCGGCCTCCGCCACCCGGCGGATATTGTCCGTCTTGATGCCGCCATCCACTTCCAGCCGAATTTCCCGACCGCTCGTCTCGATCAGTTTGCGCGCTCGCTCCACCTTGCGCAGTGCGGATTCGATGAAGCTTTGGCCGCCGAAGCCGGGATTGACGCTCATGATCAGGATCAGGTCGACCTTGTCGAGCACGTAATCCAGCGCCTCGAGCGAGGTGGCCGGATTGAACACGAGCCCCGCGCCGCAGCCGGCTGATTTGATGAGCTGCAGCGTGCGGTCGATGTGCGCCGAAGCTTCCGGATGGAAGCTGATGAGATCGGCGCCGGCCTCGGCAAAGGCGCCCGCCAGGGCATCCACGGGCTCCACCATGAGATGCACGTCGAGCGGTATCTTGGCTCCGTCGGCGCGCACGCAATATGGCTTGATCGCCTTGGCCACCATCGGCCCGATGGTCAGATTCGGGACGTAGTGGTTGTCCATGACATCGAAGTGAATCCAGTCCGCACCCGCGGCAATGACCGACGCGACCTCCTCGCCGAGACGGGCGAAGTTGGCGGACAGAATGGAAGGAGCGATGCGATACATAATGGGCCTGTCCAGGGCGCCATTCGTTGCGGCGCCATCCATGACGCTGCGCCACCGACCAACTCGGTGGCGCAACGGGTTGCTACTTTGATGGTCGTAAGATCCGCTAGTGTCTCATCCGGTCCTAGTCGCCATAGCGTTCGCCTTCGGGCTGGTCGGTCCCATAGCCGTGTATCGTGTAGCGGATGGTGCGCCCGGGCGCTTCCTGCCGTGTGATACCGAAACCCGGTTCCTTCGAAGGTCGATTGACAATGAAGCTCATGCCGATGCTTTCGATGCCGCGCGTCGCATCGAACGCCACCAACCGGATGTAGTGCTGCGGAAAGGTCTTGCGGCAGCTTTCGAGCTCAATCACCACGCCGGCGGCATCCTTTAAATCGAACATGGGCAGACCGAACATTTCCCAATAGGTATTGCGCGGATGCGGATCGTCGGTGTACTCGACGCTCCAGGCGAAGCCTTTCTTCAGCCCGTATTCTACTTGCAGTTTGATCTCGTCGTTGGTCAGTTCCGGCAGGTAGCTGAATGAGCCCTGCGTTATGCGGCCGACTGGATTGGTCATCATGATCGTATGCTCCTTTTGGTGCGGTCGCGCGGGATCAAGCCGCGACTTCCGGTGTCACGGCAAAGTCCGAGGTGTCCGTGGGGGTGTAGTTGAAGCTGATCTCGCCCCAGGTATCGAGCGCCTGTTGCAGGGGGCTGCAGGACTTGGCGGCCTGACGCAGGATTTGCGGACCTTCGTTGCGGATGTCGCGACCCTCGTTGCGAGCCTTGACCATGGATTCGAGCGCGACGCGATTGGCCACCGCGCCGGCTTGGATGCCCGCCGGATGTCCGATGGTGCCGCCGCCGAACTGCAGCACCACATCGTCGCCGAACAGATCCAACAGCTGATGCATTTGTCCCGCATGGATTCCGCCCGAGGCCACGGGCATTACCTTGCGCAGATCTGCCCAATCTTGATCGAAGAACAACCCGCGCGGCAGATCCTGCTTGTTATAACTCTCGCGGCATACATTGTAGTAGCCCTGCACCGTCATGGGGTCGCCTTCCAGTTTGCCGACGGCCGTGCCGGTATGCATATGGTCGACGCCGGCAAGCCGCAGCCACTTGGCGATGACCTTGAAGCTGATGCCGTGGTTCTTCTGCCGCGTGTAGGTGCCGTGCCCGGCGCGATGCAAGTGCAGAATCATGTCGTTCTTGCGGGCCCAATTCGACATGCTCTGAATGGTTGTCCAGCCGACCACCAGATCGATCATGATGATGACCGATCCCAATTCCTTGGCGAATTGGGCGCGCTCGTACATGTCCTCGATCGTCGCCGCGGTGACGTTGAGGTACGAACCCTTGACCTCGCCGGTCGCGGCGCTCGCCTTGTTGACCGCCTCCATCACGTACAGATAACGGTCGCGCCAATGCATGAACGGCTGTGAATTGATGTTCTCGTCGTCCTTCATGAAGTCGAGGCCGCCCTTCAGCCCTTCATAGACCACCCGGCCGTAATTGCGACCGGACAGACCCAGCTTGGGTTTGGTCGTCGCGCCCAGCAGCGGCCGGCCGAACTTGTCAAGACGCTCTCGCTCGACGATGAGACCCGTGGGCGGACCCTTGAAGGTCTTCACGTACGCCACGGGAATACGGACGTCTTCCAGCCGCGCCGCCTTCAAGGGTTTGAAGCCGAATACGTTGCCGATCAGGCTGGCCGTCATGTTGGCGATCGAGCCTTCCTCGAACAGGATGATGTCGTAAGCAATCCAGGCGAAGTATTGGCCAGGGATGTTCGGCACGCCCTCCACCTTGTAGGCCTTGGCCCGATAGCCGTCGCAGGCGGTCAGCCGGTCGGTCCAAACCACGGTCCAGGTGGCCGTACTCGATTCACCCGCGACGGCCGCGGCGGCTTCGATCGGGTCCACCCCTTCCTGCGGGGTGATCCGGAACAGGCACAGGACATCGGTGTCCTTGGGGACATAATCCGCATCCCAGTAGCCCATTTGCCGATATTTGAGCACGCCCGCGCTGTAGCGCTTCTTGGCATCCTTGATCGTCGTCCCTTCGCCTGCCTTTGCCGTCGTCTCCGCCATGTTTGAGTACCCCGTGTGTGAGCCTGGTCACACTGTAAGGCGGTTGATCGTTCAGGTATATTCAGTAATTGTTACTACTATCTTAGGTACTTTTTAACGATCGCAGGGGCCGTTCCGGGAAGGGCGTCAATTGCTGCAATAGCCCGTGTAGGATGGAAGGGTCATGCCCTATGAAAAGACGGCTTTCTCGTCCCCGTCCATCGCTCGCCCGTCCCCGTCGACCGCTCGCCTGTTCCGGTTGAGCGTGCGTCCGCCCGCCCGGACCGCCCGTCTCGTGCTGATGGCTGCCGCTGCCTGGCTGGGATTGTCCAACCACTCAAGCCTTGCCGGCGTTCCATCGGAGGCGGCTCCGGCGTCCATTGCCTCCTCGAACCGTCCTCAAAAGATTCGCGAACTGGTGGAGGATCTCGGCTATGGAGCGGACATCCAGCACGTCGATGCCGCCATCCCCTATTTGACCGCGCAGGTGGCACCGAACGATCCGGCCTGGAACAGCTCCAATCCCCGGTGGCGGTCCGTGAGCGCCTTGATCGGGCAAAATCTGCGGGCCGATGCGCAGACGCAGTTTTCGGAGTCCGAGGCCGCCATCGTCGATAATGCGGTGCGTGCCATGAGCGACGGCGTGGTCCGCGAGGATCTGGATGCCTCTCTGGCTTTCTTTGGTTCCCCGACCGGGCGCCGCTACCTCGACTTGCAACATGCCTTGATGGATCTGAGTGTCGAGGTCAATCTCCAGAGGGACGCGTCCGCGAGCATCCCTTCCGTGGAGAATCTGGATACCCGAAAGCGTGTGCTGGGATTTTGGTTGCCCATCGTGTTTATCCATGCGATGTACGGGCCCGGGCCGGCCGATCGCGCTCTGGACTCGGCGTATCGATCATTCAGCCGGCCGCGGGGGCCGCAGCTCGATGCCCTGGCGCAACGCTATGCCGAGGACTTTCCGCAATTCGAGCAATTCCTCAACTCGGCCTCGTTTCGAAGGATCGTCGAGGCTGAAAAAGCCACCGAACATGTCATGCCGGAGCCGGATCTCGTGACCTTCTTCACCGCCGAAGCCAAGCAGCACGCCTCCGAATGGCGCGCCGCCTCCCAGCGTCCTTGAGAGCCCTTCAGCGATTCAGATGCCTCAGGATGAAATACCAGGCGATGGCGGCGACGATGTTGAGGACCGCGACGGCGATCGCCGCCTCGATAAGGCAGCCGCGCCAGTTGAAACTCTTGCGGGACGCACGAGGGCCCGCGCGGTTCACCGTGCGGCGCTCCGGGACTGCTCCGTGCGGCAACTCAAGCGATCTCCGGATCATCGTCCCTGGGCATGGTGGTCAGGGCCAGCTCGATGTTCTCCGCCAGTTTGTCAGCATAGTGCGCTGCTTCGAACAAGTTCAGTGATTTGTAGAATGCGATTTTAGTGCGGTAGGTCGCGATGTCTTGCGACAAGACTGATCGAACGTCATCTTTCATCTGATCGCTCCGTGGTTGCAATTTGGTATACTACCAATGTGTTATGAGGACGCCGTACCGAGGATGGTAATCATGGGCAAACTTAGCGATTCGACGATCGTATTGACGATAATCATCGTGTTCCTCGCGATACAGTGGATCGCCACTCGTTGACTTGAGCCGATTATCGGCGCGGCACAGGTCGCCAGCGGCTCGATGCGCGGCGCCTATGCGCTGGCTCCACAACAGCTAATCGCTCGATTCACTGGGCGCCGGAAACCGCACCGTGGCAATTCTGGTCGACACCAGCACCGCGAGCAGCGCCGCGAGCGCGAGGATCTGCGGCCAGTCGACCGTATGGTCGTACAGACCGATGAAGATCTCGCGCAGAATGAAGGCGATGCCGACCTCGGAAAGCACCCGCAGGCGGACTCGATGGAACTCCAGGTAGTCCGTGAACGTGCGAAAGAGCTCTATCAGCACGAAAACGGACAATACATCGATCACCAATTCGCGGTCGCTCGCATAGATCACCCCGTGCGCCAATTTGTGGTCGATCAGCGCCGAGCTGAACAGTCGCGCCGCCGTGGCGAAATCCAGAATGATTCCTGCCAGGGCGCCGAGCAGCGTCAATATCATGACGACAACGAGCGCGGTGACGATGGCGTCGAGGATCCAGCGATACAGCCGCAGCGCCCGGCTTGCGAGCCTAGGCCTCGTCATCCTTTCGGGCGCGGCAGGGGGGGTGGCGTCGCGTTGCGGTAATTCCGTCATGCTCCTTGCAAGGCTCCTTTGTGGTGTTGCGCGGACAGTACATGATCGCTGCGAGTCGCGGGCGGGTTGATCAGTCACTTTAAGTCCGATAAAGTGGCGTCAACGTTAAGAATTTCTTAATGAAAAACGCCACCTTACGCCAGCTCAGGGTTTTTGCCTCAGTCGCTCGCCACCTGAGTTTCATTCGTGCGGCGGAGGAGTTGAAACTCACCGCCCCGGCGGTGTCGATGCAGATCAAAGAGCTCGAAGCCGAGGTCGGCATGCCGCTGTTCGATCGCACCAGCCGGCAGGTGTCCCTCACCATGGTCGGGGAGTACGTGCTGGGACATACGCGGCGGGTGCTGGCCGCGATGCGCGATGCCGAGGATCTGGTGGCTCGATTTCGCGGCCTGAAAACCGGGCAACTCGATGTCGGGATGGTCAGCACGGCCAAATACTTCCTGCCCCGCCTGCTCGCGCAGTTTCGGCAAGAGCATCCCGGGATCGAGATCCGTCTGCAGGTCGCAGACAACCGGGAAGGAATCGTCACGCTCATGCAGGAGGGGGATATCGAGCTCGCCGTCATGGGCAGACCGCCCAAGGATTACCCCACCCGGGCCGAGCCTTTTGCGATGCATCCGCACGTGTTGGTGACGGCGATCGACCATCCGTTCACGCGGATGGAGATCGTGCCCGCGCGCGCTCTCTCCGACGAGGCATTCATCGTTCGCGAGCCCGGATCCGGCACCCGAGCAGCGCTCGATGAGTACATGCATGCGCACCAGGGAACCCTGCACGTGGCAATGCAAATGTCGAGCAACGAAGCGATCAAGCAGGCAGTCATGGCGGGCATGGGTGTGTCGCTGCTGTCCCTGCATACCCTTGGCCTCGAGTTGAATCACAACTTGATTGCCACGCCGGACACCGAAGATCTGCCGGTCATGCGCCGCTGGCACGTGGTGAACAACCTCGCCAAGACCCTCTCGCCCCCCGCTGAGGCGTTCCGGTATTTCATTCTCGAGCGGGGCGAGGCGTTTTTAGCCGAGCATTTCCCGAGGGAGATATTCAAAAAACCTTGAACAGCATGAGCGCGATGATCCCGATCAACAGGAGAATATCCAGTGTTTTTGGCAAAAACACGATGCACCCCAACGCGAGCGCCGTGCTCACGGTCACTTGCAGAATCGGGTTGCCGGCCAATTTTGCGATGCCGAAACGATGGGCCGACCCGACATCTTCCTCGCTGTCGGCCGCGTCAGCGGGACCGGTTTCCTCAGGGGCGTCGGCGGGTGTTGCCACCGGGAGCGCCGGCCGCGTGGTCAAAGCGGCCGGTGGAGGCGAAGGTGGCGGAGGCGAGGATAGCGGAGGCGAGGGCTGCGGCGAGGGCGCGGGCGCGGGCGAGGGCGAGGGCTGCGGCGAGGGCGCGGGCTGCGGCGGAGGGGACGGGGGCTGCGGCGAGGGCGCGGGCTGCGGCGGAGGGGACGGGGGCGGCGAGAGCGGTGGCGCGCTCCGCCTGGTCGCGGCGTCGAGAGGTGCGGGAGCACGCAGCTCACGACGCCGCCGTTCGATGATGCGGCTCTGCGCCACCACAAGCACCGCGCACATCAGCGGAACGAGCATGGTCAGCGCCGGTGATTGGGTATTCACCCAGTCCGCGACGGCGGGATCGGTCACGGCCAGATCGCCGGCAATGTAACCGAGCAAGGCGCCCGCAGCCGGAACGAGGATGGGATAGCGCTGCAGCAGGTTGATCATCAGCTTGCTGCTGAACATCAGCAGCAGGACGCTCAGGACGAGGCCGATCGTCAGATACAGGATGTTGCCTTGCGTGACGGCGGAGAGCGCGACCACATTATCCAGACTCATGACCACATCGGCGACGATCACGGTCACCACGGCGCTCCACAGACCCGAGGATGATTCCCGCTGCGCGGTCCGCGCAACGCGTTGCTCCGCGATCAGCAGACGAATGCCGATCACGATGAGCAAAGCCGCGCCGATCAGTTTGAGCAAGGGCACTTTCAGCAGTACGCTCACGACCGTGGTGAGCAAGACGCGCAGTCCGATGGCGGCACCGGTTCCGAGCAGCAAAGCTTGATTCAGTTGTCGGGGTGGGAGCGAGCGGCAGGACAGGGCAATCACGACGGCGTTGTCGCCGGACAGAATCAGATCAAGCAGGAACACCTGAAAAATCAAGCTGAAGCCGTGAAACGTGGAGTCAAACGTCATGCGGCTGCCTCTGGATCACCCGAGCGAGCCGATGATTCCGGCGTACAGGCCGAGCGCTGCGGTCAGGCCAAGTCCGGCGCCGACCAGCACTGCGTAAAATCCCTGCAGGCGATGCTCAACCGATAGCGCGCGGCGCGCCAGCAGAAACAACAGCAACAACACCGAGGGCAGCAACAGCGCGTTGAGCACGGCGACCGCGATCGACAGACGGATCAAGTTCACTCCGGAACCGACGAGCAAAGCGCCGGCGATCAGCAGGGCCGCGAACGGTCCGTAAAACCAGGGAGCTTCGAGCGGATGCTGCTCGAGCGAGTGCTTCATGCCCATCGCTTCTCCCATTGCCCAGGCGGCACTCAGGCACACCACGATGGTGGCCACCAATGCGCCGCCGGATAGACCGATCGCGAACACGGCTTTTCCCCAGGTCGGCCCTATCAGCGTACCGAACGCCTCGCCGATCTGGGCGATGTTGTCGAGCCCGCGTTCCCGGTGATGAGCGCTCAAGGAAGCGGCTGAAGCGATCAGCACGGCGGCGGATAACGTCTGACAAAGGATCGCACCGAGCATCGTTTCGATCCGAGCGGCCCGCAGCTGACCGCTGTTCAGTCCCTTGTTGATGAGCGCCGACTGCTGATAGAAGATGGTCCACGGCATGATGCTCGTTCCAAGATTTGCTGCCACCAGGTACAGATAGTCGTGGTTGCCCCAAGGGACGTGCCATATCTGCTGCGCGATCTGTGCGCCATTCGGCCGCGCCTTGACCGCCATCACGATGAAGGCCAGCGTGAATAACCCGATCGCGACGGCCACCCGCTCGATCACTTTATAGGAGCCGCTGATCACCATGACGATGATCAACGTCACCAGCAGCGTGAGCGTCTTCCAGGCAGGGATGCCGAACAGGCTGCCCGCGCCGACCAGGCCGCTCATCTCGGTGATCAGCGCTCCGAAACAACTGAGCAGCAGAACCGCCGTGGCGGCCATCGCGATGGGTTGGCCGTATCGCTGCCGGATGAGCTCTGCATAACCCTTGCCGGTACACAAGCCTAGCCGCACGGTCAGCTCCTGCGCCATGAACATCAGCGGGATGAGCACGATCTGCATGAACAGCAGGCGGTAGCCCCATTGTGCGCCGCTCTGCGCCAAAGTGACCACGCTGCCGGCCTCGATGTCCGCGAGCATGACGATCAGCCCCGGCCCGATGACGGCGAGCAACCGCGGCACGCGCTGGAGCGGCGTCAACTCAGGCGCGCCGCGAGAGGTCGGCACTGCGCACAACCTATTTGCCGCTGGCCGCTCCAGCGGGGCCGGCGGTGAACTGCTTGAGGAAGGCGGCATCCGGGGTGAGGATCAGCGTGGGTTGGGTGTCGGCCAACGACTGCCGGTACGTCTGTAGCGAGCGATACAGCTTATAAAACTGTGCGTCCTTGCTGAAGGCTGCAGACAGCACCCGGTTGGCGTCGGCATCGGCCTCACCGCGGGTGATGGCCGCCTGACGCTGCGCTTCGGACAGGAGCACCGTGCGTTCGCTGTCGGCCTTGGCTTGTATTTGCTGCGCCCATTCGAAGCCCTGCGCCCGCAGTTCCTTGGCTTCGCGCTGGCGCTCGGAAGTCATTCGATCATAGATGGCTTGACTGGTCTCGGCAGGGAGGTCGGCGCGATGCAGCCGCACCTCGGTGACCTCGATGCCCAGCGGAGCCGCCCGCTCCGCAACATCCTTTTCGATTCTCGCGACGGTATTTTGGCGCTCCACCGACAGCAGGGAAAGCAACTGCACCTGGCCCAGCTCCCTTCGCAGCGAGGAGCTGATCATCTGCGTGAGCTCCGCATTCGCTTGCTCCAGCGTGCGCACCGCCTGATAGAAGCGCAGTGGATCGCTGATGCGAAAGTGCGCATAGGTGTCCACTTCGATGCGCTTCTGATCGCCCAATATGACCTGTTCGGTGGGCGGCAGGAGCGTCTGCGGGCGACCGTCGTAGAACACCAGCGAATCGATGAACGGATACTTGAATTTAAGTCCCGGCTCGCTGATCACCCCGGTGGGGGCGCCGAGGCGAATGAGCAGCGCGAGTTGGCTTTCGCTGAGCACGTAGACCGACGAACCGATGATGTACAGGCCGACGACGACGGCCACGGCCGCGAGCCAGCGCCGGTCCCACTTCATGGCTGGGGTTCCTTTGGCGCGGTCTCTTTGGGCGCACCAATCCGCTTGAGGGTGCTCTCTTTGTCCGACAGCGGCATATACGGAACCACCCCGCTCATGCCCTTGCCGGAAGAGTCGATGATGACCTTGGAGGCCTTCTTGAGCACCTCATCCATGCTTTCCAAATAGAGACGCCAGGCGGTCACCTCCTTGGATTCGGCATAGCTTTTGTAGATCGATAGGAAATGGTTGGCCTCGCCCGCAGCCAGGTTGGTCACCTGCGCCTTGTAGGCATTCGCCTCCTGCGTGATCCGATCGGCGTCGGCGCGCGCACGCGGCAGCACGTCATTGGAATAAGCCTCCGCTTCATTGCGCGCGCGTTCCTGATCCGCTCGGGCACGTTGCACGTCGTTGAAAGCGTCGATCACCTGGGGCGGCGGGTCGACGCGCTGCAACTGCACCTGGGTGATGAGAATACCGGCGTTCTCTTGATCCAGCAGCCGCTGCAGGAGCTCGCGGGTTTCATCGGCGATTTGCGCCCGCTTGTCCGACATCGCCGCCTGAATGGGGGTGCGGCTGATGATTTCCCGGAGCGCGCTTTCAGCGGCGATCTTCACGGAGAGCTCGGATTTGCTGATTCTGAACAGAAAATGCCGCGCGTCCTTGATTCGCCAAAACACCGTGCAATCGGCTTCCACGATGTTCTCATCCCCGGTGAGCATCTGTTTATCGCGCGAGTTGGTGGCCGAGGCGGGCACGCTGCCGCCGCCCAATTGCAACTGGTTGACTTGAGTGACCTTCGGCAGCAGAACCGTCTCGATGGGATAGGGTAGGTGATAGTGAAGTCCCGGATCCGTGGTGTCCAGCCAGCGGCCAAAACGCAACACCACGCCTTGCTCGTCGGGTTGCACCTTATAAATGCCGGAACTGATCCACGCCAAGGCCAGAAGGCCGCCCAGCAGCAGCAATCCCCGTCCCTTGAGATCCAGCAAGGCGATCAGGTAATTGATGTGCTCTGCCGTCTGCGACAGGCGAGTGGCAGCAGTGGAGGGCGCGGGGGGCGCGGAGGCGGACTTTTCAGTCGACATAGATTGGCGGCGAGTATAGCCAGGAGCGGCGCGGAGGGGGATTATAAACGCCCTCCCAGCGCCGGCTTGCCCTTCGCGCCGCCGGCTTGACCCTTTGTGGCGTTCTACGCGGCTTTCGGTCCGCGGCATGCCGCCGATGTCCGGGAAGCACTGACCGCTTGAGTTGTCCTGGACCTACGGCGGCGCTGGCGATTGTCCCGCAAGGCCGCGCTGCTTCAGCACGTATAACTAAGCCAGCAGGAACGCCCGTCTCGAGGAAGACGGCCCGATCGCTGGGTAGGCAGCGGCCTTGCGGACCACCCTTTTGGCCCGGCGCTCGTACGAGTTGCGGTGCAACCCCCTGCAATAGAGGCGAGCCGGCCGCTTGCCGGTCTCTCTTATCGGGAGTATGTGAGCCATGAGCAGTAACACTCGGGAGTATGTGAGCCATGAGCAGTAACACGGACGAAGTGCGCGACCGTTCCAAACAGGGCAAAGGCAAATTCGCGGACGAGGCCGCAGGCAGCATCAAGGAGCATGCGGGCTCACTGGTGGGCGACCAGACGCTGGAGGCGAAAGGCGCGATTCAGAAGCATCTGAGCAATCCTCAAACCAAGGACAGTGAGGCGGAGCGACACCCCGTCTACAAAGTCGTCGGAATTTTCCCGAAATTCGGTGACGTGGCAGACGCCATCCATCAACTGAATAGCGCGGGTATTGGGGAAGATCGAATCAGCGTCCTCGGGCGCGAGCAGGAACACTGGCAGGAGAAACTCGGCCAGGAGTGGGAAGCCAATAAATCAGCCAAAGGGGCTTTGGTCGGCGGCGCCTTGGGCGCGGTCCCGGGCCTGGTCTTGGTCGCCGGCGTTGCGCTGACGGGTGGCGTCGGACTGTTGGTGGCGGGGCCCATGCTCGGGGCCATGTCGGCGCTCGGCATGGGTTCGCTGGTGGGCGGGTTGATGGGTGCCGGTTCGAACGCCGTGGACGCACCCCTCAATGTCGAAGAAGAAGTGGCAAATGCCATCAGTCTGGGTCAATGGGTGGTGGTGGTCGAGTGCCATTCGGACGCCGAAGCGGCGCAAGCGCAAGAATTGCTGCCGGCCCGACGCGTCGTTTGGGACAACAAGACCAAAGCGAAACCGGGGACGGACCCGGTCGTTCATCCGGTCGTTGAGCAAACCGACTTGGACAAGCTCACCGCCGTCGTCGCCGAGGCGTTCGCGCCGGTTAGGAAATTGACTCAACGGCCGGTGGAAGAAGTGATGGCCAATATTGATGGGATCGATTCGGCGGAATTGAAGGAGGCCGCGCAAGAGGCGGTCAGAAAGATTGCTACCGCAACCGGGCTGAGTACTTCCAAGGTGGCCGACATCTTCAGGGAGCACCGTTCATCGGATGTGAATATCGTGGGCGTACTGCACGAGCGGAGCAAGGCTGAGAGAATCGTATAAGGCGTCATCAACTGGGGTTTCCGCCGCCGGCTGCTCCAGGGGCGGCCAAGCAGGGGGCGGCGCATCAATCGCCTGCCGCATCAATCACCTGCGCCGACCGCGACCCAGGCGAGATCTTTGCTGGAAACGGATTGGACGTTGAATTTTCTAGCTGCGGCCGCCATCCGGGTGAGAGCCTGCCCGATCGGCATGGGCGGCTCGGTGTCGCCCTTCTTTGATTTGTGAAATCGCACCGGGTTGATGCGCGCGGCCACGTAGTTGCGCAAGTACGGCGACTTGAAGCCCCGCTTGGCCAAAGCAGCCATGATTTTTTTGACCTCGATGTCGATTTCCATGAGACGCGCTGCATAGCCCTCGCGCTCGCGTAAGCTCGCTTGCAGGGTGCGTTCGCTGAACCGATCGACCTTCTTGAGAAACGCGCTGTAGGCGCCGCCGGCAAAGCGCGAAAGCTTCGCATAGACGATCCCCAAGGTGAGCAGCTCGGGCGCCTCGAATTCGGCCGCGAATTCGACCTCCTTGGCGCTGCCTCGGCGCTGCGCGAGACTGCGGGCCATGCGAATGACCTCGAGGCTGCGGTCTCGCAGGTTGTGCGCCTTTTCGGTATTGAGCGCGAGAATCCGGTAAGCCAGCGCCTCATCGGGAGAGATCAGCACTGTGATCTGCTTCAGGCCCAGCACCTTGCCGGCGGCCAGACGATGACGCCCATTCGGCGTCCACAGCTTGCCGTCTTCGCCGCGAACCACGATCAGCGGGTCGAGAAACGCCTGAGTTTCATCGATCTTCTGCGCCAGACGTTTGGCATGGGTGGGCGATAGGTCGCGCTGAAACGGCGTTGGCTGCACAGCGCCCAAGGGGATCGAGGCCAGCACCAAAGGCCGTCCGCCCAAAGGATCCCGGTAGCCGCCGATGACCGCCCCGCCTGCCGCGCGCACGAGCGCTGCAACCGCGGAGATCTCCGGCGCATCGCTCGGCAGGACCACGTCATTCGCGGCAAGTCCGCGAGTCTCGGCGAGCGGGGCCAGCTTGCCGCGTGAGCGCTTTGTGACGGGATTCTTGGTAGGGCGATTGCCCGATGCTTTTCGCGCGGCCATGCACCAGTCTACACCGGCGGCCCGGATCTCAACGGGGCTCGCCCTGACATCGAAACTACCCTCGCCACAGACTGTTCCAGCCGGCCAGCCCCAACTCTCGCAACGTGCGAATATTGCGTTTGTAGATGTCGGTGGTGTCGCCCACAGCCGCGATGGCGCGCTCGACGCTCGCTTCGCGCAGCAGATGCAACATCGGGTAGGGGGAGCGGTTGGTGAAATTCTCCATATCCTCGGGCTCGGTGTCCGCAAATTGATAATGCGGATGAAAGCTGGCGACTTGCATCTCGCCTTCCAGCCCCAGCTGCCGGACCGCCGCCTCGCAGACGTCGAGATAAGCGTTGTATTCGGCGAAATCAGTGAGCGCCCACGGATGGATCAGCAACGTGGTCTCGCGGTGCATCGGATCCATGGCCTGCAGGTCGAGCAGCTCCGAGCACAAAACCTCGAGCAGACCCGCCGCCGTGCGCTGCTCCGTGACGCACAGGTAGACGCGCTGGTCGCGGTAGGGAGCCGCCGCGAACGGGCAGAGGTTGAGTCCAATCACGGATTTTTCCAGCCAGCGGCGAGTGCCGGCCATTATTTCTTCAGTGTCGATGGGCGTACCTTCCCGAGGCAGGCGGCTCAAAAACGGATTCCACCCGGATGGGAATGGCCTGCATGTCGCCATTATGGGGCGCAATACGCTGATCGTGCGCTTCCAAAAAAACGGCGCCGTCCGGCCGAGCGGTTGAGATCGAGCCATCGCTCCGTTCCGAAGGCGCCGCGCAGTGCATCCACCTCGTTCTGATATGCTACGGGCGCCGATCAGGCCTGCGCCGTGGAGCGAGCGGTAGGCCGCTCCGTTAAAGATCCTTCCCACGCAGCTTCGATCCGACGACGGCCGTCAATCGGCATCCTCCCGAGTTGGAGCGCGCATGACGCATCGCGGTACAAGAAAGGAACCACCGACCGATGCCTTGTACGAGGCGACCTTGCGTCTGGTGGATGGCGCGATTGAAACGCTCGCCTCCCGCCAAGACGACCAAGCGGTGCACCTCGCTCGTAAAGCGACGAAGCGAATCCGGGCCGCGTTGCGGCTGATGCGCCAAAGCCTCGGAACTGCAATCTACCATCGCGAAAATCGACGAGTCCGTGATGCCGCGAGGCCGCTCACCGCTTTGCGCGACGCGTTCATGTTGCGCAGAGCGTTGCGAAAGATGCCGAGTCGCTCGGCGCCGCTCGAGCACGGCTTGAAGTTTGAGTATCGACGCGAACGTGAAGCCTTCACCCGGCAGGGGTCGCAGGCGGCCCTCACGCAGTTAAGAGCAGCGCGCAGGCACCTTGGTGAGCGGGGTCCGAACGCTCGGCAAGTCGCGTCCACAGCTGAGGCGGTGGGCGAAACCTACCGAGCAGGCCGAAAGGCCCGGACGAGAGCCCGATCCAACGATGATCCAGCACTGCACGAATGGCGAAAGCAAACCACCTATCTGCTCAATCAGCTCGAGCTGTTGCGCGCGGTGTTCGGTTTTGATGTGAAAAAAATGCGTCGCCGCGCGCATACATTGGCGGCCACTCTCGGAGACGACCATGACTTGAGCGTGCTCTGCGCCAAGCTGCGCCGATATGACGCGACCACGCCGCGGCTGACGCAGCACATTCAGAGATTGCGCAGCCGTCTGCAGCGGCGCGCCAAGAAACAAGGCAGAAAACTATACCGTCACTCGGCAAAGCACATCAAAGCAACCCTTGCGGCGAATTTTTCGAAACTCAGCGGTTGACGGTATTTTTTTTTGCGAAAACCCGGCCAAAAGGGCCTCAAGTGCGCGCGAACCCGGTCGATACACCGGGGTGAAAACCACCGTTGCAAGGAGCAACCATGTCAGAATTATTCGAGTGGAATGCGGCCACCTATGGGCTCAAAGTTCCCGAGATGGACTCTGAGCACCAGATGCTCATCGGTTACATGAACAAGCTCTACGCGCTGCATCAAAAAAATGCGTCGACCGCTGAACTCACGGCCGCGCTGGATGCGTTGGTCAAATACACGGTCAAGCACTTTGCCGATGAAGAGGCCTACATGGCCAAGACGGGCTTTCCGGGAATCAAGACACACGCCGGCGTTCACAAACAGCTGCTCGAGCAGGTTGGCACCCATGTCGAGGCGTTCCGCCGTAGTGGGAAGCTCACCGACGCTTTCTTCAACTTCCTGACCTTCTGGCTCAAGGCTCACATTCGCGGCGTCGATACCCGCTACGCCAAACACTCCGCGGTGGCCTGACCCTGCCGCCCGCGCGGGCACCCGGTCAGGGGCCGCGCCCTCCTGCGGGTGCACGTTACTCGCCCAAGCGGGTGTTTCGCCGTGCGTTGGGGTAGGCTGAGAACTGGATTTGGAGCTTCCAGGTGGTGTTGCTTGCGCATGACTCCCCTGCATCCCTCGTTCGGTGTCGAGGTGCATGACGTGAATTTGCGGGACATTGATGTCACGTCAGGCTATCCCGAGATTCGCGAGGCCTTCGAGGCACAATCCTTGTTGCTGTTTCGGAATCAGAGCCTGGATGACGAGGCTCACTTGTCGCTCGGCGCCCTGTTCGGTCCGATTGAGGATCGCTCCATGGGGGGCAATGGTCCGAAGCCGCGCATGGACAACGTCACCAATCGCCTGGGGAGCGGCGCGATCGCCCCGCCCGACAGCGCACACACGCTGAATCTCACGGCGAATCAACTGTGGCACACGGACAGTACGTTTCTGCCCGTTCCCGCGCTCGCCAATATCCTCGCTGCGCGGGTGTTGAGTTCACGGGGCGGCGAAACCGAGCTGGCGTCCACCCGCGTCGGCTGGCGAGAACTGCCCGAGGGGCTGCGCGCGAAAGCGCGCACGGCAGTATTTCGGCATCGGCTGAGCCATTCGAGAGCGCAGGTCTCGCGTGAGCTCGCCACGGCAAAGGAATTCACCCGCTGGGGCGAGCAGGCATGGAAGGCCGTATGGCGAAATCCCACGAACGGGCAGGACGCGCTTTACATCGCCTCGCACGTCTGCGCCGTCGATGGCCTGGATGCAGCGGCAGGGCAGGCGTTCGTCGAGGAGCTGATGGCGTTCGTGACCCGTCCCGAGCGGGTCTATACTCACCGCTGGCAGCCGGGCGATGTGCTCATCTGGGATGAGCGCGCCACCGTGCACCGCGGTCGACCATGGCCCTACGAGGAAGAGCGCACGCTCGCGAGCATCTGCGTCTCGGCGGCGGAGGTGGACGGACTCGGCGCCGTGCGCCCCTGACTGGAGTGTTCGATCCGCCTTGGGAAGCGCAAAGCTCCCTCGTTTTATCGCTACAGAAAAGGCAATTCCTGCAGCGTTCCACCCGTTGAATTCCCGCCTTGCACGACCTCGACGCGCTCCCCGGCGACGCAGCTCGTTGAAATCAGTGCGAACCCGATGTTTTTGTTGAGCCGGTAGGACCAGACACAGTTGGTCAGGGCGCCGACCTTGTGTCCCTTGCGCAGGATGGAATGCCAGTGGAAACCGAGCTGAGTGGGTTCCTCGCCGTCCAGCACCACCCCGAGTTGATGCCGTTGGGGCCCTGCCGCGTGCGTGCGCCGCAGCGCCTGGATGCCGATCACGTCGTCCGCAACTTGCAGATCCACATAGTTGCCCAAGCGAACCTCGAAGGGATTGGTGGCACCATCGGTATCGCCCCCATAGGACAAAAGTCCGCTCTCCACGCGCTCGCAGAAGTTGGGGGTTCCGGGACCGATATCCCAGCCCCTGCCAGCCTCCTTGACGATGTTCCAAAGCTTCGTTCCTTTGGTCCCGTCCATCAAGTACAGCTCGAACCCACCCTGTTTTGACCAGCCGGAGCGCGCGACTACGACGGGAATCCCGTCAACCTCGGCGTCGCGAAACCAGAAGTACTTCAGGGTGCGAACCCATTCCCCGAATATCGAGGCGACCACATTCTCTGCGTACGGGCCTTGCACGGCCAACGGAGACACGTCTGGCTCGCTCACGTCGACGTTCAGACCGCGCTCAGCCGCGATCGCCTGCGCCCAGAACCAGATATTCGAATCCGCGATCGACAACCAGTAGAGCTCCTCGTCGCGCTTCAGCAAGATCGGGTCGTTGATCAGAATGCCGGCGTGGTTGCAGAGCGGCACATATTTTCCCTGGCCCACCCGGCAGCGCTCGAGATCGCGCGGACTCAACAATTGCGCGAGGCGCCCCGCATCGGGCCCTTGCAGCTGCACCTGGCGCTCGCACGCCACGTCCCATTGCGATACGCCTTTCAGAAGCCGCCAGTATTCTTCCTCCGGGCGTCCGTAGCTGGTCGGCATCAGCATGTGGTTGTACGTGGTGAATGCGGTAACGCCCTGCGCAAGGGTGGCCTCGTAGAACGGCGAGGGCCGAAGGCGCGACGAGGGGGTGATGCCGAACACCGCTGCTTTCTGCATGGAGGAACGATCTCCGATCAAGATTCAGTTGCCGATCAGCGAATGGCGGGACGCGATCGATCGATCGCCAGATGCCTGGCGATCGCCGCCTGCAGCTCATAGGGTCGCTCCGCCATCATCATGTGCCCCGCTCCGGCGAGCGTCACGATCGTCGCACCCGCGATGGCAGCGCCCAGCAATCGGCCGCTTTTGAGCGGCGTCATCTGGTCTCTTTCGCCGCAAATCAACAGCGTCGGGGCAATAATCGCCGCGGCTGCAGCGACTCCGTGACCGTAAGCACCGCATGCGGCGAGGTCGATGTGCAATACACCCGGTTGAGCGGATTCCAGCACGCGCTCGCCCGCACCCACCATCCATATTCCCGGAACGCGGCTGCCGCCGAGGCCGGCGCCGTAGCCAAAGCCCCAGAGATTGACCATGTTGATGGCGTCGTGGTCGTTGCGGGCGGCGGCCGCCAGCAGATCGGGATGGACGGGCATCGAAGCCGCCGACCCGATGAGCACCAGGCTTTGCACCCGCTCGGGTTGCAGCGCCGCCGTTTCCAAAGCGATCAGGGAGCCCATCGAATGGCCGATCAGAACGGCGCGCTGCGCTTTCGCCGCAACGATGACCCCGGTCAACCAATGAGCCAAGGCGGCGATGCTCGATAACGGCGGCCCTTGCGATCGACCATGTCCGGGCAAATCGACGGCAAGCACGTTGAAGCCGTGAAATGCGAGCCAGCGGCTCTGCAAAGCCCATGCGGTGTGATCGAGCCCGGCTCCGTGGATCAGGACCGCCAACGGTCTGCCGGCTTCGTGAGCCCGGCCGCCCGTTGCGCCGTAAGCCGCGCGCCCATCGATGCTGAACTGCACAGTCTCCCCCTAGGATTTGGTCGCGGAGCGCAAGGCTTGGCTCAAGTCGGCGATCACATCGTCGATGCTTTCGATGCCCACCGACAAGCGCACCATGTCCTCGCCAATGCCGGCGGCGTCGAGTTGCGCGGCGCTCATCTGCTGGTGCGTGGTGCTCGCGGGATGTATGACCAGCGTCTTGGCGTCTCCGACATTCGCCAAATGACTCACGAGGCGCAGCGATTCGATGAACTTGGCGCCGGCGGCACGGCCGCCTTTGATGCCGAAGCTGATCACGGAGCCCGCGCCGCGCGGGAGCAGCCGTCGCGCCAACTCATGGTCCGGATGGCTCGGCAGACTCGGATGCAGCACCCAGGCCACAGCGGTGTTTCGCTGCAGGATTTCAAGAACGGCGGCGGTATTATCCTGATGCCGCTGCATTCTGAGGCTCAAGGTCTCGACGCCTTGCAGCAGGTGAAATGCGTTCAAGGGCGACAGGCACACTCCAAACTGTCTCAAGCCTTCGGTACGAGCGCGCATCACGAACGCGGTGCGCCCGAACTGTTCGGTGAAGACGATGCCGTGGTAGGCGGCGACGGGTTCGCTGAGGGTGGGAAACATGCCCGACCCGTCCCAGTCGAAACGGCCGCCGTCGATCAGCGCTCCGCCAATCGCAATCCCATGGCCGCCAATCCATTTGGTCAGCGAGTGCATGACGATATCGGCGCCCAATTCCAATGGGCGGCAGAGGTAGGGCGTGGCGAAGGTACTGTCGATCAACAGCGGTATGCGCGCCTGGTGCGCGATGTCTGCGATCGAGGGGATGTCGAACACCTCGAGGCCCGGATTGCCGATGGTCTCGCCGATCACCAAGCGCGTGTTGGGGCGCATGGCGGATCGAAAACCGTCGATGTCCCGCGGTTTCACGAAGCTCGTGGTAATGCCGAAGCGCGGCAGGGTGTGCGACAGCAGGTTCATGGTTCCGCCATACAACGAGGCGGATGCCACGATGTGATCGCCGGCGCCGAGCAGTGTGGCGATGCCCACGTGGATCGCCGCCATGCCGCTCGACGTGCACACTGCGCCCACGCCTCCCTCGAGGGCGGCCAGCCGCTCCTCGAGGACCGACGTCGTGGGGTTGGAGATGCGGCTGTAGATATACCCGGGACGCTCCAAGTTGAACAATGCGGCCGCCTGGTCCGTATCGTCGAAAACGTACGAGGTGGTCTGGTAAATCGGCACGGCGCGAGCCCCGGTCAGGGGATCGGGATGGTGCCCCGCGTGCAAACTGAGCGTGTCGAACCCTGGCGGTTGTGGTGCTGCCATCCCTCGAAACCTCTGCACAGCCGGAATGCCCGGCGAGGCCGGAGTTTACACTGGGTTAGCGCAGCTTATTCGCGCGAACGGAACCTGCTGCCCAAGTGAACGACGGCCGCTCCCACCGCGATACCGGTTAGGAATCCCAGCCGGGGGTAGGTGGTGACGTAGTGGTCGACCGAAGTTGCATATTTGCCGAGCCGCGCGCGGACGCTCGACCGGTAATGGGCGCGCTCCGCGGAATCGAGGGTGTCTTCGATGCGCGAACGCAGGTGCGTGATATCGGGGGTGGGGCAGCTCTCCAGTAGCGTGAGGAGCTCTCGCACTTGATCGGTGAGTGACTGCATCGCTTGCTCTGATTGCATGGGAAGCTCGAAGGTTGGATCGCCCGTGGTGCACCAATTCTACCGGGCCGCCGGGGAAACGGCCGCGCGGCGGCGTAGGACAAGGGGCGAACCGGTTGTAAGCGGGCGGGCCGATCACTGAAGCGAAGCCCGTGTTTCCCTCATTCCAACAGCGGATGTCCCTCGGGCAGTTGATGTGCATACCAGGCTGCAAGCCGGTGGCGGATCGTTTTCTCGCCCACCTGCTCTTCTGGCATTGGCGAAATGACCTTGTCATGAACGAGCAGACGATACACATAGAGCGCCTTGCTGCTCGCCGAATCGGTGGCCTCGAATTCGACCGCCTTGCGGCCTTCAGCGTATTGCACTCCCGCCAACAAGGCCGCTTTGAACAACTCCGCCTCGTGCTTGTACTTTTTCATGGGCGATCTCCGCTGACGTCGTTCGATCCTGGAGTTACACGTGCCCGGCGATCCATGCGCATCAGCAGCGCCGGACCATCGGGAGTATCGACGGTTCCTTCGACGGTGAATCCCGCACGACTATAGCACCGGATCGCCCGACTGTTTTCAGGCGAGGGATCGACTTGCACGCTCGATATGCCCGGATCTTCGAACAGTTCGTCGACGAATGCCCGGACCATGGAGCTGCCGATGCCTTGACCGAGTCGGGTCTCATCGGCAACGAATTGATCAATTCCGCGGGCTCCCGGGTCAGTTTCATTCTCCCACCATCCATCGCCGGAATCCTTGACGACGTAGCATTGGATGAACCCGATCGGCTTGCCCTCGAGCATTGCGACGTAAGCCCGGGCGGATGTCGCGCCGCACGTGGTTCGCAAGTACTCGGCCTCGAGCTCGGCCAAGGTTGGCGGCTCCCCCCACCATTGGCGAACGTGTGACCGGTGAACCCATTCGTGGAGCATCGGCAAATCGTCGGCAGTCAACGGTTTGAACAGCGCTGCCATCCGGCGGAGGGTTTTAGCGGACCGCGCTGCGCCGACGCAGAGCGGGTCGGCCTTCCCCCGGCGCCCACGGCTTGCCCGTGCGCCCCTCGATGTATTGCCGGATCAAGCGACGTACCACCTGTGACGGCGTCGAGTCCTCCTCCGCGCACAGCTGCTCGAACAGCGCCTTCTTGCGGGGGTCGATCAACAGGGTGAGCCGAGCAGTGCGGTCTTCGGATGCCAAGGGGGTACTCACATCAAGTGACACTTCAATGTACATCAGATTATAATAAACGGCACATTGCCGTAAATGGGTTGTTTCCTAAACGTTGGGGGCCCGGTGTCTCGTGAACTGCGATTTCCACTCGCCATTGACCCTCTGTGCGCTGCTCCTGGCGGCATGGTGCGTGGTAGGCGTCGCGGGATTGCTGCGACCGTGGAGCATCGGCTTCGTCGGCCGGACGCTATTTCCTTTGGGGGCCTTGATCGGCGCCGCGTTGGCAGTCGTCGCTGCGATAGCCCTTGATCACCCCGCCGAACAGCTGATCCTGCCCATCGGGTTGCCGGATCTACCGGCCCACCTGCGCCGAGACGGGCTTTCGAGCGTGTTTCTGCTGCTGCTCGGCGCGGCCTCGGCGGGCATCTCGATTTTTGCGGCCGGCTACTTCCGGCGCGGCGAGGGCACGTCGCCGGGGCTCATCTGTCTGCAATACCACTTGTTTCTCGCCAGCATGGGCTTTGTCCTGCTGGCCGATGATGCCTACGCATTCATGCTCGCGTGGGAGACCATGGCGCTTTCCTCGTACTTTCTGGTCACCACGCAACATCGAATTCCGGAGATTCGCAGGGCGGGTTTCCTGTATCTGGTGATGGCCCATCTCGGCGCGATCGCGATTCTGCTGTGCTTCGGCATTCTGCAGGGCGGCAGCTGGCGTTTCACCTTCGAGGCGATGCGCGCAGCGCACTTGAGCGCCGACGGCGCCACCGTAGCCTTCTGCCTCGCGCTGATTGGATTCGGCGCCAAGGCGGGGCTTGTACCGCTGCACGTATGGCTTCCGGAAGCACATCCCGCAGCGCCATCTCCCGTTTCCGCGCTGATGAGCGGCGTCATGCTCGAAGTGGCGCTGTACGGGATGATCCGGGTGGGGTTCGACCTGTTGGGCTTCCCGCTCTGGTGGTGGGGTCTGCTGCCGCTCTCGCTCGGCCTGTTCAGTGCGCTGTACGGCGTCGTGTTCGCCGCGGTTCAGACCGATATGAAGCGGCTGCTCGCGTACTCCTCCATCGAGAACATCGGCATCATGTTCACCGGCCTCGGCCTCGCCATGGTATTCGCCGGTGTGGGCATGCGCTCGATCGCGGCGCTCACGCTGATTGCCGTCATGTATCACGCGCTGAATCATGCAGTCATGAAGAGCCTGCTGTTCCTCGGAACGGGTGCGGTCTTGCACGCCACCGGCGAGCGCAATCTCGGCCATCTCGGCGGGCTCATTCATCGCATGCCGTGGGTGGCCTGGCTCACGTTGATTGGCGTGCTCGCCATTGCGGGTTTGCCGCCGTTGAACGGATTCGTGTCGGAATGGCTGCTGCTTCAGTCGTTCCTGCTGGCTTATCAAGTTCCGCATCCCTTCATCAACATGCTGCTGCCGTTGGGGGCGGCGTTGCTTGCCCTCGCGGCCGCGCTGGCCGCCTACGTGATGGTGAAGTTCTACGGCGTCATCTTCCTGGGGCAGCCCCGGGAAAAAACCCTGCAACAGGCTCATGACGCCGGTGTTGCGGAACGGCTCGGACTTGGATTGCTCGCCTTCGGCTGCCTGCTGCTCGGATTTTTCCCCTCCACCATCATCTCGATGTTGAGCATCGTCACCCAGCAGCTGGGGTTGGGCGGCCTGCCGGCGAACAATGCCCCCTGGTGGCTGTTTGTTCCCATTCCGGAGCGCCAATCCTCTTACGCGCCCCTGGTGTTCTTTGCCGTGATCCTGGCGGTGGTGGCCCTTGCGATCTACGGGGTGCGGCTTTTCTATCATCAGCGAATCCGCAGAGGCGCCGCCTGGGATTGCGGCTTCGGCGGGCTGAACAGCCGCATGCAGGACACGGCGGAAGGATTCGGGCAGCCGATCCGGCACCTGTTTCAACCGCTGTTCGCCGTCGTGCGGCACGTGCCAGACCCGTTCGATACGAAACCCACGTATCGATTGGAGATCTACGATCGGATTTGGCTCGGCCTGTATCAGCCGCTCGATCCGTTGGTGCGCCGGGTCGCCGGCAAAGTCGCGTGGTTGCAACAGGGCCGCATCGCAAATTATTTGCTCTACAGCTTCGTCACTCTCGTCGTTCTGTTGGCGCTGATGCTATGAACGCCTTCGACTGGACCGTGCAATTGCTCGGCATCTTGCTGGCGCTCGGTGCGGCTCCCGTGCTGCTCGGCTGGGTGAACAAATGCCGGGCGTGGCTGCAGAACAAATCCGCGCCCAGCATCCTGCAGCCGTACCGGGGCATTCGCAAACTCTTCTACAAGGATGCGGTGATCGCGCAAAACGCCTCGCGGCTGTTCCGGCTCGCCCCGTACGTGGTGTTCGGCGCCATGGTCACGGCCGCAGCCGTCATTCCCTCGGTCGCCACGCGGTTGCCGATCACGAGAGCCGCCGATGCGATCGCGCTGGTGGGGCTGCTGGCGACGGCGCGCGTGTTCTTGTCCCTGGCCGCGATGGACGTGGGAACGGCATTCGGTACGCTCGGGGCGCGGCGCGAAATGATGATCGGCTTTCTGGCGGAACCGGCGCTGCTGGTGGTGATCTTCGTGGTTTCGCTGACCTGCGCCACCACCGCGTTGCCGATCATCGCCGAGCGGCTTTCCGCGCAGTCCTTTGCACTGAACCCAAGCCTTGCCTTCACGGCGATTGCCTTCACCATGGTGCTGCTCGCCGAGAATGCGCGCATCCCGATCGACAATCCCGCCACCCATCTCGAGCTGACCATGATCCACGAGGCGCTGCTGCTCGAGTATTCCGCGCGTCATCTGGCGCTCATGGAATGGGCTGCCGCACTGAAGCTCTTCAACTACGCCTGCATCGGGTTCGCGGTGTTCATCCCCTGGGGCCTCGCGACCAGCGATGCGCCGATGGGTCTGGCGTTGTCGGTGGTGGTGCTGTGCATAAAGCTCACGCTCGCGGGGGCCGCGCTCGCACTGATCGAGACGCTGTCCGCGAAACTGCGGGTGTTCCGTGCTCCGGAATTCCTGGCGTCGGCCTTCCTTTTCGCCGTGCTCGGATTGCTCGTGCGTCTGTTGCTGGGGGCATGACCATGCATCCCTTGTCATGGGACCTGCAGGTCCTCAACATGCTGGCCGCCTTGTTGCTGCTGCTTTCCTTTGCCATGCTGTCGCAGCGCAGGATTGTGGCGCTCGTCGACCTGCTCGCGTTGCAGGGGGCGCTGCTCTGCATCGCCACGCTGTTGCTCGCGTGGCGGACGGGCAACAATCACTTGTACATCTCCGCGGCGCTCACGCTGGGCCTCAAGGTCATTTTCCTGCCCTGGTTGTTGCATCGGCTCATTCGCCGTCTCGGCGTCTATTGGGATACCGAGCCCTTGCTCAACATCACCGGCACCATGCTGGTCGGTGTGCTGGTGGTGATTTTCGCCTTCGGGCTCGCGCAACCGATATCCGCGTTGGCGAGCACGGCCACCCGCAATTCGATCGGCATCGCGGTGGCGGTGATCCTGATCGCCTTCCTCACGATGATCACGCGACGCAAGGCGATGTCGCAGGTGGTCGGCTTCCTGTCCATGGAAAACGGGCTCTTTTTTGGCGCCATGAGTGCCACCTACGGCATGCCGATGGTGGTCGAGTTGGGCGTGGCGCTCGATGTACTGGTCGCGATGTTGGTGCTGGGAGTGTTCTTCTTCCAGATCCGCGAGCAGTTCGACAGTCTGGACCTCAAGAACTTCGAGAGCTTGAGGGAGGACCAGTAATGGAGTTCATCGTGCTGCTGGTCACGCCGCTCTTGGGAGCCCTGATACTGGGGGCGTTCGGCGCAAGGCGTTGGGCGCCGGATGCAAACGTGGGCTTCTCATTGGTCACCTTCCTCTCGGCCTGCGCGCTCACCTCGAGGGTCGTGGCCCACGGCAATTTATCCGTGGCGCACGAACAGTTTTTCATCGATGCGTTCAATGTGTTTCTGGTAGCGCTCACCGCGTTCGTCGGCTTGACCACGTCCTTGTTCTCGCGCCCGTACATGCGCATCGAGGCCGATCACGGGCGCGTATCGGGCGGCCAGCAGCGGCTGTATCACAGCATGTATCAATTGTTCATGGCCACCATGCTGATTGCGCTCACGACCAACAACATGGGCCTCATGTGGGTGGCCATGGAGGCTGCCACGCTCTCGACCGTGCTGCTGGTGACGCTGTATCGAACTCCGGCGAGCCTGGAGGCGGGCTGGAAGTATTTCATTCTTTGCGGCGTGGGCATCTCCCAGGCCCTCTTCGGCACGATTCTCATGTACTTCGCCGCGGAGAAGGTGCTCGGTTCCGAGGGCGTCAGCGCGCTCCTGTGGACGCACCTCAATGCGGTCAAGGGCGAGCTCGAGCCATCGGTCCTCGGCCTGGCGTTCGTCTTCCTGCTCGTGGGATACGGCACCAAGGTCGGGCTCGCGCCGCTCCACAACTGGCTGCCGGATGCCCACGCGGAGGGTCCGACGCCGATCTCCGCCGTGCTTTCCGGATTGCTGTTGAACGTTGCAATGTATGCGGTCGTGCGCTGCAAGGTGCTGGTGGAGGGTTCGCTTCATTCGAGCCTTCCAGGCCGCATGCTGATGGGGTTCGGATTGCTCTCGGTGGTGTTGGCTGCGTTCTTGCTATGGCGCCAGCGCGACGTGAAGCGCCTGTTCGCGTATTCCTCCATCGAGCACATGGGCATCATCGCCTTCGCTTTCGGCATGGGCGGCCCGGTCGCGAATTTTGCCGCGTTGTTGCACATGACCGTGCATTCGCTGACGAAATCCTCGATCTTCTTTGCCGTGGGCCATGCGACTCAGAAGGCCGGAACCCAGATCATGGACGACATTCGCGGGCTGATCACCTTGAGTCCCACGGTCGGCTGGGGTTTGATGATGGGGACTCTCGCCATTTTGGGAACGCCGCCCTTCGGCGTGTTCGCGAGCGAGTTCCTGATTCTCACGACCGCCATGAAGCAGCAGCCGTGGGCGACCCCCATCCTGCTGCTCGCGCTCGGCGTGGCGTTCGCGGCGATCTTCGGCCGGGTGCAGTCCATGGTGTTCGGAGAGACGACGGCCAAGCGCCTGCCGCACCCACCGGCGCTCATTCCGGTGTTTGCGCATCTGGGTCTCGTACTGATGCTGGGATTCTTCATCCCTCCCTACCTGGCCGACTGGTATCGCGCGGCGGCCCGTCTGATCGGAGGGGAGTGATGACCCTCGAGACGTGGTTCGCTCGAGCCGCTGCCCCTGCCGAGTCGACGCAGAGCGGGCCGATTGCGGGCGCGCCCGACGTATTCGGGCTGATCGTGCGCGAAGGGGAATGGTGCGAAATCGCCGCAGATGTATCCGCGGCCGGCGGCCGCTTGTCGGCCTTGTGGGCGAGTCGCGACGCTGCGGGCTTGGACACCCTACGCGCCGCCTATGTCGCAGAGGCCGGTGCTCTCGTGGTGAGCATGCCGTTGCCCTCCGGGCAACAGGTCTTTCCCGGGATCGAGCGCTGGTTTTCAAGCGCTATCCGCATGCAGCGCGCCGTGGCGGACCTGAGCGGATTGCGGGCGGCCGATGCGGATATGCGACCGTGGCTCCGGCATGCCGCCTGGCCGGACGGCTATCATCCGCTCAACGGCGACGCCACGTTTCCGCCGACCTTTGCGCCGGTCCCGGAGGAGTACGCCTTCGTGCGAGTGGGCGGCGATGGCGTGCACGAGATTCCGGTGGGTCCCGTGCATGCGGGAATCATCGAGCCCGGTCACTTCCGTTTTTCGGTGGTCGGCGAGAAGGTGTTGCGACTGGAAGAACGCCTCGGGTATGTGCACAAAGGTATCGAACGGCGCTTCGCGCAGATGACTCTCAGCGAAGGCAGCCGCCTCGCTGCGCGGGTCTGCGGAGATTCCGCCGTGGCGTTTTCCTGGGCGTATTGTCAGGCGCTCGAAGGAATGGCTAAGGCCCAGGTGCCCCCTCGAGCCCGCTGGCTGCGGGCACTCGCCTTGGAATTGGAGCGGCTCGCGAATCACCTGGGCGACATCGGCGCCATCGGCAATGATGCCGGTTTTGCCTTTGGCCTTGCACAGTTCTCCCGGCTCAAGGAGCAGCTGCTGCGCGCGAACGACCGTGCGTTTGGGCAGCGCTACCTCATGGATTTTGTGCTGCCGGGCGGTACGCGCTGCAACCTGTCATCGATGGGTGCGGACATGTTGCTGGACTGCTCGCGGTCGATCCGTGGGCAGATCGGGACCCTGCACAAAATCTACGAGGAGCACGCCGGACTTCGTGATCGATTGGCGGGCGCCGGCATCGTCACCCCGGTCTTGGCCGCAAAACTGGGCCTTTGCGGATTTGCGGGACGGGCCAGCGGCCAAGCGTTCGACCTGCGCTGCGACCTGCCTGTTGAGCCTTATCGTGAGCTCGAGCCGAAGAAGATCCTGCGCACCGGCGGGGACGTCGCCGCACGGGTCGAGGTACGCTTCGATGAAGCCGCCGAATCCTTGCGCCTGATCGAGGGCATTTTGCGGCAACTACCGGGTGGCCCGCATTCCAGTGAGATTCCGAGCCCGGACGAAGGGGCCTTCGGCGTCGGGATGATCGAGGGCTGGCGTGGGCCGGTCTTGCTTGCGATCGAGGCCGGGGCGGGCGGAAGAATCCGGCGATGCCACCCTCATGATCCTTCGTGGCAGAACTGGCCCGTCATCGAGCACGCAGTCATCGACAACATCGTGCCCGATTTTCCGCTGATCAACAAATCCTTCAATCTCTCCTACAGCGGACACGATCTATAGCCATGTTGAAAACGCTGCACCAGATCGGCCGCATAGGGATCATCACGGAGCCGGCCCCGCATATCGATGAGACGCTGCGGGTGATCGATGCATTACAGTCGAAGATTCTCGATGTGCTCGGCCGCGCCTTGTGCATCCGGGCGGTCGATGCAGGCTCGTGCAACGGCTGCGAGCTGGAAATTCACGCGCTCAATAACCCGCTTTACAATATCGAAGGGCTGGGCATTCGATTCGTGGCCAGCCCCCGGCACGCGGATCTGCTGCTGGTCACAGGCCCGGTGGCGAAGAACATGCAAGTGGCGCTGCAACGCACCTACCAGGCCACCCCGGATCCCAAGCTCGTGGTCGCCGTGGGCGAATGCGGTTGCACGGGCGGCATATTCGGGGAGAGCTATGCGAGCTGCGGTCGCGTGTCCAATGTGATCCCGGTCGATGTGGCGGTTCCGGGTTGCCCTCCCGCCCCACGCCAGATCTTGAGCGGCATCCTCACGGCCATCTCGGCCAAATTGCTCGCCTGATCTAGCTCAACCGGCGGCGATGGTTGCTAGGCCGGGATCGTCCGCGTGGCAGCCGGCTGCATCCGCCCGGCCCGGAACGAGCGCAACATCGTGACGGCGGCGTAGATCACGACCACGACGACCAGCCAACGTAGCGCCACCAGCGGTAATTGCTTGACGACAAAAGCGGCCAGCAGAACGCCGGGGATCGAGCCCACCGCCAGCGCGATGGACGTGCCGAATCCAAAGCGTCCGGAACGAAAAAATCGCAGGCCCGCGGCGGGCTGCACCAAGGCGCACGATCCCATCATGATCGGAAAGGCGGCAAGCGGATGCAAACCGAGAAGCGTCACCACGATCATGCAAGGCGCGTAAAGGCCGATGCCGACACTCATCAGGGCGCCCAGCAAGAAGTTCAGGCCGACCGCAACCCCGAGCCGCCAGCCGACCAGCGTGTACGCGAGGCCGCCGCCCGGCAGCAGATGCAGATTGGTCGCTGCGAACACGCAGCCGGCGATGAACAGTGCCGCTCCCATGCACAACTGGACGGCGGCCCGGGGCATGCGGTTGACGACGCCCGCACCGATGAAGGCGCCCAGTCCGGCCGACAGGATGGTTGCCATGAGCAGGACGGGATCGATCACGATCACGGTGACGAAGATGATCATCTCGAGCATCGCCGCCATGTTGAGCCCGATGTTGAGGGTTCCCGGAATGAGCTCGTCCGCTAATTTTCCCTGGAATTTCAAGGCAGCGGTGGTCGGCGCAAACGAGCCGATGCCGAGTGTGTCGAAAAAAGCGAACACGAATCCCAATGGAAACTCGATCGCCAAAGGCCGTTTGCGGCCCACGTAGGTTTTGCGGCATGCGATCCAGGCGACATAGAACGCCAGGTTCAGCAGGAACAACACCCCGAACAACAGTTCTACCTGCAATGACATGCGAACCCCTTGCTTGCTGAAGTCATGCCCGGCGCAGTGCTCATGCGCGGCGCAACGCTCATGCCCCGCGCAGCGCTCATGCGCCGAGCCTGCTGCGCCGGGCGGAGTCTACACCGGCACGGCGATCAGGCGGCGATTAGCTCGGCTCGCCCCAGCGGGGCATGTTCGGTATCTGCAGATCGAAGCTGTCCAGCGCACGGCTGAGGGTGTGATCCACGAGGTCCGCAATGCTCTCGGGTCGAGTGTAGAAGGCCGGTACCGGGGGGTGAACTATCGCGCCGATCTCGGTCGCCGCCAGCATGTTGCGCAGATGTCCGGCGTGCAGCGGTGCCTCCCGCACCATCAGCACCAAGGTGCGGCGCTCCTTCAAGACGACGTCGGCGGCACGGGTCAATAAAGTCGTGGTCACGCCGGTTGCGATCTCCGCCAACGAACGGACCGAGCAGGGTGCGATCAGCATGCCCATGGTGCGAAACGATCCGCTGGCGATCGATGCACCGACATCGTTGATCGGATGCCAGTGATCGGCGAGCGCGTGCAACGCCTCGCGGCTCAAATCCGTCTCGTGCGCGCGGGTCATCTCGCCCGCGCGGGAGACCACCAGGTGGGTTTCGATACCGAGCTCGCGCAATATTTCGAGCGCACGAATGCCGAAGATGATGCCGGTGGCACCCGTGATCCCGACGACCATGCGGCGAGGCGTGGCAGGCGTCATCAATGCCCTTCGCAGCGCCGGCGGCCGTCAGCGCGAAGCGGCGGCCGCCACGGGCGCCGCGACGAAAGCCTTCGCATGCGCAATCTCGGGTCGGGCGGAGTCGCTGCCGTCGCCGGTCGACTTGAGCAGTAATGCGTAATAGCGGCCCGCTTCGGCCCGATCACCCGCCGCCTCCGCGGCCTGACCCGCGTCGTAGAGTCCGTTGAAACGATTCGGGCTGAGCTTCAATGCCTGGGCGTACTCGACGAGCGCCTGTTTCGGCCGCTGTGCCTCGAGCAGCATGTCGGCGAGCATCTCGCGCGCCGGGATGTCGACCTCGCCCTGACCCACCTTGTCCTGCAGGTCCGCGCTCTCTCGCATGTCCTTGAGCGCCTCCTCCGTGTGCCCCTGCGCGAATGAGGCCCACGCGGCGATCTCGCCGCGGCGGATCTGCGTGCCGGTACCCTCGGCGTAGTAGGCATGGGAACCTTTGCGCAGCTCCTCGATCAACGCATCGTAGCCGGCGAGGGCCGCGCGCGCGTCGTCCGCGCGATGCAGATGGCCGGCGGCGATGGTGCGCGCCCAATACACCTGCGTCTGGGTTTCCGGCGGCGCACCCTGGACAGGTTCGAGTGCGAGCGCCTGGGTCCAATCTCTGGTCTCGAGGTCGATGAAGATCGGCAGTTTCGCTCGGTAGTAGGGGAACATTCCCGCCATGTAGTGATCCGATGTCATGCCAGGCATGGTCTGATAGTGTGCGATCGCCGCATTCGCCTCCTCGACGACTGCCCGGGCTTTCGCTTCCTGTCCGCTTTGCAGGTAGGCATAGACCAGGAAATCGTCCGAGTGAAACTGATCCATCCAACCGCTTTCATGACGCGCCTCCGCCGCGCGTGAGGCTTGCACCGATGCGGCATTCACCGCGATGTCCTCATCCCAGAGCCCAAGTCTCGCGAAAATGTGTCCGGGCATGTGCACGGCGTGGGGTCCGGACGGCGCGACCTTGCCGTAGGCTCGCGCCGCTGCGAGTCCGGCGGGGGCGAGCGGCGGATTGTCGCAGGCATGAATGATGTAGTGCACGAGTCCCGGATGGTCGGGATGCTTCGCCCACAGCGGTGTCAGCACCGCCATGGCCTTGTGCTCCTGGGCGAGGCTGGTGTCCGTCGGCGATTCCGCCGCCAACAGCGAGAGCGCGTAGAAGGCCCCCGCATCGATGTCCGCCGGATGTGCTGCGTAGAGCTTTCCCATGGCGGCCGAGTACGCATCGATGCGGGCCTGAAAATCTGCGGCACCCGGCCGGTAGAAATCGGCGAGCGCGGCGATGTATTCCCGCTCGCGCGCGGTCCTGGGAGGGTGTGCCTCGCCTGCCTGCAGTTCGCGCCAGCCTGTCGCCTTGGCGGTGTCGTCCGGCCGGTCCCAGATCTGATGGAAGACGCTCATGGCAATTCCCCAGCGCGCCATCGAGCACCCGGGGTCGCGTTCGAGGATTCTTTCGAACTGGGGTTTTGCCTCTTCGTACCAAAAATCATGCAGCAGCGCGACGCCGCGATTGAAACTCGCCTGGACGGATGCCGAACAGGAGACGGGGAACGACACCCGGCCCAAGCGATCCTGCGTCAAGGGCCCTTCAAGGTCGGCACTCGAAACCGGAAGCGCGAGGGTGAGTGCCGAAGCCAATACCGCTGCCGATGATCCGAGCAATGCGCTTATTCGCATGATTATCTCCATCGCTCTTGGGGTCAGGCGGGGAAAATAGCATGCGGCCGGGGATGACGATAGGCGGCGCTTATTCTTCGATTGGCGCAGGTTCTTCGACCGCCGCACTCGCGCCGCTTCGATACAGCCGCGGCCGCCACACCGCGAGAACGATGTTCACCAGGGCGAGCGTCGCCAGTATCAAAAGCCCGCCCCATTCGGTGCGAAGCACCTGCGCCAATTGAATGGCGTCGCCGCGCCCCGCCACCGCCAGCGCCGAGAGCTCGGCGGCATGTCGAGCGCTCGCACCGACGGTCAGCAAGGTGCCCTCGAAGGTGCCAATGCCCAGCAGCGCCTTCACCCAGGCCCAGGCCGCGCTTTTGTAGGCATCGGTGGCGGCGATCGCCAGCAGTCCGCTGATGAGCACCAGGGCGAGGGACGGAACCAGCAGCCATTTCGTGATCGATGCAATTCCTTGCAGCACGGCCGCGTGCGCCACCAGCGAATTCGTCGGTGCAGTGGCGAGCAGCACTAGGCACGCGGCGAACGATCCCATCGTGCCGATGGCGCCTATCTCGTGCAAAGCCTTGAGGAGCTTTCGCAGCATGGACTCAGCGAGCCGGACATTGCTTTGCGGGGGTCGGCAGCACGAGGTTCACCATCCGGCGCTGCCTGGCTCCCCTTTGAATGGACCGCACAGCTCGGGCGTGATCCAGCCCCCGTAGAATCCGCCTGGTTGCGGCGTGACGGGCATCCCATCGACGCGGCAATCGAGCGCCGTCGCATAGAGCGCCACGCACTCGGCCAGCATTTCCGCGCCATCCAATGGCTTGGGATAGCTCCAGGCGACCGACCGCAGGCGTCGCTCGGCGTCGATCAGAGACCAGTAGCAAGCGGGCCCCTTCCACTCGCAGAAGGAGGAGCCCGGGGCCTCCTGAAACAGGTGCCGGGCGACGTCGCGCCACGGCAGGTAGAAGCAAGGCGGGTGGCCGGTCTCGAGTACGCGAACGGCCCGCCGGGTTCGAGCCACTTCGACGGGGCCCCAGAGCACCCGCACCTCGCGCAAATCGGGCTCGAAACGCGGCGGCCGCGGATAGTCCCACACGGATTCCTGGCCGGGCCCGGGCGCCACCGCAAAAGGAGGGCGGTCGGCGCCACGCCACCGCCAATGCTCCCGGGCATGCTTCAAGTCGGCAGGCTGCATCAGGGGTCCATGCTAAAGGATGCAGACGCAGCGGGGCAACGATCCGATTCGATCCGCCCTTGGGCAGCGCTCCGCCCTGGGCGTGACGCGCGATCAGGACGCGCGAACTTGCGGGAGCCGCTCCGATCCCGCAGATTTGTGCACATGAGCACCCGGCCTCCGAACCCTGAAGTGGCGCCCGCGCGGCAGCCCCGGCGCATTTTCTTGCTGGGAGCGACCGGCACCATCGGCCGGGCCACGCTGCGCGCGCTTGACCGGCGCGGCCACGAGGTGGTGTGCTTCGTGCGCCCACTCGCGCGTGCGGGGCGTGGCCTCCCGCGGAACGATCGTACGAGCCGTCTCGCCGGCGCCACGGTGCGGTTTGGCGAGGTCACCGATCCTCGCTCGCTGGCCGCGGACGGTTTCTGCGGCGAGCGCTTCGATGCGCTCGTCTCCTGCATGGCTTCGCGGACCGGCGCGCCCGAGGATGCCTGGGCGATCGACTACCGGGCGCATGCGCACGCGCTCGCGGCGGCGCAGGAGGCGGGCGTGACCCAGGTCGTCTTGCTGTCGGCCATCTGTGTTCAAAAGCCGGCGCTGGCGTTTCAATATGCAAAGCTCGCGTTCGAGAGGTTATTGATCGATTCCGGCCTGACATACACCATCGTGCGAGCGACGGCATTCTTTAAATCGCTCTCGGGTCAGGTCGAGCGGGTGAAGCGCGGCAAGCCGTTTCTCGTGTTCGGCGACGGTACGCTGACAGCCTGCAAGCCGATCAGTGACGACGATCTGGCGGAATACCTCGCCGAATGCCTGGAGGATGCGAGCCGGCGGAACGCCATCTTGCCCATCGGTGGGCCGGGCCAGGCGATCACCCCGCGTCAGCAGGGAGAGCATCTGTTTGCGCTGCTCGGGCGCAAGCCCCGGTTTCGACAGGTGCCGCTCGCGTTGCTCGACGGCATCGTCGGCGTGCTCGGGGGGTTGGGTCATCTGGTGCCCGCGGCTGCGGG